>ERZ1108168.49-NODE-49-length-126110-cov-8.236897_pt1 | contig 126110 bp, 83 predicted proteins | sample MGYA00403704_ERZ1108168 | MGnify/ENA primary metagenome ERZ1108168 (study PRJEB35170, sample SAMEA104062421) | human gut metagenome | biome: human gut; feature: human-associated habitat; material: faeces | place: Denmark | collected 2012-06-12 ...
CCGGGATTATTTGATTAATTAATAACTCGTCCCGATTTTAACGGGACACTAGTGATATAATATATTAAATATAACGCAGAATGAAAAGAAAACTTGTCTTTGCTACTAATAATCTTCATAAATTAGAAGAAGTATCAGCTATTTTAAGCAATCAAATAGAACTCCTCAGCCTAAATGATATAAACTGTCATACAGATATTCCGGAAACAGCTGATACTCTGGAAGGAAATGCGCTGCTAAAATCTCAGTTTATCTATGAGAATTATGGAATGAATTGTTTTGCTGACGATACCGGGCTTGAGGTTGAAGCATTAGAAGGAGCTCCTGGGGTATACTCTGCCCGTTATGCCGGTGATGGACATAATTCAGAAGCCAATATGATTAAATTGCTCAATAATTTAAAAGAAAAAAACAACCGTAAAGCACAATTTCGTACAGCTATTTCACTTATTATCGATGGAAATAAATATTTGTTTGAAGGAATTATAAAAGGAGAAATAGGTATTACCAAAAGAGGGGATTCAGGATTTGGATACGATCCTATCTTCATCCCGGAAGGATATAATGAAACATTTGCCGAACTTGGGAGTGATATAAAAAATAAAATCAGTCATCGTGCGTTAGCTATAAATAAGCTCTGTGAATTTCTTCACTCTTTATATAATAACTAACTTATGAAAAAAAAGATAGTATATACCATTGTTGCTCTTTTTGCTGCTATGCCACTATATGCACAACATGCTATTGGAAGCTGGCAAACTTATTTGTCCTATCACAATGTGACGCATTCTGAACCTGCTGGTAATCTGATTTATGCCTTAGGCAACGGTAGTCTATTCTCTTATGATAAAGAAGATACTTCTGTTCATCGTTATCAGAAAGGGAATCCATTGAGCGATACTGATATAGCGTATATAGCATATCAAAGTACTTATAAGACACTGATCATTGTATACTCCAATGCAAACATAGACTTATTAGTAAATGATGAAGATGTATATAATCTACCAGATTATATGAATAAAAATATGGCACAGAACAAAGATATTAATCATATTTATTTTATTAAAGAATATGCTTATTTATCGACTCCTTTTGGAATTGTGGTTTTGAATTTGAAGAAAAGAGAAATCAGTAATGCATATATTCTAAATAAAAAAATCAATGCCTGTGCAGTAGATGATAAAAAAATATATGCAGCGTCTTCCGAAGGATTATTCACAGGACTATTAACCGATAATTTATTGGATGTTAATAACTGGAAGAAAGTTTCAAATAACATATATAGCTGTTTATCAATCTATAATAATGAATTAATAGGAAATATAGTATGGGGAATTAATCTTATTAACAAGGAAGATTATAGTTATTCACAACTTATCAGTGGATATTATAATTTTATGAATACTTACGGAGACAAGTTTATAGTAGGAAATAGTAATTCACTTGCCATATTTTCGAGTTTAGATAAAAATAATAAATTAAATCATCAGTTAGGAGTATCACATTTCTCTTACGACAATGGTACGTATTGGGCCAGTCGCTATAATGACGGATTAGTAGGTTACAAATATAATGAACAATCAAATAAACTGGAAGAGACTGTACAATCTATTATTCCGGATAGTCCTAAAAGAAATTATACCTACTATATGACTTTTGAAGACGAAAGTCTCCTTATCGCAGGCGGAGGACAAATAGGAAATCGGCTAGAGCGTGCTGGTACTATAATGGAATTAAGAAATAATACCTGGAATAATTTTCAGGAAGATGGTATAAAAGAAGTAACTAATCAATTATATAGAGATATTAGTTGTGTCATACAAGACCCTAATGATCCGGAACACCATTTTGCCGCTTCAGTGGGAGAAGGATTATATGAATTTAGAAATAAGAAATTTGTTAAGCAATATAGTATGCATAACAGTGCACTCGAATCAGCAGATAAAAATAGTAATGTATATATACGTATCAATGGACTCAAATTTGATAATGATAATAATCTCTGGATGACTAATTATGGGGGATATAAAGCAACGGGAGTCCAAAATCCAATTAAAATATTAAAAGCAGACGGAAAATGGGTAAGTTTACGTTATCCGGAAATTACCGGCGTTAATAACTTGGAAAATACTCTTTTTGACAAAAGAGGATGGTTTTGGGTTACTTCGGCCTGGATGGCTAATTACGGGGTATTTTGTGTTAATACTAAAAATACTTTGGAAGATGTTTCTGATCACCAGCATAAATTCGTCAGTAACTTTACCAATCAGGATGGTACAGCTCTTAATCATAAAAGTATTAATTGCATTGCGGAAGACAAAAATGGAGTTATTTGGATAGGAACCGGACAAGGGCCAATTATTCTTAATAATCCTTCAAAGTTCTTTGATGACGATTTTTATTGTACACAAATAAAAGTTCCCCGTAATGACGGAACCAATCTGGCGGATTTCTTATTAGAAAATGATGAAATAAATGCCATCGCCATAGATGGAGGAAACCGTAAATGGATAGGAACAGGAACCAATGGAGTCTATTTATTAAGTCCCGACGGATTGGAAACTATACATCATTTTACGACAGAAAATAGTCCGTTACTATCAAATAGTATAGAATCTATTGCTATCAATCCAAATACAGGAGAGGTTTTCATAGGAACAAGCAAAGGTTTGGTATCTTATCAGAGTGATGCGATAGAACCAAAAAGTAGTTTTAAAAAAGAAGATGTATATGCATTCCCTAATCCTGTAAAACCTGATTATACAGGGGTCGTCACCGTAACCGGACTTGTGCAGGATACGGATGTAAAAATAACCAATGTAAGTGGTAAACTTATTTATGCCGGAACTTCTGTTGGTGGACAATTTACATGGGATGGAAAGAATCAGCAAGGAAGACGTGTTCCTTCAGGGGTTTATTTTGTATTGGCTGCTGATGCAGATGGTAAAGAAGGAATAGCAACTAAAATACTATTTATCAAATAACCCTCAAAAAAGAATGGCTTGCTTTAATAACAGCAAGCCATTCTTTTTTTTGATTTTATAATCCTAATTTCTCCGAAATCTCCAACATCCGCTTTATCGGCTTTACCGCCTTCTCTGCTATTTCCGGATCAACCAGTATTTCCGGTGACTCATTCTTCAGACACTCATAGAGCTTCTCCAGCGTATTTAGTCTCATAAAGCTACACTCGTTACATGCACAGGTACTATCATTCGGTGGAGCGGGAATAAACGTCTTTTCCGGGCATTTCTTCTGCATCTCATGAAGAATACCCGATTCGGTAGCTACTATGAATCGTTGTTCACTGCTGTTAACAGCATATTTCAATAAGGCAGCTGTAGAACCCACAACGTCTGCCAGTTTCAATACTGTACTCTTACATTCAGGATGCGCAAGTACGATGGCATCAGGATATTGTGCTTTCAGCTCCAGAATCTTTTCTACCGAGAACTGCTCATGCACATGACAGGCACCATCCCACAATAACATCTGCCGGTTCGTAACTGAGTTGATATAATTTCCAAGATTGCGGTCCGGACCAAAAATTATTTTCTCATCTTTGGGAAAGCTTTCTACTATTTGCTTTGCATTGGTAGAAGTTACCACTACATCGGTTACAGCTTTCACAGCAGCCGTTGTATTGACATAGGATATCACCGTATATCCGGGATGCTCTTTGACAAACTGTGCAAACTGATCGGCCGGACAACTATCGGCCAATGAACAACCTGCATTCATATCAGGCACTAATACCTTCTTTTCAGGACAGAGCACCTTTGCCGTTTCACCCATAAAATGAACACCGCACATCACAATGATATCCGCTTTTGTTTTGGCAGCCCATTGAGCCAATGCCAGACTGTCGCCTACATAGTCGGCGATATCTTGTATCTCACCCTTCTGGTAGTAGTGACCCAGAATTACTGCATTCTTTTCTTTTTTCAGCTCGTTAATAGCTTTTATGAGTTCATTCATAATAATTTTATTTTCTCTCCTTTTTAAAGAAAAATCCCTTGTTAGTGATAATAGGCTGTTAATAGTGTTAGCAAATAAAAGCTGTTTTTCTTGTCAGATAAGTTATTAGTCTCCAATACACAGTTATCAGTATATTATGAACGGACTGAAAAGAGGCTATTGGCTGATAATAAGCTATCTCTCAATTTGTATTAACACCTTGTTGATAAAGTGCAAAGTTAAAAACTTTATGGATATAAACAGGGTAATAAGTGCTGAAAAATATGTTTAAGAATGCATTGAAAGTTTATATTAACTTTTTTGTATTGTTCATTATGAGTCTTCCTTATACCTTCTTCTGAATAATGCAAGAGTTAGTTTTCAAAATCTTTGCTTTAAGTTTTGACAGGTTTTCAACGGTTATAAACAGGTGTGTTAACAGAAAAGAATTACTTTTGCAGTAGCTAAGAAATAATAAGGATATGAACATGCGAAAATTGAAAATAACCGAGCTGAACCGGATAAGTGCAGAGGAATTTAAAGAAGCGGATAAACTGCCTTTGGTAGTAGTACTGGATGATATCCGGAGCTTGCATAACATTGGTTCTGTGTTCCGTACATCGGATGCATTTCGTATTGAATGTATTTATCTGTGTGGGATTACGGCTACTCCTCCACATCCGGAAATGCATAAGACAGCTTTAGGTGCCGAATTTACAGTTAACTGGAAGTATGTTAATAACGCTGTTGAAGCTGTTGATAACCTCAAAAATGAAGGATATATTGTTTATTCGGTGGAACAGGCTGAAGGTAGTATCATGCTGGATGAACTGGAACTGGATAAGACAAAAAAATATGCCATCGTTATGGGAAATGAAGTGAAAGGGGTACAACAGGAAGTTATTAACCATTCGGATGGTTGTATAGAAATTCCCCAATATGGTACTAAACATTCACTGAACGTATCTGTGACGACGGGGATTGTAATATGGGACCTCTTTAAGAAGCTAAAAATTAGTGATAAGTGAGTAGTGATAAGTGATTAGTAAGCTGCGCGAATATACCACATGGAACTAATCACTTATCACTAAACCACTTATCACTATTTTAAATTTGTCCGTTTTCCACCAATATCACCACCCGTTCGGTGAGTTTATCTTCACCATTCGGGTCGTATTCTTTTTTAAGACTAGCGCCGAAGAGAGCGGCAAAAGTTTGATAGAAACCTGCTTTGAAGGGTCCCATAAAGGCTTTTACTAATTCAAAAGAGGTTTGATTACTTTGTCTGTCTACCAGTTTTATTAACAATTTACCCTGTGCAAAAGAAAGTTTTTTCATCCGGGGGGTATATTGGTCTTTGAGACCTTTTTCTACTCTTTTAATGTGTTTCTGACGTGCTTTTTCGTTTGGGAGAGTTTGCAGATATTCATAAGTTTCGAGTATGGTACGGTTGATTTCCCGGGCTATGGGATATACTTTCTTGACATTTCTTACCAACCTGTAATACTCCATGCGTTCTTTATCATTTTTAAACTTTAATGGCTTAAAAATATAAACGGTAGGTAGTTGTACACAGGGTATGGTATCTCCTTCATAAATACAAACCGGAACAAGGTATCCTCCTCTGCTTTGTTTATCTTGTGCCAGAATGGACTGGAAAGAAAGAAACAGAGCAAACAGTGTAAGTATTACTATGTTAGGTCTTGTATTCATGTCGCAAAATTACAAGATTATTTTATTATTTGTTCAATTCCTTGTAGTGTTAACCTATTTAAAGTATCTTCGACATCTGACAAAAGTAAAAATGAATGAAAAGCACATGCCTTTTTCGGCTGTTTTTAGTTATTAACCTCTTGTTGATAATGCCTGTTAATAAAGCTCAGAAACCTTCTGTGGATATTCTGGAGGAGGTAATTGAGGATATTTCGGTTAATAACGATGACGGTGAAGAGATAAATTGGGAAGATAAGATTGAAGAACTTTCTGAACGTATTCAGCAACCTGTCAATCTGAATACCGCTACCAAAGAACAGTTGGAGCAGCTTCCTTTTCTATCTGATATTCAGATTGAGAACCTGTTGGCTTATGTTTATATTCACGGGCAGATGCAAACCATTTATGAATTACAGTTGGTAGAAGAGATGGATCGTCGGACTATTCATTATTTACTTCCTTTTGTTTGTGTACAACCTGTTGATAAGAAAGAGTCTTTGCCCCGTTTAAAGGATGTGCTTAGGTATGGTAAACATGAAGTGTTAACTCGTTTGGATATTCCGTTCTATACACGTAAGGGATATGAAAAAAATTATTTGGGACCCTCTATGTACCACTCTCTGCGATATGGCTTTCGGTATAGTGAGAATGTTTATGCCGGTATAACCGGAGAAAAAGACGCGGGTGAACCTTTTGGTGCATTACATAATAAACAGGGCTATGATTACTATTCATATTACTTGTTAATAACTAAAATAGGACGGTTGAAAACTCTGGCTTTAGGCAACTATCGGTTAAGCTTTGGTCAAGGGTTGGTAGTGAATACTGATTTTCTTATGGGAAAGAGTATTTATCTTTCTTCATTGACATTCCGGAACGGAGGTATACGAAAACATTCTTCTACGGATGAATATAATTATTTTCGGGGAGTAGCTACTGCTGTAGAACTAAGTAAACATCTGGTATTATCTGCTTTTTATTCACATCGCAGTATGGATGGAGTGATAGAGGAAGGTGAAATAACTTCTATTTATAAGACTGGTTTACATCGTAGTCAGAAGGAGGCTGATAAAAAGAATGTTTTCACAATGCAATTAACAGGTGGAAATATGACTTATACAAATAATCACCTGAAATTGGGATTGACTGGTATTTACTACTTTTTTGATCATCCTTTTGAACCCGAACTGCGACAGTATTCCAAATATAATATTCATGGTAACAGGTTTTATAATGTAGGACTGGATTATGGATATCGTTGGCATCGTTTTTCTTTTCAGGGAGAAGCGGCTATTGGTAAAAATGGATTTGCTCTTTTAAATAAATTGCAGTATTCTCCTGTACAAGGGGCCAATTTATTGTTAATACATCGTTATTATACACATGATTATTGGGCAATGTTTGCCCGTTCGTTTGGTGAAGGTAGTAATGTGCAGAATGAAAATGGTTGGTATCTTTCCGGTGAAATATCTCCTTTCCGTCATTGGAAATTCTTTGCATCTATAGATTTATTTTCTTTTCCCTGGTGGAGGTACAGGATAAGTAAACCTTCGCAGGGTGTTGATGGAGTATTACAAATGAACTTTACTCCTCGAAGAGAACTTACTATGTATCTGAATTATCGTTATAAACGAAAAGAAAGAGATATGACCGGAACGAATGGTGAAATTACCCTGCCAACGTATCATCATCGGTTACGTTACCGGCTGAACTATTCACCGGATAATTTGTTTTCCCTTCGCACAACGGTTGATTATAATAACTTTCATTCTTCAGGGGAAGTAGCCGGACAGGGTTATCAGATTACGCAAATGATAGCTTACCGTTTATCCCGTATTCCGCTAAGGGCTGAACTACAAGGAAGCTTCTTTCATACCGATAATTATGATACCCGTGTATACATTGCAGAAAAAGGTTTGCTTTATACTTTTTACACTCCTTCGTTTCAAGGTAAAGGAATACGTCTGGCAATCAATCTGCGCTATGATCTGAATACACATTGGATGATTATAGGGAAGTTAGGACAGACAATGTATTATGATCGTAATGAAATAGGTTCCGGATATGACTTGATACGAAATAATAAAAAAGCAGACTTACAGATGCAATTACGCCTGAAGTTTTAATATATTTGCATGATAGTATTATCAATCGTAAATTGTAAATCGTCAAATTGTAAAATCTCATCATGACTGTTATTTATCCTTCCCCTATATTTGGCCCTGTTCATTCCCGCCGGTTGGGGGTATCTTTGGGAATAAATCTTTTACCTTCCGACGGAAAGGTATGTTCATTTGATTGCATCTATTGTGAATGTGGTTTTAATGCAGATCATCGCCCTTCTAAACCCTTGCCTACTCGTAAGGAAGTACGTGAAGCACTTGAAACCCGCTTGAAAGATATGTTGGTTAATGGTCCTTTTCCTGATGTGCTGACTTTTGCCGGGAATGGTGAACCTACGGCACATCCTTATTTTCCGGAAATTATTGAAGATACGTTGGCTCTTCGTGATAAGTATTTCCCGAAAGCAAAAGTGAGCGTATTGAGTAATTCAACGTTTATTCATCGTCCGGCTGTATTCGAAGCATTGAATAGGATAGATAATAATATTTTAAAACTGGATACAGTGGATAGTGATTATATTCACCTCATTGACCGTCCTGCCGGTAAATATTCTGTATCAGAGATAATTGATAATCTGAAAGCTTTTAAAGGAAACTGTATTATTCAGACAATGTTTATGAAAGGTACTTATCAGGGACAAGATGTGAATAATACTTCTGATAAGTATGTATTACCCTGGTTAGAAATGATAAAGGAGATTGCTCCCCGGCAAGTGATGATTTATACGATTGATCGTGAAACTCCGGACCATGATTTACAGAAAGCTACACATGAAGAATTAGATAGAATACTATTTTTACTTATCGAAGCAGGTATTTCTGCATCTGCTTCTTATTAGAAGAAGGAATTGAAAAACATCCCCATGTTTTATAATACAACATCCCCATGTCTAGTATAGAACATGGGGATGTTATTATAGTAAAGTATATAATTTTAATAAATTAAAAGCTATCCAGAGTTTACTTCTCTGTGTTTACGGTTTGTACACTTATAATATCTTTTGCTCTTTCCAGTGCTACATTGATATTCGGACAGATATTTTTTTCTCCCAGTAATTCATAGAATCCTGATTTCTCCAATACTTTATGTACTTTGTCATTTACTCCTGAAAGTACAATTGTAATTTTTTCTTTTTGAGACATTCTGCACAGGTTAGATAAGTTATGAATACCGGTTGAATCGATGAACGGAACTTTACGCATACGAATAATGCGTACAGTGGGACGGTCTCCCAATTGTGCCATTACTTCCTCAAACTGTGTTGCAATACCAAAGAAGTATGGACCATTGATTTCATATACTTCAACTCCTTTCGGAATAATCAGATGTTCTTCACTAACGGCAATATCCAATTCTGAGTTTGGGTCTATTTCATCGGTGATGACGGATATTTTGGTTGTTTCCATGACACGTTTCATAAACAGTACACAAGCAATGATCAAACCTACCTCGATAGCAATTGTCAGATCAAAAATAACGGTCAGGAAGAAGGTAATAAGCAATACAGTGACATCCGATTTCGGATTTTTCAACAGTGCTTTGAATGTGCGCCATCCACTCATATTATAAGAAACAATAACCAGCACACCTGCCAGGCATGCCATTGGAATATATTGTGCCAATGGCATCAGGAATAATAAAATAAGCAGTAATACAACGGCATGAATAATTCCGGCTACGGGCGTTTTTCCACCATTATTGATATTCGTCATAGTACGTGCAATAGCACCTGTGGCAGGTATACCTCCAAATAAAGGAGCGATGACATTGGCTGCACCCTGAGCTATCAGTTCAGTATTTGAATCGTGACGGTCTCCTATTACACCATCGGCTACTGTGGCCGAAAGTAATGATTCGATGGCACCTAATACAGCAATTGTAATAGCTACCGGGAACAGGTTTTTAATGGCTTCCCAGTTCAGTGCAGGAACAACGGCATCGGGTAATTCGGATTTAATAGTAAAACGATCACCAATTGTATCGATACAATCAATTCCTCCATAAATTTTCATGAGGTATACAGCAATTGTCACTACAACAATCGCAATCAGAGACCCCGGTATCTTTTTTGAAAACTTTGGAGTAACAGCAATAATTATAACACTTATAATACTTACGATAGTATTCCACCAGTTAATTGTGTCAAAATGACGGAAATAAATCATCCATTTTCCTACAAAATCTCCCGGAACTTTTTCATTTCCGAAAGTCAGTCCGAAAATGTCAGCTATTTGTGTAGTGAAAATGGTTACGGCAATACCACTTGTGAAACCTACAATGATGGGATAAGGAATAAATTTAATGACTGCTCCCAACTTGAATACACCTAATAGAATGAGCATTACACCTGCCATTAGAGTGGCTACGATGAGTCCTGCTTCTCCATATTGTTGGATAATACCATAGATAATAACGATAAATGCTCCTGTTGGACCACCTATCTGTACTTTACTACCACCCAATAGTGAAATGATAAATCCTGCAATGATAGCAGTGATAATACCTTTTTCGGGAGATACACCGGAGGCAATACCAAATGCAATGGCTAATGGGAGGGCTACAATACCAACAATAATCCCGGCCATGAGATCGGCTGTAAATGTTTCTTTCGAGTAATTTTTGAGTGTAGAAAACAGCTTGGGTTTGAATTCTAAGACTTTCATTTTAACGATACAATATAATTAGTGCATATATAGATTTACGATGTGATTTTATTGATTTTGCTAAATAAGGATTGCAAAATTACATAAAATAAATCTAATAACATGTTTTTGAGCATATTATTTGTAAATGATAAATTTTATCAATGACTTCATAGATTTTATTTATAAAGAAAGAAGGACTTGTTTTGAACTAATTCCGTATATTTGTGTTATAAATAAACAAATACAAGCGTAATCTACTAATTAATTAAATATATAAGATTATTATGGCTAAAAGTATTAAAGGTACTCAGACTGAGAAAAATCTACTGACTTCATTTGCTGGCGAATCACAAGCAAGAATGCGTTACACTTATTATGCAAGTGTTGCCAAAAAAGAAGGTTATGAACAAATCGCTGCTATTTTTACTGAAACGGCTGATCAGGAAAAGGAACATGCAAAACGTATGTTTAAGTATCTGGAAGGTGGAATGGTAGAAATTACTGCCAGTTATCCGGCAGGTGTTATCAGTACTACTCTCAATAATCTGCTCGAAGCTGCTGCTGGTGAACATGAAGAATGGTCACAGGATTATCCTCATTTTGCTGATGTTGCTGAGCAAGAAGGTTTTTATGAAATTGCTGCCATGTACCGTAATATCTCTGTTGCTGAAAAAGGACATGAAGAAAGATATCGCGCTTTTGTAAATAATATTGAAACAGCTTCTGTTTTTGCCAAAGAAGGTGAAGTTGTATGGCAATGTCGTAATTGTGGTTATATCACTATAGGTAAAGAGGCTCCCGAAGTTTGCCCGGCATGTCTCCATCCACAAGCTTATTTTGAAGTAAAGAAAGAAAACTATTAATAGAGATTATTATATGATTTTGATAAGCGGCTCATCCGGTAGGATGGGTCGCTTTTTTAATTTGGTTGATGGTAGCTATTGGTTCTTTAATTTGTTTGTTGTAAATTGAAAGACTTATTGTTGTAATATTGTATAATTCATTCTAAATGCTTATTTTTGCTTCTTATGTATAACTAATACTAAAAGGCAAAATACTCCGCTTGTTATGACAAAAAAAGTGCATGATCAATTAAATAGAATAGCGATAAAAACTCTGTTGATATTTGTTTTTTGCTTCTGTTTCTTTTCATTTTCCAAAGCAAATGATGTGTATTTCCATCATTTGGGGGTAAAGGACGGATTAACGCAAATAAGTATTTTCTCTTTTTATCAGGATGAAATAGGAGCTATGTGGTTTGGCTCATTTGAGGGACTGAATAGATACAACGGACGTGAGATTACTGCCTTTCGTCCTTCACAAAATAATAAGGGACTGACCCAGAATGAGATCTATTCAATTTGCGGTAACAAGAAAGGTTCTATCTATTTACGGGCCGGACACGATCTGGTGAAATATAATGTTTCAACACAGGAATTTACCTGTTTGGCACAAAAAGAAATTAATGGTATTTGCTATTCAAATGATACGCTTTGGGTAATATCCGATCATGCTGTATTTTATTATCTGGAGGATAAAGAAGGTTTGCATAAGTTTTGTGATATAGATCCGGGCCTGGGAAACGGAAGTTGTATCTTTACGGCTGATAATGAATATTTATGGATAGGAACAGAAAATAACTTGTTGTCTATACCATTCAGTGTACCCGATTCTCCCAAAGTGGTGTTATCTGGTGTTTTTGTGAAATACCTGTATAAGAGTAAGAGAAACGATTTATGGGTAAGTACGGATGCGAGTGGTGCCTATCGTATTTCATCTCAGAATCAAATAACAAACTTCCGTTATTCAGCAGGTAAAAATGGAATTTCCGACGATCATGTGAGAAGTGTTGTTGAGGATGAATTTGGAAATATATGGATTGGCACGTTTTATGGATTAAATAAATATGATCCTATTACTGATAAATGGAAATGTTATACTCAAATAGACAATGTACCCTATAGTTTAAGTCATTCATCCGTTTTCGGTCTTTATAGAGATTTACAGGGAAATATCTGGGTAGGGACCTATTTTGGTGGCATCAATCATTTTAACCCGAGAGCTGATATTTACCATTTCTATGGAGCGATAGGGCGAAATAATCCCAACTATCTTAGTTTTCCTTTCGTAGGTAAGATGGCAGAAGATAAAAACGGTAATTTATGGATTTGTACTGAAGGAGGAGGGCTTAATTTTTTTAATCGCCAGACGAAACAATTCAAGAGTTTCATGCAGGAAGATAACCCCAGAAGCATTAGTCATAATAATTTGAAATGTATTAAATATCTAAAAGATAAAGATCTGCTATATATTGGTACGCATACCGGTGGACTTAATATATTTGATATAAAATCCCAAACGGTCAAGGTTTTGAAGAATAACCCAGGAGATCCTGCATCATTGCCCAATGATATTGTGAACGATATACAATTTTATAAAGATAAACTCATTGTATTGACTCAGGCAGGAGTTTGTAGTATGGATTTGAAAAGTGAGACGTTCTCTTCTCTTTCTACTAATGAGGAAATTAACCGGGCAGTAGAAAGGAAGTTTTATTATGAAACTTTTTTGATTGATAATAAAGACAGGATGTGGATTGCCAAATCGGACGGAGGAGTGGTGCGGATTGATTTGAACGATTATAAAGTAAGAGAATATAATGCTGTAATGGAGGATTCTACTTCTATTGGTAAATTTAGAATTACTCATATTTTAGAGGATAGTAAGGGGAAACTTTTTTTTGGAACTTTAGGTTCCGGATTGTTCCTTTATCTTCCCGAGACGGATACATTCAGGAATTTTACAGCAGAAAAGGGAGATTTGCAAAGTAACTATTGTTATTATATAGCCGAATCACCTTATGATCATCTTATGGTACTGCATAACAAAGGAGTTTCTTTTTTTGACCCTGAGACCAGAACATTGAAACATGTTTGCGGAATACCTCAAATGAGTTTTAACCAGGGGTCAAGTGTCTGTTCTACCAAAGACGGAGAGGTTTTCTTTGGTGGAATTGATGGATTGACATCCCTTTATGAACAGCTACTTTATACCACTAAAAAAGAATACCAGCTTTATTTTGATAAGCTTTGGATATCCAACAGGGAGGTCAGACCGGGAGATGGATCTGGTATTCTTTCTTCGGCTTTATCCAACTATAAGGAGATTGAACTTGATTACAATAAAAACAACCTGTTTATCGAATTTGCTACTTCAAACTATGTTTCTAATAACGATTTTCAGTATGAATATAAGTTGGTAGGACTTGATGATACCTGGCTTCCGGCACATTCTACTACTATCAGTTATACTAATTTAAGTCCGGGGAAATATCGTCTGCTTGTTCGGGAGGTATGGGAAGATGCCAAAACGGAAACAAAACAAATTGAACTTGGCATCAAAATTAATCCGCCATTTTATGCTACAGTTTGGGCTTATCTGCTTTACGCATTATTGGTGGTAGGTATTTTATATGCTATTTTCCGCTTTAATGTGCGGCAGGCAAAGTTAAAGGCCTCATTAGAATATGAAAGAAAGGAAAAAGAATATATTGAAGAATTAAATCAGACAAAACTTCGTTTCTTTACCAACATTTCGCATGAGTTCCGTACACTGCTTACCCTTATTATTGTACAGGTAGAACTATTGTTGCAACTTAATAAACTCAACCCATCCGTCTACAACCGGGTACTTAAAATTTATAAGAATGCCAGACATATGCGTGATCTGGTGTCAGAGTTACTTGATTTCCGAAAACAAGAACAAGGATTCCTGAAGCTGAAAGTGGAATATATGGATATTGTATCTTTCACTAAAGAGATCTATATGTCTTTTTATGAATATGCCTTGAAACATTCTGTTAACTATAAGTTCGAACATATGGAGGAAAAACTGAATCTTTGGTTTGATCCGGTTCAGTTGCAGAAGGTAATATTCAATCTTTTATCTAATGCCTTTAAATACACCAAAGCAAAAGGCAGTATTACTGTTTCTATCCGGAAAATCAAGAATGAAGTGGAAATACGGGTAGAAGACGATGGTGTGGGTATCTCCAAGGAATCTATTCATAAGATATTTGATCGTTTTTATCAGGTTGACGGACAAAGTTCAGAGTTTACGTTGGGTACAGGTATCGGATTGGCTGTATCCAAAGGAATTGTGGAGTTGCATAAGGGAAACATCCGGGTTGAAAGTGAAGTTGGTCAGGGTAGTGTTTTCATTGTTACGTTGCTGACAGGCAATGAACATTTCCCAAAAGAGGTGTTGAGTGATAGTGAATCCAATTTCCATCTGATAAAAGATGGAGTATTGGAAGATCTGGCTTTGGAGGAGTTAATGCTGGAGGAACCGGTTAAAGAGCAGGAGCTTACTAATGAAGAGAAAGCCGGAGAAATGGATATTGAATCGAAGGATTCTGATAATAAGCCCAGTATTCTTATTGTAGAGGATAATCTGGAGATATTGGAAATGTTGGAAGATATCTTCGCTCCTATTTATCATGTATACAAAGCTATCAATGGTAAAGAGGGTTTTGAAGCTACGCGCGAGTTACACCCCGATATTGTTTTAAGTGATGTGATGATGCCGGAGATGTCTGGTAAAGAGATGTGCCATAAAATTAAAAACAGTCTGGACGTATCACATATCCCGGTTGTTTTACTTACGGCGCAAACCTCTGTGGAATATACGGTTGAAGGATATATGTTTGGTGCAGATGATTATGTAACGAAACCGTTTAATATCAAAGTACTTGTATCACGTTGCAATAATCTGGTACGGACCCGTAGAATGTTGCTTGAAAGATTTAATCATGTTTCTAAGACACCGGTTGTTTCTAATGCCATCAATGAGCAGGATCAGGAATTAATAGATCGTGCTACTGCTATTATCCGAAAATATTTTGAGGATATTGAGTTTGATATGAATGTATTGGCTGCCGAATTGGGTATTGGCCGGAGTAAATTGTATCTCAGAATAAAGGAAATAACCGGACTTACTCCCAATGAGTTGACGCTTAAAATAAAGCTTGAAGAAGCGATGTATTTGATTACTAATCAGCCCAATCTGAATGTTTCTGAGATATCCTATCAGCTGGGCTTTTCATCGCCCCGTTATTTTAGTAAGTGTTTTAAATCATTCTATGGTGTATCTCCACAGAATTGTAGAAAAGGTAAAAACAAGAGTGAAGAGTCAGAAGAAGATTAACCCCATTATCCTTTTGTCTTGTTTCATGTTTTGAGACACTTTGTTTGAAGTAATGAAACACTTTGTTTGAAGCTTTGAAACAAGTTATATGATACTACAAAAAAAGCTGCTTCAATTACGAGGCAGCTTTTTCTGTAGTATCATATAACTATAATCCGGATTACCATCCCGGGTTTTGGGTGATTCCCGGTGCTTTTAATATCTCTGATTTTGGAATCGGATAGAGATACATTCGTTCATCAAATACCCGGTTTTCTACAGTGTATTTTTTATAAGTAGGTTCATCATTGGCATCCTTTATAATTTGCATACCTTCTATTTTCAAATAGTTTGCTTTCTCTGTCGGATTATCCAGCAAGCGCCAGCGGCGAATATCAAAGAAGCGGTGCTCTTCGAATGCCAGTTCTACACGGCGTTCGTTGCGTATTACTTCACGCATCTCTTCTTTACTTAGTCCGGCAGGCAGTTTATATGGGTTCAGTTGAGCACGTTTACGTATAAGTTCCACTACTTTGTAGATTGAATCTTTGGGTGCAGCACTTGGTGTATCATAATACTCATTCATTGCCTCCGCACAATTCAGTAATACTTCAGCATAGCGCATCAATATCCAGGTACGGGTGATATTATTGGTTCGTCCATCCCATACAGCTTGCGGTGAAAGAAGCTTCTTCAGGTAATATCCGGTTTTAGTAGCGGTTTTATTAGTAGCAGTCGCATCTTTTCCACCTTCAAATGTTTCAATAGTCTGAGTTTTGTCATTTACTGTAAATGTAGAACCGTCATAAGCAAAAGTCATATAGAAGCGCGGATCGCGTCCTACATAAGGATGATCTTTGTCATATCCTGATCCCAGTTCGTTGATCCCTTTTCCGTTAGCCATACCGAAAGCATCTGCCAGGTTCTGCGTCGGATTCGTCAATCCCTTTCCTCCCATAGTGAGTGGGGAATTCTGGCTTTCTACACTTGTTGTAGTGTTATATTTGGTAGAGAATACTATCTCCCGATGATATTGCAGGAAGTTTTCACTAACGGCATACAAGTCGGTAAAGGTTTCATCTTCATCAGTAAAAGCCATCAACTTATATCTGAATGCCGATTCAACAACTTTTTGAGCGGCATCAATCGCGAGTTTATAACGTTGCTTATCATTATTAGGATTGTTCAACGGACTTGCCCAATAGAGAAGTGCACGTGATTTCAAACCATAAGCAGAACCGGTAGTGGGGCGTCCTAATTCTTTCTTATCATCGAACCCTACACTTTCGGAACTTCCTTTGTATTGTTCCGGTAACCGGTTGGCAGCAGTATCACAGTCAGCGATAATCTGTTTCATACAATCGTCATAGGATGCACGTGTTACTTGTTGGGCTTCTTCAGCCGTCAATGATTTTGTAATCAATGGTACACCACCGTAACGTTTGATTAATTCAAAATAGAAATAAGCACGCAGGAAGTGGGCTTCTCCTTTCATACGTTCGCGGGTGCGGACCAACTCTTCATTCGTTCCGGAAGTAGTCGGCTTTACCGGCATTTTAAGTTCATCAATCTTTTCAAGGAATCGGTTTACGATCCGGATTCCCTCATAGTTTTTAGTCCATACGTTTTCTACAAGGAAATAAGAATCCCATGTACCATTATTGAAACCTTTGATGTCACTTGTCACGTCCGAGTGTACTGCTTCATCGCATCCTGCTGCCAACATGGCGTTATCAATCCGGTTGTAGCCGCTGGGTAGTTTGTTGTACGCATCGTTCATGAATCCGAAAGCTCGCCGGGTTTCATTCCATATGTCGTCTTCTCCCAGTTTACCGTCTTTCTCCGGGTCCAGAAATGAATCACAGCCGGCGAAAAGAAAAGAGAAAGTCAAACCTAAACCTATAATATATTTATTGATTTTCATAATCGTAGTGTTTTTAAAGTTTTATAGATATACCAACCGAGAATGTTCTCAGCAGGGGATATTCAGAATATCCGGCATTCATAGCTTCCGGGTTACGACCGTCAATTGCATTTGAGAAAGTAAACAGATTGTTTGCATTCACATAAAGACGTAATGAAGAAAGGAATATTTTTCTTACCAGTTGCTTGGGGAATGTGTATCCCACCTCTGCCGACGAAATGCGAAGCATGGAGGTCTTTTTCTCCCAGAAATCAGAAGTCTGTGTATTGTAATCACGAGAGATACTCAGACCCGGATATGCTGTCTGTACGGTAGGATTAGCCGGATTCCAACGGTTCTCGTAAGCGTAAGGAGTAAACTTATTCGGAGTATAAAAAGTAGAGAATAAGGCTGATCCTTCCAGATTACACTGAATATCAAATCCTTTATAGTTACCACCTAATGTAGCACCGAAAATAATTTCCGGCAGGGTATTTCCTAATGCTACCTTATCAGACTCATCAATTACATTATCATCCTCCGGGCTTTGGTTTTTGTAGATGATATCACCCAGTACAGGAGTTCCGAAAGAGCCTGTAGGAGCATTGACCAGTTGATCCGCATTGGTATACAATCCATTGGTCTGAAAACCAAATTGTGTACTAATAGAATGTCCTTTACGGTATTGGTGAGCATATTTGTAAGCTACTTCTTTTAAGTCGATAATTTTGTTTTTTGCCCATACCATATTTCCTCCGATAAAGAATCCACCATCCTTGTATTGTTTGTTATAAAGGATGTTCAGGTCGATACCCTGATTGTCAATTGATCCGCCATTGTATTTGGACAGACCGATACCAATCAGTGAAGGAACAATATTAGAGTAGTCTACCAATACGTCACGGCGTTTTTCATTGAAATAGTTCATTGTCAATGAAAGTCCTTTCCAGAGTTCAAGGTCGAATCCTACATTGAGTTTGTATGACTTTTCCCATGTTTCATTGGGATTGGCCAATGTTCCTTCTTGTGAGCCGTCCGTACTTCCGTTGGGATTACCGAATGCATACCCACCTGAAGAGGTAAATTCCTGGCGATAAGGGAAACGGCGTCCACCGGTCTGGTCATTACCGTTTATGCCATAAGATGCTCTGAACTTCAGAAAATCGATTGCTTCTGCTGATTGAAGCCATTTCTCATCCGAAGCAACCCATGCCAGTCCGATAGCCGGAAAAAGTCCGGTACGTTTTCCGCTTTTGTAATTACTGGAACCTTGATAGGAAGCTGTAACCTCCGCATAGTAGCGTTTGTTGAAACCATATTGTGCACGCATTGCCAGTCCCTGATATTTGTAATCGGGATTATCGCCCGGAACTGTTTCACTGGAGTGATTATAGAACAAGCGGACTGCCAGATCGTGTACATCTCCGAAAGTATGATTATAGTTGACTCCTGCGCCCAGTGTGTTGTAACGGTAGAACCCACCCATCATCTCTGATTTACGGCTGTTCTTATATTCATCTTTACCAAACTGTGTATAAGTGCCATCTGCGTTTTCCTGGAATACAGCATACGTATTATTGATGCTCAGGTACTGCATATTGAAGTTTTCGAAACCATAATAAGCATCAACCGAAAGCCCTGGTAACAACATATCCAGGTCATATTTACCTTTTACCTGTACATTGAGCAGACGAGATTCGTCTTTACGATAACCGTGACGGTTCAAAAGTCCGTAAGGATTCGTCTGATATTCAGAAGTACCTCCGAGTGAGCCGTTTTTATTGAACATTGGGAAAGCATTCGCAGGCAGAGTCATCAGAGTATTAAATACGGAATTGGTGGCAGATGGCACTTCCGAGCCTGTATTAGCAGCCGAACTTTTATCAATAGCTGCTGAAACCAGAATATTAAACAACATTCCTTTTATCGGATTAATATCCAGATTTGAACGGTAGTTGAAACGTTCATAAGTATTGTTGGCGGCAGCATCTTTGAAAATACCTTCCTGTTTCATGTAACCGGCAGTTACAAAATAACGTGCCAGTCCGTTACCTCCCGAAGCCGAAAAGTTATAGTGCTGGAAGGGAGAGTTTTTACCAATGAAACGGTCTTTGTAGTTTTCGTCCGGATAAAGATAGGAATCTCTGTCTGCACGGAGATACATATCGGGATTATATATTGGTGCCGAACCGTCATTTCTTAATGCTTCATTATAGAGAGTGGTGTATTGATAGGCATTCAACCGATCGGACATTCTCTCTGTTGTCTGGAATCCTGCGCGGATGTCCACATTAATGGAGTGTTTTACTTCACTACCATGTTTTGTTTTTATCAGAATGACACCGTTGGCTCCACGCATACCATACATGGCCAGGGCCGACGCATCTTTCAGTACAGAGATACTTTCCACTTCATTGAAATCCATCAAGTCAATGTTGGCTTCTATATCGTCAACTAAAATCAGAGGTTTAGCATTGGCATTGGTTGCCATACCACGTACATAAAAAGTATAGTTGCTCTTACCGAACTTCTCACCTCCGTTTTTCAGTGAATAGAGTCCGGACAAAGTTCCGTTCATGGCCTGTTCAATACTGGTCACTGTGTTTTTTTCAATTACATCGGTACCAATACTTGATACAGCCGAAGTCATACTCCTCTTAGACTGTTCTCCATAAGATACACCAATCATTTCATCTTCGTGGGTCATGTACTTTACCAGTTTCAATGTGTAAACTGATTGGTTGTTAAGGCGTGTAACAACCGGACGGTACCCTTTTAAGTTAACTACCAGTACATCCGACGGATCAAGTAACATATAGAATTTACCATCTTCATCGGTCACAGCATCTGTTTGTTTTTCCTGGACGTTAACTGTAATACCGGGCATAGGGACATTATTTTCATCGACCACAATACCCTCAACGGTTACTGTTGAGCTTTTTTGGGTCTTTTGTGCTTTTACCGGCATTACCGATAGAAGCAGTGCACACAGAAACGTGCACAAATATATAAATCTCTTCATTTGAATCATATTTTAGGGTTTATACCATCATCATTTCCATCCTGGGTTTTGTTCCAATACGGCACTCTTGTATACTTCGTTGTTAGGTATCGGATAGAGATGCATGTGTTCTTTGAATGTAGGAGTTTCATATTTTTCACGAGAATAAGTAAAGGTTCCATCTGTATTCTTTACTACGCGGATACCATAGATATCTTTATTGAAATATTCTACTCCTTTATGCCAGGATAGTACATCATACCAACGATGTTCTTCAAAACAGAGTTCCACACCCCGTTCATTGTAGATACGCTCACGCATTTTTTCTTTTGTATCCGAGATATCTGTCGGGACAGGTACTTGCCCCACACGTCCTCTAAGTTCTGTCAGTACGTCCCTTACAGAGAGTCCTTCCAGTGAACTTTCCGGACCTCCTACTTCATTCTGTGCTTCGGCAAAGTTCAGTAGAATCTCTGCATAGCGGAAAAAGATATAGTTCATGTAGGTGGAAGTACCTTTATATCGTTGATGTGCTTCCGGCCAGAATTTGGCTATGGCATAACCCAATACATTGATATGAGTGGTTCCTTTGTCACGTCCTGTTTCTTTTCCATTGGCTGATACCCAAAATTCCAGTTTACGATTATACCAGAACCGGTCATTACGCAGTACGCACATATCCAGACGGGGGTCTCTGTTTGCATATGGATCTTCGTCTTTGTAAATCTTAGAATTCGTAATTGGATAGCCTTTAGAGTCTTCAAACATGTCAACCATATTTTGAGTTACCCATTCTCCTGCCCATCCGTCATATCCTTGTGTAGCAATGAAACGAGTCCAGAATGTACTTCCGTTGGTATGTCCCTGTTCAAAGTTCATTTTGATACGCGGACGATTCATGATGATTTCGCTGCAAACCGGCTGGAAGAACATGTTTACATAATCGGGATAGAGCGTATAGAGTTTCAGGTCGATTACATCTTTGGCTGCTTTGGCTGCTTTTTCCCATTTTGTTATGTCGTTGGAAGGATTGTGCAAGGGGCGGGCAGCGTACAACAGTACTCTTGATTTCAGCGCTTTTGCCGCTCCTACTGAAGCGCGTCCGTTGTCTGCATCGGCATACTTTAGGGGAAGTAGGCCATTGGCAGCTGTGTTACAATCATTTACGATAAATTCAACACACTTTTCATAGGTGTCGCGTGGTAAGTCCAGATTATCTTTATTCAAAGTCAATGTATGATCAATGATAGGTACACCTCCCCAACGTTTGATCAGTTCGAAGTAGAAGAAAGCACGCAGGAAGTAAGCCTCTCCCAGACAACGGTCTCTGATCTCTTGTGACGGGAAATTAGGTATCCTGTCTATATTTTCGATAATTTTATTGGTTTTTCGGATACCAATGTACATATTCTGCCACATAGTTGAAATCTCATTATTGGCATCAAACATTTTGTTGCTTGATTCCATTTGGGTACCGTCCCATGCTCCGTTGTTGAAAATAGCGGTACATCCTCCCTTATTACGTGATTCATCTCCCATAGAGGAAACCAATGAGTTCCACAAACGTCCCAGATGACCGGGCATATAAGAATAAGTCTGATCTGCATATTGACGGAACATAGCATAGTCCGAAAATATTTTATCCTCATTGATGTCTTCTACCGGAGCCATATCCAGCTGACCTTCCCCAAACAATCCCGTACAGGAAGAGAAGCCTATAGAAGCCGCTATTACATATATGATAAATAGTTTTTTCATAATTGATTAAAAGTTAATGTTTACACCAAAATTATAGACACTTTGTTGCGGATAAACCTCTCCGCTGTTGTTTACAGTTTCCGGGTCGAAGTTGTCAATCTTGGACCATGTGTAGAGGTTACTTCCATTCAAATAAGCTTTCAGTCCTGTCATTCCCAGTTTACGATAGATTTTGGAAGGGAATGAGTAAGTAATCTGCACGTTCTTCAAGCGAATGTAATCGGCAGATTTCAAATGGAATGAGTTGATGTTCTTGTTGCTGTGTTTTGCTGCCATGTGTAGTGACGGATACGCTGCGTTAGGATTATCGGGAGTCCAGTAGTTCTTGTGAACTTCTGAAACCTGTCCACCTCCTGCACCGCCTCCAAATTCATAACCGGCATTTCCGGCAAACAATACAGAAGCATGGGCAGCTCCCTGGAACTGAACGGATATTTCCAATCCTTTCCAGATAATACCCGGAGTGATGGAGTACATGATTTCAGGTATACGTGAATAGCCTATAGCTACTTTATCTGCATCTGTCAGAGAGCCATCTCCGTTACGGTCCCAATACTTCAGGTCACCCGGAATGATAGGACCTCCTAAAGTTGTCTGATCAGGTGAGCTTTTAATATCTTCTGCGTTCTGGAAAAATCCGAGTACCTGATATCCTCTGAACTGGTCTATTCTGAATCCGGCTATCTTTTGATAATCGGGTGTTCCTGCAGGGTCATCATAATTGATAACTTCGTTGCGTGCAAAACTGTAGTTACCACGGATATAGTAGTCTACCTTTCCGATATGGTGACGGTGAGAGAGTTCAAATTCATATCCCCAGTTCTTCACTTCACCTACATTGAGGTAAGGGCTGGATAAACCAATGATTTGTGGAGTGGAACGTCCCTGAAGAAGAATGTCTTTACGGTGTTCTTTAAATACGTCTACTGTAAAACTCAACAGATCATTTGAGAACAAACGGGCTTCCAGACCGATATTGCCTTTCAAAGCCGTTTCCCAGGTCAATAGTTTATTTTCGTTTCTTTTTTCATAGATACCTCCGTTGGTTGAAGGATTGGTTGTACCGAAACCAAAGCTGGGAGTTCCTCCTCCTGCGTATATACCTTGTCCGGTAAACTCACCCATATAGAGGAAACGGTCTTTTGATTTGTCGTTACCAACCAGACCCACTGAACCTCTTACCTTTAAATACGGGATAACTTTTTTCACTTTCTCCATAAATGCTTCTTCGGAGATCACATATCCCAATGAGCCGGATGGGAAGAATCCGAAGCGATGACCTTTGGCAAAGTTTTCTGAGCCATTATATCCCAGGCTGACTTCACCCAGGTATTTATCGGAAAAACCATATTCTACGCGGGCGGCATATCCCATCAACGCACTTGGTATACTGCTTCCACTCGTTGTTTTCTGTTGGTTGTAAACTAATATGGAGTTGATATTATGTTTGCCGAAACTGCGTCCGTAGCCTACCTTCAGTTGTAAGTTAGTGCGTCGCATTGGATCGGTCTTTTTATCTTCACTAAAGCGGAAGGGCGAGTCTTCACCTAACTGGTCATAACGTCCGGTGTTGGGCTCATAATAATAAGTATCAATACCATCTGTATATTTTTTTGTTGAGCCGAAATTGTTATTGAATGATATACTCATATCAAATGACAAGCCGTTTGTGATAAAGCTCAGGTCATTGTGCAAAGTTCCTACAATGTCGTAATAGTTAGTTTTTGAGTTTTCATATCCACTGTATGCAATGCTGGTAAGCGGATTACCCGAACCTTGTACAGCGGCAATAGAACCATCCGGATTATAGATAGGATGTCTCCAGGGTTCTTTGGCGATCAATCCCTGGAAGTAACTGCCTGATGCACCTTTGAATCCGTTCATTTCACCTGAACGGCCGGAGATATTGGCAGATAAGGTCTGGTACTTGTTGATATTTAAATCGATGTTTGAACGGAAGTTGAAACGACGATAGTACACCTGAGGATTGTAGTCTTTCTGCAGGTCGGTATATTTGAACATACCACCCTGATTCAAGTATCCCAGTGAGATAAAGTATTTCACTGCTTTGGTACCTCCGGAAATGTTGATATTATACTGTTGTTGCAGGGCACCTCTTTTGTTTACCATTTCGTCATACCAGTTTACGTCCGGATAACGATAGGGATCTTCTCCCAATCGGAAACCTTCTAATGATTCATCTGTGAGCAGTCCGTTATCTTGCTGCAACGGATCTTTTCCATCATTCTCCCATGCTTTTTTACGAAGTACCAGGTGTTCATATGAACCTAAAAATTCGGGAATCTGTGTAGGACGCTGTAATCCCCAATTAGCGGTAACTGAGATTTTTGGCTTTCCTTCTTTACCTCTTTTAGTAGTGATCAGGATAACACCGTTTGCACCACGGATACCATATACGGCAGTAGACGAAGCGTCTTTCAATACGGAAAGGCTCTCAATCTCATTTGCATCAAGCTGTGAGAATGATTCTTGTTCTACACCGTCGATAATAATAAGAGGAGAGGCATCGTTGAAGGTAGACTTACCACGAATCAGGATAGTGGCGGCATCTTCACCGGGACGTCCACCCGGCTGTTGAGTAACTACTCCCGGCAATTTACCAACCAGTGCGTTGGTTACGTTGGCTACCGGAGCAGCCACCAGTTCACTGCTTTTCATCATACTTACGGCACCGGTTACCGTTTGTTTTTTTTGTGATCCGTAGGCTACTACGACTACTTCATCCAATGCATTCATCTGGTCTTCCAGTACGATGTTGAATGATGTTTTGTTACCCACAATCACTTCGTATGTTTCATATCCTATATAAGAGATAATCAATACGGATTTGGGTGACGGTACTTGCAAAGTGAATTTACCATCGATATCGGAGATAGCTCCAATGGATGTACCCTTTACCAATACATTTACGCCAGGTAAGGTTTCTCCCTGACTGTCAGTGATCACACCCTGTATCTGGCGGGTCTGATTTGCTTCTGTCACAGCTCCGAGCGCATGGCTCCATCCCAGTTGCAGTAGCAATACACAGCAAAACACTTTTAGAAATTTAAAATGTAACGTTTCTGTGTTCATAGCTTTTCTAAGATTAAAAAATTAATGACTTGATAAATTTGCGGTATGGAGATGTGAAGTTTATCTCTCATTCCGGTTGTGCAAATAAAATGTATTTGGTTTGAACCAGGCTGCACTCTGTGTATTGGTGAATGCTACAATAGTGTATTCGGACAAAAATGCCCCCTATTACAGACAAAATATGCCAATTTATACAGGGTGCACCCTGGTTTTGTTGTTTTTATTCCAGTGTTTTTACTCCTTTTATTACTCCTGGTTCTGTCTGGTGCATGTCAAAGACGATGATTTCGTTTATACCCTCTTTCAACCAGACTCCCGGACAATACAGACGGTACTGAGGACCCACATTCCAGAAGCGTCCCAGGTTGTGTCCGTTGACATAAACAAGTCCTTTTGTAAAGTCTTTCATGTCGATGTAGCAATCTCCGGCTTTATCCAGTTGTACAGTGGCTTTGAAGAACATACCCGGACGCACAGTGTCGGTTTGTTTCAGTTTGGATACATACTCTGTAGACATGGGGATATTAAATGCGTCCCAATTCATTAATGTCATTCCGTTCAGAGTGACACGGTCGGTGATACCTTTACGGTCAATCATCTGTGCGGCAAAGTTAATGCGTCCCATACTCTCTACCAGGATATCAAGTACCGGATTTTCTACATTGGATACTGGAAGGTCAATAGAGTGTTGTCCCAGTGTACGGTCAATACTTCCGATGTAGCGTCCGTTCAGAAAGACAGTAGCGTAGTCGTGTACCTCATCTACACGGAGTGTACCGCTCTTGTGACCAATCAGTTTCGTACGATACAATATCATTCCTTCATATTGATTCATCATTTCCATCGGAAGTGGCTGAACAATTGGTTTAGCAGCAGGAAGGTTATCCCAGATACTTGCATATTTCTGTGTTTTTGTTGCAGGGAATGTAATGACAGGGATCGGAGCAGGAATCGGGGCAAGTTTCTTTTTACTGTACTTCTGGGTCAATTCACGTAACGCCATATATTTGGGGGTAGCCTGTCCCATTTCATTGATAGGAGCATCGTAGTCATAGCTGGTCACGTCCGGTTGGTAAATACCGGGTTGGGGGGAGTTGGCTCCTGCCCAAAATCCAAAGTTTGTTCCACCGTGTATCACATAGTAGTTGAACGATTTACCATTATCAAGCAGCCATTTCACATCCGTTGTAATCTTTTCGATAGACGGGTGTTGCCAGTTTTCACGCCAGTGAGTAAGCCATCCGGGATAAAGCTCGGAACAGAATACACTGGCATCGGGATGTACTTTCAGGGCTTCATCGAATTCTGCCTTTGAAGCAGCCGGGTCAAGACCGATGGCTACACCGGGAAGTGTTCCTGCTTCAAGCATATAAGGAGTAGCTCCGTCAGCTGTGTAGAATGGGACTTCAATACCTTTGTCTCTCCAAAGATCATGAATCCACTTCATATATGTACGGTCATTGCCATAGCTTCCATATTCGTTTTCCACCTGTACCATGATGATAGGGCCGCCATTGGTAACTTCGTACTTCTTGATAATAGGGGCTATTGCAGTAGCATAACGCTCCACAGCAGTAGTATACCGTGGGTCCATGCAACGGATTTTTATATCCGGTGTAGACAACAGATAAGCAGGTAATCCACCGAAATCCCATTCACCGCAAACATAAGGTCCGGGACGGAATAAAAGGAACATATCTTCTTCCTGCACAGTCCGGATGAATTTTTCCAGATCCTTATTGCCTGTCTGAAAATCGAATACACCCGGTTCACTTTCATGATAGTTCCACATGATATAGCAAGCTACGGTATTACATCCCATTGCCTTGATCATTTGTATTCGTTGTTTCCAATATTCTGCGGGGATACGTGACGGATGGATCTCGCCGGAGATAATCTGGAACGGTTTATCATCCAGCCAGAATTGATTATCGCCCAGACGGAAAGAATGTGTACCTTTTGTCTGTGCTTGAACCAATGCACCGCCGCCTGTTAATAGAGCCAGTGCCATTAAAAAAGTTAAAAGCTTCTTTTTCATAAAATGATAGTTTATTAATGGTAAGTAATCTTTCGAAATTATATGATATTATTATTGAAACGCAGAAACTCGCAGATTTACGCAAAGCATATCATCGCTCAAATATAGCGCAGCTATTTAATCTGCGAAAATCTGCGATCATTTGCGTTTCAATAAAACGCTGTCATAGTATGAACTAAATTTGAAATATTGCTTAGTTAGATTTTACATTATATCAATTTCCGCATTTCTGCTCTTGATTTATAGTAGTGTATAAACCGGAGCAGAAGGCGGAAAATGAATCCACTTAAAAGTGCGTTTGTTTCATACAGGTTGATTCATAGAGTTGTCAGAGTAATTCTAATGTTACCGTAGCAGGTTGTCCGCAATGCGCTCCTGCCGGTAGGGGAATCTTTATTTCATAGATATTCTTAGACTGTTTGCTGACTCCTTCACCTCTGACGGGCACAGAGGTATATACAGTCAGGCTGTTCAGATCCTTTTTCATCAAAGCATCTGTTACTGTGAGAATGAGTTTTCCATCCTTTTTCTCTGCAAACAGGGCTGCGGGCGAAGATATCCTGAATGTTCCGAATTTACCTTTTGCTGTAACGGAGGTATCGAAATAAACGGCTCCTAACTTTGTTCCTTTCGGGTTTTCGGCTGCTTGCAGATGGGGGGTGTTAGCCAGTATGGCAGGTATCTTTTGGGGGAATTCGCCTTTACAATCTACTACATAAGCATAGGTAGCATCTTTTATTTCCCGTCCGTGTACGATTTCCATTTGGAATACCGGTACTGTTGTTTCCGGTTCTGTGTTGGCTTTGCAAAGTCTTTGCCAATTGGTAGCACGTTCTTCGCGGTTCCATTTCACATCACCTGAAGTCTGTTGGGGGATTACTCCGTAAGTGAAACCTTCGTGGCGTATCCAACTGATTTTTCCCTTCTTTACCATTTCAGGAGCAACCGGACTATAGGTCTGTTCAATCGTGGTAGTGATACTCCCTTTTTTCTCCGGAGAGAGGTTGGTGATTCCGGCTCCTAAGGCAAGGAATATATCATCAAACATAAAGTAGCTTTTGTAAGCCCGTACACCGTATATGTCTTTGTTTACATCTTTGGCTTCCGAGACATCCGGATCTCCTTTCATTTTCGCATTAATTTTCTGATAGATGAAACCGGTGGCAAAATCTCCTTTACCATCGGTTGCTCCGGCAGCGAAATCATAAGAACTGGTATATCCACTCCAGTTTTCGATTGGATGTAGTTCTGTAGGCGTTTGTCGTGTAGTGACACCCGGCCACGCTGTAAGTTTCATGGCTCCGGTGATGTTACGGTACTCACTTCCATCGTGTTGGAAAAGAGTGACTCCATCGGCGCTGTAGAGGTTATAACCTGCTGCACCGGGATAAGCACTCTCCAATCCGTCTACCCGTACAGATCCCATGTTGATAAAGAGATAGTAATCATTTGTTTTCTTTATCAGGTCGTCATTGTTATAGAAATAACGGGTACCGTGGTAGTATCCATCGGGTGCCGAGGCCATTTGCACATCCTGGCGGGAGGATTCATCAACAAACTGTTTCAGTTCCTTTACCTCTTCAGGAGTAAGTGACGAACGCCAGTCTGCCAGTAATGTTTTGGCCAGGATATGTGAAGGTACATTCCCCCGGCGGTTATTTTTACGTGTCATATTTCCCCGGTCTACAAGTGGTGGAATGATGCCTTTATGATGATAAAAGGCAGAGCAACGGATGTAGTTGAGTACTACTTCCACATTCTCTCGCGAGAGTTGCTTGGCCCACGGAGATCCTTGCAGGTACTTTAGTATACGGAACGTTCCTTTCAGTCCATCTATAGGATATCCCCAAACGAGGCATTGCTTACCGTGCCCCCATCCGGCCCCATCGGCAGTGGTGCCTTCTGTCCAGAAAGCCTCGTCATAAGTGGTTTGTGATACGACAGAGAGCGAACGGATGGCTACTTCGGCGAGTACGTCTATCATAGGAACCGAACTCATCATGACAGCTGCCTCCAATACCGGACGATAATCGAGTGCATTGCCTCCTACCCACCAGACGTGTTTGCGGAATCTCTCTACGCTTACCACGTTTTTGTCTGTCTCATCGTGTCTGTAGGGTTGTGTCCACGATTGAAAACCCACATCAAATAGTTTTTGGTGTGCCAGAAGGGCTGTTGAGTCTTTTACTTCGCCCGTTTCGATTCTGTCCATCAGGTCAAGTAGCGCAAAGTAGATTTTTACGGCTGCCCGTGGAGTGGCAAAGCAGGAAGCATGGAAGCGTCCGGGAGCGTCATTATTACGTTCATTTTCCATTTTACCGTAAAAGGCGATGCCGCGTAAAAGGGTTTGTACCCCGTTATCCTGAGGATCAAGATTCTTCTTCCCGCGATAGGATTCGGCTATAACCTGTAACCGTTCAAAGCAGTCACGGGTCAGGTTATTAATTTGAATGCAGTGAGCCATATTGGTTCCGGCAGCATAATTGTTGCGGATGATCATCTCTTCTTCTGCACGTTTGTCTGTAAAACGGCCTTCTGCGTCAATCAGGGCCAAGGACTCTTGCAGCGTATAAGTGGTTACAGGAGTTCCGTTGATATGTGTTGTAAACTCCTGTCTTAACCGACGGATTGTTTCTGCCTTTTCATTATCTGTTGCGTACAGGTTACTGATACACAGCAGTCCGATTAGTATCAAACAGGTTTGTATGCGTTTCATAGTTTACTGATCTTTTGGCGATAACTCTGATTTTGTGTGACTACATTTACCAAATATACCTTATTATTATCAAGCGGCAAAGTTAGTGAAGCTTTTCCGTTTTCTACGGTGACTTCTGATGTTGTTACCGCACATCCGTTCGTGTCGTAAACCGTTATACGGGCGGGCCCGTTTTCTGTACCGCAAATAATGAGTTGTCCGTTACTGTAGTTAATCATCAGTTTTTCGGTATTCTGATTGTTGATACCGGTAGGTACGGGGTTGACTGTGATATTGTCGATATAACAAACGTGCTGCTCGTCTTCATACAGCGTGACATTTGAATTATAAGTAGGTAAGATAGCTACTCCCAATACTCCATTTGTGAATTTGCTTATCTGGCTGGAGTACTCTGTTTTATTGAACTTGAACGTATAGGTTATCCACTCTCCTTCGGTAGTAAATTCATAGACAGATTTATATAGGAGTATACCGTCGTCCTGTCTGAAATCATTTGTGGTATTGAACTTAGATAGCAGTTTGATACAGATATCTTGTTTTTCGGCGGGATTTTCAAAGTCGTCCGTATCCTTACCAATCACATTAAGTGGTTGATAGATTGTAAACTCTACTACTTTTAAGTCATCAATGCCAATGGGGGTATCAAACAGGAATTTTAATCCATAATTACGTGCTTCCATGGAAGAGTAGCGTAATACTTTGGCTGAGTTGTTACCCTCAGCAGAAGGTACCGGATTATCTATTACTTCATGCGAATACATCCAGCGTGACTTAGGTTTGTAATCGCCTAACTTTCCTTTATTGCCGAAACGGAAGAAATAAGGAGTTGTTTCGTAGGTTTCAAAGTCTGCCCGGAAGAGTTCTTGTGCGGACATGTTACCGGAGAAAGAGATAGATGCTGCTAACAGCACAGAGGTAATGATCTTGTTTTTCATAATTTAATCAATATTGTGAGGCTGATTTTGTTTTACTACTTACAAAAGTAGGGGATGTTGCGAAAATCAGATGTTGTCTATTGTCCGAAATAGATGATTTTATTGTCCGTTGGACGAAATGGGGATTATATTACCTGAAGTGTCCCTGTGCTTTTGTCCGGAAGAAACTTATTCTTCATGTTCTGTGTATATGACCGTATACGGGCATTTTTATCCGTATTATAGGTTTATATTGTCCGAAAGATAATTCGATACTACTGCTGATACAATACATCAACCTTGGTTTGTAGCATCCTTCCTACATTTGCTCCTGTGATTAGTTGACAACAACTATTTCACATTGGTTACATTAATATAATAGACGATGAAGAAGCACATTTTACTCCTGTTTTTGTTGGTAGGCGGTTCGCTTGCCGTGAAAGGCCAGTCTACGGATAATGTAGATTTGATGTTTCCCAATCTGATGATGACTCGTTATCATTATGATAAGATGAAAGAAGATATTGAGAAGAAAGGCAATAATCCTCCTAAGAGTGCATACATTAAGCAGATGAGAAATCCGGCGGAAAGTATTGTAAACAATGATAGGAAAACTACTACTGCGGTCTCAACTTCCAACAATCCTGCTAATATAGAGATTAAAGATGAGATGAATGCCATCTACCAGCTTTGCGTTGTTTATGCGTTCTCGCAGGAAGAGAAATTCCTCAATAAAGCGGTTGAATATCTGAAAGCCTGGGGAAAAGTAAATGTTGCTGTGTCCAAATCAAATATTCATGAGAGTGTTTATACTCCGGCTGTAGAAGGATATAGTATCATTCGCAATGTGATTTCACAGGAAGACAGAGAAGAGATAGACAGTTGGTTCAGAAAACGTGTCAATGTATTTATTAAAGATAATGATCTGCGGGAAAATAACTGGGGAACTTGTCTTCATCAACAGTTCTATCATTATGGTTTAGCATTGAATGATAAGACGGTGATAGATTACTTTAAGAACAGATATCCTGCCTGGGTGAAAAATAATCTATATCCTAATGGTACTACTACCGATTTGTTAGGACGTGATGCTTTTGCTTACCATGCTTACGACTTACTGTTTTTTGCTGAAATTTGTCATGCAATAGCCTGTTATGAGGGTTATGAAGCGGCCGATGAATTTTATGCACGGGATGTTAATTGGGGAGCTTCAATAAAGAAGAGTGTTGATTTCTGGAAACCATACCTGCTTGATCCGGCTAAGAATCCACATTTAGAATTCGTAGAAACAGAATGGGCGCCCGATAAGCAGCGTAGTGACTATAACAAACCTTATAACCCCGGTGGTACCATGTATGCTGCTGATGAGATTTTTGAAATGGATCATGACCTTATCCGTGCCGTTGAGAAATATCGTGGTGGTAACCCATTTTATACCTGGCGACTGACACTTAGTAACCTGCGCTGGTATTATGGCACTGGAGAACAGTAAAACAGTAGTTAAATGGTAAGTAGTCAAAGTAGTTAAGTAGGATGCTATCTGCTACTTACTACTAACGAAGTGATAACTACTTGACTACTAAAGAAAAAATACATAACGAAAACATTAACCTATATGCGAATTATTGGACTATTACTGCTGAGCTGTTCTCTTTGTATGTCTTGTGTACAAACGGACAAAAAGAAAGCACTCATTGATGACGATTTTTTAGTTGCCGAACAACATTTGAGCAATCAACTCAAAGCGGTTCCCGAACCTACTGTGTATCCGCGTACTACAGGCAAGGATGGAAAGCTGATTGCTACCCCGAAGAATGATTGGACGGAAGGATTCTATCCGGGATGTTTATGGTATATCTATGAACACAACCGCGAGGAGAATTGGAAACAGAGTGCTATCAAATGGACCGAGGCTCTGGAGCCGATGAAAAAGCTGACAAGTCATCATGACATTGGTTTTCTTATCTATTGCAGTTTTGGTAACGCGTATCGGCTTACAGGTAAAGAAGAATATAAGGATGTGATTATAGAAGCTGCCAATTCTCTGACTACCCGTTTCAGTGAGGTGACAGGATGCATCAAGTCATGGAATTATCGGAAAGCCTGGAATGGGAGAGATGAGTGGTTCTATCCGGTGATTATTGATAATATGATGAACTTAGAGCTACTCTATTTTGCTTCTAAAGTGACAGGCGATACAAGGTATGCCAAGATAGCCACTACCCATGCGGAGACAACTGCGAAGAATCAGTTGCGCAAAGATTATAGCAATTATCACGTAGTAGATTATGATACGTTGACAGGAAAGGTTCTTCATCAGGCCACTTGTCAGGGATTCTCCGATAATTCGGCATGGGCACGCGGACAGGCATGGGCTATATATGGTTATACAATGGCTTATCGTGAAACGAAGAATCCGAAATTCCTCGAAATAGCCATACATACGGCAGACTATTGGCTCAATCATCCGAATCTTCCCGAAGACGGGGTTCCTTATTGGGATTTTAATGCCGGACAGGAAGGGTATGTTCCCGATTGGGCCTATGATCCTAACCGCTTTAAAGTAGTTCCCCGTGATGCATCGGCGGCGGCTATTGTTGCTTCTGCTTTTCTGGAACTGGCTACGTATGTACCGAATGAAAAGACATATTACGATGCAGCCGTTAAGATACTTAAATCACTCTCTTCACCGGCTTACCGGGCAGTTCCGGGCACTAACAATAACTTTATCCTGATGCATAGTGTGGGTAGTATCCCTCACAATCAAGAAATTGATGTCCCATTGGTTTATGCCGATTACTACTTTCTGGAAGCTCTGAACCGGTATGAGCATTACGACAATAAGAAGTGAATTTCAATATTATAATTATTAACTTTTTAAATCAATTCGTATGAGAAAATTATTTTACGCAGTAGCATTATTATTTGTAAGTGCAAACATGAATGCACAGTATTTTGTGGACGGGTATAATACCAGTTTTGACAGTTGGGTGGACATCAAAGATTCAGAAGAAAACGTGATAGGTGTAAGACCTGCCGGCTGGGTATCTCCTTCTAATAATAACTGGACTTCGGGTACTAACAAGGTAGAGGTAACCTTTGAAAAAGCAGAGAACCGTAATGGGGAAGCTGACAAGGCTTGTAAGATTATTACTACAGGTATTGTGTCTACCTGGTTTAGCTGGCACGTAGGTGTATCACAGGTGACAAGTGTATATGCGGAAGATTATATTGCCAATCCGTTTTTCATAGATAGAGGTGATGATTTTTATTATACATTTTGGGCAAAAAGTGATGTAGATGGAACAAAAATGCATATTGGTACTGGCCAGTTATATAATCCGTCAAACGGAGGAAACTGGGATAATGTACCTTATGTGGAGCTTACTACCGAATGGAAACAATATGGTATTTATGTAGAACTTGCCAAATTGGACCTTACTTCGTTTGATATTCAACTCAGAAGTAACGGTATTCGTTATATTGATGATCTGGAAGTTGGGTATGGTGAAATTCCCGAAGGTGTAGGCATCATCAATATTTCTGCTAAGGATACTTTCAATGTTTACTCTAACGATAATGGTATCTCTTTTGAAGGTGCCGAAGGAATGGTTACCGTATTCAATACTTTGGGTTCGGTAGTTGCTCAGAAAGCAGCAAATGGTGGAACTGATAACATCAACCTTGGTAGCGGACTTTATCTTGTGAAGTTGCAGACAGCCGATGGAGAGGTAACCCGTAAGGTAGTAGTTAAATAGGATTCTCTATAGACACGGTGTTAAGATACAACCAGGATAATTGAAAAAGATGTGCATCTTTAATTCCACAATAATAGGCAGTAATATTGCCTTGTTGTGAGGATTAAAGATGCACTATTTTTTTAGAAATTACTTCTTTGCATGCGGGTAGTCAATTGTATAATGCAGTCCGCGGCTCTCTTTCCGCTCCATCGCCTGACGCATGATGAGATATCCCACGTTAATCATGTTACGCAACTCGCAAATTTCCTTAGATGCTACACTGCGTTTGAATAAGCTTTCTGTTTCCTCATAAAGGATATCCAACCGGTCCCATGCACGTTTCAAGCGAAGGTCACTTCGAACGATACCTACATACGTACTCATAATCTGATTCACCTCTTTCATGCTTTGGGTAATCAATACCATCTCTTCGGGCGAACGGGTACCCTCGTCATTCCATTCCGGGATATCCGGATTATAATCATATTGGTCTACTACTTCCAACGTATGTTTGGCAGCTGCGTCGGCATACACAACGGCTTCGATCAGAGAGTTTGAAGCTAAGCGATTACCACCATGCAAACCTGTACAAGAGCATTCGCCCACCGCATAAAGCCGTTCGATAGACGACTGGGCGTTGAGATCTACCAGGATACCTCCACAGAGATAATGGGCCGCCGGAGCAACCGGAATATACTCTTTTGTAATGTCAATACCTAAGCTGAGGCATTTCTCATAAATGTTCGGGAAGTGCTTCCGGGTCTCTTCGGGATCTTTATGAGTGACGTCGAGATAGACATGGTCATCACCCCGGTTTTTCATTTCGTTGTCAATGGCACGTGCTACGATATCGCGCGGAGCCAATGAAAGACGGGGGTCATATTTCTGCATGAACTCTTTACCGTCCATCGTACGGAGTACGGCACCGTAGCCACGCATGGCTTCGGTAATGAGGAAAGAAGGACGGTCGCCCGGATGATAAAGCGCTGTAGGATGAAACTGTACGAACTCCATATCTTTCACCGTTCCCTTGGCACGGTATACCATAGCAATACCGTCTCCGGTAGCTACCAACGGATTGGTAGTTGTCTGGTACACAGCTCCTACTCCACCGGTTGCCATGAGTGTAACCTTTGCCAGGTATGTATCTACCTTTCCGGTTTTCGGGTCGAGAATATAAGCGCCGTAACATTTGATGTCCGGTGTCTGACGTGTAACGGTCACCCCAAGATGATGCTGGGTTAATATCTCAATCGCAAAGTGATTTTCGATTACTGTAATGTTGGGATGGCGTTGCACAGCCTTGATAAGACTGTCCTGAATCTCAGCTCCGGTATTATCTTTGTGATGAAGAATACGGAACTCCGAATGTCCTCCTTCCCGGTGCAGGTCGAATTCTCCTTCTTCGTTTTTATCGAATTCCACTCCCCAGTTGATAAGTGCTTCGATTTGTGCCGGAGCCTCCCGTACAACTTTTTCTACGGCAGCACGGTCACTGATCCAGTCACCGGCAATCATTGTGTCTTCAATATGCTTATCGAAATTGTCTACCAGGAGATTCGTAACGGAGGCCACTCCCCCCTGTGCAAAATAAGTGTTTGCCTCTTCCAAACCGCTCTTACAGATAAGGGCTACTTTTCCTTTGTGTGCCACTTTCAAAGCAAAGCTCATTCCGGCAATACCGGAACCGATGACGAGGAAATCGAACTTTTTAACCATAATCTAAATGTTTATTACCGCAAAACTACAAAATAACTGTTTTCATTGTACTTTTCGTTGCCATTAATTCATAAAATTGCTAACTTGGCAGCAAAAATCTGACAAAATGAACCGAGTTTTCCATGCCCGCATTGCCTGGTATCAATATTTTCTTCTGGTGGTACTGGGAGCAAACGCGTTTGGCTTCCTGTGGTGTAAGTATATTCTGCTTGCCGTTTTTATGATGCTGTTGCTCATTGTGGTGATCGAACAGGTAATTCACACCACCTATACCGTCACGTCACAGGGTGAACTGATTCTTTCTTACGGACGCTTTACACGTAAGAAGACAATTGCTCTCAAAGATATTATCTCTGTGCAAAAGCATCATTCAATGAAGTTCGGCCGTTTCTCGGTAACCGAATATGTATTGATTGAATACGGTAAAGATAAATATGTATCGGTGATGCCGGTCAAAGAGCGGGAGTTTATGGAGTGGCTGGAGAAGATAAAAAATAACGGTTAGTGGAACTAATTCGAATCATATGAAATACCAGGTAATTATTATTGGCGGCGGTCCTGCGGGCTACACAGCTGCCGAAACAGCCGGCAAAGCCGGACTGAGTGTTTTGCTTTTTGAAAAGCAGAATTTAGGTGGAGTCTGTCTTAACGAAGGATGTATTCCTACCAAGACTTTGCTCTATTCGGCAAAGACGTATGACGGAGCGAAACATGCTTCCAAATATGCTGTAACCGTACCGGAGGTCTCTTTTGATTTGTCGAAGATAATTGCCCGTAAGAGTAAAGTAGTACGTAAACTGGTATTGGGAGTGAAAGGTAAACTAACTTCCAACAATGTAACGATTGTGCAGGGCATGGCTCAGATTGTGGATAAGAACACGGTTCGTTGTGGTGAAGAGACTTACGAATGTGAGAATCTGATACTTTGTACCGGTTCTGAAACCTTTATTCCTCCTATCGCAGGCATTGATACGGTGAATTACTGGACGCATCGCGATGCGCTTGATAACAAAGAATTACCTACTTCACTGGCTATCGTTGGCGGTGGTGTTATCGGAATGGAGTTTGCCTCTTTCTTCAATAGCCTTGGTGTACAGGTGACAGTGATAGAAATGTTGGATGAGATACTGAACGGAATGGATAAAGAACTTTCTGCCTTGCTTCGTGCCGAATATGCGAAACGAGGTATCCGATTCCTCCTGAGCACGAAGGTTATTTCTCTGTCGCAAAATGAAACAGAAGCTGTAGTCTCTTATGAGAATGCCGAAGGCTCCGGTAGTGTGATTGCAGAAAAGCTACTGATGAGTGTAGGCCGTCGCCCTGTCACCAAAGGTTTCGGACTCGAAAATCTGAAACTGGTATTGACGGAACGCGGGAACGTTGCCGTTAATTCTAAAATGCAGACCTCCGAACCGGGTGTATATGTCTGTGGTGACCTTACAGGCTTTTCGTTGCTTGCCCATACGGCGGTTCGCGAAGCAGAAGTAGCTGTACATACCATTCTTGGTAGGGACGATGTGATGAGTTATCGTACCATCCCCGGTGTAGTATATACCAATCCGGAGATTGCCGGAGTGGGGCATACCGAAGAAAGTCTGTTGGCAAAAGGTATTCCCTATCACATTGTTAAATTACCCATGGCGTATTCAGGCCGTTTTGTTGCTGAAAATGAAGGTGTGAACGGTATGTGCAAACTATTGATCGGTGAGGATAAAACGATCCTGGGTGCCCATGTACTTGGTAATCCTGCTTCCGAAATTATCACCCTTGCCGGCATGGCAGTAGAGTTGAAACTGACTACTACGGAGTGGAAGAAGATTGTATTCCCCCATCCCACAGTAGCCGAAATATTCAGGGAAGCCCTGTGATTAAGAAACTAAACGTATGCAAAGAATTTTCCTATTCCTTATTTTATCCTCCTGCCTTCCGGTTTTATGGGGGCAGGAGGTTCTCTCTTCCCGCATCAACTCATTGTTGAAAACCTTGCCTGAGGGATCTGAAGTCGGTATATCTGTTTATGATCTTACTGATAAGAAGCCGCTTTATACGTATCGGGATACTAAACTTTCGCGCCCGGCATCGACTATGAAGCTGCTGACTGCTATTACTGCCCTTTCCCGTTCGGATGCCGACGAGCCGTTTCGTACCGAGGTCTGGTACAATGGAGTCATAGAGCATGATACTTTGCGTGGAGATTTGTATGTAGTAGGAGGTTTTGATCCCGAATTTGATGAACTTAGTATGGATACGCTGGTAGATGCCATCATTACTTCTCCTTTCTCCGTTATCGATGGGAGGATCTATGGAGATATTTCCATGAAAGACTCCCTCTATTGGGGGAGCGGATGGGCATGGGATGATACGCCGGAAGCTTATCAGCCCTATCTTTCTCCGTTGATGTATCACAAAGGAATGGTGACGGTAACAGCTGCTCCGGGTGCAGTTCAGGGCGATACGGCGCGGGTTTCCTGCTATCCGGAGTCCTCTTATTACAGCCTCAGCAATGCAACCCGGACACGTACTCCCTCTGCCGGAAAGTTTACCGTAACCAGGGGATGGCTTGAAAATAAGAACAATATCACGGTCACAGGCAATGTAGAGGGGAGGCGCAGTGTGGATATCAATGTCTTCTCTTCACAGGACTTCTTTATGCATGCTTTTCTTGAAAAGCTCCGCAAAAAAGGTATTGAGGTACCTCTAAACTATGCCTTTTCTGTTTTTACTCCCGATAGTTCATCCGTTTGCATGGCGCGTTCGGAGTGCTCTGTACAGGAGGTAGTTACCCAGATAATGAAGGAAAGCGATAACCTGAGTGCAGAGGCCCTGCTTTGTCGTCTGGGGGCACAAGCCACCGGGAAGAAGTATGTCTCGGCCAAAGAGGGCATTGCTGAGATAAAGAAGATGATAAAGCAGCTGGGACACAATCCCGACCAATATAAGATAGCCGATGGGTGTGGACTATCCAACTATGACTACCTCTCTCCTGCCCTTTTGGTCGATTTCCTTAAATTTGCCTATTCCCGTACGGATGTGTTTCAGAAACTCTACAAGGCTCTTCCCATTGCCGGAGTAGACGGAACATTGAAGTATAGAATGCAGCAAGGAAAAGCTTATAAGAATGTTCATGCCAAGACAGGTTCCTATACAGCAATTAACGCCTTAGCAGGTTATCTGAAGGCTGCTAACGGGCATGAAATAGCCTTTGCCATTATGAATCAGAATGTACTTTCGGCGGCCAAAGCAAGAGAGTTTCAGAACAAAGTGTGTGAGGTGCTTTGTGAGTAGGGGATAAAACTCACTCTGCCGTCTGTCTCTGACAAAGGAATGCCTTGTATTTTTACTGTCGGTCTGTCCATCCCTTGTGGGATTACAATTTCCGCTTTTGTCAGTCTTCCATATTTCCACTCAATCGTTACCTGATAGCCGTTCCTTGCCATCAATCCTTCAATTTTGCCTTCCGGCCATTCGGTAGGCAGGGCAGGTAAAAGGTGTATAAAGTCTTCGTGAGATTGTAATAACATCTCAGCAAAAAGCCCTGAGGTGGCCATTGTAGCGTCTACCTGCATATTTCCCGATTGATTGGACATCATGTTTTCGTAACCACTTTCTTTAATCATCCGGTTGAAAGTTCCGATAGCCTGATTGCCATCGTAAAGTCTGGCCCATAAAGCGGTACGCCATGCCATAGACCAGTTGCCTCCCGTGTGAGGCCATCTGTCGCCAAATTTACCTTTACCCCTCATCTCTAAAGATTTCCGGACAGCCTGGGCCAATGCAGGTGTCCGGGTGTATGATATCCTATTTCCCGGATACAAAGCATAAAGGTGGGCAAGGTGGCGATGATGATCGTGTGGGTTGTCCACATCATCTATCCATTCCTGCAATTGTCCATAGCGTCCTATCTTCAAGGGTAGTAGCTTGTTTTTAGCAATGAGCAGCTTCTGGCGGAATACAGAATCTGTGTTCAGGCATTCTGCTGCTTTGATTACGTGAGTATATAGATCATATACCATTTCTATATCCTGGTAGGCAGGTACGGTAAAAAGTCTTCCTTCCGTTTGCTCGCCGTTTGTGATAGAATATTCTACCGGAGAACCGTTTTTCATTTCAATGCCGTGTTCTGCTGATACGGAAGGGGCAATAATGAAATGTCCCTGATACTCTACCATGTTTTCCAGCCAGAATTCGGCAGCTTCTTTCATAATAGGATATCCTTTTGTTCTGAGATACTCTTTATCTCCGTTGAAGGCATAATGTTCCCACAGGTGCCTGCAATGCCAGGCAGCTCCTGAAGGATAGAGCCCCCACAGGATATCATCACCGGGAACGGTGTGGCCCCATATATTTCCGGTAGAATGGCTCACCCAGCCTTTCGTTCCGTAATATTCGCGGGCTGTTTGCCGTCCGGGTTCTACCAGACCCTCAATCCATTCCAGATAAGCCTCTTCACATTCCGCTAATTGGGTCGGTCCGCATCCCCAATACATCTCCTGGAGATTGATGTTGCTTTGGAAATTTCCGTTCCACGGAGCCTTTTCAAAGGTATTCCATACACCTTGCAGGGTAGAAGGTAGTGTGCCGGGGCGGGAGGCACTTATCAGCAGGTAACGGCTGAGGTTGAACCCTAAAACTTTCAGAGAGGCGTCGTCGGTAAATCCTTCCTGCAATTGTTTCACACGCACATTGGTTGGAAGTTGTTCGGAAGCCGTGTCTCCGGTAAGAGTGAATCTGACCCGATTGTACAACGTCTGATAATCGGATATATGTGTGTTTTTGACTGTCTCGTAGCCTTTTGTAATGGCTTTTGTTATTACCTTTCCGGTATTTTGTTGCGGGTTCTCTCCTTTATATAGGGGGTATACAGGAGCATATTCAGTGTCGACCGCATAGAATACAGTGGCTTCATTGGCTTTTTCTACTACAATCCGTTGATGGGCTACTTTGACACTTCCGCCTTGCTGAACAATTTTAATACGAATGGTATAGCTTAATCCGTTTTTCCGGATGATTCCATTGAAAGTAAGTCCATTCTCACTTTCTATGACTTCTTCGGGCGGATAGACGAGTGAATGGGAAAGAGAGAAACTGATCTTCCCTGCTTTATCGGCTGTGAAATGAAGTGCCATCAATTTATCAGGATAGCTGCAGAAATACTCACGGTTAAACTGTACACCTCCCTGTGTATATTCAACGAAACCACGGGATGTGGATAGATCGATGCCGCGCAGGTAATTTTGTACGGGTTGTTTGTTTTTGCCAAAGTCAATCCACAGATTACCCACCATTGAAAAATAGCCATAGTTAGTATAATCTCCGGTCATGTAGATACGGGAGAGGGAATCGGCTTCAGCAAACCGGCGCTCTACTATTAACTGCCGGATAGTGGCTATCTTGTCCTTACCTCCTTTGATTATTCCGTAATTAAAATCGGGGGCAGCATGAGGACCTCCTGCCCAGAATGTCTTTTCAGCGATATCCAAACGTTCCTTCTCTACCTCTCCGTAAAAAGAGGCCCCCATATAACCATTACCGATATGTAAAGCCTGTTCGGACCAGCTTTTGGCCGGATAGCGAAACCATACTGTCTCATTGGGGGATAAGCATTCATTAGTTGCATACAGGCGTATTGGTAAGGTGGCAAGAAAAGCCATTATCGGGAGTAGCAGAAGAATTTTGTGCTTCATAATATCTGTATTTACCGGAAATCTACCGAAGAGAAAGTGGGTGTGTCAGAAGTTTTTCACCACAGAGTTTCACAGAGTTTATCTTTATTGAAACGCAGATGAACACAGATGAACGCAGATTAAAAGACTGTAGTTCTTTATCATATATTTGTTTTCCTTTGCGAAAATCTGCGTTCATCTGCGTTTCAATCAGATAAATAATACTCTGTGAAACTCCGTGTTACTCTGTGGTGAGTTTTAATATCTGCCAAAAAGAGCGAAAAGGTTTACTTCTTTACAACTCTAAAGCTTGCCACTTCTGATTCACATTGAATTTTCACTATATAGCAACCGGTAGAAAGACTGTTAAGGTGAACAGACCGTACGCCGGAAGCTAAATTTATGTTTTTCAATGCCTGTCCCATCATATTGTAAACAGTGACTGTAACATTGGCTCCGTCATTGTCTTTTAAGTTGATGAACAATTCATCTTCCACAGCAGTAGGGTAAACGGATATGTTACCATTGGACTGGTTCTTGCTGATTCCTGTTCCTTGATAGGTAGAATCGTAGAATTCGCGAATCAATCCGTATGCCTGGTCTTCCATACCTGCATCCTGACCCAATGCCCAGATACCAATACCTTTGAAGCCGCCTTTGGTAGTATAGTCATATTTTAAGCGGAGGCTCTGGAGATCCTCGGCATAAGCCACCATATTGGCACCGTCTTCGGTATATTTATAAACATTACATTTTGCTGCGTCATCCCAAGTGATATCATTGTCTTTGGCATACTTGGGTACATCACCTAAAGTGGCTGTTCCGAATTTTGATCCGTTCTTGTAGATATTACCATAATAAGGCCATGCGATAACAATGTCAGATGCGGGAATGTCGATATCCAGCCAGAACTGCTTGATTCTTCTTTGTGCATCATTCAACGGGCAAGTGAATGTTTGTCCGATGTTGTACATCATGATAGTGAGGTAGTCGGCACTTTTGAGCATTCCTTTGAAATCCCATTCATTGCTTTCATTTCCCGGATAGGTAGCAATAGAGAGTTCGAAATCCGGATTGATTTTGTCGAGCTCTTCTTTTATATATTTAGCCAGTTCATTATATTTTGCACCGTGATTGGGGACGGAGTTGTAAAACTCTTCAATATCCATATTAATACCATCCAGGTTGTATTTGTCAACAAACTTAGCTATGGCAACGGCTGCAGCACGCATCTTTTGTGAATCGCCAAACAGATCTACATAGAAAGCTGTATTTCCACCGTCGCGAACATTACCGGTGATGGCAGCCAATACTTTCACACCATTTTTGTGCGCTGCATTGATAAAGTCAATCCAGGGCCATTTCAGATCGATACCTTTATCTTCGAAGGTGGGGGTATAACCTCCCTTGTCAATTTCAAAACCAATAGGAGCAATATGAGTGAGGCCTTTCCAGTCTACTTTGTCAATAGTAGTAACACTGAACCAGGGGAACCAGCCGAATACTATCTTATTGTTATAGTCAGTACACTTCTGTGTATAAGCTGCCGCATCGAGCTTGTTGATTTGGCGGATTGTCATATCACCGTCCGGATCAGAAGATTCAGGAACTACATCTTTTCCATTACTGAAGTACAGTTTGGTGATTTGTCCGTCCAGTTTATTTCCGTCAGTAGCAGTCGGTTTCAACCGGATGGCTACGATAAAGAAGTTATTTCCTACACTAAGCGGCTGTTTGCCTGCGTTATCTCCATCACGTAACTCCAGTTTGCCGGTACCCGGGCGAAGTGCCTGATAGTTCATTGTGAGTGATTCGTCTGTGATCTGTGCTTTGTCACCGGCATAGTACACATTAATAGTGGCAATATCAGTCAGTTTGGTTGTACCGTTCAGCGAGAAGTCCATTCCGGTGAGTGACAGTTCGCCTGCACCAACGGTGTTTACTTTCAGAGTAAGCAATTCAATATTATCTTCTTTTGCATAGGCATTACCTGTTTTCTGAGAAACCATACTGCTTTCGATAGTCATTTCGCCTACTTCTTCAAAGATCTTCAGGTCGATGTTTTTTACTTCAGCTTCCGTTGCTTTAAAAGTAGCCGGATAAGCACCTTGTAAATCGGGAACATTGGTATCTGTTACATTCTGGAAATCATAATAGGCCACTAAGTTGGCTTTATCCGGGTGTGTATCGAGTACTTTATAGCTTTTCCATTTAGATATGGTCTCAAGGCTGAGAGACTTGTTCCATACTCTGACTTCATCGTAGCAGGCAAGAGAAGCACCACCCAATACGAATGACGCGTCAATGTCACCTGTGGTAGGTTTGAAGAAAGCATTGGAGAAAGCCTGGCGGATACCGTCGATATAGAGAATGATGACTCCCTCATCGGTGCTTGATTTTGTTCCGTCATACACTAAGGCCACATGGTGCCAGCCACTTTTCGGATAGCATCCGGCAGATGTTTGTGCATAAGCACCGTCTCCGTTAGCCTGCATAACGTAGATCTGGCCATTCTTCTCTACCTGTACCTTAATACGGTTACGTTCGTCGGGCTGCTCTTTTTTGAAGATAATGAAGCGATCGGCCAGCTCATCCAGAGTTATATTCACCCATGCCTCTATGGTGTAGGCTCCGGCTTTGTTGAGCTGTGTGATATCTCCGCAATCCAGATAAGCATCTCCGGAATTTACGTTCAACTTGAAACCTTTGTTACCTGTCGTTTGGGCAGATACATTGAGAATGCCTAACAAAAACAGCAGGCATAAAAACAAATTCTTTTTCATTTGGTATTTATTTTAAATTAAACAAAGTTTATTCTTCAGGACTGTTAGGGTCGTATATCTCGAATACACCCGATTCGGTGGTAGGACTGTCTACCACTTTGTTGTCGGTAGCAATGGCTTTTACTACCAGCCTGTATTTTCCTCCCGGCACAATCGGATCACCGTCATAATCTACATTGAATCCTTCACTGAAGCGGAAAGAGCATTGATTTTTGAACTCTTTCTGGTTAGGGTCTTTCTGAGGATACGTTACCTGAAAAGCCCTGTCGGTATGTTTCATGGCCTCTTCGGCATAGAGGGTACTTTTTTCTTTGATTACCCAGAAGTTAATATTCTGTATCCGGGTGGTATCCCCTTTGAAGAAATAGGTTACTTTTATATCAGAAAGTTTACTTTCCGTACCCACATTCCATGTGCGTATGTTCCATACATACAGATAACTGTCTTTTTTTGAAAAGTCATCTTCGTTCTTGTCACAAGCAATGAATGAGAGAGTCATTAAAAGCAGAAGTAGCTTGAATGTTGATTTCATATCGCTTTTATTTTTTAGTAGTTTCATATCCTGGATTCTGTTCCAAATTTGAGTTCTTTATAATCTCTGTCTGAGGGATAGGGCAAAGGTTATGGGCTTCACTAATGTATTCACCTCCCTTTGAGTTAATCTCTTTACTGATTCTTTTTACCGTCTCTACAAGTATTCCCCAACGCACAAGATCGAATCGGCGATGTCCCTCATAGCATAATTCGCGGGCACGTTCATCACGAATGAGAGATTGAAATTGTTTGTAATCCAACTCTTCTATTTCATCTACCCCTGCCCGTTCGCGAATTTCATTGATTGCGTCATAAGCCTCTTGGGTAGGCGCTCCTTTCCATTCGTTTAGTGCTTCGGCATACATGAGAAGAACGTCTGCATAGCGGAATACGGGGAAGTTCAGTCCGTCGTGGTCAAGCATTTGTTTACCGGTTCTGTCCCAGTATTTAATGATGGCGATACGGCTGTCTTTGAAAGCCTGTCCCCGCCAGGTCTTGGCCAGATTGTGTTCAAGGCGCAGGTCCCATTCATCGTATTTGTCATAGAAAGAAGTGGGGGCTGAACTTCCTCCCAAACCATTGAACTTGTCCCATTCTTCTTTGCTCGGACCCAGGTACCACAACATACGGGCGGAGAAGTCGGTATAGTCAGCATTGAACTGAATAGAGAAGATGTGTTCCTGCTGGTTCTCGAATGCCTGTGAGAAGATGTCGCTATAGTTGTCGAACAGTTTATATTTGTTCAGGCCCATGATTTGCTCACAGGTCTTTGCTGCGTTTTCCCATTGTTCTTGCAGTAAATACATTTTTGCCAACAGGGTAAGTGCGGTTCCTTTACTGGCTCTTGCTACGATGGCAGGGCTTTTCTCCAAGATGTCCGATACTTCGGTGAGTTCATCAATGATGAAATTTGAAAGTTCTTCCCGTGTGGCTCTCTTTATATTCTTTACCTGATCCAGCGAAGTTATCTCATCTTTCAATAAGGGTACGCCTCCCCAGTAAGTCAATGCATGATAATAGTAGAAAGCACGTAGAAAACGGGCTTCTGCCAGCAGCGAAGTACGGCGGGTCTCATCAAAGGTTGATTGCTTTATGCGGCTTATGGTTGTGTTGCAAGCGCCGATTGCCTGATAAGTGGTGAGCCACCAGTCACTCCATCGGTTTTCACCGGAAGTCCATTGATAATTGGCTGAGCCACCTGCACTACCGGATATATCGGTGCCTTCAAAGGCAAAGCACCATCTGTCCTGACTGTAATATCCTGTTCCGTTGAGGAAACTGTAACATCCGGATACGGCAGCTTCTGCCCCGTCTGCCGTTTCAAACAGTTTACCGACGCTGAGTTGTGATATAGGTGTTTTATCGAGCATGTCCAGGCACGAGCTGCAAGTAGCAGTCAGGATGCACAGTGCCATTATCTTTAGTTTTTTCATGATTCTTTTCATTATAATGTGATTTTAAAGCCAAAAGTATAAGTTCTCGCTGAGGGATAAGCGGTAAAGTCCATACCCCGTAGCACGTTGGCCGAATAGACCTTATAGCCGCCTTCCGTTCCGGTATTTACCTCCGGATCGTATCCTTTGTATGAGGTGAACGTGAACAGGTTGGTACCGGTAACGTAACATTGCAGTTCCTGAATCGTCTTATTCTTTTTCCAGCTCTTAACCGGGAAGTTGTAATACAGGCTGATACTCTTTATCTTCAGATGTGAACCATCATGAATCATGTAGGTAGAAGGCTGGTATTCGTCATTGGAATAGAGTTTAGGATAATTTCCGTTGGGATTGTCGAGTGACCAGAAGTTCTTTACCCGTTTGTACTGATTTACAAACCGGGGATCGACTGTGGCATACAGGAAGTCACCTCCTGCAAGTATGTCATTTCCATACGTTCCCTGTAAAAATACACTCAGAGTGAAATTCTTGTAAGTGAACGTATTGTTGATACCTCCAAAGAAATCGGGATTCGGGTCGCCGATGGTTGTCTGGTCTTCAATGGAAACCACGCCATCCCCATTAATATCCCGGTAGATTTTTTGTCCGAGTGAAGCGTTCGGCTCATTGCCGGCTTCAATCTGTGCACGTGAGCGGTAAATACCGTCCATAATATAGCCATAGAATACTCCGACGGGCTGGCCTACCTTTAACCAGGAGTAAGGATGTGTACCCAAACCCGGACGGAAGGTGTATTCAAAATCTTTATCCGGTCCCATCGCTAAGACTTTATTTTTATTTGTAGAGATATTAAATTCGGTAGACCATGTGAAGTCTTTTGTAGCGATATTGGTAGTACGGATCATAAGCTCTACTCCCTGGTTTGAGATCTTACCTACATTCATGAAACCATTCTTGAATCCTGAGATATAGGGGAACTCCACATCCAGTAAAAGATCTTTGGTTCTTTTAGAATAAAAGTCAAGTTCTATATTCAAACGTGAATTGAAGAAAGAAGCCTCCACACCAAAATCGAACTGAGCCGTTGTCTCCCATTTCAGTTTGTCATTTCCTAAACGATCGGGGATGTATCCGATTTGCGGAATGTCGCCTAACATCACATTTTGTTGTTTCATCAACGGTAATGTCTGGTACAGTGCAATATCCTGATTTCCGGAAAGACCATAACTGAATCTCAGTTTCAGGTTATTCAGTTTGGAAAATCGCTTCATGAACTTCTCTTCCGAGAGTCTCCATCCCAACGCTACGGAAGGGAAGAAAGCAAACTGGTTATCTTTGCCTAAACGGGATGAACCATCGTATCTGCCTACAAGCGAGAGCAGGTAACGATCGTGAATAGAGTAGTTGATGCGTCCCAGATACGATATGATGGCCCATTCGGAAGCAGAGCTGCCTATCTGGCGGGTTTTGGTTTCTGCATCGGAGAGGTTGTTCCAGTCCAACAAGTCATTGGTGAAGTTTTTCCCGTACAGGTTTAGTCCTTCGTTACGTCCGAATTGTAAAGTATATCCTCCTAAGACAGTCAGGTGGTGTCCTTCGGCTATCTCTTTCATATAGTTGGCTGTGTTTTCCCATAAGATAGAATAACCTTCCCCCTGATTGATCCACGCTTCACCTTTGGTTTTATTCTGCATCATGGTTGGGAGTGAACCGGGTTTGTATTCATTCGTTTTACTGGTGCTGGCGTTCAATCCTAAAGAAGTTTTGAACTTCAATCCTTTTATGGCTTCCCAGTCTGCAAATATACCTGCATAGACAGTGGTCGATGCTTCTTCTTTTTTACGCAGGTTAAGCTGTGCTACTACGTTGTCAATCTTGTTGCTTACCACACGTGAAGGGCTGTCTGCTGCATACGAACCGTCCTCATTATAAATAGGCATGGTCGGAGGAGTTGCCAGAGCCGAGCTTTGGTAATCAAATCCTCCCAAACTTACCAGATTGGGTTTTCTGGACGAGTGGGAAAATTGGAAATTAGCCCCGATATTTATCTTATCACCTATCTTTCTGTCCAAGTTGAGGCGGGTCTGATAACGTCTGATTCCGGATCTTTTGATGACACCTTCCTGATCGAACATACTCAATGATAAATAGTAACGGGTGTCTTTACTTCCTCCCGAAGCTGCTACCTGATAATTCTGCATCAGAGCCATTTGGAGTATTTCCTCCTGCCAGTCGGTACCTTTTTCATAGATACTGGGATTCTCAATAGAAGGCTCTTGTCCGGCAGCCACATCCTGTTGATTCAGCATTTCGGCATATTCACGCGCATTGAGCATTTCCAACCGTTTGGCAACATGCTGGATACCGACGTAAGTATTCACTGTAACATTGTTACCACCTTCGGTTCCTCTTTTAGTAGTAATGATAACCACACCATTGGCACCTCTGGCACCATAAATAGAAGTAGCTGCGGCATCTTTCAGAATCTCTATTGATTCTATATCATTGGGGTCAATCAGGTTCAGATCGCCTGCACCGATAAATCCGTCTACAACATACAAAGGCTGATTACTTGCCGAAATAGAGTTACCACCACGGATCAGGATATTGGTAGCTGCACCCGGTTCACCGGAAGTGTTAGTGACGTGTACACCCGATACTTTACCGGTCAGTGCCTGGTCCAGACGAATCGTAGGTACATTGTTTATATCCTTTTCTCCGATGCGGGCTACAGAACCTGTCAGATCTCTTTTTCTCATCACACCGTAGCCGATGGCCACTACTTCATTCAACATTTGGCTATCTTCATCCAGCAGTACATTGACTACCGTTTTGTCTTTTACTCTTATATCCTTTTGTTTGTAACCGATGTAAGAGAACTGAAGTTCGGAATTCTTGTTTTTCAGCTGGATTGAGTAGTTACCGTCCATATCGGTCGTTGTACCTTCATTACCATTTTTAACCCGGATGGTAACTCCCACAAGTGGTTCGTTGGTAGCATCTGTAACCTTTCCTTTGATGATAACCGGTTTGCTTGCCGCTACCTGTTGCTGTGGAATGATGACTACTGATTTGGATTGTATGCTAAAGCTTAATCCTCTTGGAGTGAGTACCGCTTTGAGAACTTCCAACAGGTCTTTGTTTTGTGCAGAAACCGTTATATCCTTCCGGTTGTCCAATACTCCTTCGCGATAAGAGAAAGAGTAATCGGTTTTGTGTTCTATTTCATTAAAGAACTGCTTCAATGTGGCATTGTTAAGTGAGAGAGAAATCTTTTGCTCCTGGGCATTAATGGTGGATACGAATCCGGTCATTAACAATAGAAGCAGTATTATGCGAAATTTTCTTGTACTCATAATGATTTTAAGTATTTTATCATAAGTGATTTTCAGGTGTTTTTACTTGTTAGTCAGATGTCTCGTTTTTCTTTGTCCTTGTCCGTTCTGTAAGTAGTACACCGATTGGCTTTATTTGTAACATCTCTTTTTTTATGTTTTATAACATACTACTTTTTATTTCGTCACTCTCTTTTTCAGCTCCTCGATTGTAACATCAACCTGTCTGCCTGCTTGTGTCTGTCCCTTGTAAGTGACTACACGGAGCATCGATGCATTTTTAGGAACAGAAAGTGTATCTGTATACATATTGGAGTAGACATCAGGGATTGTATTGTCGAATGTATAGAACAGGCTTAGCCCCTCTACTTCTGTCTTTAGTTCTATTTTCAGTTCGTTCTTTTTATCCCGGTGCGGACAGACTATCGGATCATAAATGCTACGGGCATAGTTAACTCCGGATTGATCGAATCGCTCAAATTGTTGTTCTACCCTGTGGACAAAGAATTTCCAGTTACGTAACCGGGCATCGGTCCATAATGTCTCAGATATAGCTAAAGCACGGGGCCAGACCATGTATTCCACCTGACGGTAGTGAGGTACGGATTCCGTCCAGAGGTTTCCTTGTCCGCCCATTACTAAAGACGGATTTATGCTGTCAGGGATAAGCTGATATTTGTAGCAGTCCTGCAGGCGAAGCATAGCGTAAGTGTTCGGTTCAACTGTCGGGTCTCCCTGATAGAAATCCAGATAGCAATGATCGCTCGGAGTCATAATAACCGAATGTCCTTGGCGGGCAGCTTCCGCACCTCCCTTTATACCTCTCCATGACATTACAATTGCTTCCGGAGCTAAACCACCTTCCAGTATCTCATCCCATCCGATAACCTGTTTCCCTTTTTTCTGAACCATGTTGGCCACTCGTTTTATAAAGTAGCTTTGCAGTTCTTCCGAATTTTTCAGATGTTCTTTTTGTTTTCGCATCCGGCATTTGGGACATCTCTCCCAGAAGCCCTTATAGCATTCATCGCCTCCGATATGTATGTATGGGGAAGGAAAAAGGCGGGCAACTTCAGAGAATACAGTATCAAGAACTTCAAATGTCCGTTCATTGCCTGCACACAAGGAGTTTTCCGTTTTTGTATAGAATGTATTTCCTACATTCACATGAAAAGGACCACCCGTACAGGAAATCTCAGGATATGCCGACAGGGCAGCCATACTGTGTCCGGGTATATCTATTTCGGGCACTATCGTAATATAGCGTTTCCGGGCATAGTCTACAACCTCCCGGATGTCTTCCGGAGTATAAAACCCTCCATAGCTCAAAGAGTCGGTAGAGAGTTGTGGTTCTCTTTCCCACCAGTTACCTACCCGGGGAGCTCTCCATGCACCGATATTGGTCAGTTCAGGCAGTGATTTTATTTCAAGTCTCCACCCCTGATCATCGGTCAGATGCCAGTGAAACACATTATACTTGTATTCTGCCATTTGGTCTATGAACCGCTTCACTTCCTGTTTGGTAAAGAAGTGCCGGCTAACGTCAAGCATCAGCCCGCGCCATGCGAACTGAGGTTTATCGGTGATTTCTACACAATTGATGTACCATGTTTTCTGTGGCTGCACTGTTTTCGATTTTATCTCCGGAGGGAGTAGTTGAAGAACAGATTGTATGCCGTTGAATATACCATGATGCCTGTATGCACTCAGCACGAGTTTCCCGGAGGATACGGACAACTGATATCCCTCCTCTCCCAACTCTTTATAATCGCCTAATTGAAAGAGTATTGTTCCGGAGTCACCAATCGGTAAAGAGAATCCGGTAGCATCACTGGTCTTTTCGTTGAAGTATTCCGCCAGGGCTACCATTGCCGTGTCAGAAGTATCTATTCCGATCGTTGTTTGGCCGTTCATACAGAAACTTCCCGGTTTGAGCTCATAGTTGTTTGGCAGAGGAATAATCTGTATAGACTCGTTGGGTATGTTCTCTTCCGGGCTTTTGCAACTTACGCATCCCAGCAGGAAGAGGAATAGAAAGAGATTGATAAGTTTCATTCTTTTGCTTTTTTAGATATGTATTTGGCTTTACCTGTTTGCATATATTCCCAGACTCCTTTCACCCATGAATCCACGCGTGCTTTTTCTGCCGGACTATCTGCCAACGATTGTGCTTTACGGATATATCCTTCCAGTTCCTTCATTACCCGGTCTGTTCCGAGGTACTCCCATGCTATTGCTTCTGTCTGGTGAAACTGTGCATCTTTAGTCTGAATGTCCAGCGGATAATTTTTGGAATCACTGTATACCTGTTCTATTTTGTCATAGAAGTCGCGCATGGGGCGGGCTGCTTTACCAAAATAAGAGGTGAAGAATTCATTTAGCAGGTGGTCTATGTCTAATGCCGGATTATCATAGAGTTTCATGGTGGCATAGAAATCAAACTGCTCTCCTATTCCACAAAGGAATATGCCTCGTACACCATCCCGGGCGTACATTTTTGTTTCTTCGGCCACTTGGTGGATACTGAAGCCGGGAAATACGTTGAACCCCTGTACCAGTCCGCGTTCGGTTGGGAAACACAGGTAATTCCACAGATAGACGGGGCGATGGCTCTTCCTGCTTTCTTCAATCCAGTCTTTGTAGAAATCAGCTTCATTCTCTTTCATCTTTGGTGCCCAATAGTTGCGTGGGTGAAGGCAGGGGGCTACCGATATGTTATCTTCCAGTTCTATATCTTCAGGCAGATAAGCATATACATGATAGGCCAGGGCGGCTATTTTTTTTCCGGGATGCGTTTTCTTTACCTCTTTAGCCACATTGTTGATGAAGGTCCACAGGTAATGGGTGGCAGTACCGCAATTGAAGTGTTCTCCCCGGATATTATCTTTATCAATAGCCAGTTGCCGACTGCATTCTTCACATTGGCACCAGTTGGCATTGTCGAGCGGAACCACTGCAAAATAGTCTCCTAAAGCTATTTGTTCACCTTTCAGGGGCTGCCCGTCAAAATAGTCGCAGGCATCTTTGGCCACCTGTTTGATAAATGCCTGATTGGTGTAACAGAACTGACGTTCGTGAGGCCCTCCGGTACGTCCGACGGCAAAATATTCGGGATGATAACCCTCGAAGAGTTCCGGACGATCCGGATTCTTTTGAAGGAAACGGTCCTGATAAGCTGTGAAAGCATGATTGGCAGCCCATTTCTCTCCGCCAAACCGGATTCTTCTGAGGAATAGCTGGTTCATCTCCGGTGTAGCTTCAAAATATTGTTCTTTCATCATCGGCCAATCAAAAGAATAGCTACTGTCTCTGTATTTGATTGCAGGAGAACGCATCACTCGGGTTGGAGCCAGTTTCAGTTGCTTCTGTCTGGGAACAATCACATTTAGTGGAGCCGGACCATAGAAACGGACACCCAGATAGTTCTCAACGAAGTCATATACAGCATAACAAGTTCCTTGTGCATCATAAATAGATGGCAGCGTCAACTCTACGTTGGCCGATGAATTACCCGTCAGCTTTGAGTAGTTAATTTTTAACCGGTCTTTTGAGGGTGTTATACCGTTATTATCGCGTCCCCCATCACCATCATAGTTTTCGTCCTGTCCCATCAGAACGATTGTTTCCGGAGTGATTTGTATCAGATATTCCTGCGGTTCAAAGTGTATTTTATCCGTATATTCACTGTTACCCACATAGATAATTCCGGTGGGTCCTGATGGTAATTCATTCACTATGGGTACGTGTATCCCCAATGATTGTTTTACGAAATATTGCAGTTCGTGTGCTGCAAGCAGTGCCGGTGATGAAGCGTGTTTACCTGTCAGTATCACGGTTCGGCCTTCTTCTATCACAAAGGCTTTCCGCGCCGAACAAAGGATCGGCAACATCAGTAAGGCGATATACATTATTATTTTCTTCATAAGCATTTTTTGTTTAAAAAAGGGCATAGCAATGGCTTGGAGCCAACCTAAGAAGGCTCCCTGTCAATTGAATTGATTAAAACGAATTTGGATATTAAGAAACTGTTTTGATTATTTTTATCAGCTTCCTAAAAAAAGGACGGAACGGTAGAGGACGAAAGGATTTTTTTAATCGGTATTTTTCATATGCTTTTTTGTTTTTAGATTATGTATATGTCATTATTCTCTATTTTAAATTTCAGGTTATAGTGCATGCGCAATATATTCATCATTTCCTGGATGGAAATCATCTTGAATTGTCCTGTGAAGTTATCGTTCACTAAGCTTTCTTTGTCGTAGTGCATTGTTACTCCATACCAGCGTTCTATTTTCCGGAAAACCTCTTCCAACGGTTCTGCACTGAATGCAAGTATACCTTGTTTCCAGGCCAGTTCGGTATCTCCCTCCATGATAGAGATAGTACCTTGCCGATCGCTTCTGGAATAGATAAACTTCTGTGAAGGCGTCAGATAAACAGGCTTAGACGGACAGCCCTGCATCGTCAGTTTCACTTTTCCTTCCATAAGTGCGGTTTCTACAATATTCTCATCATTGTAGACCGAGACATTAAAGGAAGTTCCCAGTACCTCTACATCGAAAACGGACGTTTTCACAATGAAAGGTTTCTCTTTATTGGGAGTGACCTCAAAAAAGGCCTCTCCTTCCAGAACCACCTCTCGCAACTTACCATTAAAGTCCGGAGTATAAGTCAGTTTAGATTCACTGTTCAAATGAACAATTGTTCCATCAGGCAGTGTAATACCGGCTCGCTGTCCTTTGTTGACAGATACGATATTGGGTATCTGCTTGTAATGGTCCATTTCCTTATAGAAATAAACCGTAGAGATGATTAATACGGGTACCAGAATAGAAGCTGCAATGGTCGACGCCCGTTTGAACCAGACGCGTCTCATATCCTTCTTTATCTTTTCGTTAACCAGTCTCCGGGTCCGTTCTTTCGCAGCCCGGGGCATAACGTGGATATTCAGGTCTTTTTGCCAACACTCATTTAGCATATCCCCGACACTGTTATCAGAATCATTCTGAATCTGCTGTTGCAATTCATTATATTCTTCTTCGCTGATGCTGCCGCGAATATATTTTTCAAGTATATTATTCTGTTTCTCCATAATCAATCCTGTCCGTTTATAAGTGATACACAGAAATACGAATCATGTAACATATGTATCCTTTGTTATTAACTTTTTTTAGGTTTATCACTAACTCATAAAAAAGAGAGCGAAAGAAAAGCCGATTTTAATGAGTTCTTCTCTAAGTACTTTGAGTGCGCTACTTAATTGATTTCTGACAGATTGTTCGGAGATACCAAGTTTCAAAGCAATTTCCTGATTTGACAATCCTTCTTCTTTACTCATTTCGAATATCATCTTTTGCCGCTTACTCAGTTTATCTTTGGACTGGAGGACCTGTTCATTCAACTCATTGAAGTTAAACTCACTTTCTATGGAGTTTTCTCCTCTTTCCGTCGCATCATCCAGTTGAGTTATGTATTCGTCATAAGAAAGCAAGGTGAGCCGGTTTCTCAAATCGTTCAGAAACTTATTTTTGGCAATCGTGAAGAGAAAAGAACGAAAAGAATATTCGGGAGATAAGTGTTCCCGCATCTGCCAGATTTTTAAAAAGACTTCCTGCACAATTTCCTCTGCCATCTCCGACGAATGTGTCAGGTTGTAAGCAAAGCCATACAATCTATCTGCATAAAGGTCATATAATTTATTAAAATCGGAGTATGAGCCCTTCTGTAAGCCTATAATGTATTTTTTATCCATATACAGAGAGTGTTTTTGATAGTACGGGCCAAAGTTATGGAAATATATTATAAAGGAAATAAATTCGATTGAGAATTATAATGTTGCTCGCATTAAAAAATCGAGTAGATGCAGATGCATAATGCCGGCAATCTCGCTTCCTCTATTGAATTCGTCCAAGCTGACAACATATTTGGGATAGTTGTCGGGGATGTTTAATAAGTTTCCGAACTCTCTTTCTTTTGTCTTTTCATCTGCAATCAGATAAGTCACCTGGATATATACCCGCTTGCCCTGTTTTATTCCTACAAAATCAATTTCTTGCTGTTCATATTGTCCTATATACACCTCATATTGCAATAGTTTGAGATGGAGATATACTGCATTTTCCAGAAGTTTATGTATATCTCTTTGCAGGTTGAAGCCCAACCGGCAATTACGTAATCCTAAATCTTCGAAGAAATACTTATCTCCTACTTCAAATTTCTTCAATCCATTGATATCTATCCGTCCTGTTTTGTTTATCAGATAAGCGTTGTTTAGTGCCTTCAGATAATTGATAACCTGTGTTGTTGATATTTCAACCCGTTGCGATTTCAGATATTTACTGATGTTATTGGCTGAGAACAGATTCCCTACATTGTCTGCAGTGTAGATAGCCAGCGTTTCTAAAAAGTCCACATTTCGCACTCCTTCCCGTTTTACCACGTCTTTTAATAAGATTGTGGCATAGATATTTCTAAGATACTCAAAAGCTAATTCATCTGTCAAAGCAAGACGCGATAAATAGGGGAGTCCTCCATAAGTCAGATATAGCATCAAGTTTTGATTGGTGGCAGGTAAATTGTGGAATTCAAGAAATTCCGTAAAACTAAGGCTGTGGATGTGAAATTCAATATATCTTCCGGATAAATAGGTTGATAATTCTCCCGAAAGCATTTTTGCATTACTTCCTGTGATAAAAATATCACAACTCTCTTTTGCTTGCAGGCTGCGAAGTACATGTTCGAATCCGTCTATATCTTGTACTTCGTCAATGAACAGAAAGTTATTTTTATCAGTAGGCAGTCTATCTTTTAAATATTCAAATAGATCTGAGTCATTACGTATGTTTCGGAACTCCTCAAATTCCATGTTAATATAGACAATATTGGCTTGAGGCTCATTTTCGAGAATATCTTTTTGTAGTTGTTTGAGGATGTAACTTTTTCCTACACGGCGCTGTCCGGTTAGAACTTTGATAATTCCTTTTCCGATGAAAGGCTTTATCCTATCAGTATAGATGGGGCGATTTATAAGATTCATATTTTTATAAGTTATGATTGATAAATGTTGTAAATATAGCAATTTTATTAATCATAACTTATAAAAAACGAATATTGATGTGTTTATTAAGTGAAGTGTGTGATTGGAACAATCTATTTACTATTGTTTCTTTAACAGATATAATCTGATTGATATCATAAAGATTGAAATTATTATCTTTATTGACAACAACTGAAATAGAATTAATAGAAATATCCAATCATTATGGCGACTAAAATTAAATTGAACAATTGTGTACCTTGTATTGCTATTCATCCAGGTGAAATCATAAAGGATGAATTGGAAGCAAGAGAGATGAAGCAAAAAGAGTTAGCTTCACTTATGGGCATGCCTACCTCTGTACTCAATGATATTATAAAGGGACGCCGTGCCGTAACACCCGAAGTCTCAGTTTTACTACAGGAGATTTTAGGTATAGATGCTTCGTATTGGTTGTCGTTACAAAACCAATATGATATAGACCAGGTAAATATTAATGCAAAGATAATAGAGCATAAAATAATATTGAGATATGGAAAGTAATATCTCAGTATTGTTCTGTCAACAAATTTGCGAAACATTCAAAGGATCACGCGGAATGACGTGGATTTTATAACTGCATAACCTTTTAATCCGTACAGTTCCGTGTCTGAAATTTATTTATTGTAGGGATTATACCTACTTACAATTTGACAAAGTGACATTCCTGATCCTCTGGAATCCTCTAATTAAGGGAAGGTTTCTTGCAAATGATAAAAATCTTCGGCATTTCCGGTTTCTATTCAATGCCATCAATATCGGCTCATCAGTCCATTGGAATTCCGTTTTTAAACCAAATAGCCAAAGAACTATAAGATTACATACACCTTGTTCTGTAAAAGCAAAAGGAGCATAAGCGCTAAAATTATATTGGGGTGTGCCCGTTTGGAATACCCCACTGGAATACAGGTTATTAGCTTCTTCTTTTGTTAGCTGAAACATAAAATCTTCTGTTATGAAAAGAATATCATTATGCAAAGTAAAATAGAATAATTAGGGTCCGCTGAATTAATAATACATTTATTCAGCAAACTCTAAATATTAGTTTTTTAATATGTTTTACACATATGGGTGAGCATTCAGACAGCTCCGCTCAAACTTCCTAGCTTTCTAATTTCTGTTTTTAAAAGGAGTTATGTACAAAACTACGGCATTTAGAAATAAATGCCGTATATTTGTACACATAAGACAAAAATAGTATGGATGATAAATTGAAAAAACTGATAGAACAGAACGGAGGATATATCACCCGTAAGCAGATTATCGGCAACCGTTATCTATATTACCGGTTATTGGAATCGGTAAAATCCGGCGAGATTGTCCGACTAAAATCCGGCGTATACTGCATGGAAGAGGTTATGGCACATACGATGATAGACCTTGATAAGATAATTCCCGAAGGGGTGTTGTGTCTCTATTCGGCATGGGCGCACTATGGGCTTACCACACAAATCCCGCAAGGTTTTTATGTGGCCATACCGAGAAAACGGAAAGTCACCTTGCCGGATTATCCCCCCATCATCCTTAATTATTGGGATTGTTCCATCTATGCTACCGGAATTAGGCGCGAGCGGATAGACGGAATCGAGGTATCTATCTATGATATGGAAAAATCGGTCTGTGACGCCCTTCGCTACCGCAACAAAATCGGCATTGATGTCAGTTCCGAGATATTGAGGAATTATCTGTCACGTAAAGAACGTAATATCACCCGGCTGACAAGCTATGCCAAGTCCATGCGGATAGCCGGGGTACTTAATAACTATCTGGAAATTCAACTGTGACAAAAGAAAACAAAGACTACGGCAAATCCGTAAAGGCGAAACTCCTAAATCTGTCGAAGGCGGAAGGATTGCCTTACCAGCCATTCTTCCTGATAAAAGAAAAATTGTTTCCCTTTTGGGAAAAATATAAGGGACTATAAGTACCATTACAAGTAGTATGGCAACAAACAAATCGCAATTTGAGAAATGGCTGACAGCCCAAAAGAGGCATCACTTATCAGACAAGCAGGTGTAAATGGCACGGAAACCCGGTCTCAATCCTGATAAATAGGGAAAGATAGATAAATCATGGGAAGGTTAGAACAAAGCAACGTTTGAGTGATCGTATTAGTGGGTATTGTGGTGGTATTCTTCAATAAAGGAGGGTATCACCACCAATGGCATTTAATAGGCGCAATTGAGTGTGTTTTTTCTTCTTTTTCATGAGGATTATACCTACTTACAATTTGACAAAGTGACATTCCTGATCCTTTAGAATCCTCTAATTAAGGGAAGGTTTCTTGCAAGTGATAAAAATCTTCGGCATTTCCGGCTTTTATTATTCTTATTTATACGGTATATGGAGAAAAATCTAACAAAAATATCTTGTTCTTTTGATATTTATTACACAATTTATCTTTATGAGTTTATTTAATTATACTTTTAATAGTTGTGATCGGGGTGGGTTTTACTTTCAGTTAGCGTCCGAAAACGTCTTTTTAGGCAGTTTTATTTTTTCTCGTAGAGTCTCGAGTCGTTTCTCTACGAGGTTTGAGTTGTTTCTCGTAGAGGAACCGAACTTATCATACCGGGAAAATTAGGATAACACGCCGAATAAATGTGCATGATTATCCAACTAAAGAAAGATTATGCGATAGAATACGCATAATAATTGATATTGTTATGCATTTTATTCTCTAATTGCAGTAATAATTAGAATAAGGGTGTCATGAAAATCAGCCATATAGGAACAAAAAGACAGGATAACTACATTTTTCGAAACCTTTATTAGTCCCATCACGATATTGCATTCAATACCATTAATACCGGCTCGTCAGTCCATTCGAATTCCGTTTTTAACCTAAATAGCCAACGAACTATAAGATTGTACACTTTTACCATGCAATATTGTACACTCTTGTCATATAAGATTGTACATTCTTGTATAACAAAAGTGTACAATCTTATAAGTGTTGATTATCAGTCTGTTGCAAGTGCGTGGCCTTGTAAAGTAGATGAAGTGGTGTATGTCTTTCAGTGTCTTTTTATTCCGATATTTTCTTGTTAGCTTTTTCTTTGCCTAAAATGATTTACAAGTTACTTTATATAACCTTACATTTTTATTGCTTGACTTTTTTATGATTGTCATGAATGCGGAGTGATATATTGGTTCCGTTAATCTGCCAAACCTTACTTTTGGCGGTAAACTAATATACCATAAACATATGAACAACGCAAAAATGATGAAAACGAATAGTGAACTAATGATTGAAGCACGAAATGTAGCTTTTCGTGTTAGTTTTCTCTACACAAAAGAAGAAATAAGACTTTATTCCAGAGCCATCTATGCAGCTTTACTATGGGCTAAAAAGCAATCCTATTATTAACACTTAAACTGAATATACTATGTTTGATGAAATAGTTGACTTAGAAAGTATACACAAACAAAAATGTGAGATATCCGAACGTGAACTGAAGTTATCAGCTCCTAAGCTTAACGATTTAAAACTCATTCCTACAATCTATACCTGGTTTTGTGAATTTCATAACTTAGGGCATTATAAGAATAATGTTGTCCAGCTTCGGAAACAGTTCGTTTTTATTATTCTTTATCTGTATTTCCCCCAAAAGCTGGCATGTGGAGGAAGGATGCTGAACGGATTGAGGGATACACTGAGTGACGTTATCGGATTGTCTGCCAAAACTATTATTTCTAATGACAGCAATAGGCTAATAGTTGATTATCGAACTTATAAAGATTTTCAGACAAGTGTTGATCAGGCCTATACATTTATCATGGGAAGGTTAGAAGAGAGCAACGTTTGAGTGATCTTATTAGTGGGCATTGGTGGTGGTACTCTTCAATAGAGGAGAGTATCACCACCAATGGCATTTATACTTTAAGCCGATGCTTTTTGTGCATTTCTACCGGTTTTCAAAGTTTATTATCCGGATAAAACGCAGATTAACGCGAATGATCGCAGATTAAAGTATTGATATTCTTTCTTTTATATTTGTTCTTTTACGAAAATTCGCGTTAATCTGCGTTTCAATTAGAAGAATAGTACTCTGTGAAATTCTGTGGTGAGTTTCCTTCTTTTTCATGATTTTATGACTACACTCGGAAGGTCACGGCTATACCCTTCAAATATTTCTTCTCTATCTGTTTACTCCCTACTTTTGTGATATGAAATTACAAGTTCTTAAAGATTGGGAACGCGAAATTTCTTTATAATAATTTATTAATCAATTTTTAAAAATTTAAAATTATGGCACAATTATCATGGGGAAAACCCACAATTGAATTTGCTGAATGTGATGGTGCAGAAGCACTTAAATTTAAGCCATTGGGTTACGATCCGGTTGAAGGTTCAACCAAGTTGACACCTACCAAAGGTGAGAAGAAAGAGGCCAAAGTAGAAGGTGGCGAAGTAGAGGCAGTGAAGTATGCAAAGAGTACTTTTGCTTTTGAATTCGAAGTTCGTGCTGCCAAAGGTCGTACAAAACCAATTCCCGATCTTGATGGTGTTATCGAAGGTGAATATGCTTTCCGTTTGATTCCGGAAGATCCGGAATGCGAAGGTATTCTGATTGACCGTTCCATCGTATCTCTGGAAGAAACTTTCGATGCAGCCGAAGGTAAGAAGTGGAAATACACAGTGGATGTGTTGAAACCGGCAGATGGAGCACAGGTAAAACCTTATGTTAAAACCGAGCCTGAAGCCCCTGCGGATCCTGAAGCAGGCAAATAAGCAGATTCGTTAGTTAGGTAAGAGCGCCCTGAAAAGCGCTCTTATTTTTTATCATTATAAATATATGGACAAACAAATTGAAATAAATGTGTCTGATGCACTGACCGAAACCCCGGTTCGTTTCAGAATTGGTAAAAGAGACTTCTCTATTTATCCACCCACATTAGGGAAAACGCAGATACTGAAAAAATTATATCTGGAATTGGATATTAATGCCGGTTTATTGGCTCTCAATCCTTTGGCAGAGACAATGAGAGTATGCAAAGAATATCCGGATATTGTGTGCCGCATCATCTCTTATTCTACATTTGCCGATAGAAAGAACCTTCTGAATGTGGAGAAAGTATATCAACGTGCTGCCTTTTTAAAGGATAATACTTCGGTGGAAGACCTGGCTACTATCTTGTCTGTCATTTTTTCGAGTGATAAAACAGAAGAATTTATCAAGTATTTCGGCATTGATGCCGATCGGGAACAGAAAGCACGTATTGGAAAAATCAAGGGAGAAGGTAGCAGCCTTACTTTTGGCGGAAAGAGTATCTATGGGCTGTTGATTGATTTCGCCTGTCAGCGTTATGGATGGACGATGGATTATGTTCTTTGGGGTATTAGTTATGTAAATCTGAATATGTTGTTTGCCGATGCTATCACAACGGTGTATCTCACCGATGAAGAACGTAGGCAGTTTGGTAAAGGTGGAGGAACGGTTGTTAATGCAGATGATCCCGGCAATAAGGATTTGGTTAGGAAGATGATAAGTGATTACGATGGATAAAAAAAGAACAGCGCATTCAAAATTTAAGAATGTGCTGTTCCTTTTATATTAGGGATCTATGTGGTAGAAGTTTGGTGCTTCGGAATCATCCATCACAACAATCTTCTTTATTTTTTTTTGCACTTTATCTTTATGGATGTCCCATCTTCTACGTACATTTTTAGTTCACAATTATTTGATGCTAAATTTATAACATCGTATTTTAAAAACTCTTTACCGTCTACAAAACAAGTAATGGTGTTTCCTTCAGCTTTATAAGTACCACTTCCATTTCCGAAATATCCTTTTCCTACATAGCTTCCGTCCGAATTGAATGTTGCAGATGTTGCTCCAAGAATCCAGATAGTGTATCCATCTCCGGTATCAACCTCAGTTATCTCCCATGTACCAATGAGGGTATTAATGTCATAATTAAACTTTGGCTCATCATCATCTTTAGAACAGGAGGTGAAAACTATCGACAGGGTAATAGTAAGAAATAATAAAGTTTGTTTCATAAGTTTGTATGTTTTAATTGATATTTGGCAAAGTTATTAAAAAATATAATATTGTACAATGTTTTCTTTAAATATTTGAATATTTCATGTTTTTGCTCCACTGTGTAATCTTATATTTCTTAAAATTAGGCTTGTATAATGCTTTTAAGAACGTCTATTCTTTGTTTTAACATATTGATATGTTCCGTTTCATCCTGGGTTAATCCTTTCATATTGATTCCACAATTATAGTTTTCACAGTATTCTGACTCAAGTGAATTTTTATGTCCGTTCTGACATATGAATTTTTCTTGCTCCTTACTTAGTAGCCCACCTTTCACCATTTCAATTTTGCCCGTGTCTGGAAGAGAAGATAATTTATTGATGATTTTCTGCATTAATTCTAAATCATCCGATTTATAATAATCTGTTTTGGTATCAAGTATATCAATGGCCAGATGAATGTCCTTATCGCATAATTCCAGAATTTTACTTGCACTAAAAAGTTTGCAATTCTCAATTAGTGTTTTGATATGAGTGCTGTGGGATTGGTATTTTTCATATACTTTAGGGATCACTACTTCTTTAGGGAAGATAGCGATGAGTTTTTCGATGGTGTTAATTGCCCCTTTGTACGTTTCATAATTTCTGTCATACTCAACATATCTTTTCAATAGATTATCAATTATTTCTATTTGTGGATTTTCTAATAAGAATTCGACCCATTCATCAGTGATTGCTACATCTTTATTGATTTTACTTATAATGTGTCTTCTATTTATTTCTTTATCTATATCAAATTGGCTAATTATTTCATTGGTTTTAATAACAGAAGGACTTTCTTCTTTGTAGTCTATCACACATGCTGTGCCCATAGCTGATACCATAAACATGGATTTGTCTTTTCCGGAGATTTCGTCAAAATCAACTTTAAACCCTATGATCGCATTGGCTCCTACGGTCAGTGCTTTTTGTTTCAGTTCTTTGGATGCTTCATTGTATATGATTTCCAGCTTTCTTTTGTACGAATCGGAGCGTCCTCCGAAAAAATCGGTAAATGAAGCTGCAAAATCAGAGAAGATATTTGTACCTATTACGATGTTTGAACATATTACATCAATATATTTTTTGATAGGGCAACCTTCTATATTGTTGGTAGTGGAGATCATAAATGTGCTTTTCATAACTGTATTTTGTTTGAGTGTTTATTTCATTATTTATCTATTATTGGACTTGCTTTTGATTCATTTGTTTGTGAACAACTGGTAATAAGAATCGATAGCAGTGCGAATAAAATACATGTAACTTTTTTCATAGTTATAATTTGATAGAATATTATTAGGTACAAAGAAAAAAATACTAATTCCTATTTAACTTTTCTTGCTTTTACTACCTTTGTGATGTCTTTATCAAATTGAAATTCAATTTCATTTAACTCATTACCTCCCATTCTGTTTTTTGCTCTGAATTTGTGTGTCATCTTCCATCCTATGAATTCCGGTTGGAAGCTATTTTTAGAAGTATATATAATGTCTTGGTAATGTTTGAATTCAAGCCATAATGCTTTCCATTCTTTAGCTTCTTTTACTTTGCTGTCATTTGATTCTTTTTTAGATATTATCTCTGAATACTTATCTAAATACTGAATATGATAATCTGCATCGGAGGTAATATTAATATTACCATATCCCGATTGATTTATTTTTTTTGCAATTTTCTTTAACTTCTCAAGTTCTGGTTCTAATTTTTTAGGCAACTCCCATTTCGTTTTTGCCATCGTTATTTCTGAAGAAGATACAGGTGAGTAGCTATCATAATCATCCAGTGTTTCTTTGAAATATTCTTTAATAACTTTTTTTGCTTTTGATTCATTTGTTTGTGAACAACTGGTAATAAGAATCGATAATAGTGTGAGTAATATAAATATGACTTTTTTCATAACTGTTTGTTTTTTGTTCAAAACTACATAAAATAACATTGTAATCAAAATAATTTGTGACAATTGTTCTATTGTCAAGCTTCTGTGATGTAAAATATCTATAATTGGGTAAATACAAGATATTTTTGCTCATTATTAATTTAAGAGTTAGATATATGGCAGAATTAAATTTTGACGTTGCGGGTAATAATACCGTTTTTATTAATCAAGTAGAACAGATGCGTGTTGTGATTCAAAACACATTTTCAGAGTATCAGAAAGGAGGAAAAGAGGCTATGAAAATGAACGATAAGTTGTCTTTTTCATTTGGTAAGATCTGGAAATCAATTGATGGTACTAAATTACATATTGGGTTTTATATTGCTAAATATTAGTCAATAATAATTATTCGGTAAATCATAATTACTGTATATTATCTCGTAATTTGAATTTATGATTCGTTGATATCAATCTGTCCTAAATCTTCATAATCACGTTTGACTCTAATTAGATCCATGGGTTTGAATAATATAAGTTGTTCTTGTCATAGTACCATAACAGTTTTTGGCTCCTACATCAAGTTTAGTTAGACATGTGTGTAATCTTCATCTATGGACTTTTGCGCATGAATCCTGGAGATGCAAGAACAAAATAGTGTGATTATTGATAAAGGAAATAACCTATTCATAATGTTACTCTTCTTGTATTTCCGGAATAATATAATTATCATAATATTCCTTTGCCGTTAATATTTGATATTTATGTATCGGAGATAGTTCAAATACAAAGTATCCTTTATCGCCATTTACTTTTACTTTTACTTTTGAAGAGTTTAAAATTTTATTAATAAATTCAAGGGAAACCATTGATACTGACACCTCTTTGCATGTGTTAATACGTACGAATGTTTCAACTCTACGATTCGGTTCAACAGCTAAATTTAATATTTCTCCATCATCAAGCAGAAATTGAATCTTATCAATAAATAACCAATCTTCTCCGGAATAGGTGTTTTTAACACCAAATTTTTTATAATCCTTTTTTTTGTATACATAAGCAAAATCAATATAATCCATTGTTGAATTGCCTAAAAAGTGTGCGGGACTTTCATCGAAGTAAACCATGCCTGCATCTCCAAATTCGTCATATTTTGCATAGTTTGTCATAAAATCAATAGCATTAATTCTTAGATAAGACATGTCTGAGAACGTACGTAAAAGTATAAAATATTTGTGGGGAATGTAAAAAATACCTGAGTTGCTGTTTGATTCCGGCTCTCCGCACAAAGAAATTAGTTTGTCTTGAATCGGTTGAAACATATTACCTTTAAAATTTAATCGTATGGATTCTATAATGCCATATTCGTTTTTTTCATATTCCATGGATGTAAAAAAAGGATTATTTTTAAGTCTAATGTTTCCCTCTTTATCAAGTTTTACTTTCTTTTTGTATTCATTGTAAGCAGTGATATTATCACCTAAGCCTATTTCCTGATTAATGCCAAATTCTTTTAAGAATTCAACAAAAATATGTTTGGACTTGTCATTAGACATGGCAATCAAATGGTCTTTTTCTTTGTTAAAGTTTTGCGTAAAGGCATAATTACTAAATAAGATCAGTAAGGCACTTAATAATAGATTTTTTTTCATGATTATCTTATTGAATATTTTTTTCAAATATAATTTTTTTTTCTTGAAATTACAAAAGCTTTTCGATATTTCATAAAACATTCCATTATTTACAACAGATTGCAAGGCCTTTTTCTTTTTGTTGTGACAATCTTTTTAATGTCACATCTCATCTTAGTAGATTCTTCTTTGATCCGAAAATACCGGATATTTTTGTTCAGTATTAACTTAATTATAAATAGTATGGCAGATGTAAATTTTAATGTTGCAGGTAATAATGCTGATCTGATAAAGAATGTAGAGCAGATGCGCATTGTGCTTCAAGGCATATATTCCGAGTACCAACAGGAAGGAAAAAAAGTAATGTCTCTTAATGAAAAGATCTCTCTTTCCTTTAAAAAAGTTTGGAAAGAGATTAATAAAACAGAGTTACTAAAAAGTTTTATTAGTGATGTCGTTAAAGTACGTGGTGAGTTCCAACAACTTGAAGTATCTTTTAAAACATTATTGCAAAGCAAAGGGGAGGCAGATGCATTAATGTCTCAAATAATGGAATTGGCTGGTACTACTCCTTTTTCTGTAACAGAATTGGGGGCTGGTGCAAAACAATTGATATCTTATGGGTTGGAGGTAGAATCGGTAAATGATACTCTTACTCAATTGGGAAATATTGCCTTAGGATTGGGGGTTCCACTTGAACAGTTGACAACTCTATATGGAAATGTAATGTCACAAGGAAGCTTGTCTTTTTCTGAACTTGAAAAATTAAATTCTTCAGGATTTTCTCTGCTTCAAGAATTGGCAAATACATATGGGACTACTACGGAAAGTATGAATAAAATGATTTCTGCCGGAGAAATAGGATTTCCGGAAATTAAGAAAGTTATTAATGATTTGACTAATGAAGGTGGGAAGTTCTATAATTTAGTAGAAGAGCAATCTGAGACGATTGTAGGAAAAGTTAATAATTTAGGGGATGCCTGGAATATTATGTTGAACAAAATAGGGAAATCACAAGGAGTAGCTATTAATGGTTCACTTGATATTGCTAAATATATGGTTGAGAATTATGAGGAGGTAGGACGTATTTTAATGAGCTTAGTGGCTACTTATGGGATTTATAAGGCTGCTACTGTCTCTTATTATGCTATCACTAAGACTTATGGAATTTACGATATAGCTACAAAGGAACTACAGTTTGCAGCTACGATGAAAAACATTGCAGCTACGAAAATATTGTCTGTTCAGCAAGGTATATTGAATAAAGCAATGCTTGCTGGTCCATTTGCTCTCATGGCGGCTGCTTTAGTCGGCGTATCTTATGCGATATTTAAGGTTGCTACTGCTGAAACGGAACTGGAGAGAGCTCATAATCGTTTAGGTGAGGCTAATTCTGATGTAGAAAAAAGTGTTGCTTCAGAGATTTCCAAACTATCCTCTTTGGAGAGAAGGCTTGCAGAAACAAAGAAAGGAACAGAAGAATATGAAAAGATAAAGAAAACCATTGTAGATAATTACGGTCAGTATTATCAAGGAATTGACGGCGAGATTGATCGGATTGGAAATCTTTCAACCGTGTATACTCAGTTGGTTGAAAATATGCGTATGTCAATAGGACAACGTCAATTTGAGACTTTCTTTAAAGCGGAACAAGATAATTTGGATAAGACTATTAGTGAAAAATTGGATGTTGCCTATGACTCATTGCTTGATAAGTATGGACAGAATAAAGGAACTAATTTATATAAACAGTTCTTTGATAGTGCGATGCGTGGTGAAGCACTATCTCCATCTATTATAAAGGATTTAGAAAATACAACATTCTGGGATGTTAAATGGGGGAGTAATGCAAAAGATGGATTAGTTGATTTCCGGAATAATATACTGGGACTGCGTTCGGAGATAGCAAAAGAGATGAAAGCTACCGAAAACATAATTGATGAGTATAAAATAAAATTTCGGATAACTGATGAAGATTTTGCTAATATGCTTATTGGTAATACAATTACAAAGAGTACTAATGTACCAAAGGAAAACAAAAGTTTGAGTCAACTTATTACTGATATAAAAAATGCCGGGAAAAGTGTCAGCGATCTTCGCGAACAGTCGAAAAAAGGAATTATTAATGATGATGTGTTAGAAAGCGCTATAAAGAAAGTTGACGCATTGAAAGAATCCTTTAAATTAAAGACGGGTAAAGATTTTGATGGGCAGAACGAGCAAATTAATAAAACCCGTACTCAGCAAGAACGTCTGAAAGAAGCAGCATTAGAGGCGATCAAAGCTCGTAAAGAAGCTGAAATAAATTCAGAGTTGGAGTATCAACAAGAAATGATAGATTTAAAAGAAGAGGGAGAGGAGAAAGCCCTTGCCCAAATTCAATTAAATTATGATAAACGATATTTAGAAATACAGAGAGAAGAGCGTGAGCTATTGCAAAAATTACAAAAGGAAGAACGTGCTTTATGGGAAAAGGATAACCCGGATTGGGAAACCAATAAGAGGACGTTCACGCCAAAAATAACAGCTCTGCCAAAAGAAAATGCTAAGCCTATACAAGCGAAGTACTCAAATGCTTCTATAAAAAAAGATCAAGAAACGAAAGCGTATTTTGAGTCCCAAAAGCAGGCTATGAATGAATTTCTTGCAGCGTATGGCGATTATATGCAAAAACGGCAAGCTATTATTGACCTTGCGGAAGCCAAAAAGAAAGGAAAAAGTAAAGTTGAGCAAGCTATTATTGAGGCTGAAACACGTCAAGCTTTATCCAATTTGGATATTGAAGCTATCAAAAGTACGAGTGCTTTTGGTAAGCTGTTTTCAGATATGAGTACGCATAGCGTAAAAGAACTAAGAAAAATAGCAAGTGAAGCAGAAGAAGCTTTGGCTTTTGTTAAAGCCGGTAAATGGAACCCGGAACAAGGTAAGAGTTTGGGAATGACCAAGGCAACATTCAATGGTCTAAAAAAAGTGAATGCTGATGGGGCTGATAATGGAGCATTAGAAACGATTGAAGACGGTATTAAGAATGTAAAGCAAGAAGTCGATACTTGTGAAACTTCCTTCAATAAAATGGGTAAGGGCTTTAAGAAAGCTTTTGCCGCCGGAGCTGATGCAAAAACAGTACAGGAAGGACTTGCCGAAATAGAACAGGGGCTTAATAGCGCCATGCAAGCGGGGCAGTTTCTATCCAATGCATTGGCAGGCATCGGAGATGCTTTCGGCAATGATACTATGTCCGGTATAGCCGATGGTATTGGCGTGGCGATGGATGCCGTAGGTGGAGCGATGGACGGCGCCAAAGCAGGGGCTGCTTTCGGACCTTGGGGTGCTGCTGCGGGTGCTGCTATTGGTTTAGTGTCTTCACTTTCTTCTTCTCTTGCCAAGATACATGATGCTAAAAATGAGAAGCGTATACAGGCTATGCAGGAACAGGTAGAAGGGCTTGAAAAATCGTATGATAATCTTGGAGAGGCTATTGGAAAAGCATACTCGACGGATGCATCGGAGCTCATTGATCAGCAGAATGAATTGCTGGAACAACAAAAGGTACTCATTCAGAATCAGATACTTGAAGAGAAGAATAAAAAGAAGTCGGATGCCGGACGTATCAAGGAATGGGAAGAGCAGTTAGAAACCATTAATAAGCAAATCGGAGAGAATAAGGAAAAGCAGATTGATGCCATAATGGGTAGTGATCTGAAATCTGCTATTGATGATTTTGCACAAGCTTATGCTGATGCGTGGTCTGCAGGGGACGATCGGGCAAGGTCTTCCAAAGATTTGGTGAAGAACATGATCAAACAGATGATCATGGAATCCTTAAAAGCGGCTTCTTCAAAGCCAATGGAAGAACTCCGGAAAAAACTGGCAGAGTTCTACTCCGATGGTATCATAAGTTCTTGGGAACGGGAACAGATAGAAAAAGATGCAGAGGCTATTGCAAAAGATTTGGATAATAAATATGGCTGGGCAGACGAATATATGAAAGGAGGAGAAGGATCGACTTCCCAGACAGAATCTTCTAAAGGTGGATTTGAAACGATGTCTCAGGAGACCGGATCGGAACTTAACGGGCGTTTTACTGCTTTACAAATATCCAATGAGGAAATTAAAAATTCTATGTTATTGGTTTTAGGTAATTTGTCTTCGTTGTGTACCACTGCATCCGATGGAAATATCCTTTTAACTGAAATGAGAAACTTAGCAGTCATGTCTAACGGGCATCTGGAGGATATTGCAAAGCATACTAAGGTATTGCTGGGATTTGGAGAAAAACTTGACAGAATAGAACAAAATACAGGTAGATTATGAAAACAGTAAATGAGATAATGGAGGTGGCTTCTTTGTTTGGCGCTTGCAGCAAATCAAGTGATGTGAGCGATTGGAAGAGCCTTGTATGGTTATTTTTCACTCCACAAGGGCGCGAGTTTTGTGAGGAGAATAATTTTCCGTCGTTAGAAATGTTTCGGGGGATGAGTAGTGAAGTAAAGAAATACGGAGTACATGTGGATGCCGGAAGTATTAGCGTATGTAATGATGAAAGGGTGGGAATAATAGGAGATACTGAAGCCGAAATGGTTTTTACCGATAATACGAAGGTACATATAGTGATTCTGATGCACGGTGCGAAAGCAAGGATTACGGTTTCAAACTATGCGGTGGTTTTGTTGGTGAACATAGAAAATTGTGAAGTAGAAATTAATAAAGATAAAACAGCGATAATATTATGATGAAAGAATTATTTATAAACGGTGATGATGCCTATGAAAAGTGGGGTGTTAGTCTGGGCGAATCTGCATTGTCGGAACTTATGACTCCACCTGCCAATAAGGCATTTATTGAGAATGAAAGTCGGTTGCAGCATGGCAAGCGGGTGCTTGTGGCTAATCCTAAATTGGATGCGAGGAATCTGACACTTCAGATGAATCTGACGGCTTCTGATGAAAAGACATTCTTCAAGAACTACAAACTTTTTTGCGATGAGGTGCTTGCCACCGGGGTACTGAATATTAAGACTGCATACCAGTCGGATGTTGTGTATAAGACTATTTACGTTTCGTGTAGCCAGTTCAGCCAATTTATGAGAGGAATAGGAAAATTCACATTAAAACTCATAGAACCAAACCCTAATGATAGAACGCTATGATTGATATTAAATATAAGGATAAAGATGAATCCGAAAAGGTACGTTTTTCTACCGAGATCAATGTAGGAAGTAAACGTAAGTTTATATTGATGAAGGAGGATTTTATCACTCTTAAATTCAGCGTAGAAAAGTTGGTGCAATTTAATTTGGGTGATTATGTTGAGTTGCCGGATGATACTACCGGGCTTTTTGAACTGGTGAATATACAAAAACCGACTTATAATCATTCGACTTGTGGGTATGATTATGAATTGAAATTGGATGCTTATTATTGGAAGTGGAAGAATAAAAAGTTCTTTTATAGTCCGAAAACAGCAGGTCGGGAAGCAGGGTGGAATCTTACGGCCACGTTAGATGTTCATGTGAATGTATTGCTTGATAATCTGGCAGCTCTTGGATATACGTATAGAGGAAAGGTTTTTGAACCTTCCATTGACTGGAATACCGTTGAAAAGTCTTCTAAGTTGGTTTCATACGATAATATGAATCTAATGGATGCTCTTGCGTTAATGGCAGAAACATGGGAGTGTGAATGGTGGATTGATAATAATCAAATCTGTTTCGGACGTTGTGAATATCATGATCCTGTAGACTTCGAGCTAAGCAAAAATGTGGATAGTATGGAGCGTAGTGACAGTCAATCGACTTATGCAACGCGTATTTATGCTTTTGGATCGTCAAGGAATATACCTAAGACATACCGGAAGAAGTTAGTCTTTGATGTGAAGTCTGTTGACGGAAGAAATATATCGGATACCGGAAGAGTGTTAGACCCGCTGTGGTTCCCTTCTAATTCGTTGATTACACAAAAGTACGGTATATTGCACCATTCTACTAAACGAAATAAAGAGAGTGAGAGGCAACTTGAATATACTGCAAACGTTTATTCAGATGATCTTACTTATCTCCCGCCGGGTAATTATGTAGTAAAGATAGAAACTATAAAAATAGAATGTACTGCAAATTCAAGTAAAATCAATAAGTTTGCTACCAGTGCCAAATTTCATATTGAAGGACAACAGGATCAGGTTTTAGCAGATGAAAAACGTGATTCGGTGATAAACTATTACGTACTTGCCCTTAAGGATAAAGCTATAAATATAAATATATCAAAGGAAACTTCTGATTGCTACATTCGTTTATATGCTTCAATAGACAAGTGTATGGTAGGAGGAGAGATATCTTTCTTTGTAGAAGGAACAATAGAAAATACATTGAACGGGGCTTCTGCGTCTATTACATTTGTATCCGGAGAAAATACCGGTAAGAAGTTTACGGCAGTTTATAATCCTGATTTCAGCAAAGAAACATCAAATGTCATACGGTTGCCCGAAGGGGTTACGGCTTCTTTAGGTGACATGTACACCATAGACAACCTCATTAAGGGGCGGGTTTCAGCAAATTACTTTAGTAAAGATGATGAGGAAGTAACATTGAATGGTGTTGTACAAACCCGGTTGATGTTGCCTGATGGTATCTCTTATGTAGATGCTTATGAAGGGATGCGGCAGGAAGAAGCAATAGAGGAAATCGTAATTTTTGAAGACGAATATGCAAAGTATATCGGTACTGCTACTGAAGTGCCGGAGCCGCAGATGGAGGACAAAAAGGATTCTAATGATAAACTGACAGGTGATCAATATCCGGTTTATTCATTTAAGGATACGGGATTAAAGAACTTGCTGAATGATTCTCGTATTGATGATGATTTGCATATTATTTTTCAGAGTGGGAATTTGATCGGATTAGACTTTGTCGTTGACCTGAAAGACAGTGATGATACTGGTACTACGTTTAAGATTGTACCTAACGAAAACTACGGACGTACATTGCCGGATAGTACGCTAAAGCCACAGGCAGAACACATGGAAGAAGGAGTAAAGATACCTGCCGACTCATATATTCTTTATGGATTCGATACGGCTTTTATTTCGGAAGATATGTTACCTAATGCCGAACAAAAGCTTTTGGAAAGAGCTCGAAAGTATGTAGAAAAGTCCAAAACTGATCCATCTACTTACAATTGTAAGATGATACCTTCGGAAGTCTATAATAATGGAGCAGGAAAGATGTATGAGGTGGGCGATCGGGTAAATCTTATTAATCCCACATACTTCGAGGAGGGACGCCAATCCCGTATTATTGGGTTTGAATATAATTTGGATATTCCATATGATCATCCGGTTTATATAGTTGGCGAAACTGCCGCATATTCACGTATTGGCGAGATTGAGAGTAAGGTTGATTCGCTGACTTATAGAGGGCAAACATATACTGGTATTAATATTAACGGGAATGGATCAGGCGTTTATGTGATCGGAATAAATGATATAACGCCCCCTTCTGACAGAAATACTTTTTCGTCGAAAAGAATAATAAAAGAAATAGCAGGACGAGCACTTAGTAAAGTTGAACCGGATATGGCTCAGGGGTTGATTACTTTTTTAAAAGGAACAACCTCCGAAGGTTTGGTTGAAGCAAATGCCGGATTGATCGTTCGTTCTTCACAACCAAACTTAACTATTTCCCAGGCATTGACGGAAGATGGGGATCCTGCTTCTTTATCTTTTCATTTGATTGAAGAAAATGATCCGGCCTTGTTGTCTACTGCATTACTGGAAGAAGCCCCGGAAGGCTTTTCAGTAAAAGGGACAGTTGGAGGGTTGGACAATGTTTCTGATGATGCTGATAGCATATCTCTTACCGATGACATTCTTATCCGCAAAGCCGGGACATCCGAATGGGCTGTAGAAAGGTTCATACGTAGCGGCTGGATTCCCGTTAATACAACTTCCGAAAGAGATGCACTTGATACCTCTTATCTGCTCAAAGGATGCGTGTGCTATGTATTTAATGAGGATGCACTATATAAGTGGACAGGAACTGCTTGGGAAAAGAAAGAGTTAGGCGGAGGAGGCTCTACCGGGATACAACGTAATGTACGTATTACGAATAACCTTGATAGCAAGAATATCTCGGCAAGTAAAGGGGAACCTTGCCTTTTGAAGTTCACCTTTGTTTCTCAGGAACGCTATGACTCCGGTGAAGCTTATGAAGATACGGGAGAACGTGGAGTGTGCCTGATATCAGTGAAGAGCAGTAATAGTGATGAATATGCAGTGGTCAAACAGCTACCTGTTAATTCTGCAGTTCCAACTACTATTGATGTAGCTGAGTTTTTGACTTCCGGAGTTAATAATGTGATGATTAAAGTGACGGGAACAGTGACGGAGGTTACTACACCGGCATTTGTGTACACCGTTCAGCTCACTTCATTGTCTGTTGATGCCGGTAACTTTAAATGGTGGACAGCTTACACCGGTAACGTGACACTTCCTCTTTATATTGGTGGCAATGTATCTAAAACTCTGTATGTAAATATATCCGGTACAGATTATAATGAGTCTTATGAGGTGGCTTTAGGTACAAGTGTATATGTGGAAACTGCTTACAATTATGCCATTCCTCATCCCGGAAAGACAGGAGTGTTCCGGATATCTGCTTATGTGTCAAATTCTGATGGGAGTATAAAGACGAAGACGGTGTCTTTCAATGTAATTTGTGCTGTTCCGGGCGAACAAGTCAAGCTGGTGGCAGTGAATAATGCATTGGTCAAAGCTATCAACTGGTCCGAGAATACTCTGTTTGAGTATGCCATGTACGATGGTGATAATGTGACTACTTCTGCACAGTTTGTAGTGAAACAGGATAGCATGTCTGTATTTGCCTCAACCGAGGATAATATTGCCTGTTCGACTAAACATACTTTCTCTTTTCCGATGGAAATTGAAACGATGGATAACACAGATTTTGAAATTGTGACTCATATTCTGGATGGGGAAACGGAGCTGGTAAGTCCGATCTCTTTCTCTGTGAACAACTCTTTGGGATATTCTGCTGTGGCAGGTTCGGTGTTTTACATGAATCCGAAGACACGTTCCAACAGGCAGGAAAACTATAAGTCGATCATCAATGAGGTAGATGGTTCCTGTATAACCGGAGTTTGGAAAAACCTGAACTGGGGTAATGATGGTTGGATGACGGATATGGATGGAAATAAAACCCTCCGGCTACTTGCAGGATCTATGCTGACAATGGACTACAAACCTTTTGAGGTAGAGTGCGCACGCAAGGGTAAAACCATTGAAGTGGATTACAGGATTGATAATGTGACGGATTATACGGAGCCTGTTATTACGATTTCATCTGCTTCGGGAGATTCCTTTGCGGGGCTTAATATATATGCCGATGAGATTATTATGCATTCTCAGTCACTCAAAAATGAGGATATACAGAGCTTGCATACATTTGAAGGAAAACGTACACGTCTGGCACTGACTATTCTTCCGGATGCATACGGGAACTCCGGATTCAATCTGTGTATTCTCTATGTAAACGGGGTGAAGAATCGTGAGTTTACCTATGAAAGTAATGATTACTTTGCGCATAGTGGCGGTATTGTCATTGGATCTGAATATGCGGATGTGGATATTTATGGAATACGTGTTTACGACTCCGGATTAACCTCACAGGGGGTGATGACCAACTATATCAACTGGCTATCCGATATAAATGAGAAAACGGCCGCCAAAGCAAATAATGATATTTTTGACTCAAATGGTTCGGAGATCGACTTTGAAAATACGAAAGATCAGTTTAATGTAATAGTATATGACAACACGATTCCTTCTATGGCCGACCAGACCTCGCGGGTAGGTACACTGGAGGTATTTTTCTACGATCATCCCGACTGGAATGTGTCAATCAGCAATGTGACAGCCAAAGGACAGGGAACTTCTTCTATGAAGTACTGGATATGGAATACCCGTTATCAGCTCGATAAAGTGAATTCTGTGGTGACACATGCCGATGGGACTACTTCTGCAAAGAAGTGGCAGATGACGCCTTTTCTTCCTGCAGGGCAGAAGTTCACGGCAAAGAAGAATTTTGCTTCCTCTATGCATTCACATAAGATGGGTTCGGCCAACTCTTATGATGACCTGTATCGGGAAGTGGGCTTGCTGAATGAGGCGATGAAGACAGAGAAATATGCAAATGCACGTGTGGCTGTTTATCAGATTCCATTTGTATGTTTTGAAAAACAGGTAAATGATGAGAGTGAAACGATTTATATATTCAGAGGGTTGTATACTTTCGGACCGGATAAAGGGGATAAATATACGTTTGGATTTGATACGGATCTGTTCCCGGATCTTTTGAGCATTGAAGGATCGGATAACTCTCCATTGTGTACTTTGTTTCGCGTCCCGTGGAATAACAACGTGTTTTACAACGAAGACAAAGAGGCATGGCAGTATAATGGTGCAAATTCATGGAATTTCGGTGAGGGGGAATTGGATAAAATCTCTAAATTCATTCCTGCTTATAATATGGTTTATCAGTGTTCTCCACGTCTGAAACCTTTTAATGGTACATTGGATGAGTTGAATGCCCAAGTGATAACGTACCGCAATGAGCCTTGTGAATTTTGGATAGCCAAAGAAGGGGATGTAAACCTATATAATGTGTACTATTTTGAGTCCTCACAAAATAAATTTATTCCTTCCGATATAGGTAATGGCACGATAAATCTTGTCTCTCAGCTTGTGGATAAAGGGTATGGATTGGGGATTGCCGATTTGGAAAACAAAACGGGCGATGAACTGAATATGCTTTTTGTCAATGCCCGTATTGCTAAGTTCAGGAAAGAAGCTCCGCTGTATTGGGATGTGGAGGATACGTTGTTCTTTATGAATAATGTAGAATTTAATGCAGGTACGGATGAGCGTGCAAAGAATACGTACCCTTACTGTTTTGGAACGGAAATATCGAAGTGGAGATGGCGTGTAGATGATGCGGATACTCGTTTTGATACCACCAACCGGGGATTGCCGGACAAAGAATATAGTGTAGAAACACATGATGTGGACAAAACGGGAGCTTCCATCTGGAACGGTGAGACAAATAACTTCTTTAATCTGATGGAACTGGCTTTTCCGGATGAGAAGGTAACAAGTATGCGCAAAATGATGACAGCCATGCAGACACTTGGCGGTCTGAAGAGCGGTAATGACCTGGAGAAGATTTACGCATTTTATCAGAAGTATTTCTTTGACAATGCACAGGAGTATTTCCCGGAGAACGCTTATAATGCGGATGCAAAGTATTGTTATGAGAATGGTAAGCTTGCTTATAATGCGGGAAAATACTCCAATGATACCGATCCTATCACACAGAGTCTTGGCGATCATTATCTGGCAGAACAGAGGTGGATAACCAAGCGTATTTTGTATATGATGTCTAAATATAGTTTTGGAACTTTCAGTGCCGGAGGGACAGATACAATCACTGTTCGTGCTGCCGGAAATACCATAAAGTATGAGTTGACTCCGGCTATGAATATGTATCCGGCAATAGCCAATGGTACGTCAATTATCCGGGGGACACGTACGAAGTCCGGTGATCTTTGTGAAATGGAGATAGAACTGTCCGGGTCCGGTGATCAGCAGAATGCCATTCAGGGGGTCTCTTATCTACAGGATATAGGCGACTGGCATAATAAGAATGTACAGGGATCGATGATCATTCAGGGACAGATGTTACGCGATATCCGATTGGGTAGTAAGACAGAACCCATTGTCATCTCTATTTCGTCATTGACTATTTCTAATTGCGTATCCTTACAACGGTTGCTATTGTCGAATATATCTACATTGGCCGGCACACTGAATCTGGCAGCTTGTACACATTTGCAGGAGGTACATGCGGATGGAACATCGCTTGTACAAGTTATTCTTCCTGCCGGTGGTGGTTTGCGTACGGTGGAGTTTAGTGCATACAATCAATATCTGACGCTGGCAAACTATCCTTTGATGACCAATGAAGGTGTGGGAATTGACTTGTGTAAAGGGATTATCACTGACTTCTTTGTGGTCGATTGTCCACGCATTGATCCGATGAGGCTGCTTGTAGATATAATGAATACACAAGATGATCAGGGAGGAGCACATGCTTTGAAGCGCATACGTGCCGTTGGATTTGATGAGAACTATGAGAGTTCGGAGATGTTGGATAAACTGGTACAACTGGCGGATGGCTCCTATTCTGGTTTGAGTAGTGAAGGACTTTCCGGTGAGGACGACTATCCGGTGTTGGACGGTACGTTGAATATCAATGCAAATTGCTATGAAGATTCTATTGAGGCTTTGAGGAATACGTTTAAGAAGTTGGTATTGAATATAACGGGTGAATATTTTATTAGGTTTACTGATCCGTTGTTAGCTCAAATGATGATTTCAAGATATGATACTGACAAAGATGGAGGTATAAGTGCATCAGATGCAAATCAGATAACTAAAATACCAATGGAATTTTTGAGAGGTAATCAGGAAATAAAATCTTTAAAAGGATTTGAAAAATTAGCTAACTGTACTATGTATGATATTATGGCTTTTGAAGAGAGTAGTTTAGAGGAGGCTTATTTCCCTCCTAATCTTGCAATCATAAAAAACAGATGTTTCTATAAGAGTAAAATCAAAAAAGCTAACCTGCCCGATTCTGTTACTTACTTAGAAACAGGTGGAGGCGGCATGTATATGCCTTTCTACAAATGTAATGAGTTGGAAGAAATCACGATGAAGGACTATATATACCATGCTGGTGGCAATAATGGTTTTGTTATGAATGGTGGGTTCAGTGATTGTACTAATCTGAAACGATTCAAAATGAATTCTTTTACACTTACAGCAGACAATCCTTCTCATTCCAGTGATTGCCCGTTATTAAGCTTTAGTGCATGTGTGTCGTTAGAAGAATGTGACTTTGGTGAGATAAAGGGTATAGTTAATGTATTACCTCAAAATATGTTTAATCTTACCCCGATCTCAGCTTCATTGGTTCCACCCAATATAATTATTACTAATTATAGGGCTTATGCTTACTGTTCTAATTTAAAGGTAGTTGTATTTGAAGGCAATATTACCAAAATTGGACAGACTATGTTTGAAAATTGTAATAATGTGACAGTTATTTTCAAATCTATGATTCCACCAACAACTATAAATTATGGAGGATTGTGGTATGTGGGTGCCATATATGTACCGGATGAAGCTGTAGGCGTATATAAGTCTGGTGTTATGTCCGGATCTGCTTCAATTATATATCCTTTATCTACTTACACAGGATATATGCCTACTAAACTATATGAAGTTAATAACTGATTTCTTTAAAATAATAAAAATATTAATTATGGCTATATTATCATCAACCGGAGTGTCCGGTTTCCTCTCGTCGGCAAAAGCTACGGGAAAACAAATATTGAATAAGGCGGGAAAGCTAATCCCGGAGTATATAGAAGATTTTGTGTCCGGCTTTGCCGGGCATGGTTGGAAAATCTGGGAACGTGTGTCCGGTATATGGCGAATAGAAACGGATGAGCTGGTAGTTCGAAGGACAATGATTGTGTTTGAAATGCTGATTAGTAAAATACGTTGTATAAAAGGTGCATTAAATATCTCACAGGGTAATGGTAAGATTAAAACAGCGGAATTGAAGGAAGATGGTAATTGGTATATCACAATTGAAGACGAGATGTCTTTTGTACCCCATGATTTTATCCGTTGTCAGCATTTTAGTAATATGGCGAAATTCTATTGGGTAGAAATAACTGATATTATTAATGATAACACTACTCTTATTATTCCTGCTACAGAATTTATGGGGTCGCTTGAGTATAAAGATGGAATTGAGTATGTTGGTGGTAGTGGGGAAATGAACATCCCGAAGCCGGGCGATGAAATTATTCAGTTTGGTAATCGAGTAAATAAAGACAGGCAATCTGCTATTTATTTACATGCAGACGAAGGAGGGCAACCTGCTATTGATATCCTCTTTAATATAAACTCGAAAAGCTTTGAGGGTTGCCTTAATATGAGAATGGGAGGAAGCATACCGGGTGAAGGCGATATGAAAGGATTCTATTGTGAGAATGGTATGATAAAAGGAACAGTAAATAAACATGTTGTTTACCAGATCAAGCCGGACGGTTCAGCCATGTTCGGTGATGGCTCTGCACAATTTAACGCTGACAAATCCGGGTACATTGCCGGAGGTACAATTTCTTGGGAATGGGATGAATCGAAGGGGAAGTATGTATGTACAATGCAGGATGTAGTTTTGACCTGGGATAACCTTTCAGATGAAGCGAAAGAGAATTTGAAAGGGGATAAGGGTGAAGATGCTGTTTTTTACTTAATCGAGTTCAATGAGGATGGAAATACGGTTCAATCTATTTCGGCAATAGCAGATGGAGTACCTAAAGGAAAGTCATTAAAAGTTTCCCTTTATAAAATAACTTCTGGGAAGAAAGAATTATGTGGTGCAAGAAGATTTACAATTTCAGCAGGTAGTCAAATTTGGGAAGTAATTCCTCCGATGGGGGGAGGTCCGCTTCATACAATTTCTATTGATTACGGAGATTCATCTATACAGTCTTATACAGTAGCAGCGTATGATGATGTAAATACAGTTATTGCTCTGGCAACCATACATAAAGTTTTAGATGGTCAGCAGGGAGAACAAGGTAATCCTGGCGCTGATGCCAATTTACTTCCATGGATAGAAAAATGGAATGGCTATGCTACCGAATTGGGCGGTGATTATATTGTTACTCCAAAAATGTTTTCTGGTAAGGTTGAGACTGACGAGAATGGAACTCGTTTATTGACAGGTATTGCACAAGGTAAAGATTGTATCACATCTTCAGATGGGACTACACGTACAGGTATTTTTGCTCTTGTAGATAATGAGCCTGTTTTTGAGTTGGATCCGATTAATAAAAAGTATAAGTTTAAAGGAAAAGTAACAGCCGATTCCGGAGAAATTGGTGGATTCTCTATTACAAATAGTAGTGTTGGCAGCAATAAGAATGGTGATAAAATGGTTCTGACTCGTAATGGATTAACATTCAAAGGGGGGACCAAGAATGTTGGTATTGGTGATACTCTACCGGATTCTACAGGAGCCTCTAATATGGTTGCAGGAGTCTTTGAAACAAAAATAGACACTGGTGATATACAACAAACAGGCTTGTCTACATTGTATGCTAAAACAAGCGGTGGAATGAGAGGGGTTGCTATAAGTGCTGTAACAGATGATCGTGATAAGGATATAGCAATAAGCTTTAAAGGAGGTATAAATACTAATGGTATTGCCAGAAAAGGTGAGAACTACGGAGATTTAGGATTGACTGGAGTTTATACAATCGAAAAAGCCTGGCATGCAGCAGCAAATAGATGGGCAAAGACATCATTTCATTTTGTAGATGGAATATTAGTTAGAGTATATTTTGATACTCCTTATTGAATTCCGTCCAAACTTCACAGTCCAGACAGGTGAAACAGATAATTGTCCCTTGTGAAGGAAAATACAATAAGTAACAAAGATAATATCAATAATTAAATAAAATATGATGGAATGGATAATTAAAGAATTTTGGTTAGTAATATTAGTGTATTGTATGTGTTTTTTACTCGTTTTTCTCGCTATTATCGGAGATCTGATATCTGGTGTGAGAAAGGCTATAAAAGCCGGTAAGGATCGTTTAAGCGTAGGTTATCGCCGGACAATAGATAAGCTATGTAAATATTACAACTCGCTATTTTCGGTAAGTATCGTTGACTGTTTTCTGATGATGATAGTATATGTGTTTCAGACAAAGGGCTGGTTAGCCAGTTTTCCGGTTTTTCCTATTGCTACCGTTTTGATGGGTGGATATCTGGCATTTGTAGAAGTACGAAGCGTTTTTGAAAAACTGGAAGATAAGGAAAAGGCACGGGCCGAGAAAGATTTGTCCGTACTTATTAAAATGCTGGATAAGGAGAATATAGAAAAAGTAGTTACTATTTTAAAGGAAGTGAAGAAATGAATAAAATAGATTCTATCATTATTCACTGTTCGGCCACACGTACCGGACTGGATTTACGTGCAAAAGATATTGACTGTATGCACAGACAAAGAGGGTTCACCCGGATCGGTTATAACTTTGTAATTGATCTTGATGGTACTGTAGAGAACGGACGCCCACTCTCTATTGATGGTGCACACTGTAATACGAAAGGATTTTCCGGGGTGTCATACAATAAACACAGTATTGGTATCTGCTACATTGGTGGGCTCGATGTGAATGGACGTCCGGCAGATACCCGGACAGAAGCGCAGAAGAACTCTCTTCGTGATCTGGTTGCAAAGTTGTGTAAAGAATATGATATCATTGAGTTGCTTGGACATCGCGATACTTCTCCTGATCTTGATGACAGTGGTGAAGTTGAACCGGGAGAATATATCAAAAGCTGCCCGTGCTTCGATGTGCGAAGCGAGTTTAATAACTTTTTGCGTAACACAATTGTGAAACCATGAAACGGTTTATTTACATACTGACCATGCTCCTATCCATCGGGGCATGGTTGGTATCTTGTAATAGTATTAAATATGTTCCGATAGAAACGGTTAAGATAAATACAGAATATCGCGATCGCTGGTTACGTGATTCTATCCACGTACATGATAGTATTTTTATGTTTATGAAAGGGGATACTGTTTTTCGTGATCGTTGGCATGTTGAATATAGAAATAAACTTGTATATGATACGACTTATATCAATCGGACGGATAGTATTTGTGTACCTTATCCCATCGAGAAGCAGTTATCTCGTTGGGAGTCTATTAAAATGGAGCTTGGAGGATGGGCCTTTGGTATTGTAATCGGATTTGCTTTGATTATGGCTGGTTGGCTGATATATCGGTTGAGGCGGCGGTATAAATAACTTTTCCCCAACGGTTGATATGATCAATCAAATTCTGATTATTTAAATCATTAAATATTGAAATATCAAACAGATATGGCAGTGAGGATTCGGAGAATGCACAATTGATGGAGAGTAAGGTCTCTGGTGAGATCTTCCCTTTTAAAGTGACGTCTATGTCAGAGAAAGGCTTGAAATTCCCTTTAGCTCTTGAACCATAGAGTATTACTTCCTCTACTTCCGGATATTTGCCGAATATAAGAAAGATGGTTTGTAGGGTTTGTTCTTCTAATCCGTATTTCATAGATACTTTATTTATTAATCAGGAGCATTATAAAGATACGTATTTAACTGTGTGTTAATTAGTATTCTTTATATACCAAAAGTACGTACTTCTATAGGTATAAAGTACGTACTTTTGTAAGCTTAACAATGGTAGTTGAGAGACTCTGTTAATAATGTTAATTTGAATCTCTGTTATTCTACCATTGCGCGATACTTGTTAACGGTTGCTCCCATACCATCTACAAATCCGATTTTAGTACGATCACCACCCACATTGAATTTAACGTGTTGATCATAATAGAGTGTGGCACAATCCCCGTTATTTTCTTTCAGTTGGCGATACTCATTCCATGAGTGATCGTATTTTTCGAGTGCGAGTTTAATTGCTGTTTTATCATATACACCTGTTTGCTCACCCTGGTATCCTTTAAGCATGACAATCCAGCCTTGTTCCATAATTCTGTGGAGCCAGAGTCCATATAGAGAAGAGGTTTTGATATACTGTTCGATGGCTTTGTCGTTGCATTGTATCTTTTCGGATAATTCTACTATATCCTCCCAGAGTGCTACGGAAAGTTTCATTTCGTACAATGACTCGTCGACTATGTTTTTCTTTAAGATTTCATCGAAGATTCTCTTTAGCTGGTTGATTCCTCCCAGATAATGATCGCGTGTCCAGGTCACATTGACGGAATGCAGGAGTGAACCTCTTCCCCGGATAATAGCATCGGGGGTCAGCATACACAGACGGCGGAAGAATGGGAGAGTCTCTTGGGATATACCAATTTTCAGTGCATATTCATTGAAAATATCCTCTTCTGTACGGTTAGGATTCAGAGCCCATTGGCTCATCACGTAGGTATTGAGGTCACACCAAAGTTCATTGGAGATGTAAGGACCGTACCAGCCTCCACCTCTCGACCAGGTCCATACGCCATAGAACAATGGATTATCTTTCACATCGTTCAGGCAGCGGGGAGAAGCATCCTGCTTTGTCTCTTCAAAGCCATTGATTACGGCATTTGCCACATAGTTCGGATAAGCTCCTTTTCCTTCATACTCACGTTGGCATTGTACCTCCACTACTTGTTTGTGCTTGCCCAGTGTGATCGTTTTGTTGAAATGGAAAGTCCGGAAATAGTCTCCATTGGTGTGCTTGATAGCCATATAGAGATTGGGATGTGGTGCTACTTGCTCGGTAACGGCTAAGTAATAATCCGGGCGGACATGGAAGAAACCAAAATCCCACGTACGGTATATAATCTTCTTATTTCTTTTTACACATACCTCTTCTCTGAGCAGATTCATTAGCCGGGCATGTATCCCAATACTTTTATCATATTTGTTTTTATAGTCTACCGGGCCGTTTCCTATGTGATACGGAATGTTGTGGGTATAAGTCTCTCCGGTACGGATCACCAATCCATCCATCTCCGGGAAACGCTCGAATAATTCTTTCAGCATGATCCGGTGAATTTCCCACGTTTTGGGCTTCTCGAAAGATATTTTTCCATCTTCGTCACAAATCTCGTCTTTATAGAGCTCAACTAACTTTTGGGGTAATACAATGATATCAGTGAAGTAGAACGCTTGTAAACCGTTCTCGTGACACGTTTTGATCTGTGTTCTGATTTCTTTTGTCAGTGTTTCGATCCATGCTTTTTCTTCTGATCCTTTCGGAAAAATACGCTTGTCGAATTTTGAGAAACTGACGGCACATTGCGGGAACTTAAACTCATTGATAACCATGCCATTCATACCAAAAGAGGCTAACTTCTCCGGTTTGCGGAAAACACTCTGTGTCATGGCATCCCCGGGGTTGTGATGTACCATGTCCATTACCAGATATCCCTCTTTTTGAATTTGTTGTGCCAGGATAGGCAGAAACATACAGAGCCCTATCCCTCCTAATATCCACTTCTTCATAATTTTGATTTGTATTTATATTAATTGTGTCTTATTCTGTTGTAACGTAAGGCATTGCGTCGGCACCGGATGCCCATTGCTTATTGGGAGTATTTCCCATGACGAAAGATAGAGTCCCCCCTTTCAGTATGTCTTCATGCAGGATATAGCATTTGTTGTAAGGCTGTCCGTTCAAGGTTGCCGACTGGATATAGATGTTTTCCTCTGTATATCCTTTGGCCTCTACCTTGAATTTTTTTCCATTCTCCAGCGTGATGATACTCTCTTCAAAACCCGGACTGCCAATGACGTAATAAGGCATACCGGGACATACCGGATAAAATCCAACCATACTGAACACTAACCATGCGGACATTTGTCCGGCATCGTCGTTCCCGCTCAGGCCATCGGGCGTAGGATAATATTCTCTATTCAATATGTTGTGTACCCATTTCTGAGTTTTCCAGGCTTCACCTGCCAAAGCAAAAAGGTAGGGAATATGATGTCCCGGCTCATTGCCGTGCCAGTAGTAATCTTTTTCAAAGAAAGTGTCGAGACGTGCCCGGAAACGTTCTTTGCCGATATGTTTCATCAGTCCGTTTACATCATGGGGAACATACCATGTGTAATGGTAAGGTGTTCCTTCGCATATATAATCTACAAATTTATCGAATTCGAAAGGTTCGATCCATTCTCCGTTTGCATAACGTCCGCGTGCATAACCGGTTTCCGGGTCGATCACGTTTTTATAGTTCATGGCTCTTTTTACCAATGTTCTGTAGTCATCTGTTTTTCCTAATTTCCTGGCTACTTGTGCCAGAACGAAGTCATCATAGGCGTATTCCAGTGTTCTGGATACTTGTTCTCTCTTATGGAATGCATCCCATACATTGTCTTCCAATGGGATATAGTTGTATTGAAGATAGGATTCCAGCCCCCGGCGTCCTTTACCTTCTACATAACTTTTTCGGTCTGTATTGACTTCAAATGCATTTTTATGCATGAGCCGATAGGCTTCCTCATAGTCGAATCCCGGAACCTCTTTCAGGATAGCATCCCCCATCATGGCTATTCCGTGATCGCCGATCATGGCTGCCGTATAATTATTCCATAACGGAAAGATAGGCAGCCACCCGCCTTGTTGCCCTTTTATAATGAAAGATTTAGAAAAATCTCCTGTGAGGGACGGGTTAAGAATGGAGTAGAGAGGTAACACGGCTCTGTAGATATCCCACATGGAGAAATCGCAATAGTAGGTGAAATCTTTGGCTTGATGGATGGTGTAGTTTTCGGAGAAACCGGGATAATAACCTTCCACATCGCTGAAAGTACGGGGCAGCATACGGGCATTGTAAAGAGCGGTATAAAATTGAGTCTTTTTCTTCTCATCGCTACTCTTTACAGCTATCTGGCTCAGTGCTTTCTCCCAGTTGGCTGCCGACTGTTTCTTTACTTTCTCGAAGTTCCATCCGGGAATCTCTGCTTCCAGATTTTTACGGGCATTTTCAATACTGGTGAAAGAGGTACCTACTTTTACCTGTATGCTGTTCCCTTTTTCAGGAGCGAGTTTAATCCAGGCCCCTACCCTGTTTTTGTTCCCTTTTATTTCTGTTTCTCCCGTTGTAATTTCACTGTCTTTCCATGTTCCGAAGGAGTCGAAATCTTCTTCAAACCGGATGACGAAATATCCGCTGAATCCGGCACTCTTTCCACTTCCCTGATAGATTCTGTAGGCGGGATTATAGCCTGTTACTTCCCTGCTCTTTGCATCAATTTTTAAATACCCCTGTTGCTTGTCACTATTGGGTTCTATAATGATATAACGATCTTTATCCGATTGAAAACCAAAACGCATGATTCCTGCGTGAGACAAACCTGTAAGTTCGGCATGAATCAGGTAATCTTTCAGCATCACCTGATAATAGTAAGGCTTTGCCGTTTCTTCATCATGGCTAAATTGGGAAGCACGCTCTCTGGCATTTGTTTTTAATTCACCGGTGACAGGCATTATTGTTACACTGCCATAATCCTGTGTACATGAGCCACTGATCCAATGACTGGCACGGAATCCTTGTATTTCGTCGTGGTAATAATAATAAGGGGGATTGCATTTATGTTCTCCTTCCAGTGTTTGTGGTACCCAGTTGGTCATTCCGTTGGGTACACCGACTGCCGGCATGGTTTGTCCTTTCTCCTCTGAGGGTGCTTTGTCACCTCGTGCATGTCTTTGTATGTCTGTGCCAATGACGGGGTTAACGTAGTCTGCATATTTCTCATTCCGCGTCATAGAACAGCCGGATAGCAGTAGTGTACATAATAAACTTAAATATAATTTCATACCTATTTATTTGTTTTCCATTAATGCGAAAGCGCACCACAGTACGGGTGCCTGTCCATGATAATCTCCTGTTTTTTTGGGTCGGTCATAATAGTATTGCCGGTTATTTCTCTTATTGGTGCCCGAACATACCTCTGTTACGTCTCCGGCTTCATTGATATAAGATACCAGGGATAGCCATGCTTTACGGACTGCAGGAGCATATTCCCGGGCTTTCAGCCAGCCTTGCTTTACGCCTGTGATCATGGCGTAGGTAAACATCGCCGTTCCGGAAGTCTCGTTCCAGCAATCGGGAGCGTCTATCAACTGATTCCACATACCGTTTTCTGCCTGATATTGTTTTAAACTTTTCATCATATCGAGATACCCCTGTAGAATACGCGGACGATCCGGGTTGTCTTTGGGTAATACTTTCAACAGTTCAGCCATACCTGCTGCCATCCATCCATTGCCTCTTCCCCAAAGGAAAGGAACATCCGGGGCATGATAAAACAGCCCGTTAGGACGTTGTAATTCGTCCAGGTAGACGGCCATTGAACGTGCAGTCCGGTCGATGTATTTCCGGTTACCGGTTGCTTTGTAGGCTTGCGATTGCAAGATGGTTATCATATACATATCGTCTATCCACAAGCGGGTTTGCCAGCTAAGTCCTTTGTCGGTCCACCTTTTTTCTTCGGCTGAGGCTTCTACAGGTAGTTCCCATTGTGTGTCGGCATAAGAAATTCCCAAATCCAGATATTGCATCTTTTTTGTTATCAGATAGAATTCCAGAGGAAGACATCCGAACATGTTCAAATCGACATGATTTTTAATAGGCAGGAGATCTCTTTCTGCTGTATACAAATAGTCAAAACGTTCTTGTAACTGCCTGGATAACTCTTTATTCTTGCTTTCGCTGGCAAAACGCACTGCTCCGTACCAGGTACATACTTCGGCATAATGTATCCATTTACCACCATGTAGCATATGTTTACTCGATAGGAAGCGGTTGGCAACCTTGATTCCTACCTCTTCCGGAGTGTAACCTTCGGGAAACTTCTTCAGAATCCTATTTTGCGCCACAGAGGTTGACGCAAATATAGTAAAGATAATGATATACAGGACTTTTGTCGACATTTACTTTGATGCATTTATGAGAAATGAATTAATTCGATAGAACGCAAATTAACACAAATTCGTGCAAATTAGAAAGACGGTTCTTTTTTATTTTCCGTTTATTTACTTTGCGGGAATCCAGGTTAATCTGCGTTTCAGTCAATCATCTCTTTGGTATACTTTTCTATAATTATTCTTTATACGCTCCCCAGAATTTAAGTTCACTTAGCTGAATCTGAGCACTGGGTTCCCTACATTCACGAACCACAAAACGAATGTAACGGAAAGGTTCATTAGCGTATTTCGGGTCCATTTCTACTTCAAATCCGGCTTTTATAAATTCGGTATCTTCATTGGTCAGTAAATTGGGGTCCGTGGCTCCTGAGGGTAAAGTCAGTTTGAAATCTGCCAGTTTTTCCCAATCGTTCTTCCACTCATCCGTGCCGTTTACTTCCGGCCATTCCGTCCAGTACTTCAGGTTATCTTCTTTACTTCCGTCTCCTATCTGGCTGAGAGGTTTGGGATTGTTGGTACCCCATACTTCGAAACTCGTAAATGTTTGTGCTGAGAAGATAGGACTACGGCTTCTCATCCAATACCTGAGCCGGCTATAAGAGGCTTTTCTGCCCATATCAATGGTGAAGTACAAGGGCATTACTGTATATTCGGTATTAGGCCAGTCGATAAAGTCGGATAGCTTGTTGCCCTTGGTATGCCACCAGGTAGAATTATTCCAGGTGTTACCATCATGAATCAGGCGGAACTGACGATTGGCAGCGGCTTCTTGCCCTACGATGTCACCTCTGTAGATGCAAGATTTATCGTCCCATCCCCATCTTTGCCAGATATCACCACTATTGTTACGTCCAACGATCTCTTCTTCAAACAAAGGAGTCAGTACGGTATCCAGCGGAGCTGAATAATTTCCCCATTTGTCTTTGATCTCGAAATAGAACTCCTGTTCCGCGTTTTCCAATCCTCTGAACGTGTATTTGCCCTCTTTGGCTTTACTGTAATAGGCATCATAAAATGCCATGTCACCTTTAGCATCTTTTCTATAAAGAGTGATAGATATCTCGTCTTCCTGTGCATTTTCCCATAGCATATAGACTCCACCGAATGTAGGGTTCACTTTTAGTGATTTACGAATCATTTCTACCGGAGGAAGGAGAGGTTTGATCTGTACTTCTACAGGGTCAGAGTGATTCATACTTTTATCAATGGCAAATAGTTGTACGGTACGTTCGTTTACATCAGGAAAGCCTTCCAGTGAAATTGTATTATTGAATGCAGATGAGTATGCTTCCTTCAGGTCTTCTCCTTTTTTGTAGTAGTACACTGCTTTTACAGCCAGAAGATCGGGATCATCGGGTAGTTTATAAGTGATTATTGCACCACCGTTTATATTCTCTACTACTACGTCTGTTACACTCTTAGGAGGAATATTGTCTTTTTCATCCTGCCAGTCTTTTATTTCCGAACAGCTCCACATCAGGGAAGCTGTTAACAATATGTATGCTATATAATTTCTTTTCATTTTGTTTTATTATTAAACTGTTATTAATCTATTTACAATTACCAGTTTAAGTTTTGTACCAGGTTTTTGTTTCTTAACAAAACGCTTTGTTTGATTGGCCACAAGTAATCCTTCTTTGTATATTTCAATTGATAGACAGTTTTCACCTGATAGAAATCCTGTGTTGTTTCGCCCAGAATATTCAGGCCACGTATCGGTTTGTTGAGGTATGTTTCTGCCAGTTTCCATCGTTTCAGGTCCCAGAAGCGAACGCCTTCGAAAGCCAGCTCGTTCATACGTTCTCTGCGTATAATTTCTCTCATTCCTTCCTTGTTTTTCGGTTTGTCCGGAGTCAATGAATGTTCCTGCCAACTTTTTACCACACCTTCCAGTCCGGTTCTGGCTCTCACTTTGTCGATGTATTCATATACATCCTGATCCGGGGCTGCTTTCCATTCGTTCAGTGCTTCGGCATACATTAAGTAAAGATCGGCCAGACGTATTATGGGGAAAGCGTATCTGTGTTGGGTAAACTGGTCACTGTTATCAGGTACGGACGATAAGTAATGGATCATTTTCTTGCATAGGTAGCCGGTGCTGGAATGTCTGTCTGTAGGGGTATTACCTCCACTGATATTCCCAAACTTCAGTTTAGTAACCCAAAGGTTATTATCTGTCGTGGTTCGGCTGTTACCATAGAATGTGCCGCCATCGAAAATGATTGAACCATAGAAACGGGCTTCTCTTTTGAAATGAAGATTGATTGTCTCAAATCCTTCCTGGATATACAGCTTATCACTGGCGGATGCTGTTTTTATTCCCATTGGATCTATTCCTACCCAGTCTTTATCTTCTTCGATAGGTACTCCGTTTTCTGTATAAAACTGTTCGACTATTCTCAAAGGAGGAGCATAGCATTTTCGTAAACCGCCTGTACCTTGTCCGCCCATGAAGATGGGATGGCAGGCACGTTGCAGGTTGTCTGTATTTGAGTTGGAATCGCCCCAGATGATTTCTTTGTTCCATCTTTCTGTGGCAGCTCCTCTCACTTGCATGGCTAAGATGGTTTTCTCATTCAGTTTGCTTGCATAGTTTGTCTGCTTGAAGTCAAATAAATCATGACCGGCTTCATGTGCTACATCAATGGCGGTTTTGAGTGCATCTGCGGCTGTTTTCCACTTGTCTGCACTGTAACTTTGCGGGAAAAGATGAATTCCTCTGTTGTCGGTAATGTCCGCATAGTCGGGATTGCCATTGAAGAGCGGACTGGCAGCTAACGTAAGGAGTTGTGCTTTTACAGCCAGTGCCATCGGTTGGGTAGGTCTTCCCAGGTCATTCATCAGATCTTCTATCTGTAGCGGTAGATCACTGGCAGCTTCGTCCAGTAAGGATGCGATATAACTCACTACCTCGTCTACCGGCTCCCGGTATCTTTGTACTTCTTCGGATGTGGAACTGATAGGCAGGCTTTCTTTAATTAATGGGATAGGTCCGTACATGCGGAAGAGCCAGAAATGATAGAATGCTTTTAAGAATTTTACTTCTGCAACCCATCTGGTCCGTTCTTCTTCTGTCAGATCATAAGGTTTGTGAATGTTTTCAAGAAAGATATTGCAATCGCTCAATGCTGTGAATATTGCTTTACCTCCTTTCAGATCATCGCCATTCTGTTTGCTGCCCCAATAGTTTGCCAAAGGAGCATTGGTACCCTGGTCGCCACGGGCAATGTACCAAAGGCGAGGGCTCATGCCGGTTACAGGATCAATATACCATACTTCGTCTCCACCAAGAAGTGCCGGATTGGAACCGGCATCGGCAAATGAAGGGAGGAAGGAAAAGCAGCCATAGAGGAACCCTTCTGCTTCGTGCCGGTTTTTGAATGCATGATCTACTGTGGGGATATTGTCCGGAACTACATTTAAATATTCCTGACAGGATGCCAGTGAAATGCAGAGTATCAGGATAAAGGTTTTAAAAATCGTCAGATATGTTTTCATAATGTATATGTTTTTAGAATGAAAGATTAAGTCCTAAGTTAATAACGCGCTGGATAGGATAGCCTAATCCGTTACCACCCATTTCTACATCCCAAAGTTTGAACTTACTGAATAATAACAGATTGGTACCGCTTGCATAAAAACGACAGGTAGTCAGCCTCATCTTGTTCGTAAAACTCTTGGGAAGTGTATAACCTATTTCCGCACTTTTGAAGCGAAGAAAACTACCGTCCTGCATAAATTGAGTACTGCGTTGGTTGTTGTTGGCAATAAGCGTGTTTGATAACCTTGGCCAGTATGCTTTCGGATTCTGAGAGGTCAATGACCAATGGTCGTCTGCAATGAATTTGGCCAATCCGGTTTCAATCACTCTTCCGTTGGCAGTGGATTGGTTGAATGGAGACATTTTATCAGCGTCTATCCAGAATGAGGAGCGGGCGGAGCCTTGAAAGAATACGGAGAGGTCGAAGTTCTTATATCCGAAGGAAAGTCCGAATCCGTAGTTGATTTCCGGTGTGGTAGGATATCCGATGGGTACCATATCTATTTCATTGATAACACCGTCATTGTTGATGTCTTTGTATTTGATGTCGCCTGCCAGATATTCACCGAAATCCTGCCGGGGAGAGTTCTGTACATCTGCATCATCAATGAAAAGTCTTTCGGCCACATATCCCCATTTCTGCGAAATAGGCATGCCCATTTTTGATTTCCAGGGAATGGCACTATAGTCAGGTTCTTCATAGAAACGATAGGTAGATTTGGCATATGTAAAGTTAGCTCGTCCTACCATCCACAAATCCTTATGGAAAGAGTGGTTGTAATCTATCGATATATCGATACCTTTGCCGTTCGCTTCTCCCACATTAACATCCGGAGTAGCCCATAGTCCCATTGAAGTGGAAATATCTTCTCTGGACTGGAGAATGTTGGTACGCCGTTCTTTGAAAAAGTCTGCCATGATATCTACCTTTCCGTCAAACAGTCCGAGTTCAACGCCAAGATTCGTTTTATAAGCTATTTCCCATCCGATCTCGGAGTTGGGATAATTACTGATTTTTACGCCTTTACGGGTTCTTCCGTTAAATTCATATCCGGTGCTGAAGCTATCTCCGCCACCTATGGTTACTTGTGAAAGATAGAAGAAACGCTGACTCTCCTTTCCGATTTCGTCATTACCTACCAGACCGTATGTGGCACGTAGTTTGAGTTTGGATACAACTTTTTTCAGATTGTCTGTCCAGAAGTCTTCATTGGAGATAGACCATCCAAGTCCGAATGAAGGAAAAAATCCCCAGCGGTGGCCCTTGTCAAACTTCTCCGAACCATTATATCCAAAGTTGAACTCTGCCATGTAACGGGAGTCGTATGCATAGGTAAAACGTCCTGATAATCCCAGATTTCTTTTCTGTAAAGATTCGGAAAGAGTAGAAGCATTACCCGTCAGTGAGTTACGTGCAATGGCTACTAGCATACCACTTACTGCATTCTTTTTAAAATCGCGATTGTAAGCAAGAGAAGCTTCTCCATAGAATGAACTGATAACCGTTTTACTCCCCGGATTATAGCTGATAAATTCTTCACCAGTGTCCGGATTTAGTTCTGTCAGGGTATAACTATCTGTGAGTCTGTCATAGGTTGATTCATAGTAGAACGGACTGTATGCTCGTGTCACATCAAAACCGGAAGTACGGATTGTATTACCCAACAAGCGGCCTGTCAACCCTTTTACCCATTTTCCAAAATCCTGTTTCAATTCCATCTGGGCCATCATTACTGTTTTGCTTTCCTGCTTGTAACCCTTTACCATTTCGGCATAGGGATTCATATATTGCACCCCCTCATTACCACCAAACAGGATGTGGGTAGTACCGGCATAGGTTTTATCCGGTTCGTAATAAGCAGGAAAACGTACAGGGCTTACATTCAGAATATTCCTGTACATTTCGCTACCTCCTCTGATAGGTCCCGAATAATCATCGAAAGTACCATGTACACGAACGATTGCTTCTGTCGTTTTGGTCAGATTGATGTTTATATTAGAACGGATCAGATACTTTTTCAGATTGATATTATTATTAAAGTTGTTGCGCTTGTCTACTTTCAGAATACCATTGTCCTGAGAGAAAGAACCTGCAATATAATACCGGGCTACTTTGCCACCTCCCGAAATATTCAGATTGGCTCTTTGATTGATGGCTACATCTTTGGTCAGCATCTTCATCCAGTCTACTGCCGGATAAGCATACTCATTTGTTCTGCGGATGGTATTATCGATTTTGCTGTTTGAGTAAGGTACCGGAGCCAGGGGATTCCGGGCGGTTACTGCTTCGTTGGCAAGCCGCATATAAGTGATGGGGTCTGCCATCTCTATTTTCTTGGTGGGTGAAGAAAAGGAATTTTCCACACGGAAGGAGACTTTTATCTTCCCTTCTTTTCCTTCTTTGGTTGTAACGAGGATTACGCCGTTTGCACCGCGAGCACCGTACAAAGCAGTTGCCGTGGCATCTTTCAGAATAGAGAAACTTTGAATATCGTCCGGATGTAGCCGTGACAGGTCATTGGAAGATACTTCCACATTGTCAATCAGGATAAGCGGGTCTACCTTCCCTGCACCAAAAGAGGTTACACCACGGATAAAGAATTCCGCATTGTCCTGTCCCGGTTCACCACTCGTCTGATAAGAAATGACTCCGGCTATACGTCCTGAAAGGGCTGTTGTCAGATTACTGGAGGGAACTCGCAGGTCTTTGACATGTACTGTCTGGATGGAGGAGATTACACTCTCCTTTTTTTGCTTTCCAAAAGCAACGATTGTTACTTCTTCCAGCATATCTTCCTTTTCTTTCAGTGTTACATTGATAATCTTTTTATCTCCGACAGCAATTGTCTGGCTCGCCATTCCAAGATAAGAAAAAGTAAGTTTCTCGTTCTTATTTACGTCGATAGTGTAAGTACCGTCAATATCTGTAATAGCTCCCCTGGGAGTACCTTCTACTACAACGGTAGCACCGGGGAGCTTTTCGCCGTTTATATCTGTTACCACTCCTTTCACGGTTACCTTTTGTTGAGTGACGGCCGGAATACCCGGAGAAGCCATTTTCTCCTTTTTGGTAATAAAGATTTGCTTGTCGTCTATCAGATAAGAATTATTGGTTTTTGCCAATACTTTGTCAAGAACTTTGTCTACTGTCTGGTTCTTGACTTTTAAGGATACTTTTCTATTGGAATCTACGTCTTCTTCTAAGTAAAAAATTACAAATTCACTGTTTCTTTCTATTTCTCTGAATACTTCTTTTAAAGTCGTGTTTTCAACATCTATAGAAATATGTGTTGCCTGGGCATAGCTACTGTTTGCAAATGAGTCGATGATTATGCATGTAGTGGCTAAGAAAGTTATAAGACCGATTTTCATAAATTTATTTAATTGGCATCTGTTTTTGCCAATTATACATATGTTTTTCATACATTTACAATGATTTTTGTTTGAATAAAATTGGACTGGTTGCAGTCAGTCCAGTTATTAGAAATCTACAGCCGGATGATATTGCAGTATCGTCCGGTTTTTTTTAGGGTTATTGTGCTTTTCTAAGTTATCATAAATTTACTTTTTTTTAGGGTTTAACATCTACAAATATTTCATCACTTTTTGGAGTAAAGGTTATTGGTGCTGCAGCTTCCAGACCTTTTAGCAGTTTAAATATATCATCTTTTAAATTGAGTGTTCCCGAACCATGAAGTTTTCCAACTCCTTTCGTCCATACTATTTTCCGACCGTAATATTTGGACAGTTTGTTTAATATGACAGAAAACTCTTCGTTATCAAACATGTAAGTACCATAACGCCAGGAGGTGTAATTTTCTGTGTTGACTTTACTTTGGGAAATCTTACCGGATTCAAAGCAAAGCATATCACTTGGTGCGAGCGTTGCCTCCAGATTATTTTGGGTATGAATGTTTACTTTTCCGCTGACAAGCACTACTGCCGTATTACTGTCTCCTTCATAAGCAGATACATTGAAACTTGTTCCCAATACATTTATATCCAGTTGATTTGTTTTTACTATAAATGGTCTTTTCTTGTCGGGTGATACTTCCAGATATACTTCTCCCTCTACAAAAATTTCCCGCTTATCGTCTTCAAATATTTCCGGATAAACGACACGGCTATTGGCACTTACCCATATATTGGTCCCATCTGAGAGTGCCAAGAATGAGCGTTTGCATGGTGGTACAATTAACTGATTGAATTTCGATTGCTTTTTTTCCGGTTTGTCATTTTCTTTAGTAGCCACTTTTTCGGAATTGATAGAAAGCGTACCCTTTTCATCATATTGAATGACGGATTCTTCTCCCTGGATAGTCATCTCGTTGTTGTCACTTCGTATTAATTGTACTTCTGAGGGAAGCTGGGTGGGCTTTGCTACTTCTTCAATGGCCATTAAATTATCATTTGAGTAAAAATCACTGTAGTAGGTCCAACCCAATATACAGAATAATGCGATACTTGCTGCTGCTGATATAGTGATCCATAAATGCTTTTTACTCTTTTCCTTTTTAGTAACTTCAATGCTTTGATTAATTCTGTTTAGTAATTCATCTTGCGCATCTGCTGAAATTTCTTTTTTTCGGAAAGGTATTCTGCAAATAATTTCCTGTGCCCGGTTGATTTCAGAAGCTAATGCCTCGTCATTCTCTATGAGAGTATTCCAGAAACGGATACTTTCATCCGTTGGAGTAAGCTGTGATTCCAGGAAAAAATCATCCTGTAGTAGTTCTTTATATGTGCAGCCTTTATAATTCATGTATGCTTTAATCCTTTCTTGTGTTTACGGTAACATACAGAATACAATTGGTAGAGGAAAACATACTCACCTTAAGTGATTTTTTTTAGTAAAAGTGAAAAAGTAGTTGTATGGAAATAGGTTATACAGCTTCTATAGCTTTGTATAACAATGAGATAGATAGAGGAAGAGGTAACTGACTTTCGCGCATTTTTTTTAATGAACGCTGAATGAGATTTTGTACGGACTGAGTATTCATTTGCATCAGGACACCTATCTCTTCCATAGAGAGTTCTTCTATGAAGCGATGATAAATGACTTCGCGTTGCCGGTCCGTCAGTTGGTTCATTAGTTGCAGGATTATTTTTCTTGTCGATTCCTGTTCCAGACTTGACAACGCTTTGTTTTCATCTGAATGGTCTAATATATTATATAATTCCTGTTCTCCGAGTTTCTCGAATACCATTTCGCGTTTAAACGTATTATACAGGCTATTCTTGAGTGCGGTGAAAAGATAGAATTTGATATTAACCTCTTTCTTCAATTGTATACGATTCTTGTATATGCGGACGAAAACATCATGTATAGCATCTTTTACAATATCTTCGTCTTGAGTGAATTGAATGCCATAACGAAAAAGAACCCCGACATACTTCTTGTAAATCAGTTCAAAACTTTTATCATCTCCGTTTATGAAATCAATCCAAAGATGATTTTCTTGCCTGTTTGAGGGTGAAAATGAGTTTTCCTGTTCTTTATTTATATGCATTGGTTCTTACTCTCCAACACAAATATAGTAATTTTTGCATTATAAATGATTTTTTTTCTATCTTCTATGCAAAATAGCTGTTTAATACCGCCGCTATTTATAGTGTTCTTTTATCATTTTTGTTTAATCATTTTCTGTACTAATTCTGGGTTGTTGGTAGTAATATAGTCGGCACCATTGTCGATGCACCATTGAATCCCTTCAGGATCACTAACTGTCCAGATGTTAACTTCAAGCCCTAAATTATGAAGTTGTTTTATCCATTCGGGATTTTTCTTGAATACATTGATGTGATAGTCGGCTCCCGTTCCACCAATGCTTTTTAGTACATCCGGAGCCACTCCATTCAGGTAAAGAATTGGCCGTCGGGTTTGTTTTACAAGCTCATCAAAAGCATTTCTGGAGAATGTTATGTAGGATGTTTTCTCTTCCAAACCTTTTTCTTGTACCATGGTGAGTACCATTTTGACGGCTTCTGCTTCGTGCTCTTTATTTTTGTGAGGCTTTATTTCTAATACAAGATCTATTGTAAGGAGTTTTGCGACATCGAGAAATTGACTTAATGAGGGCAAAAATTCTCCGTTTTTTAACTTTTGACTGAGGATTGTATCAGAGGAAGTGGTTTCTATTTCATAACCATTTATAACGTCGTCATGATTTACTATAAGCTGTTTATCGGCCGTTAACCATACATCAAATTCACATGCATCGCATTTAATAGAATCAGCTTTGATTAGTGCTCTGATGGAGTTTTGTGCTGAACCTTCGGTATCCCAGTGTCCACGGTGGGCGACGACCTTTGGCTGGGCATTTGTATTTGTAATACCAATTGTAAGAAGTCCTGTTAAGTAAATCAATGTTAGTTTCCTTTTCATATATTCTAAAATTTGGGATTATTTTTTCAATGAGATGATTACACTCCCCGGTGAGTTGCAAGGAAGATAAATAAAACCGTTTTTCCTTTTGATTTTAGAATCAGAGGAGTTTTCTATAAAGTTTATTTTCTTGTATTCTATACTTTCCGGAAAAGGAAAGGTAAAGTTCCCTTTTATATTATTGCAGAAGAAGATAGCTTTTTCCCCATCAATAAATCCGTCATAGGCGAATGCGGACTCATTGTCGAGTAGTGGTGTCGTAATCCAGGTATAAACTCCACTCCATGAATCGTAGTCACCGGCAGTACGTGGTACGTTTCCTATCAGTTTATGATAGCATTTGGTCCATGAATTACCTATGAAAATAATATCATCATCAGGAAGTTCATTGTGTGTTCCCAAACTGCGATTGAGGAGAAAGGAGGACTGAAAGTAAGAATCGCCCTTTTCAATATACCGGTTGAAACGGGGGAAATCTTTTTTCTTGAATCTATTTACTTTTTTTATGTCAGTCCAATACGGATATTCACCAGAAGGAGTAAGAAGTTGCTTTTCGTTTTTAAACATGGATTGCATTCCATAATATTTTTCTATTATAACCGGGATTCTATTGGTATAATCATGGGATAAATCCACCTGGATACTATTACCGTTTACTGTGTAGTTTACACTTTCAGTGCACAGCGTGTCGGTGAAGTATATCTGATTATCTTTTTCTTTTGCACTGAGCGGGTTAATAATATAATTTTTTACTTCAATTTTAATTGTATGCGCTTTGAGCGTAGTGTCAGTAGTGATACTACGCCCATCAGCATACAATTTGATAGAAAATGTTTCGGCAGTTTTGGTTTTCTCATCCAGGAACAGATGGTTACCGCCACACCAACCGCCTTCCAGAATGTTAAATGGACCTATATTATCGCTATAGGTTTCATTTACTATTTGGGTATGAGTGGAATCGGAAGTAATGGAAACACGGTAAAATGTAAATAAATCATTGGCCATGCATTTTTTGAACCAGTAGTTTATTTCATGACGGTCATCGATCATAGAAGATATATATACATCCTCCCCTGTCTTCTTTATTATGCTCAGTTCGTTTTGAGAATAAGACGATAGGGAGATAAACATACATATAATTAATATAATCCGGTTCATCTATTTGGTTAATGCTTTCATATTTCTACGGGCAGTAATATGACGTACCAGGCGATCCATAATCTTCTTATCTTCCGGGGAAGTAGAATTATACATGTCAATAAATCCTTTGCTTCCGGTGTAATATGCGATGGCAGAGGTTTCAAAGACACTGTGTTTCTCGAATGCCTCGATGTAGGCTAACATTCTGTCATACGAAGAGTCCTCACAATCATAAAGAGCTTTGCTGTCACATTCGAATTCCATAGCCATTCCATTGCTCAAAGCAAGTTCACAAGCTTCGTCCAGCCGGGAGTCCGGGATGTCCTTTGTGAAGAAATGGTTCGGTTGTTGATATGCGATGTCAAATCCCAAGTCTTTCCACTGTTCGTATCCTTTAGCCTTCCAGTAGGGTATCCATACAAACTCCTTTTTCTTTGAGTGGATGTATTGACTTACATATTTAGGAAGATCTTTACAGGTTGCTATATCTTCATCTACCCAGTAGAAACCGGCAAGTTCCAGATTTTTGTATTTAGCTTTCTTGAAACGGGTCATGAGTTGGTCTATATACCATTGGGCTGCTTTAACCTGGTCAGACTGCAGATTAAAATCAAGAGGATTTCCATCGATGCTTCCCCAGTCTTTTTGTTTAGGTAATGGTATAGCAATTCCTAAAATGACTTGATGTTTAAAGGATGGTTTTCCGATATTTTTTTTCTCATATTCAATGCATTGGTTTAATGCATCCAGCGCTTTCCCTTTTTCAAACAACCTGTCGAGAAGCCATTCCCATTCTATTTTTCGTGCCTGCTTTTTGGCATATCCATAAGCATAATTATGACCTTTACCATCGGCAAACTCGAGGAACAGAAAGCCATCGAATAACCAGTCTTTCGTGCCGTTGGCAAACTGATGGGTGACATACGGGACAAACTGATCAGGAGTCCAGTCGATTCTCTGTACACCTCCCTGGTATATTAATGCAAGATCTCTGATCTTACTGGTTTTGTACTTATTTCCTTGACTGTTTTGAGCCTCTATCAAGTGTATAGGAGCTGTAATGATCAGTATCACTAAGAAATATAAAATCTTTTTCATGTTTGTTCTTTTTATAAGTAAGTTTTTATTTTTGAAATACAATTTATTATCGTACAATCACCTTCCTGGTTTCTCTGTCAATTTTTACTATATAAACACCTGGTGCGCATTGTAGCTTTCTGGTATTTTCACTGACAAGTATTCCATTTATAGTGTATATCTTAATCGATTCGGCGATTCCCTCTATACGTAATTCTCCGACACCCCCTGCCACGATAACATCAGTTTTAGGGTCATTGGTCGTTTCAATGCCTACACTCCGGCTGCGCCTCTTTAATATATGATTGGCTATTCTATCAAGAATGAGAGTATTTTCAATAGAATTTGAACGATACATATCAAGTATACCTTTTGTTCCTGAGTAATAGGCTATTGCCGAATTTTCAAAGACGTTATTCGTTTCAAAAGCATTGATGTAACTCTCCAGTCTGCTGTAATATGAATCTTCGTTTTCGTATAATACACGACTATCGAACTCTACTTCCAATCCCATATTGAATTTATTTGCAGTATTGCATGCCTGAAGGAGGCGGTCATCTGCTATCTCTTTGTTAAAGAAATGATTGGGTTGTAAAAAAGCAGTATCAAATCCTAACTTTCTCCATAAGTTATACCCCTGGGCATTCCAGTATGGAATCCAGTAAAATCGTTTATCCAGTTGGTGGATATAGTCACTTACGTCTTTGGGTAAATCTCCGCATTTAGCAGTACTCTCTTCAAGCCAATAAAATCCTGTTAGTTCGAGATTCTCGTATGCTCCTTCGTTAAACCGTTCCATGAGTTGGTCAATGTACCATTTTGCAGCTTTTATCTGGTCATTCCGATGTGCAAAGTTTAATACTTCTCCATCAAGGCTTCCCCAATCGGTTTGATCGGTGATCGGCGATACTACCCCCAATACTATTTTGTGTTTAAACTGAGGTTCTCCGATAATCGTTTTATAGTGTTCGATACACGAATTCAGTGCATCGAGAGATTTACCTTTTTCAAAGATTCTGTTGAGTAACCATTCCCAATCGCTCTTTCGGGCATTTCGTGCTCCATAATTATATCCGAATGCTATCTGCCAGCTATCTGTAAACTCAAAAAATAGAAAAGAGTCGAAAAACCAGTCCATATGCCCATCGGCAAAGGTGTGTATAACGTAAGGCCGCAGTTCGTCTTCTGTCCATTCGGGGCGATGGGTACCTCCCTGATAGATAAGAGCCATATCTGATATTACATCAGTCTGGTAAGCTGCTAGTGTCGTATTTACTCCGGTGAGGCTACTTATTATGGCTATAAGTGTTATATATCTTTTTTTAAGTGTTGTGATAAACATTCTTTTCTTTTTATCAGTCATGACTTTTTTCAATAATGGTAGTAATCGTTTTTTGTAAACCGGTTATTTAATGGAGAGTTTCATAACGTTTACTTTCTCAACGGGTTTTAGTACATCATTCACTTTCCAGGTTTTATCTTTACGGATACTGAATGGAATAGTAGCCTTAAGATCATTGCTTGAAGAACCGAAAGACAGAAGATATTTTCCTTTTGACGTAAGCCATTGCGAATTGTTTTCATCGAATGAAGCTATATCATAATCGGTAAACTGAAGTTTTATTATTTCACTATCTCCGGGTTTTAACTCCCGGGTTTTTCCAAAGGCTTTTAATTCTATACCGGGTTTTTGAATGAAGGTTTCAGGAGCAGAAATATAGAGTTGTACTACCTCCTTACCAGAGACATTACCTGTATTGGTCACTTCAATACTTGCTACCCACTTGTTATTTGTTCTTTCGATTTTTGGTTTACTGAAAGAGAAATCAGTATAGGATAACCCATATCCGAAAGGATAAACAATCGATTGCTTTACTGTATTAAAGTAACGGTAGCCCACCCATATATCTTCTTCATAATTGGTATAATCAAAATTCTTACCACTCTTGGTCACTCCCACTATCGGAAAGTTTTTAGAAGAAGGAATATCGAAATAATCTGTCGGGAAAGTCATCGGGAGTTTCCCGGAAGGGTTTACTTTTCCACTAATTATATCTGTTATGGCATCTCCACATTCTTGCCCCGGAAACCATGCCAGCAGTATAGCGTCCGGTTTCTCTTTCCAGGAATTCATTTCCATTACGCCGCAGACATTCATTACTACGGCTACTTTTTTCCCAAAAGCATGAAATTGGGAGGATACTTTTTCGATCATAAATTTTTCTTCGGGAGTAAGATAGAAATCTCCCTCTAACCTTCTGTCGGATTCTTCTCCGGAGCCTCTGCCGATAACGATTAGTGCGATATCAGAATTTTTAGCTTCCTGTTCGATGGTATTTTCTGCTTTTGTCAGATCCATTTCGGGAATGACTGTTCTGTTATAAGATAATTTTTCCCAGTCAGTACTTTGGGGGTGTTTATCAAGAAGATCATTCTGGAATTCTACGAATTTTGTGTAGATTCCTTTCAATCTGTTGTTGAGTTGATAGCCGCCATTTTCAAGTCCGGTAGATATATCAGTAATATGGGCTTTATTTACATTCGATGAACCTGTACCGCCTGCAATAGACTTGTATGCAGTAGCACCGAATAGAGCAATTTTAGTCCCTTTGGGTATAGGAAGAAAAGAGTTGTCATTCTTCAGTAATACCATTCCTTCGGTGGCTATACTACGCGCTAATTCTGCATTTTCGGAAAGGTCGGGAGCTTCTGTATACTTCCAGTTTTTATAAGAGATGGATTTGAAAATGAGTTCCAACGTATATTTTACACTTTCGTTTAAAGTAGCTTCACTGATCCGGCCACTTTTTACTCCGGCTATTATTTCGTCTATTTGAGATTGTTCTCCCGGCATCATTAAATCTGTTCCACCGTTAAGCTGGTCGACAGTATCCCGTTTCTTATACCAATCGGTCACTATCAGTCCGTCATACTTCCACTCATCACGAAGAATTGTTTTAAGTAACTCCGGATTTGCCTGAGTATATTTACCTCCTATTTTGTTATAAGAACCCATTACGGTCCATGGATCGGAGTTTTTGATACAGATTTCGAATCCTTTGAGATAAATTTCCCGTAGTGCGCGTTGCGAGATACGTGCGTCGTTATAGAGTTTTCCGGTTTGCTGATTATTGGCTATAAAATGTTTTAAGCTGGTTCCAATGCCTTTGTCCTGAATTCCGTTAATCATGGCTGCTCCCATGATACCTGAGAGGTAAGGGTCTTCGGAGAAATATTCAAAATTGCGTCCGCAAAGAGGATTGCGCATGATATTGATTCCCGGTGTAAGTACGATGTCGACACCATATGCCCTGGCTTCATCGCCTATTGCATTGCCTTCCAGCCGTGCTATGTCTTTGTTCCAGGTGGCGGCTAATGCGGTAGTAGAGGGGAAACAGGTGCAATAAGAGGTGTATTTTTTAGTTGGATAGGGGGAGGGGGATTTCCCGCTTGCCGGGTTTTCTGCCTTGCCTGCAGAGGGGATGCCCAGAGAATCATATATGATGTATTTCCAATTCGATGGAACAGGGGTGATTCGTACACCTACCGGTCCATCTGCCAGGTTGATGGAGGGAATACCTAAAGAATCGATAGGAAAGGTATATCCTGCAGAACCTGCAACCATGTGGCTTAAGCCGTTATCACTACCCGTACATCCTACCAGAAGCCGGGCTTTTTGCTCCAGAGTAAGTTGGTTTATAATCGAATTTATATCTTTAGGCAATGGCTTATTACCGGCCAGTACGTTGCCAAATGAAAAGACGAGAGCGTATAATATAGGTATTATGGCTTTCTTCATGGTGTAGATGGTTTCTTATAGTTAGGTAAATGTGATTGATAAAAAGAGGCTGTAGAAAGAAAATACTACAACCTCTTCTCTCTGTTATCCTGTGTAACTGGTTATGTTAAGAAAATGATATTTGAACGAATGGCATTTACTTAACCATAACTTTAGTTACATTGTTATCAGTTTTAACAATATATGTTCCCGGAATACACTTAACGTTGTTTTGGTTTCGGCTTATAAGAGTACCGCCAATGGTATAAACTTCGATAAAAGTCGGTTCTCCTTCAATGGTTATTTCACCCTTACCACCGATAATTGTTGCTTTGGGAGCTTCTACTTTTGCAACACCGGTACCACCATCCACTGTGAATAAATATTTTGCAATGTATCCACTGGGGAAGTATTGATAAATATGAGCCTGGGTTTCGCTGATAGCTTCAGCCGAAAGATGATTTCCGTAGAAAGCGTTGCCGATATACATGGGATTACCATCATCTTTTTGTTCTGAATATTTTGTTGCTATTCTTACCGATTCATCACTCTCTTCAACATCAGAAATAGCTTTCGTAGCCAGTTTTGATACGGTGAAACCATCGGCATTGTTCGAGCCGGAAGGATATACGATGTAATCTTGTCCTCCGAGTTTGAAGATATAAAATCCTGCACATCCGCTGTGGCGGGGTGTTATATAATAAGAGTCGTGCGACCAGTTTCCATCTTCATCCAATGATAGCTTCTGGATGGAATTGCAATTCGTCTTATTAAATAACGGACTTAAAATAGACACATTCTCTTTTCCTTCCCAAGCTGAGATGATCGTAGTAGTGGCAAAGTTTCCTGCAATTTCGAAGGGGCTTGCATATGTGTAAGTGTATGTGTTGGCCACATCTTGTTTACCGTCTATGATAGGTATTTCAACCAGCTGGGGATAATAGGTGGTACCCATGTATATGATACCGCCGGTTTCCTTATCAAGTACATTGCCTTGAACATGCCCCCAAAAGTCCAAACGTCCTCCTGTGATACCGCTTAATGCAATATCTATCGCTGCTGAGCCGTCGGCAGGAATAATTCTCAATTCATTGATATCCTTGTTGAAAGGATCGGGAAATGTACCGATACGTACGAGGATGTTTCCTGCATCATCGAAAGTAATGTTAGTACCTGCTCCGGAAGGAATCTCTTGGATTCTCCCGGTTTCATTCCATACTTCGATTGTCTTGGCTGCCTTGTTTTGAAGATAGAATTTTCCATCTCTACCAAAACCCTGGCGTACGTCCAATGTCAATGGAGCCACATCCGTGTTCATCCATAACAAAGTAAGATTTGAATCCATAGTAGACTTCGCATCTGCAACAGAAGGAGTCAAAGCGAACATGCCGGTTAGCATTAACGCTGCTGTAAGTAATTGTTTTTTCATCACCTTTGAAATTTAAGTTAAACAATAGAACTATTTTTGATTGAATTACTGTATCAGTAATTTGGCTATCTTGTTGGAGGTTTTACCTGATATTGAAATCATATAAAAACCTGGGCTTAGCGATTCGGTCGGTAGTGTTACCGCTGCGTCTTCGCTATTTTCACAATTGAAACTGTTTACCAATTGTCCGGCAGCATTATAAATATTTATTTTTGCACTTCCGTTGAAATTGATACGGGCTTGCTCTCCTGTTCTTATGGGATTGGGGTAGATATTCACATCCTTGTCTCCATCGGCTATGGAAGTTATCCCTGTTCCGGAACTTTCTACTGTAACAAGGACTGTTGATGTCAATTCGTCTAAAGAGGCGGTTAGTGGTTGAGTACCTGTGCCATTACACAATACCGTATTCCCGTTTTCCTGTACTTTTCCCAATTTCGCACTGCAGGAAAGCATGATTCCTTTTACATTCGTATCAATCAGCACACCCTGTGCATTGTAGCCGTATATCACCGGAGAGTAATAACTATTGCGTTCTACTTTCTTAGTATAGTCGGCAAAGCGAATTTCTGCTATTACCTTGTCTTCGGTGACGGGAGTTGTGATAAACAGTCCGTTTTTGACTGCTCTCAGGCTCCCTTCGCTTGGTGTATTGACCACTCCCAACTCTTTGACATATAAAGTAGAGGAACCGCCGCCATCGAAATTCAGAGCTTCCGTACATCCCAGATTGAGCATGATTGCAGCCAGGTCTTTTGAAGGTACACCGACCGATACTCCTGTTTGGCGGCCATCGACAACCAGTAGTATGGCTTTTGTCCCATCCGAATTATAGCCTATTGCCGTACGGGGTTCCCGGTTGGCCAGATGATCCAATGCACCTTGCGTTTCAAGAATTTTACCACCCTGCAACAGCATCGGGCATCCGCCGCACATTTCTGTGATATCTGTTTTTACTACGTTGTCAAAATAGAGGGTCGGAGTCACTTCAAACTCTTCACCCAATTGCATTTTGGCTAATGTATTTGCTGTAAATCCTGTTCCGGATAAGACAAACCCTCCTTCCGGAATCGACATATTACCAACGTCTTTGACCGGTGCAATGGTGACACGCATTTTGGTTGCTCCCTCTGCTTTCAACGGGCCGTCGACAGGTACAGCTCCTACTTCTACTCCCGCACCTTTGGTACCTGTAGTACTTCCTTTACGCGAAGTGAATAATATCAGCTCATTATCGCTACGTACTGCATTGACAGCTTTGATAGATGCCTGTCCGGCATTTGGCGAGACTAATTTGAACGTTGTATAAGGAGCTCCGGAGCAGAATTTTTTATCTTTATCAATACCTATTGCATACCAGCCGGTTCCCTTATAACTCTTATAGAGTTCGCCATCTGCCACAGTTGTACCGACAGGGCCCATACCACCAATGAAATCGGCATTCACCCCGGCAAAATATATATTTTCGGGATCGTTGTGAGAGGCCGGCATGTTCGGTACGGTTACGTTGCTTGTCAGATTATCTCTCCCCATTATTAATTTCAGGTTTACATTCGGGTTAGTCATATCGGTGGTTGTGTAGAACACGCGTAGCTTCACCGGTCCTTCCAAAGCTAAAGTTGTTTGGGTAGTTCCGGGACCTATTACTACGTGTGATAAAGTATCCACACGATATTCGACATTTTGCAGTTTCCAGGTATTGGAAGCAAAAGAGCTGAATGTGAGGCAACTCAATAAAAATAATGGTAAAGAATATCTGTTTTTCATGACTCTATAAATTTATTCTTATGCCTTGCAGGGCTTTTACAGTAATCTTTTTATGGTCAGGCAATACTATTTCATGGTCGATACTGTCCATATTCACGTAATATTGAACTTTCTGACCTTTAGAAGAGAGCCACTCGGAACCGGCGACAACATTCATCTCTCCGAATCCGGGGACATCTATTGCCGGATTATCTCCTTCCGGAATGATTTCTTTTATATATCTTCCGCCAACAAAAACGTCATGTTGTTTTTTGCGTAACGTAGAAAGAGTCTTTAAAAAATTAGCTTCTCTTTTGGCTTCGTCTTTCATTAACAGGGTAGGATCTACCCATCCTAATTGGGAGCCATACAGGAAGCATTGCATGGTTTGATACAGGAAATCACCACGATTCACTCTGTCGGTAGGAGAGTAAGTATAAGCCGAGGTGATGAGTCTGTCGGAATAAACCATCGGGAACAAAGGCACAATCTTACAGCCGTTGTGAGGAGAATTGACTGTAAGCAACAAATCGAACATGTCGATGTAGCATTCCGCATTTTCCTCGCTTATAAGTATGTTTCCCGGTTCCAGGTGATGAGTACGGAGAGAGTCCATCAGATGGCGGTAAGATTTATGCCAGTAATCACCTCCACCGCGAGCATGTCCATGGTTGGTAGCCCAGCAAGGCTGAGGGGCTGCTGCCGCTATCTGGTCGATATATACTCCGTTTGTTTTCAACTCTTTTTGGATTTTTATTACAAGGTCGGTTATAATGTTTTGCCACAGTCCGGATGCGGGACAGGTAACGGTGTTCAATACCTGTGACGTTGGGTAAATTTCGGTATAAAGTGTACCGTCTGGCTTTCTGCACGAGGCAGAAGCCCCGTTCAAAGCTTTATAGCTGTCACTGGCAGGATCCCACAACCGGCCGTTAATATAGGGAACGGTATGACAACCTCTTTTTCTTACTTCAGCTATCATGTCGGCAAAGCCGGCTTTGGGCGGGAAGTAGTCGGGATAATGCGTATCATAAGGATAATGGTGCCAGAAGTACCAGTGAACAAAGGTGTTTTTGCCATACAGATCGATGGCTTTATTTACGGCACTTCTTACGGTATCGTTTACTCCTTTCGCTCTAATCCAGATATCGGTATCCAGGAGCCACTGTGGTATATTACGGGATGCCAAAGGTTTACTTCCCCATTCGGTAGTGAAAGTGAAAGGGCGGTACCATTTCGTTGCGGCATCTTGCCAACCGATGTTTGAATATCCGATGACTGTTGGCCATGGAACAGTGAATGTTTCGGTTGTATCGTCCGACCAACCTTCGGAAGCTACAATATCTGTTAATAGAGTAACACTCTTCTCGCCTACGGCAGCTCTGAAGTCTTTGCCGCAAGCTTCTTTATCTTCGGTAGCGTAATAGACTGAACCGTCGGAATTGTGAAGAAGCAGGAGCTGCATAGAACCGGTTACCGAAGGGTAGCTTGAAGCATATACCTGAGGGTTTTTCAGGTCGTACTCCGCACCCCAGCCTGCTGAGGTGATTAATTTGGCATCATCAGGACGCGTTACGGTTATGCGTGGAAACTGGGTATTACTTATCAGCCAACCTTCGGGAGTACCCGCCTGGATATCCCAATAGACAAGTTCTGAATCGTCAGGAACAGAAACAGTCATTACCACCGGGACCAAGTCATTGTAAGTGAGTCTCATGTTCCACTTGAAAGCAATGGCGGTATTACCGTTTTTTGTTTCTTTTGACCATCCGGCATATTCTCCATGAGAAGGGAAAAGCACCGGATTTTCTCCTTGGGGACCTTTATAGGTGAGTGTCCACGGAACAGTATTATATCCTTTGCCCAATATTAATTCTTTTCCGCTAAGGGTGAGTTTCGAGATATCGAAAGTTCCGCCCTTAGGAAATTCAACTCTCACTTTGCTATTCCGGAGTGTCACGGTCGAGTCGGTTTCGGTAATTTGCGTACCTTTGGCTTGGCCCCACGATGCAGTTAAGCTTACGAGAGAGACAAGAATAGATATTAAACAACTTTTCGTCATAATCTATGAGTTTACGGGTATTATATGGTGATTATCAATAATCAGGGTTAGTAAGATTCGGGTCGCGGTCTGTTTCCAAACGTGGGATAGGCCACCATGTGAATTTCGGATCCCAATATCTGTTTCTGTCGCGCACCCTGAGTTTGTCTTTATAAGCCTCATACGAAGGAATATCATTGAGGTCGTGCCGTTCGTCAGTCTTAAAGTCAGGAATGTCGGTTGGCTCTAATCCTTCGTATCTGATGTCCGGTTTAGGTTGTCCGTAAGAAGGATGCTCATTAAGCATATCGCCTATACCCCAGCGCCGAACATCAACGAAGAGTAACCCTTCGAGTGCCAGTTCAACTTTGCGTTCGCGCCGTATTAACTGTCGCATTTTGTTTTGATCTCCTTTCCTGTCTGTCGAAACCTCCGGCATTCCGGCGCGTTTGCGTACTTCGTTAATGGCCGAATATACCGATTCGTCTAACTCATTGAGTTCAATTTTGGCTTCGGCATATGAAAGGAGTATTTCGGCGTAACGCATCAGAATTAGATTGCTCGAAGAGCTCATGAGCAGCTCGGTATTTTCATCCGCATATTTGCGCCATAAGTATCCTACTCCACTATTCACAAGTGATGGGCTGGTGGTGGTAACATCTACATTCGGTGCAGTGTACCAGGCATTTCTACGCGGATAGAACCGGGTCTTATCATCATAAATGTTGAGAATAAATTTCTGAGGGTTATTACCGTCGGTAATGGTATAGTTTATCGTGTCGCCATGTCCTGCCAGCGTGGCATTAAAACGCGGGTCTCTGTTCAATGTAGGCTGTTTCGGGTCATAAAGAGGAGATTCGTCTATACGTTTTCCATCGATACATTCGTAAGTATCTGCAATCAGAGAACTCGGGAAACGTACTGATGATGCATAGTTACGCGATGAATGCCCATAACCTACCGTATGCAATTTTTTCGTTCCGTTTGTAGAATACATTAATTCCCATAACAGTTCGTCCCGGACTTCACTCTTAGCCTGGCCGGTCAGATTGAACAAGTCGGAGAATTTGGGTGCCAATTTACGTTTACCGATCACTTTATTTGCTGCATCGGCGGCTATCCTGAAGTACTCGGTGGCTTTGTTTTCTACATTAAAGCTTCCGCCAAATAAACCCATACGCGCTATCAATCCGTATGCGACGGCTTTGTCTACCCGTCCCCGTTGGGTTGCGGTCCACGGTAGATAATCGGCAGCATCGTTCAGGTCTTTTATCAGAAAATCGATAATCTCTCCTTTTGGAGTACGTCCTACCTTGTACTCATCGATAGTTACAGGAGCAGTAAAGAAAGGTACATCGCCAAATGCCGATATAAGATTATAATAAGCATAAGCCCTTAGTACGCGTGCTTCGGCATAATACTGCCTGGCCGCATCACTCATTCCTGCTACGGCATCTTTGGCACCGTAAATTACAGAATTGGCACGGGCGGCTATTTGATATTCTCCGGTCCAGAACGCCTGAATCTTTCCATTGTCGGGATTTAACGTTCCCCCTGCACCAATCGAACTATTTTCATCTTGTTCGAGTCCGTATGCCGTATAATGGTCGAGCACAATACATGCAGGTACTGCCCAGTTCATATCGAAATACAAAAGAGGATAAATACCGGTAACGCCTTCTTTCAATCCTGCTTCGGTTGCATAGAATCCTTCGGCATCGTAGGCAGGGTTTTCCTGGTCGAGAAAATCGGCACATGAGCTAACACCCATCGTGATAAAAAACGTAGCTATTAAATTATATAAGGTTGTCTTTTTCATCTTTTTCATCAATTAAAATTCCACATTGAGTCCGAATATAAATGTCTTGTTCAACGGATAGCAGCTTGCGCCTGATCCGATACTGTTTTCAGGGTCGAAACCTTCGTAAAAGTTGTTTTTTATGGTAAACAGATTCTGTGCACTTGCATAAATTCTCACTTTGGATAGCGCAGCTTTCTGTATCCATGTTTGCGGCAGCGTATATCCTAATACAATATTTTTCAGGCGGCAATAGGCTCCGCTTTTTACCCAGAAGCTTGATATCATATTGTTTGGATTGGTTCCGCTGGGATCTTCAAGTAAAATCGGGAATTTTGCATGGGGGTTGTCCTCAGTCCAATAATCCAGTTGATATTTATATATCGTGTAATTGCCGGATAAAGCACGTGCCCCTGCTCCGGAGTAATATACATCTCTTTTACCCACTCCCTGAAAGAACAAGGAGAAATCAAGACCTTTCCAATCGCCACCTAATGTCAGTCCGAATTCATATCGCGGAGTAGAGTTGCCGAGTATCGTACGGTCGTAATTATCTATTTTTCCATCGGGAACTCCATCCGGACCGCTGATATCTTTATATTTAATATATCCCGGTTTTATATTGTTGGGGTTACCACCGTATACGGGAGAGTTGTTGATCTCTTCCCGGCTTTGGAAATAACCGTCGGCAACGTATCCGTACCATGAGTTATATTCTTCGCCTTCTTTGGTGATTGTTGTAGTGCCTACGTACTCTTTCCCATATAAGTCTATTACTTTGTTTTTTACATCAGAAAGATTTCCTTTGACGTAGTAGTTTACATTACCGATACGGTCTTGCCAGGATAGCGAAAGTTCCCAGCCGCTGTTTCTCATCGAACCGGCGTTTTCCCATGGAGCCGTCATTCCTACGAACAATGGAACGGGGAATTGCTGAAGCATGTCTGTGATATTTTTTATATAATAATCGAAGGTTGCATTCAAACGGTTATTAAACATACCAATATCGATACCCGCATTAATTTGTTTTGATTTTTCCCAGGTTATTGCTTCGTTAGCCAACTGAATCTGTGCGACACCGGCAGCAAGCTCTTTATCAAACCAATATCCATAGGTGGTAGTGCTTCCTATAGATGAAGCATAGGGATAATAGCCACTGATAGCCTGGTTACCTAATTCTCCATAGGAGGCTCTTAATTTCAGATTGCTTACTACACTTTTAGCCGATTCAAAGAAGTTCTCTTCGGATATTCTCCATCCGGCGGATACCGAAGGGAAGAAACCCCAGCGATGTCCTTTCTTGAATCTTGAAGTACCATCGTAGCGACCGTTGACTTCGAGCAGATATCTGTCATTGTATGCATAATTTAGTCTAAAGAAGTATGACAGCATAGACCATGCGTATTTTGAACTGGAATTCGATGCGGTACTAACGTCACCATTTACAAGTTCTTCATATCCATCGTAATAATAATTTTTACGACCGGCTAACAGATAAGTGTTATGTAATTCTTCGCTTTGAAATCCAACTAACGCTTTCAGGTAGTTCTTATGGAAATTCTTTTCATAAGTTCCCTGCAGATTATATTGTTTGGTAACTGTTTTTGTTCTATGTTCTGATTTTGATGATCCTGTCGTCGGAAATTCTCCCTTTGATACGCCACTTTCGTATACCTGATAGGGTTTTACAAATGCATTAGTTTCGCCATCTGCGCGTTTCCATGAATATGCTCCGAAAATATTGAAGCCCTTGAAGGGATCGATAGACAAAGTTGTTCTTGCAGTATATTCGGGAGCAATACTATTTGTTGTACATCCGCTTTGTACCATAGCAATGGGATTGGTTCCGTTAATACCATACCCCCATGTACCATCGGCGTTGATGCCCGACATGATGGGGGTCATGGTCAGGGCTTTGCCTATGATATTGGCGGGAGTATCCATTACGGGAGATTTAGCAGTAGCCTGGCGTATGCCTATATCTACTCCGAGTTTCATCCATTTATTAATTTGGGTGTCTGTGTTTACGCGTAAAGAAGTTCGTGTGAATTTGTTATTATCGATAAGGCCGTTTTGTGCATAATATCCTGCTGTAGCAAAAAGTTTTGTTATATTGTTACCGCCACTGATACTAACAGAATAATTTTGGGTGGTTGCGTGGTCTTTGATTACTTCTTTTCGCCAATCCGTATCGTAATAATTAATGTTGTCTACACCCCCGTTTTTATAAATATCGATGGTTTGGGTGTATAATGGTTCTTGGCTTGCGTTGACACGTGCCACATCTACTGCCTGCATGTACTCGATGGCGTTTGTAGGCGTAGGCAGTGTGGTTGGTTTATTATAACCCATATAGCCATTAAATGTTAGTTTCACTTTTCCTTCGGAACCTCGTTTTGTGGTAACCAATATTACCCCATTTGAAGCCCTTGAACCATAGATGGAGGCAGAAGCTGCATCTTTTAATACAGTAATTGATTCTACCGAATTCAAATCGATGCGGTTCATGTCACCTTCTACCCCGTCGATTAATATCAATGGAGAGGTTGCTGAGTTCAGTGAGCCCAACCCTCTAATCTTGATAGAGGCATTGTCTGCTCCCGGTTGACCAGATGATTGAATGGCAGTAAGTCCGGGGATTACACCCTGTAGTGCAGCGGAGCCTGTAGAGACACTTCGTCTGAGAATATCTTCGCTGTTCACACTTTGTACTGATCCCGTGAGATTTATTTTCTTTTGGGTACCATATCCTACGACTACTACATCGTCAAGAAGAACATTGGAACTATCCAGAATGATGTTCTTGATTTCAGATTTGTTTACCTTAATCTTTAGCGGAGTATAACCTATATACGTATAAGTTAGTGTAGTCGGTTTTTCTAATTGTAACTCATAGTTACCGTCAATGTCCGTGATTGTTCCAACGTTGTTGTCGGATATGATGGAAGCTCCTATCAAAGCTTCACCGTCACTTCCCTTTACCTGACCTTTAATTATAATTTTTCCGACCGATTGAGGGTTTGATTGTGTACTCCTTTTTGACAGGATGATTTGTTTCTGACTTTTAATAATATACGCAATTTCGGTATCTTTGAATAAACTATTGAGTATGGTTTCAATGGATTTATTCTCTGTTTTGAAACTGACCTTTTTAGTGAAATCCGGTAAGTTCTCTGCATAAAAGAACTTATAACCGGTGTCTCCCTCAATTATTTTGATTGCCTGTGCAATTGTTTTATCGGCAATACTAACAGAATGCTGTGCGTGAACCGGATAGGTTATAACTAATAACACTAACAGGCATAACAGCTTAAACGGTTTTAAATTATTATTTTTCATAGGCTTAATTTGTTAACTGGTTTATTTTTATCTATGTTTTTTTATTATATTCTTTTGGGCAGAGACTGTTATTACAGAGTCGGTTACTGTATATGTCAGCGGATAACTCAGGCTCATCACATATAGGACATTAGTTAATGAGTTATTCTGAATGGTACCGGTGAATTTCATATTTCTCAGCTTTGCATCGTTAATATTGATTTTTACGTTATACATCCTTTCGATGGTTTGCGCAATGGAAGACAAGGGTTCGGCATTACAAACAAGCTGTCCTGTTCTCCAATAATTGGCGATTGAAATATCATCAGTTACTGATGCTTTGATAGTCTGTCGTTTCAGATTATAAGTAGCTACTCCGTTAGGAAGAAGAGTCACACTCTCTTTGTTGTTGTAGACTTTGACTTTTCCTTTGGCAAGAGTAGTAGTAATAAGGCTGTCAGTAGGATATGCTTTTACGTTAAATTCAGTACCTAAAGCTTCAATGTCTACTCCGTTACATGTTACAACAAATCTTTTATCAGGATTTTTGGCTACTTCAAAATAAGCTTCCCCATTAAGGCTTACCATGCGCTCTTCGGAATTGTAATTACCGGAAAATGATATCTTAGATGCAGAATTCAAATGTACTATGGTACCGTCTGCTAAGCGCATACTCCCTTTTTGGCCCGGTTCCACTTCAAAAGTATAGATGTTACTCTCCATATTCTCTTGATGTTCTGCAAAATTATTGTATAGTAAGTATGCAGTAAATGTTGAGCATACTATAATTGCAATAGCGGCAGCAACTCCTGGAATGGAGTAAATACGACGTTTGATGCTATGTTTGGGCGATACAGGTTTGGAAGAAACGGCTCCTTTGATTTTTAGCTGAATGTTATTCCATATTTCACTTTTGAGCGATTCATCAATATCTTCGGAGGCACTTTCCCATGCTTCCCTGCTATTGCGTTCGGCATCTTCAGAATTCATCCATTTGGCCAGTTCAGCACGTTCGGATGTTGAAGAAGAGCCTGTGAGCAGGTTCGTGATTAAATGTTTTATGCGTTCTATCTTCATCTTCTGTGGTTATTTATAGTATATATCCACAGCTCCCACAAAAGGATTACAAGAAAATGAAATATTTTAGAAATTTATCGAAGATACTGAAATAAAGATCATGAAAGCAGAGCCCATTTTGGACTTAAGAAAACTAATCGTACGATGTATTTGGGTAGAAACGGTTTTTTCTGAAATAGAAAGTTCCTGTGCTATTTCTTTGTTAGACAGTCCTTTGCTCCATCTCATCAGGAATATTCTGCGACGTGCTTCCGGAAGTTCGGCCAATAGAGAAAGAATTTGTTGTTCTATCATGTCGCGTGATAAATTTTCTTCTATGTCCGATTCTTCCTCTTCTTTGGCGGTTTCCTGTACCTTGATGGCATAACTTTTAAAGATATTGAGACGGCGTATTTCACGGAATAATAAATTTCGGGCAATAGAATATATATAGCCTTCAATATTGCCATTCACATCGAGATTTGATCGTGAATCCCATAATTGGAGAAACGTGTTTTGAGTAATATCTTTCGCCAGGTCTGAGTCATATATAAACGAATTTATATAATTGAAAATCTTTCCTACATAACTGTTGTAGAGTGATTCAAAGGTCTCTCTATTGCCGGAAATAAAAGATTCTATATCGTTTTGTTTTTTCATAAAAAACGGATTTGTATGATAATTGCGATGGTTCTCTAAAAATATTATTTATTTTAGTCTTATTGGATTGAAAAATCTGATTTTATCGGGTTTCTTAATTCATTTGTAACTTGAAATTCGTTTAAAATTTAAAGTTATCATTGCAAAATGCAATTATTTGATAATTACTTGCCCTTTTCATCCTTTTGCGTTAATAAATTGCAATATTAGTAACTAAAAATAAATATTAATAATATATTTGTTTCCAAAATCGAGTATGCCATGAAAAAATTATTTTTTATTCTCATTCTTTTATCCACTTTGAATATAAATGCTCAGGACACTTTGAAACTCAGGGTGATGACTTATAATCTGAGATTCGGTGAACTTGCAACTATTGATCAGTTAGCGGAACACATCAAAGCTTTTCAACCTGATTTCGTAGCTCTTGAAGAGGTGGATGTAAATACCCACCGGACACTTGCGCCTCATCAAAACGGCAGAGATATGCTCTCTGAATTGGCCGGAAAAACAAATATGTTCGGACTCTATGGAAAAACGATTCATTTCAGTGGTGGTTATTACGGTATTGGAATACTTTCCAAACATCCTTATATAAGTGTAAACAAATTAATGTTGCCTAATCCTCAAGGGGCGGAACCTCGCGCTCTTCTTGAAGGATTGTTTGAGGTTGGGAAATCAGATACTATCTTTTTTGCAGCCACCCATTTGGATGTGACAGACGAGAAAACTCGCGAATTACAAGCACAATACATCACTGATTATTTTAAAACTTCTTCTTATCCTGTGATAATTGGCGGAGATTTTAATGCTGAACCCAATTCTAAAGTCATAAAGAAAATTATGGCTTGTCATTGGTGGGATGCAACCGATTCGGCTTTAACTTTTCCCGCCTGGGAACCTAAAGTAAAAATTGACTATCTATACGCCCGTCCTCAAAAGGGGTGGAGAGTAGTACGAACCCAGGCGGTTCACTCATTATTGTCAGATCATCTTCCTATTATCACGGAACTTGAATATGTGCGTGAATAATAAATAGTTAGGTTTCATTTACATATATTTCATTTATTAAATTATTTTTCATTCCAGTTCTTTTCTATTTCTTCGAGGCTTTTTCCGGTGGTTTCGGGAACTAATTTCCATATAATCAGAATGTATGGAACGCACATGCCTGCGAAGATGAGGAATGTACCCGCCGGAGTAAGGTTCTGTAGCATCCAGGGGGTAAGTTGTCCGATGAGGAATGTTCCGATCCAAAGCGAGAATCCGGCAATGGACATAGCCAGTCCCCGGACTTTGATAGGGTACATTTCGGATAGAAGTACCCAGATAACAGCACATATGGATATGGCACAACAGAATATGTAGCTTAGGAAAAATATCAATAATGCAGTGCTTGGTATTTGCAATTCGGCTCCTTTGATAAAGTAAAATGCAATAAGCACTAACGAGATTATCATTCCCGAAACGCCATAATAAACGAGTTTCTTTCGTCCGACCTTATCGATGATAACCAATGCCAGTACGGTAGTGAGCATGTTAACCATTCCCACCAACACCTGGTAGAAAAGAGAATCTCCACTGGAGAGGCCACTTTCCTGAAAGATAGACGGGCCATAATAAAGTACGGCATTCACTCCCATGAATTGCCCTAAGATAGCGATGGATGCCCCGATAATTACTGCTTTGAGTATACCGGGCCGCAAAAGTAGAGACCATTCGGACTTGGATTCTCCGCCGGCAACTTGCCGTATGGCACTTATTTGTACCTCGGATTCGCTTTTACTGCCATAAATTCGTTGCAGAATACGACTTGCCCGCATTTCTTTATTTTTAAGAACCAACCAACGGGGGCTTTCGGGAATAAAGAAAATGATTAAGAAAAAGAGTAATGCCGGAACTGTTTCCATACCCAACATTCCTCTCCATATCTCGTCTGAAAAGATTTTAACAATCCATTGGTTACTCGATTGGGCAGCGGCATCGGCTCCAAGCACTAATTGGTAATTGACCAGATAAGCCCCTAAGAAACCGATGGTTATGGCTAATTGGTATAATGATACCAGTCGTCCCCGGTATTGGGGAACGGATACTTCGGATATATATAATGGTGAAATAATAGAAACGACACCGATACCGACTCCACCGATAATACGGTATATCACCAGTTCATTGAAGGAGGATGCTAACGCACAACCTATGGCAGATGCCGAAAATAGTATGGCCGAGAGAATCATTGTGTTTTTCCGGCCACCTCTGTCGCTTAGAATTCCGGCGCAGGCGACACCACCGATAGAGCCTATCAACGCACAACCTACGTACCATCCGGCCTGAAGGGTGTTTAGCCCGAATTGTTGTGATACCTGTGCTATTGTTCCTGAAATAACGGCTGTGTCATATCCGAATAGGAAACCTCCTAAAGCGGCCACTACCGATAGAAATATGATATATCCTATATTTGTTTTTGATTGGTTCATTTCTGCTTATTATTTGATATCGAAATATTCTTTATAGCGATCATACAGATGCCCGGCCTGGAGATAAGCTGACTGCGGGCTCATAAAATGAGAGAATTCAAATGTTATGGCTTTATCGTATCCGGCTCTTTGAGCTGCCTCAAGTTTAAGTCGTAATTTATCAAATTTAATAGGGAAAAACTTAATAGGCATATCTCTGTCGAAAGATTCGGCATTTGTCCAGCATTTCAATCCATATTTATCGGCCAGTCTTTTGTTTACTTCAAAGAAGGCATCCAGTTCATGATAATCTATCTGTCCGTCCTGGAAAGCGCAAGCATCTACTACATCACTGATTCCGGCAAATATTTCATCCCATTCTTCTTCGTGTTCCTTCACTGAAATTGAATCTTTCCTGCTGAGCATGGCGCTTGAAGCCTGTACAGCTTTTTTTCCGTCAATCCATGGAGATATGAACGTAGGCAGTCCGTTTGAAATATCTTTGCATTGTTTTCCTAATGCGTGGAATGTGCCGATTGCACCTTTGGTTTTCCGGCTGATTTCCGTACTGATATACCATCCCTGAAAGCTTTTATACTTCTCTCCGTAATTTTTCCAGACTTCATCAATTACATGTTTGTTGTGTTCTATTTCCCAGGTGAGATCATTTGTGTCCCAATATCTTCCGGAGTCGTACAAGCCAAAATAGAACTTCATACCATATTTATCAGCCAGTCGCAGATACATATCCAAAAGATCGACCGAAGGTTTATAGCAACCCTGACCGATCAGATATTCAGATGGATAAGTAATAAATTTACGATATCCTGAGCGGATCATAATGACAGTATCTATACCAATTGCTTTCATGTGTCGAAAATCGGCATCCCACTCTTTTTCTCCCCAGTTCTGATGAGGGATGTCATGAGATATTTCATCCAGAAAAGTTCCGGTTATTTTTAGTGCATTATTTGTGGGAACGATGAGTTTGTTCCGGATTTCGTCAGTTGTAGTTTCTCGCTCCTTTGAAATGCATGAAGAGAGCCATGACGGTAAGGTAATAGCGGCGGTGCCTGCCAATACTGATTTCTTTAAAAATTCCCTCCGATTGTTGATTTTCATATTTCCTGGTTTTTATGATTGTACAGATTATTGGTTTTCTAAAAATAGTATATATTCTAATGGATAGTAGTTTGTTGCACTTTCTTTGTGCATCCTTTTTCTAATCTTCTATTTATAGGAGATTAGAAACCTGTTTTTCTAAGAATGTCTCAATCTTTTCGGCAAATAAAACAATAAAATTATAATCTTGCAAGTATTTAATTAAATATTTTATTAAATACTCTAATAAAATGGATATATTATATAAAAAGACCCGAATATATTAGGGAAGAAAAACTATAAGTTGAGTGAAAGTGAATAACTGGCAATGATATAGTTTGTAAAAGTGTATATCCTGGCCTTTGAGAAGTCCGATTAAAAGTTCTGTTAATTGTATTGTTGGATTTTATATTTACAATTAATATTGATGATTATTTTTTTTCTTTTCATTCTGTAATATCTTATGTATTGTCTGTTTGTTCTTCGTAGAGGATCGCCCCGTTCCTCGTAGAGAATCGTACCGATCTCCGTAGAGTTTCGGGTCGTTTCTCGTAGAGAAAAAAGCGACTAATGCAATTTGTTGATTATGAGTGGTTTACCAGACTTCTAAATGAGCTTTTTTTGTCTTGTTATTTCTTTTATTCTTTTGGCTTTGGAAATGTTTTGGTATTTTTTATATATTTACAAATATGATGTATGATTGGTGTCTTGTGGATATTCGGAATAATAATAGCGGCATAAATCCAATTTTGGATTTATGCCGCTATATTTGAGATTTTGGGGTTGTGACTCTTATTTGGCGTATTCTGCCCAGTTTACATTTCTCATATCTCCACTTTTAGCAAGCTCTGCATGCATACCTAATGCAGCCTGGATGCAGTGTGGTGTTTGGGCTTTGCTACCTGCCAGTTTGAGGTAATCCCAAAGTAACTGTTTGTAGTCTGGGTGAGCACAGTTTTCAATAATAGCCTGTGCGCGTTCTTTCGGGCTCTTGCCACGAAGATCGGCTATACCTTGTTCGGTTATAATAATATTAACCGAGTGTTCGCTATGATCGAGGTGAGACACCATTGGAACGATGGCACTGATCTTACCTTCTTTGGCCACAGAAGGACAAGTGAAAATAGAGATGTAAGCATTACGGGTAAAGTCTCCCGATCCGCCGATACCATTCATCATTTTCGTACCACCGATATGTGTGGAGTTTACATTACCGTAGAGATCTGTTTCGATGGCGGTATTTATAGAAATGACACCCATGCGACGAACAACTTCAGGACTATTAGATATTTCCGAAGGACGAAGAACCAACTTGTCACGGAAGAAGTCCATATCATCATAAATACTTTGCAGGCAATCGTTGGTCACAGTCAGAGAGCAGGCACTACCAAATTTAACACGACCCTCACGAATCAGACCAATTACAGAATTCTGGATAACCTCTGTATACATTTCAAAGGCCGGAATTGTATTATCGCGACCCAATGCACCCAATACAGCATTGGCAATATTTCCCACACCCGATTGTAGCGGAAGGAATGTAGAAGGAATGATACCACGTTTCATATCGGCAGCCAGGAAGTCGGCTACATTCTGGCCAATTTTATCAGTCAAAGGATCAGCCTCTGCGAAACTGCGGGCTTCGTCAGGCCAGTTGGTTTCTACTACACCGACAATCTTATTAGGATCTACTTGTATGTAAGGTGTACCAATACGGTCACTTGGTTTGTAGATTGGTATTTCGCGGCGATAAGGTGGGTCAAGTGGTTCGTACACATCGTGCATTCCCATCATATTCTTGCTGTGTGCACTATTTAGCTCTACAATAATTTTATCTGCAAGGCGGCAGACAGTCGGAGCAATACCACCGGCAGCTGTCAGATAGATTTTTCCGTCCGGAGTTACTTCACAGGCTTCGATGATGGCTATGTTTACTTTTCCCATAAATCCATAGCGTACTTCCTGTGCCATTTGTGACAAGTGGATGTCGTTATAAGCAATCTCGCCATTGTTTACCGCTTTACGGAAATCTGAGTTAGTTGTGTACGGAGCACGGTAACGGATTGCTTTAGCGCGTGACAATATACCGTCACATGAATCGCCTGTGGAGGCACCTGTAAAAATGCCAATCTGATACGGGTTTCCTTTAGCGTGTTCAGCTTCTGCTATTTTTGCAATTTCAGCCGTAACGGCTTTGGCCGTTCCGGCAGGAGTAAACCCGCTAAGGCCGATATTGTAGCCATGTTTTACAAGGCTGGCAGCTTCCGCTGCCGAGATAAAATTCAATGCCATATAAATTGTATATTTTTCGTGTTAGAATTTACATTAATATTTTCTTTGCAATATTTCGGACCAGATAATGGCACGCCTTGCCTCTTCTGCCGATTGAATGGAAAATTTACTTCTGTTTACTTCTTTGATAGATTCAGATATATTATTCGGAGCATGGGTATTTCTGATACCCTCCTGAGGAAGGGATGGTTTGGGAGGTGGTACTGTTTTTTTCTGTGGCTTTTCAAAAATCACAGGTTTTTCAAATTCCGGCTCGTATTCATATTCGGGAGTTGGCATAGGCATACTTTTTTCTGGCTTATTGGACTTTTCTTTGTTGAACTGTTTGTAAATTCCAAAAGCGAGAATACCTGCTACCAAAAGAAATTGCATAACATCTTCCATAGGTTCGTTGGATTTTTGTCCGCCAAAGGTAACTATTTAATCTGATTAGAGCTAACATTTTAGCATGAAAAAAGGGCAGCTTCACAGCTCCCCTTAATTTTTTTAACCTAAACCTTAACTATGAAAAAATCTAATGTTTCTTTCATTGCACAAAAGTGTGAAATAAAGTTGAAATCTCCAAGTTGTGACTTGGAAAATGTTTGTTTCTTTAACATTAATTATAACTATTAGCTTCGATTACTAACTTGAAGCGTTATTTTTGTTTCAAATTGCCACTTATTGGCTCCGAAGCCGTATCTTTGCAACATCTAATTTAAATAATGATAAAATTATGAGTGAATTAACGGGAGCGGACTTTAAATCCGCAACTGCTGATGACAACAAAAAGTTGTTTATTGAAACGTATGGCTGCCAGATGAATGTGGCCGATAGTGAAGTAATTGCCTCTGTGATGCAGATGGCTGGGTATTCCGTTGCTGATTCTTTGGACGAAGCAGATGCTGTATTTATGAACACTTGTTCCATTCGCGACAATGCCGAACAAAAGATTTTGAATCGTCTGGAGTTTTTCCATTCGCTGAAAAAGAAGAAGAAACATCTGATAGTAGGTGTACTGGGATGTATGGCAGAGCGTGTGAAGGATGATTTGATTGAGCACCATCATGTTGATCTCGTTGTAGGTCCTGATGCTTATCTTACTTTGCCCGAATTGATAGCTTCGGTAGAGGCCGGGGAGAAGGCGATTAATGTGGAGTTGTCTACAACAGAAACGTATCGCGAGGTCATTCCTTCCCGCATTTGCGGAAATCACATTTCCGGGTTTGTGTCTATTATGCGTGGATGTAATAACTTCTGTACGTATTGTATTGTCCCCTATACCCGCGGACGTGAGCGTAGCCGGGATGTGGAAAGTATCCTTAATGAGGTGGCCGATTTAGTGGCAAAGGGATATAAAGAAATCACGCTGTTAGGACAGAATGTAAATTCTTATCGTTTTGAAAGAGAAAATGGAGAGGTTATTACTTTCCCGATGCTTCTGCGTACTGTAGCCGAAGCAGCACCAGGCGTGAGAATTCGTTTTACTACTTCGCACCCCAAAGATATGAGTGACGAAACGCTGGAAGTAATAGCACAAGTGTCCAATGTATGTAAACACATTCATTTGCCGGTACAAAGCGGAAGTTCACGTATTTTGAAATTGATGAACCGGAAATACACGCGTGAGTGGTATCTGGATCGTGTAGCTGCTATCAAGCGTATTATCCCCGATTGCGGATTGACTACTGATATTTTTTCCGGTTTCCACTCAGAGACGGAAGAAGACCACCAGGAATCTCTTTCACTAATGGAGGCCTGTGGTTATGATGCTGCTTTTATGTTTAAATATTCAGAACGCCCCGGCACGTATGCTTCCAAGCATTTGGAGGATAATGTCCCGGAAGATGTTAAAGTGCGTCGTCTTAATGAGATTATAGCTTTGCAAAATCGGCTTTCTGCTGAATCTAATGCGCGTTGTATCGGAAATGTTTATGAAGTCTTGGTAGAAGGGGTTTCCAAGCGTTCGCGCGAACAGCTTTTCGGTCGTACAGAACAGAATCGTGTCGTGGTATTTGACCGGGGTACACATAAGATTGGTGATTTTGTAAAAGTGAGAATTACTGAATCCAGTTCGGCAACACTGAAGGGTGAAGAAGTAATAGCTTAATCTCGTTTATTTCAGTATGGAAATGAGCGAAATTCACCACAGAGTAACACAGAGTTTAAATCTTTATTGAAACGCAGATTAACGCAGATTTTCGCAAAGGGAAACAAATCTAAGATAAAGAACTACAGTCTTTTAATCTGTATTTATCTGTGTTTATCCGCGTTTCATCAGATAAATAGTACTCTGTGGAACTCTGTGTTACTCTGTGGTGAAATACACTCAAAACTATTTTAATATGAGTGATTCTTTATTTTTTTGTTCAAGAAAGGTTTATCTTTGCTCTAAAGCGAAGATAAGCTGTACTTTGGTATAAAAAAATAAACGAGTTCATTTTATTCTGCTCTCGGTTTGCATTATCTTTGCCGTATAAACACTAAATGATTGTACTACTATGAACAGATTTTTTCTTTTGACACTCTCACTTTTCTTCCCATTGTCGATGATGGGGCAGTTGCCATTTCAAAAGACAGACGTAAAGGATGTTATGAAAAAAGTGGCCGATTGGCAGATTGCTCATCAAAAGGATGTGAAACACGGGGCACTGGATTGGACAAATGCCGCACTTTACATGGGAATGCTCGATTGGGCTGAACTGGCGGAGACGGAAATGGGGGATGCCTCTTATTATGATTGGTTGGTAAAATTGGGTCGGCGTTATGGCTGGCAGCCCGATAAACGAATGTATCATGCCGATGATATTGCTGTGGGACAGGTTTTTATAGATTTATATCGTAAGTCACTAGTGTCCCGTTAAAATCGGGACGAGTTATTAATTAATCAAATAATCCCGG
>ERZ1108168.51-NODE-51-length-120779-cov-7.309218_pt1 | contig 120779 bp, 93 predicted proteins | sample MGYA00403704_ERZ1108168 | MGnify/ENA primary metagenome ERZ1108168 (study PRJEB35170, sample SAMEA104062421) | human gut metagenome | biome: human gut; feature: human-associated habitat; material: faeces | place: Denmark | collected 2012-06-12 ...
TGCAACTCATTGAGCTGCACGCTTTTGCTTATTGTTTATTATCTGTTTCCTTATCAGAATCATTTGACTTCCTCGAAGTCTGCATCCTGAATATGTTCATCCTGTCCACCATTAGACTGTCCACCAGCTTGTTGTCCACCGTTCATATCCGGACCAGCCTGAGCACCACCTTGTGCACCGCTCTGTGCATACATCTCAGCACTTGCAGCCTGGAATGCAGTATTCAGTTCAGCCATAGCACTGTCAATAGTTGCCAGATCCTGCGCTTTGTGAGCATCTTTCAATTTCTGCAAAGCAGCTTCAATCGGAGCTTTCTTGTCAGCAGGCAACTTATCACCCAGTTCTTTCAATTGATTTTCAGTAGAGAAAATCATACTGTCAGCCTGATTCAGTTTATCAATCTTCTCACGTTCTTTCTTATCTGCCTCAGCATTAGCTTCTGCTTCTGCTTTCATCTTATCAATTTCTTCTTTGCTCAAACCACTGGAAGCTTCAATACGGATCGCTTGTTCCTTACCAGTAGCTTTATCTTTAGCAGATACTTTTAAGATACCGTTAGCATCGATATCGAATGTTACTTCAATCTGGGGTACACCACGACGAGCCGGAGCGATACCTGTCAGGTTGAACTGACCGATTGATTTATTCTGTGCAGCCATCGGACGTTCACCTTGCAACACATGAATAGTTACTTCTGTCTGATTATCAGCAGCAGTAGAGAATGTTTCACTCTTACGTGCGGGAATAGTTGTGTTAGCATCGATCAACTTAGTCATCACACCACCCAGTGTTTCAATACCCATTGACAACGGAGTAACATCCAACAATACCACGCCTTTGATTTCGTCTGTTAACACAGCACCCTGTACAGCAGCACCGACAGCCACTACTTCATCGGGGTTAACACCCTTAGAAGGAGTTTTACCAAAGAAATCTTCAACCAGTTTCTGTACGGCAGGGATGCGTGAAGAACCACCTACAAGGATTACTTCATCAATATCAGAGTTACCCAGACCTGCATCCTGCATTGCTTTTTTACATGGTTCAAGACAAGCCTGAATCAAGTTATGAGCCAGAGATTCAAATTTAGCACGAGTCAATGTCTTAACCAAGTGCTTAGGTACACCACCTACCGGCATGATATACGGTAAGTTGATTTCTGTACTTGTAGAAGAAGATAATTCAATCTTAGCTTTTTCAGCAGCTTCTTTCAAACGTTGCAAAGCCATCGGGTCCTGGGTAAGATCAGCACCTTCATCATTCTTGAATTCTTCAACTAACCAATTGATAATTACCTGGTCAAAGTCATCACCACCAAGATGAGTATCACCATTAGTAGAAAGTACCTCAAACACACCACCACCGAACTCAAGGATAGAGATATCAAATGTACCACCACCAAGGTCGAATACGGCAATCTTCATGTCTTTGTGTGCCTTATCAAGACCGTAAGCAAGTGCAGCAGCAGTCGGTTCATTTACGATACGTTTTACTTCCAGTCCGGCAATCTGTCCGGCTTCTTTAGTAGCCTGACGTTGTGAATCAGAGAAGTATGCAGGTACAGTGATAACTGCTTCTGTTACTTCTTGTCCAAGATAGTCTTCAGCAGTTTTTTTCATTTTCTGCAAAATCATTGCAGAAATTTCCTGCGGAGTGTAAAGACGACCATCAATATCAACACGCGGAGTGTTATTATCACCTTTTACTACTTTATATGGAACGCGGGTTACCTCTTTTTGCACCTGGTCCCAATTTTCACCCATGAAGCGTTTAATAGAGAAAATTGTTCTTGTCGGATTTGTGATAGCCTGACGTTTGGCAGGATCACCTACTTTACGTTCGCCCCCATCAACAAATGCAACAATAGAAGGAGTTGTACGTTTACCTTCGCTGTTTGCAATTACTACCGGTTCGTTTCCTTCGAATACAGAAACACATGAATTTGTTGTTCCTAAGTCAATACCAATAATTTTTCCCATGATCTTTATACTTTTATATTATTTATTATTCTAATTTCCTTTTGTCCGGCTGTCGTTCAGCGCCTTTTTTCAAGGATATCTTTCAAACGGACGACAACTAAAAAACAAACCGTGTGCCAAAAGGAAATTACATTAGTTAGTGACATATTTTCTGCCAAAACGACAGTTTTTAACGTTAGAAGCTGCCGCAGCAGGCACAGGGCCGCAAGCATGATTGCTTCATACAACAAATGTAATCGGCTCTGGTTCGATGGAAAAAATAAATTCTTATCTTTGTGGTTGGAAGTTAGTAGTTTCTAATTTATACAAACCTGATATGACAAACCGTATTTTATACATCTGCCTTTTTGTTTTGTTGACAGCCTGTGGCGGAAAAACAAAAAAGGAAACAGTGCTACAGGATGGTACTCCCGTTTCTCTGTCACAAGCCCAAGGTTTCGGCATAGCACATGCCGATAATTATACCATTGTTACTGTATATAACCCCTGGAAACCGGGAGAAATATATGATAAATATTATCTCGTTAAAGATGAGACAATTGCAGTGCCCGAAGACGGACATAAGATTACTATTCCGCTAAAGAGCCTGATGACAAATTCAGCTACCCACCTCGGCTTCCTCGAACTGTTAGGAGAACTTGACAAAGTGACGGGAGTATGCAATTCTGATTATATTTATAACCCGGCTATTCTAAAGGGAGTAGAAAAAGGACAAATTAAAGATTTGGGAGATGCTTTCAATCTCGATATAGAGAACCTGCTCCTACTCCATCCACAAGCTGTCATGACTACTGCTTATAATACCGAAGATGAGAATAGCAAACGAATGCGGCAAACAGGACTTAATATTATATATAATATAGAGTGGCAAGAACCAACTTTGCTGGGACGTGCCGAATGGATTAAATTTATCGGAGCCTTTTTTGATAAAGAAGCATTAGCCGACAGTATATATACCGGAATAGAACAACGCTATAACGATTCAAAAATGAAAGCACTGGTACTCTCATATGCTCCATCTATCTTCTCCGGACAGGATTATCGCGGTACCTGGTCATTACCAGGTGGTAAAAGTTATACAGCCCAATTGTTTCGTGATGCCGGAGCCTCGTACAAATACTCACAAGACTCAACCAGCACCAGCATCCCCAGCAATATAGAAGAGGTATTAGTGAACTTCAACCAAGCGGATATATGGATAGGTGTACAGACTTCTTCACTTGAAGAATTAGGAAAAACAGATAGCAAATACAAACTTTTCAAAGCCTACAAAGAAGGTAACGTGTACAACACAAACAAACGAATAAATGCTACCGGGGGAAATGACTACTGGGAAAGCGGAGTTGCACGTCCTGATTTGCTACTGAATGACATGATTAAAATCTGCCATCCCAGCCTCTTATCTGAATACGAACTGACCTATTACGAACGACTGAAATAATGAAAAATTATCCTCTGTTTTTTTTGTTAGGCGGGTTGCTGATTTGTGCTTTTCTGGCTGATATCGCTATTGGCAGTGTCAACCTGTCATTATCTGATGTGTGGGCAACCTTAACAGGAAACAGCGATAATCTTATTTATCATGAAATCATATTAAATCATCGGCTACCTAAAGCTATTACTGCCATACTGGCGGGAGGAGCCCTCTCCGTAGCCGGCGTACTGATGCAAACACTGTTTCATAATCCATTGGCAGGCCCCGACGTATTGGGAGTTACTTCCGGTGCCAGTCTGGGAGTTGCCTTACTTACATTAGGAACTTCTACCCTTCCCCTTTGGCTCATTACCGGGTGGGGACAGGTTATGGCTGCTATTATTGGAGCAGTATGTGTACTATTGTTGGTTATAATCGTGTCCATTCGCATACCGCAGACTGTTTCTTTGTTAATAATAGGTATGATGTTCGGTTATTTTGCCGGAGCAATAGTGAGTATTCTGCAAAGCATGAGCAATCCGGACACACTGAAACTATTCATTACCTGGACATTCGGTAGCCTTTCTTCTGTCGGTTGGGGACAAATGGCAGTAATGGCTCCCATCATTATCAGTGGAATCTTTCTGGCGCTACTTTTGCAAAAACAGTTGAATGTATTACTCTTAGGTAGAAACTACGCCAGCGGACTGGGTATTTCTGTCACCCAACTACGTTTATGGATTATTCTCGCTACAGCACTATTAGCAGGCACTTCAACGGCTTTCACCGGACCAATTGCTTTTATTGGGATTACAATGCCTCATATTGCCCGCGGATTGTTCCAGACTCCTAATCACCGGATTATTCTTCCGGCTTCTATGCTGTGCGGAGCCATCATCCTATTAATATGTGACCTTATTTCACAAATGCCTGGTTTTCAAGGTACACTCCCCGTCAATGCCGTGACAGCCCTCTTTGGTGCTCCAGTCATTATCTGGATCATACTAAAAAATAAAGGATAAAAAGGATAAAGCAATACTTCAGTAAGACCTTCATAGCGTATGATAGGACTCAACCTGTACAAGGTTGGTAAGGAACGATGTACGACATGTACATGTCGTACTGTACCAGATGCACATGTCGTACTGCACGAGATGCACATGTCGCGCTGTACGAGATGCACATGTCGTACAGCGCTTCTCACCGAAGAAAAGAGTACTTCTCTAAGGCAAAAGCCATCTACCTTCCTTATATTCAGACATAAACACATAGCCCCGGATGTACAACATTTGTTCATCCGAGGCTACACTATACTTATTTAATATATACTTCTCTTATTTCTTGGTAAGCACCAATACTAAAGTATTATTCGCATCATACAAGCCAATTCCACCACTGGCAAGTTTACCAAACGATTTCACTTCATTCAGGGCACTCATAATTTTGCCTTCGATTTCCATATCAGGACATGTCATCATGGTAGATGCTACAGCTGGGAAAGAGATTGAAAGAGCATTCCCCTCCTCCGTTTTGAAACCACCATTGATCAGGTTACATCCGGCATTGCCATGAATTCTCTGTTCTTTCACATCAAAAGCAATGAAAGGCTGTTTCTCCATACCTGTAGGAACTGCTTCTCCATTCACTTCCGTAATGTTCCATTCACCCTTCAAATCAGTCACTTTCACATCGGCAGCTTTCTTTTGAAGTATAACAACAGGACGATCGGAAGCATTACAGAGAGCCATTGTTGCTTTCCCCATTTTTTTATATCCCTTCACCTGTCCCAAAGTACTCAATACATTCTGTTCAAGGGTCATGTCCGGACAAGCCATACGAGTACTGCCCAATGCTCCCAGATCAATTGTACCTGCTTTCGCATTCACATCAATTGATCCAATTAAACGATTACATCCGGTGTAACCATATACTTTTCCGGTGGTAGTATCAAAGCCTATAAAAGGGATCTGCTGACCTTGACCCGGTACAACAGCTGTACCATTTATCTCAATAATATTCCATTCACCATTCATAGAAGATAAAGAAGTCGCCTCTTTGGAAGAGCGGCAAGATGACATTGCAAGTGCTGCACCTGCAATGAAAATAGAAACTAATACTTTTTTCATTATTCAATAACGTTTAAGTTAAATATGGGCGCAAATATATCAAAAATAACATAAAGTTCATACATTTGTCTAATTTAATATTAACAGAACAGACAATTCAATGGTTCATGAAATACAAATGAAGATGAAAAGAATTACATTTATTCTCCTCTGCCTTATTCTGAGAATTGTAACCATTACAGCTCAGAATGATTATCTTGTGACGACGCCTCAGCAAAAAAGTAATAGCATGAGCGAAGAAGAACAATTCATTGAAAGCAACTTTCCGTTGCAACTCCTATGTAAATGGACACCCGGATTAAAATTCATGTTTATTCCTGATGGCAATGAGCTTTTTATTCCAATCTTCAACTCTTACGAAATAGAAAAAGAAGTAGATAGCAATAAGCTTAAACACAAAATTTTCGAGTTTCAGGGTACAGAAGAGAAAGAAAAGGAGACCTACGTGGGTATCAATTACTCTACCCGCTTCATCTTTAACTGCGAAGGAAAGAAGTATTATTCCGAATTCAAAAACCTACGCCTTAATGATATTTGTGAGCAAAACCCACGTGCCAACATTAGCGGCCTGGTATATTTACCCGATGTAGACAAGGCACGAGAATTACTTATCGGCAAAGTTGTTTACACCCACATCACCAGTGCACGGATAGACGACAGTAATAGCTATTCAGGCTATAAGACAGTACAAATTGCCGAAAATGAAAAAGTTACAATCACAAATATAGGAGTAGGCAGTAAAGCCTATCCGGTAAAAATTGTTTTTGAAGACACAAAAGGTAATTCATATTATGTTGAGGTAGCTTTATCCAGGACAAATTCCGGCATGGATAAGGCGGACTTTCAGGCAGATAAGAAAACTAAATATTTTCCAAACGCATTCTCATTCAATAATCAAAATGCATTAACACTTGAAAACTTAAAAAGCAAATACGTCGGCATGTCCGTCTATCCCAAGCAAACGATGAGTACAAAATGCAACATGAAAGTAGAAGGAAGTACCACAGCATTAGAAGTACGCCTGCTACGCTACACTCCGTTACAAATAAAAGATATTTCCATTGAGCCTCCTAAAACAGTAGCTATGCTGACTCTGGAAGATACAAACGGAAGCACTTATGAGACTGAAGTAGATTTGAAATATGATATAATTACCAAAAACGAGAATTACATAGAAGATATTTTTGTGTTTGGAAATATCCGGAAGCAGTACCCTTACATCACAGAAGAAAATTGGAAACTAATTGCCCAAGGTAAAATAAAGGAGGGAATGACCACAGATGAATGTCGTCTGGCACTGGGCAATCCTATCCAAATAGAATATAAACAGGACACGCGTTTTGAAAGCTGGTTGTACGCTCGTAAAATACTTGAATTTGAAAGCGGCACGTTGCTTCGTTATAAATAAATAAGGAAAGAGGGAATGATTTTATAAAAATAATACCGTATATTTGTTCCTTAAACAAGTCTTAAATTCTTAATTTTTAATTCTCATATTAAAGAAATGGGTAGAGTTCTTATTATCGGTGCGGGCGGTGTAGGTACCGTTGTTGCGCACAAAGTGGCACAAAATGCCGATGTATTTACTGACATTATGATTGCCAGCCGCACTAAATCCAAATGCGATGACATCGTAAAAGCCATTGGTAATCCTAATATAAAAACAGCCAAAGTAGATGCTGATAATGTAGACGAGCTGGTAGCTTTATTCAATGACTTCAAACCGGAAATGGTAATCAATGTTGCCCTCCCCTATCAAGACCTTACCATTATGGAAGCTTGTCTGAAAGCTGGAGTGAACTATCTGGATACTGCGAACTATGAGCCCAAAGATGAAGCTCATTTTGAATATAGTTGGCAATGGGCTTACCACGATCGCTTCAAAGAAGCCGGGCTGACAGCTATCTTGGGTTGTGGTTTCGATCCGGGGGTAAGTGGAATCTATACAGCATATGCCGCAAAACACTATTTCGACGAAATTCAGTATCTGGACATCGTAGACTGTAATGCAGGTAATCATCATAAAGCGTTTGCCACTAATTTCAATCCGGAAATTAATATCCGTGAAATCACCCAAAACGGACGTTATTATCAAGATGGTAAATGGGTAACCACCGGTCCGCTTGAAATTCACAAAGATATTACCTATCCTAATATCGGTCCGCGCGATTCATACCTACTCTATCATGAAGAGTTGGAGTCATTGGTAAAACATTTCCCTACGATCAAGCGTGCACGCTTCTGGATGACTTTCGGTCAGGAATATCTGACTCACCTGCGCGTAATTCAAAATATTGGTATGGCCCGTATTGATCCAATCAATTACAATGGCGTAGAAATCATCCCGTTACAATTCCTCAAAGCCGTATTACCTAATCCACAGGAACTGGGCGAAAACTATGAAGGCGAAACTTCTATTGGCTGTCGCATCCGGGGATTGAAAGATGGTAAAGAACGCACATACTACGTATACAACAACTGTAGCCATCAGGAAGCTTACAAGGAAACTGGCATGCAGGGAGTCAGTTACACTACCGGTGTACCGGCAATGATCGGTGCTATGATGTTCTTCAAAGGAGAGTGGAAACGTCCGGGTGTGAATAATGTAGAAGAGTTTGATCCGGATCCGTTCATGGATCAACTGAATAAACAGGGATTACCCTGGCACGAAGTATTTGATGGTGATTTAGAGTTATAAAATAATATGGGATTAAACGTTGGAGATAAAGCTCCCGAAATATTAGGAGCAAACGAAAAAGGAGAGGAAATACGTCTCAGCAATTATAGAGGAAAGAAAATCGTAATCTACTTTTATCCAAAAGATAATACTTCCGGATGTACAGCGCAGGCTTGTAGCTTGCGTGACAATTACTCTGAACTGCGTAAAGCCGGTTACGAAGTGATTGGTGTAAGTGTGGATGATGAGAAATCACATCAGAAGTTCATAGCTAAAAACGAATTACCCTTCACTCTCATAGCCGATACAGACAAGAAATTGGTAGAAGAATTCGGTGTATGGGGAGAAAAAAAACTGTATGGGCGTGCATACATGGGAACATTCCGTACTACTTTCCTTATTAACGAAGAAGGAATTATAGAACGGATCATTGGACCTAAAGAGGTGAAAACCAAAGAACACGCCGCTCAAATTTTAGTAAACAAAGACTAATCAGTCAGTATACTGACTACTAAATTCTAACTACTAACTACTAAAATAGTATGGCAAAGAAAGACGAACTTAATTTTGAAACAGGAAATAATATGGCATCAAGCGAAAAACTAAAAGCCTTACAGGCTGCCATGGACAAGATAGAAAAGAGCTTCGGCAAAGGTTCTATCATGAAAATGGGTGACGAAGTTGTAGAAGAAATGGAGGTTATCCCTACCGGATCAATCGCATTAAACGCAGCTCTTGGCGTAGGCGGTTATCCACGTGGTAGAATAATCGAAATCTATGGTCCGGAGTCTTCCGGTAAAACAACTCTGGCCATCCATGCCATTGCTGAGGCACAAAAGGCAGGAGGTATTGCAGCATTCATTGATGCTGAACATGCATTCGACCGCTTCTACGCAGAAAAGCTGGGAGTAGATGTAGACAATCTCTTTATCTCTCAACCGGATAACGGAGAACAGGCATTGGAAATTGCAGAGCAGCTAATCCGTTCTTCTGCCATTGACATTATTGTTGTAGACTCTGTGGCAGCGTTAACCCCGAAAGCCGAAATTGAAGGCGATATGGGGGATAACAAAGTTGGCTTACAGGCACGCTTGATGTCTCAAGCACTACGTAAACTAACTTCTGCAGTAAGCAAAACCCGCACTACTTGTATTTTCATCAATCAGTTGCGTGAGAAAATCGGTGTAATGTTTGGTAATCCGGAAACGACTACCGGTGGTAACGCATTAAAATTCTATGCCTCTGTACGTTTGGACATCCGTGGTTCTCAACAAATAAAAGATGGCGAAGAAGTTATCGGTAAACAGACTAAGGTAAAAGTAGTGAAGAATAAAGTGGCACCTCCTTTCCGTAAAGCAGAGTTCGATATCATGTTCGGCGAAGGTATTTCCCGTTCCGGTGAAGTGATCGATCTGGGAGCTGATATGGGAATCATTAAGAAAAGTGGTTCATGGTATAGTTACAATGATACTAAACTGGGACAAGGACGTGACGCTGCAAAACAGTGTATCGCCGACAATCCGGAATTGGCAGAAGAACTTGAAGCATTAATATTTGAAAAACTGAAAGAACATAAGTAAAATTAAAGATTGAAAATTAAAGGCTGCGCAATTGGATTAGTAACCCCTGCACAGCCTTTTGTTTTTATCCTTTTTTATCAATCAATAGCTGATCAACCTTCTTAAAACCAATAAATATATGCCAGTGTACTACAGCTAATAACAACCCACAGTAATATACCTTGAATCAACGGCTTTAACCCTACCGACCTTACTACATCCATAGAAAGAGAAGCACCTATGAAAAACATAGTTATAGTCAAAGTTTTACGAGCCAATCCGTTAATAGCAGATCCTAACTCCGGAACACTACCTAAGAGATAAGTATTTACTATCATAGCCAGTACAAAGAAGAAAATAAACCAGGGAATACTTATTTTTTGTCCCTTACTTTTGAATATAAACGAAGTTGCAAATGCCATCGGAATAATCCAAAGAGCACGAGTCAATTTTATAGTAGTAGCTACCTTCAAAGCCTCTTCACCGTACGCTGCCCCTGCCCCAACAACAGAACTCGTATCATGAATAGCAATGGCAGCCCATGTTCCGAATTCATGCTGGCTCATACCCAAAGCGTGACCAATAACGGGAAAGATAAACAATGCAATTGCATTTAGAATGAAAATGGTAGCTAATGCCACAGACATTTCACTATCATTTGCTTTCACCACCGGTCCAACAGCAGCAATAGCACTCCCCCCACAAATAGCAGTACCGGAACTGATCAAATAAGAGGTATTACGGTCCACCTTCAATACCTTGCGACCAATAAACCACCCGATCACTAAGGTACCAATAACAGAAATAATTGTAAACTCCATACCTTCTTTACCGGAAGCTAAAGCAGAATCAAGATTCATACCAAACCCCAAGCCGACAACGGAATATTGCAATAAATATTTTGAGGTTTTCTTATTAAACTTGGGATGTGCCTGCCCACAGATTAATGCAAAGGCTAACCCCAGAAAGAGTGCTAAAGGAGGTGTCACCCATGCAGAAAGGGCATGCATGCCTGGAATGTAGTCTAACAACAAGAAGAAAGTTAAAATTGAAAGTAAAGCTACATAGACAGTTTTGTTATTTGCCTTTAATGTTCTTGTAATTGCTAAAGCCATATCTTTATTATTTAATTATTTTTTTCGGCTGCAAAGATACGCTTAGTTTATGGGTTACGCCAATCGTTTCTACTTATGTACTATAACTTTTAGTTATCACCTCCAAATAGAAATAACTTATAGTACAAAGTTTTCTACTACTATCTTGAGACTAATTTACTGCAAATAAATTCAGCTATCTCTTATAAACACCTAATTATTTTAACAAATGCTTATTTATAAAATTCCATGCACCTTCTTTGTAATAACGATGTCCTCCATTACCAATATAAAGCTCACAATTATCAGGTACACCGGCAGCCGTATATATTTTCTTCAGATTTACAAAAGCTTTCTGAGCTTCTTTTAGAGGAAACATAGTATCGTCTTTTCCATTCAAAGTACAAAAAAAGCGAGGGGCTGTCAGCCCTGCAATATCACACATTTCACCATATTCCAATATTCCCGGAATGTAATTACAGTCACAATGATACATTGCTCCAATACTTCCTGCAAAAGTACAAAAATATGAAGATGGAATCGACATCGAAATACGAGTATCGCATGCTCCGGCAAAAAGAGTCGTCGTTCCACCTCCCGAATTACCAGAAACAATAATATTAGACTTATCAACGGGCAACTCTGCCAATGCCCAATCTATCAACTTAGAAATATCCCATACTCTATCACCTATAGGAGTTCGTCCAACCAATAAATCTTGCATCAATAGCGTACGACAAGAATATGGTACATCCTTTGCCTTATCTTCCGAAGTACGGGTCTTTCCGAATCCTCTTGAAGTGGGAGCAATAGCAATAAAGCCATTTTGTACAGCCTGTACAGCAACATTTCTTTCACCAACTTCACCTTCTATACGCTCTTGCTCAGAGAGATATATTCCGGCGTAGGTTTCTGTATTTTTCCCATGTCCATGTGGTGTTATCATTAAAGGCAAATTTCCTTCTTTATTTTTAGGTAATAAAAGTACAAACGGCAGGGGAACAGTCGGTTCAGTCCATATTTCCCATCTCTCTCTAATAGCGTATCCGATATCTTCAGAATTGATTTTCCTGGCTTTAATTTTAAATGAAGACAACTGCCTTTCTAACTGACTGATTCCTAATCTTTCTTTTAACTTATCTCTAAATTCTGTCTGCCAAACGTCGACCTCTTCAGGTGTTGTGCCCTTGAATGCATATTTCATTTCAGCACTGTTATAGAGATCCTCATAATAAGCAGATGCGGAAAAACTATCTTTATAAGCAAGGCTTCGTTCTCTCGGAATATCATTTTTTTGAATTGTTTTTTTATAGTTTACACATTGGGTCATAATCAATATACTTGATAATAATGCAGACCAGTAAATTATCGACTTCATAAGCATATAACGTTTTTTTTAAGTTTTATCTTAATGTGAATTATAGTAATGATTATAACTTTACACTTATCACTACTTGATACAAGAAAGTGGTCTTAATACAACTTTACCCGAAATACCTGACGGCTTGGGGTGCCAGTTTCCTGCGTCAAATTTCCCATCCTTTCCAACATTCATTCGTCCTTTTGATTCGACGTTCGCATTATAAAAAATCTTCCATTCTAATCCTTTTTTATCCATATAAGAAATACGATTTGCCATAAGGTTGGAAACTTTAATTTTCAGTTCATCATTTCCTTTCAATACAGAAGCTGGTATCTCTATTACATACGGAGCATTAAAAAGAGTTCCCTGATATTTGTTATTCACGTATATCGCAGCACTCTCGTACAGATTCTCTATATGAAGTAACCAAGCATCCGCTTTTCCCGATAATGCAGGGATACGAGTAGTATATTCAGCAGTCCCAGAAAAAGCTGCGTAATCTTCTCCATATTCTGTCCATGACTCCAACTCTGTAACATTTCTTGTTTCCGGTAGTACAGGCCCACCTTTCACAAAAGAAATCGTCCAATTATTATCCAAAAGAACCTCTTCGCCTATCGGTGTATAATAAGGATACAAATCACCCACATACTTTTGACAGAATGTTTCAACTACCATCGATTCATTGGGTTTTAAACTAAGCCATAGTTCTGTCTTTCCACTCTTCTCACGTGTCCGCGCATAACCGTCTTTTCCAGTCATTGGATTATATAATGCACACGATTTATAATCCGCATTCAAAGTTATCCAATCTGAAAATTCTTTATCTTCAGGATTCAAAATAAAATAATAGAAATTCCCGTCTTCTTTTAGCCGCCTGACACACTGTAATCCCTGTTTACAAATACTTTCGGAAATAATACCCGATTCACTCATCAAATCCGAGATGGTCCCAGAGGTTATAAATTTGCCTTTCCCATATTGAGCAATACACACTTTCCCCTTTTCTACAAATCTAAGTTCATCTTTCAAAGAGAACAATTTGTTTCTGTTGTGTTCTAAATTAATCAACCCCGGAACATCGGAAGGAAGCGTACCATAAAAAGCAACGGTAGCACCAGCTTTTACCAATTCCATCAATCGTTCAAATGTCTTTAAAGGCATATGTTTTATTTTAGGAATCACAATCATCTTATATATATTCCCTCCGGCAGAAACACCTTCTTTCCCGACTTTCACCTCTTGTAATAGTTGGTCAGACACAGCATCCCATGAATATCCGTTTAGCCAGAGATAACGCCCGCATTCATCCATTGTTACCGTTTTAAAAGAATGGAAGTAATGAAATATTTCTTTACCGGGAGTAGACCAAAGATCAGAAATTCCGTAATAAAGCAATAAATCGTTAGATGGCTTTCCTGCCTGCAAAAAGCTTTGTGAACAGGCTACATATTTATTGAGTGCTCCGAAATCATCCCAAAAACTATTGGATGGAGTAAAATGTACCGCTGCATAATACAGCCATCCCGGCCAAGAAGCATTTTGAGGAGAATAAGCTGTACCATGATAAAATATATGATTTACACCCCCCAATAAGAATTTATCATTGGCAATCTTAACATCAGACAATTTAGTTTGAAAATGTTCACTTAACAAAGTTGCTGACTCTGCTGACGTTAGCTTCTTTCCCCTCAGATGAGCAGCCGAAGAAGCACTTTTTATATCCGTAATCGTACTCCCTTCTGTTTCCGGAATATCGCTGGCTGCATACAAATCCAGAGCATTAGCCGGAGAACCGTGTGCCTGATTCCGAATTCCTTTTCCTTGATGTTCAGCCCACAACTGCCATTTTCGGGTAAATCGTTCTAATAATAAATCAGAGATAACCATACGATAATCGTATAAAACCCTACCATTAGTATCATCATCTGCCAAGCCTAAAAGAGCCGGAAGATATTGTTTTAAATCATATCCACAAACCCGTTTAAACTCCTTAAAAAAATCCGGAGTCCAATTTGCACATCCAACTGCATCATCCACTTCATAAGAGTCATTAAAATAACATCTCAAGTAACTCAAATCGTATCCGGAGAATGCATCGTCAAATTTCTTTAGATATTCACTGACTGCATACTCCGAAAAATGATCTATTACATTCCCTTCCCCCCCGGGGCCCGCACGTTCCACCATTTTACCATGATTACCTTGAAATAAAGCACAAACCAACCAGTCTCCCTGAGGAGCAGTCCAGTCTAAAACCCCGTTTCTCACCCTATCCGTAAGATCTATGGTTTCTGTAAATCCGACTTGCCCCACTCGTTTCTTATTCGCCGTGACAGCAACCAAAGGCAAGTTTTTTCTATACCAAACCTGCGCATAACAATTCTCTTGCAAATTCCGGTTAGCAGTGACAGGTTCCTTCACATCGTCAATGTCCACTTTCAAACCACTTTGAGTATAAACCAACGGTTGACGGATATATTCTATTCTCTCAGCCAGTCTCTGCCCCTCTTGCAACCTAAAAGTTTTTGACAACATACTTTTGCAGGCCATATCCTCATTGACCCAAGGCCCACCAAACGGCCATCCGGATGTATTCGCCATATCTACCCCCATGCCAAGGCGTTTAGCCTCAGCAAGGGTGTACACTAATTTATCCATCCATTTTGGAGATAGAAAATCAATAAATTTACTTTCTTCTCCCCTGACGCCATATATAGGAGTTATTTCGACCCCTCCTATTCCTGCTTTCCGATACGATTCCAAGGCAGTTGTAATATCCTTTTCAGTCAAGACATTCCCAAACCACCACCAACGAGTCCATGGTCTCATCTCCTGCGTGATTCCCGGCCATTTTACCACTCCGGTTTCTTGCATTTTTGAACTATCAGAAAGAGAACAAGAAGTCAAAAATATCACAACAGCATATAAGGGAAAATATTTTCTTAATATAATATCCATCTCCATCACTTAGTTAATTATTTAGCTAAAGAAACCGATTTTATTTTGACACGTCCTCCCTCATCATTAGATACAACAAAACCGATTGTCACAGGTCCGCTTGCCAATACTTCAAATTCCATACCCTGTTTTGTTATCTCTATTGTCTCATCCCAATGAAGATAAGCAAGAACATCAGAATTACTTTCAACATCATCAATATCAGGAAGTTCCACTCCCTTAGTTACTACAAAATAACAATTATTTTTTCCAACAAAACTAAACGGAACAAAAGCAGCATAATAAGCCCCTTCCGGTAAATCCGTGGTCTGATAAATTTTAGCATTTTCCAATGCACCCGTCGTTGCTTTATTTGCATAAAAATCCATCACTCCGCCATTATCTCCCTGATAACCGCCTACATATATTTTCTTAGACGAATTATAAGTCGACAATACATTTTCAGTACAGGTCCAATCTTTCAGGCAGTCAACACGTCCGGAAACCAATCCTGCTTTCTGGAAAGGATTTCCACCATTTTTAATGTAGATATCCGTAATATCCTCCCAAATATGAACCACTTTTTCTTTCGTAACCAGATTTCCACGCGTACCCTTCGAAGTCAGTTTTACATTATAAATTCCAACCCCGGGAAACACATGCTTCTGAGGCTCTTTCTCGTTAACCGTTGACGACCCGTCATCAAAATCCCATTCATAATCCAGACAGAAAACAGATTTATTGGAGAAAGAGACCTCAAATGGTTTCTTTTCGTCCATTTCGAAAGTGAAGTCCGGTTGAGGCTCTATAAACCCCGCTGTAATGTCGACAACAATAAGACTCATTTTTTCATTGATCTCTGCGTTCGAATTTAGTATCCTTATGCCTAATACATATCTTTTATCCAGATTATCCAATAAAAAAGGAATATCCACAGTTAAATTCAATTGTCCTAAATCTTCTCCCTTTGCAATATGTATTTCCGTATCCAACCGATATTTATCTGCAGGCAGAATTTCGGGAATAGTACCATCTTCACCCACTAATTCTTCCGAATCGATAAGAGCGGGTATCGTATCATTATCAATACCCAATTCAACGCTCACATCATTATTGCTCCATATCGATGACCGGTATATGCCCAAAGGTATCAAAACCTTATTATTCTCTACATCGATTTTATAACGAAACGGGGCATTTTCTGTTTCTACAATCTGATCAACCTTATAAATAATACTTTCATAAGTACCCGCTATGTATACTTTATCAACCGGATATTCGGATCCTGCATCATAAATATCTTTATATTCACATGCATGCAACAGGATAACCAGCAACAATGACAATGCTTCATATATCATCTTTTTCATATACTTCATATTTTTATTCGTTAAGAAAATTACCATAATGGATTTTGCGGCCAACCAGCAGCCATTACTTGCTCATTCAAAATGACCGATCCCGGTATAGGATAGAAATACATTTTAGGTGAAAAGACTCTCTTTTCCACATTGATTTTTTTATAAGTAAATGTTTCATCTTCATTCTTTCGTATCTCAACACCTGTCAAATCAGCATTAAGTACATCCGTCGCAATCATCCATCTCCGGGCGTCCCATAAACGATGATCCTCAAAAGCTAATTCAATCCGTCTCTCATTTCTTATTCTTTTACGCAACACATCCTGATCCGTATCTCCAATCGGAATCATCTTAACATCAGAACGGCCTCTTGTTTTATTCACATAAGTCAGAATATCCGGATGTCCGGGATTACTCTCATTCAAAGCCTCAGCATAGTTCAAGTAAATCTCGGAAATACGAAATATCACCCAAGGATGATTACTAGTACCATTCACCACCAAATTGATATTAGAATCTACAAACTTCCTCAAATAATATCCGGTCATTGTCCCGTTCTTAATTCTTTTATGTGCCCCTCCCTCAAATGTTTCTATAGTCGTATTTTTGAATGAAGAACCATTGGTATATATCGACAAAGCCAAACGGGGATCGCGATTACTATAAGGAGAGAGTGCGTGTTCCGGATTATTCCAATCAAACTTACTGCCATCAATCATTTCATAATCATCCACCAAATTCTGTGAAGGAGTAACTCGCCCTTCTCCATTAGGAAATCCGGCCGGAAAATTCAATTTTTCAAACGTATTGGTATTTCCGCTTATACGTCGCACCAATATCAATTCCGGGCTCTGAGTTACTTTTCCTAAATCCGAATAACGTTCCATCAACCCATAACCGGCTTCGGCAGACAAATCAATTACCGCTTTAGCTGCTGCCGCAGCCTCCGCCCATCTGTCCCTACGATCTTTCTTCTCTAATGTCACCAGTTCGGGATGTGAATATCCTTGTGTCCATGAATCCGTATTCCACAAATCACTGGCTGCATATAGCAATAACCGACTTTTTAAAGCCAAAGCAGCCCCTCTCGTTACTCTTCCTAAATTATCATTATTATAAACTATCGGTAAAGCATCTTCATCACCATTTACTCCTTCTCCGCCCAAAACAGAGCATTCATTCACTATAAAGTCAACACATTCTTGTAATGTGTTCCGATGAATATTCTTAAAATCGGCATCCAATGGTAAAGCTGTTTTCATAATCGGAATGCCACCATAGCGTTTCACCAGTTCAAAATGATAATATGCTCTCAAGAAACGAGCTTCTTTTTTCCAATTGGCAATATCACTCAACCTCGCTTTATAAGTTTCCTGTGCATTCTCACTCGGATCATACTTATATGCATCCAAATTAACCTCAAACTTTTCCGAAGATTCCAGATAAGTATTTATACGGCGTATATAAGAATAATAATGCGCCCACAAATCATCCGGGTTAACATACTGATTCCAAGAACCAGAATTAAAGACTTGTGCATTCCCCTGTAGCGTATATTCGGCCTCATCGCTCAACGAGGCCATCATCGCATTATCGATCAGATAATGTCCGTCACGCATACCGGCATATAAGTGGGTAACCTGTTTTTGCAAATTACCATACTCTTGAGCAATCGACTCTTCATTCATCGTTGTTGAATATTCCCTGTCTAGTTCAGAACATGCACCGAACAATAACAACATAAAAACAAGATTATATTTTTTTATCGTATTTCTCATTTTTCCTTTAATTTATCAAAACTGAATATTTGCTCCTAAACTCACTGTCCTGACTGCAGGATAACCACCAATCCGTTCCGAATCATACCCATCGACATTGTCCACTGCAAAAAGATTGGTTCCATTCACAAAGATTCTTAAATTGGCTTTTGTATCCGGAATAATATTTTTAAATGTATATCCAATCTCTACATCTCTCAATTTCAAAAAATTACCATTGCGCATCCAGAAAGTTGATGTTCTGTAATTGTTTTGCTCATTGGTGAGAGAAAGTCGAGGATAAGTCGCAGTATGAGCCGTTTCTTCCGAAGTCCATCGGTTCAAAGCAAATTCCGAAACAGAACCGTTGTTTTGAAAAGCCTTATAATAGCTCGCATCCAAATACACACTCCGGTTCAGTGCCGCATGCAGAAATGCTGAAACATCCAGATTCTTATATGAAAATCCTAAGTTCAGACCAATCGTCATCTCCGGAACATTTGTATAACCCAAAGGAGCACTATCGTTATTATCGATAATTCCATCCCCATTCCAGTCTTTATACTTCAAATCTCCGGGTACAACATCCTTCCATGTCGGTTTTGCAACATCCGGATTATTGATATCCTCTTGCGTGTAGTATCCTAATGACTCCAGATAAAAAGGCTGGTTAATACGATGTCCCGTTCTATACAAGTGCCCGTTATTATCAGCCCGAATATCCTCGGACATATACAATATCTTATTCTTAGCCGCCCACATATTCGCCTTTACGTAATATTCAAAGTCCTTACCAATACGATCATGATAAGCAACGGACACTTCAAAGCCGGTATTTTTGTTTTTTCCAATATTCAAATAAGGCAGTTCCGCTCCCATATAAGAAGGAATGCTCCGGTTCGGCAGGCATAAAATGCCCGACCGGCAATTATGAAAATAGTCGAACGAAAGGTCTATTTTCCCTCCTAAATTCATCTCAAAGCCTATATTCAACTTCTTCTCTTTTTCCCATGAGATATCCGGATTAGCCAGTCTAAGTTGCCGGAAACCGGAAAAGTTACTATTACTAACGCCGAAATTATACCCATCCGTACCTCCGTAATCCTGATCATACATAAAACGTCGATCACCATTTATTTTATCATTACCGGTTAAACCGTACGAAGCTCTGAGTTTTAAAAGTTGTACCAACTTATTCCCTTTCAGAAAATCTTCCTCCGAAATAACCCAGGCAATGGACCCAGCCGGAAAGAAACCGGCCCGATTTCCTTTTTTAAACGCTTCACTGGCCTGCAATCCCATAGAAAACTCACCTATGTATTTTCGGGCATACGCATAAGTCAGGCGTGCTCCCATACCAACATGTATAAAAGGCTGTTGTTGTCCGTATGTCTCGTTTTCATATGAATATAAAAGCAGGGCATCCAAATCATGGCTGCCAAAAGAACCTTTATAGTTCAACGATCCTTCTACTGTCGTATTTCTCCATTGGTCGGACATAGAATCATCGATTGTTAACTGTTCTTTCTTCCCGAAAGGTTCAGAATACAAATATTTTCCTTCGGCATCCTTACCTGTTAATGCATAATACTCATAATTAGCATATCTGTTGGAATATCCTAAATAATAACTATTGAAAGATATCGCCCCGGAAACACTAAGTCCGGGAAGTAACATATCCAGTTTCTCCGTCAACTTTAAAGCGGAATTAATATTTCTCGAATTCTGTTTCCAATAGCCACGTTCCGTAATATTGGCTAACGGATTAGACCAGTTACTACTTCCTCCCCAAGTATTGTTAGGATTCACTACAGGAAATGAATTGGGAGGAAGTTGCTGTATACGATTGAAAAGATCATTTGTATTTTTACCGGCCTCTGCCCCTCCGGGAGTTATCTTATCTTCAATAGCAATTCCCAACGTAATATGAGCAGATAAGTTCTTAGTGATGTTCACATCCATATTAGAACGGACATTGTATCGATTATAACGCTGATTCTTAGTTTTATCAGACATATCGGCTGTACGTCTGATCAGTCCGGAATTTCCCAAATAATTCAATAACACAAAATACTTCACGACCTCATTTCCTCCTTGAAAATTCAAGCCAACTTTATACATCTCGGCTACTTTCCGTAAAGTCTCGTCGTACCAGTCCACATTAGGATACAAATATTTATCCGTACCGTTTTTATAAGCATTCAAAGCCTCTTCACCATAAAATTGGGCACCATTATTCACATTACCGTAGGCCTCATTATAAAGACGTGCATAATCATAGGAATTCAAAAAATTCGGCATCCGCGTTGGCTGCTGAAATCCGATTTGTGCGGTAAAATTAATTCTCAATGGAGAATTAACTCCCCTCTTAGTATTGATCAACAGAACCCCGTTAGCTCCTCTCAATCCGTAAATTGCTGTTGCAGATGCATCTTTCAATAAAGTGATCGATTCAATTTCCTCCGGCATCAGTTGAGACAAAAGCGTTCTCAAATAACCATCTCCATCAATATATTGGGCAACAAAACCATCAATAACGATCAGAGGTTCAGTCAGCCCTTGAAAAGTACCAAGTCCTCGTATAAAGAGTTTGTTATCAATAACACCAGCCTCGTCCGAACCTTGGCTCACTGTTAATCCCGGCAAGCGGCCGGTCAGCGAATTAAGCAAGTTAGGAGTAAAAGATTTTAAAAGCTCATCTCCACAAACAGATGAAATAGCACTACTTGTTTTATACCTTTCCTGCACATCATATCCGATAGGTGTTTCGACACATATACTGTCATTTACAGCAAATATGGAAACGGGTATGGAAAGAAAAGCAAAACACATTAAATATTTAAACATCGAATTCATAATATCTATTTAAAAGTTCAAGAAATATAACTACTATATGATATCAATATCCCGGATTTTGAATCAGATAACCTTTATCCATTTCACCGGTAGAGAACGGATGCCTGTACATCTTACGATTAAAAGTTCTCACCTCGAAGACGTAAGGTTCGTACCGGCATTCTTTCGTGCCTTCTATCTTATAAATTTTTATTCCGTACATATTGCCCTTCATGACTCCTTCCTGTTCGCATATTTCCCAACGCCTGACATCATACAGACGATGTCCTTCCATGCACAATTCTACTGCTCTTTCATTTCGTACTTTATCTCTGAATTCTCCCTGAGTTAAATCCCTGGATAAGACAGGCATCCCTGCCCGTTTACGAACTTCATCCACTGCGTCATAAGCTTCTGTGGGCGGAACATCATAATATTCATTCAAAGCCTCTGCATAACTCAAGTAAAATTCGGCTAACCTAAAAATACATCCTTTAGGTTCAACCAACACATTATCTCTCCGGCTGAGCGAAAGCGGTACCGGTTTATGCATATACTGCCCTGTAATGCATTTATCATTTCCCGTCTGAGACAGATCCATAGAAAGGTTGTCCGTTGAATTCCAAGGTTGTCCGTGATAAGTCGCAGTCTGTCTGAAACGAGGATCCAGTTCTTCATATTTTTCCATCAGATCATCCCCTCCATTCATATTCCATGTCTGTCGAGTTCCGTTTTTCTTCTCATATTTCATAACAAAATTAAATGTCATACAGAGTCCTCCGCCCGAACCGCCGACAACGCTGGGTATGTGACCATTCCATGGAAAATGTCCGGTACCCACTCTTCCCCTGCATTGATCGGCAAGTATCACTTCCTCATTGTCCGGATGATCCCAAACATATAAATAAGATATATCCTTACCGCTCTCGTCTTTCTTTCCTTTCACAAGAGTCACCCCTGTCCTGTCTGCCTCATCGAGCACCTCTTTAGCAGCATCGGCAGCTTTTTTCCAACGTTCTCTGTCATAAGTTCCTAAAATGATCAGATCATTATTTGCGCCATAATTTATATAAGGTTTATCTGTATTGAAAGTTGGGCTCGCAGCATACAGCAAAGTTCTGGCTTTCAAGCACATTGCCGCCAAATTGGTTAGTCTTCCTCTTTGCGAAGTAGTCAGTTCGTTCGGCTTCGGCAAAAGTTTTATCGCCTCTTCACAGTCATCCAGAATAAATTGAACTACCTCCTGAACTGTATTTCTTGGAATTTTAAGATCTCCTCCCAAAGCAACACGTTCACGAAGAATCGGAACACCACCGTATTTACGGAATAATTCAAAATAATTAAGTGCCCGGATACAATACCCCTCTCCTTTGACACGGCGTTTAAAAGCATCGTCCTGAAAAGGAGCATCATCAATACGTTCCAATATCGTATTAGCTCTTCGTATAGCTTTCCAATGGGTTGTAAACCTTAAGTCACCAGTATTGCTGGGATTCATCCCTCCGGCGTTCCAAGGAGCCTGACACCAATACCACCCCTGTGTTATTTCAGCTTCGTCCGTTGCCGCTCCCGAACCGATGTCACTCATATCCTGTTCGTTCCAGTACGGAAAGTCGCTTTTTACTCCCATATAATAGGTTCCGGCAACAAAATAATCGACTTGTACTGGTGATGAAAAAATCGTATCCTCCGTTACATCTACTCCGGGAGGTTTCTCCAAGTATTGATCACACGACAAACATATTGTATTCAAGAATATACTCAAAAGCAAAATAGCGGTTTTATATAATAATTTTTCCATTTTTATTACGTATTAGAAATTAATGTTAAGTCCCATATTTACTGTTCTCACCAAAGGATACGGTTCATAATTATTATCATTATAGGAAGGCACCTCCGGATCTTCACCTTTCCACAGCCCGCTCCAAGTCAACAAATTGGTTCCATTCACATATATACGTGCCGATTCGATATGTAACTTCTTCAAGACCTCATTGGTAAATGTATATCCCAATTCCACATTTTTCAAACGCAAGTATTTTGAATCACGTATCCACAAGGTTGAATTCTGGTAATTGTGAGCTTGCGATTTGTCGGCTGAGACATGTGGAAATGTTATATTCTCTCCTCTTTCATATCTCTCTTGAGTCCAACTCCAATCTTTCAAGAAATCTAAAGCCGATCCGTCTTGCTGCCAACCCTGATAAAATTTCTTTGAAGCTTTCTTTGAAGACTTCGCAGCTCCTTGAAATAAGATAGAAAAGTCGAAATTTTTATAACTGCCGCCCAACGAAAATCCGTATGAAATCTCGGGAAAAGGAGCATAACCGATAGGAATCATATCATTATTGTTAATGACACCATCGCCATTTACATCTTTATATTTGACGTCACCCGGCTGCAACTTATTATTATTCCAGATAGACACCGGACGATTCGGATCATTCACTTCCTCCCAAGTATTGTAGAAACCTTCAGCAACAAGTCCAAAATATTGTTCAAACGGTTTTCCTGTTCGCTGCATATACGGATATGCTCTGTCGACCTCATCCATTTCCAATATCTTATTACGGGCAAACGTAAACAATCCTTTGATCCAATAATTAAAATCACCGATATAATCATTATATGATATTTCACCATCAAAACCATAATTTTTCATTTTACCTAAGTTATAAGCAGGTAAATCGGCTCCAACTATAACAGGCACACTGCCTCTATTTGCCAAAATATTATCTCTCACCTCTTTGAAAAAATCACCAGTGAATTTTATCCGACCTTCCCAAAAATAAATATCTACTCCGACATTCATTTTCTTCGCACGTTCCCATGTCAAATCCGGATTTCCTAATTTTCCTTCCGATGCCGTCATATCCCATTTTTTATAATCGACCCCAACCGTTCCAAAATGATAAGTATTATTACTTCCTGTAGAGTTCGAGTTATTCTCCGAAGTATTGTAAGTGTAAGTGGTCGGTAAATAAAGGAAACGTTGTCCTCCGATTTTATCATTTCCAACTTCACCATAAGAACCTCTGATTTTAACAAAACTCACAATCTTGTTTTCTGGAAAAAAACTCTCTTCGCTCAATACCCATCCCAAAGAGTATGCAGGAAAGAAGCCAAACCGATGCCCTTTGGCAAAGTTTTCAGTGCCGTTATATCCGGCATTAAATTCAGCAAGATACCTGTTTTTGTAAGAATAGGTAACACGACCTACCAAACCGGTATAGGCACTCGGAATCTTATACAGTAAATTGGGATTATTATCTTTCGTCTGATTATACAATACCAAGGCGCCGACCTTATGATCACCAAACTCTCCCGAGTAATTAACTCCGGCTTCTAAATAAGTTCTTCCTCTTTGGCTCAGAGATTCGGTTAGGGCATAAGGTGATGGCGTGCCCTGAGGTAGATAGCTCGGTGAGCCATCGGGCTTTTTCACAGCTTTATACGTTTGTACCTCCTTATAATACCGAGTACTGTGCCAATTCCATTGTTGATATGAAATCATGGCATGAGCACTCAAGCCTTTTAACAAAAAGCCCAAATCATAAGTCGGCTTTACCGAAACATTCAACTGATTGGAATAATTCTTCAACGCACCGCTATTGATCATTAATCGCGTTACAGGATTTCTTGAATAATTATACCGGCCATCCAGATTTTCTATCACCTTACCGTCTGCCACTCCCGGGCCCGACGTAGGCGGATGTGAAAAAGCATATGAAAGAATAACGCCGGTGTCCTCGTTAGGCCGATTAACAAATTCTAACTGGTCAGACACATTCAACATTACATTGAGCCGTTTCGTCACTTTAAAATCAAAGTTCGTACGAAAATTATATCTTTTATAACGTACCTGTGCATCATAATCAGATACCAAATTTGTATTATTATACATACCTCCCTGAGTAAAGACCCCTAATGAGGCAAAGTATTTCACTCGCTCTGTTCCCCCTCTTAAATTGATGTTATGTTGGGTCTGAAGACTTGTTTCCTTAAATAACATATTCACCCAATTCGTATTCGGATAAAATACAGGATCCGAATTATCTCTGAACTTCTGAATTTCTTCATCTGTAAATACCGGATCATAATTTCCAGTCAGATACCCATCATATTTCCGTGTTTCATTTAACTGCACTGCCCAATTATATGCATCCATCGGTTCACGCAAATTCGTAAATGAATTTATAGCATAGCTGGTCGATACACTTAACTTTGGTTTTTCTACCATTCCCCGTTTGGTGGTTATCAGTATCACCCCATTAGCACCACGTACCCCATATACAGCCGTTGCTGAAGCGTCTTTTAAAATAGCGACATTTTCAATTTCATTCGGGTCTATATTATTATAGTTCGCAACTTCAACTCCATCCACCATCACTAAAGGATTCTGTAAATCACTATCATAAGAACCTGCAAAAGAACCAATGCCACGGATTCGGATAATAGATTGGTCATTCCCCGGTTCACCTGATTTCTGAACAGCTGTAAGCCCAGGCAAACGCCCGACAAGAGCATTACTGATATTAGCCTGAGACGACTGTACCAATGCTTTCGTATTCACGGAAGATATTGCTCCCGTAACAGTCTCTTTTTTCTGTACTCCATAACCTACTACTACGACCTCCTCTACCATATGGACATCTTCAGTCATAGTAATAAAAATATCACCCAAGGTTTTTATTTTATAAATAATCGTACTATAACCTAAATATGAAAATTCAAGAGTAGCACCTACCGGAGCCTGAATAGAGAATTTCCCTTCCACATCCGTAATCGTCCCCAATGCTGTACCTTGAACCAATACAGTAGCTCCGATAAGAGGCTCTCCCTTTGAATCTACCACTGTACCTTTCAATGGCTTTACGTTTGCAAAAGTAGACTCGATCGTATTCCCAGCCCATATAGATACCATTGAGACGAGCAGGAATACCAAACATAGATATAGGAATCTTTGTTGAAAGAATCCTAAATTCCAACATTTAATACCATTTTCCGTGTGTTTTTCCATTTTATTATAATATAGAATTTGTTTAGTAAATTGTTCCTTCTTTTACTGTTTCCCCACATTCCGCCTTTTTCCGGACTCTATCAAAATTGACGGATCTGACATCGATATGCCTGCTCTTTTCACCATCGATCTTTAAGAATAAAGGAACCTCTTCCGATGTACGAAATCCGGAAAACACAACATCCGAAGACTCATTCAGATATACTATAGGAGTCTCTCCCTGAGGTAGATCGACCTGAAAATTATTCAGACTTACATTATGCACATCATCAAAAATAAATGCGGGTCTATAATCCGGCTTCCGTAAACGACATTGTATATTTTCCATCGTCAGATTCTTTACATGCCGAACATACAGACCGTAAGCCGGCAGCACCGGACCGAACATTCTATTTTCGGGATACTCATTAATCTTCTCCGGAACAACAATAAAAGTATCGTTTTCATCTGCTCCTCCTGTATAGCTGAACACAATATCCCTGAGAGTAACATTTTCAACATAGCTACCGGGGATTCCCGTTATCGATGAAGTTATCAAACTTTGATTCTCAGCCACGATATTCGAAACTATAATATTCTTTAATACTCCTTTTCCCCTACGATTTCCCAAACGGATAAACAAAGGAGTCTGTACATCCTGCATCGAAATATTATTGATAACCACCCGATCCATCGTCCCACCGTCAACAACCTCAAGTGCTATACCCGAAATAACTGTTGTATCTGCTGAAATACCCCTTAACATCTTTGGCCAGTTACGAATATTATTTTCAGAGGCTTTCCGTATAACACAGTTACTGATACTTATATTCCGAAAAGTACCAAAAGACCCGGTACCGAACTTAATGCCATTGCAATTGGAAGCTATAACACAATTAGACACGGTCACATGTTCCACATCAAATCCGGGAATATCCGTTTTAAAACAAATGCCATCATCATCACAGTCTATGATACAATCAGATATTACGACATTCCTGCTATTAATATCAATTCCGTCACAGTTATGATTACCATGAGAATAGATCCTTATATTGTTCACAATTACCCCATCATTATTGGCACAACGTAATGTCCATGATGCCGAATTATAAAGAAATACATCCTTTACCTTGACATTGGAACAATTCTCAAACAATACAACATGAGGGCGACGACCTTTATCATCACCAAACTGAAAGTTTTTATGATTACCTTGTCCATCAATACATCCTTCTCCCTGAATAGAAGTATTTTTGATATTCTCTCCGACAACAATAGCACGTCCTTTGTAGGCTTTAGGATCAGTTACCCCCTGTAGTACAGCTCCATTGTGCAGGAATAGATGAACATTACTCTTAAGGAATATTGTTGTGGTTAGATAAGTTCCCGCAGGAACATACACCGTTCCTCCTCCACTCAATGCGCATTTATCTATGGCAGCCTGTATAGCTGCCGAATTATCCCGGGATTTCTGTTTTGCGCCAAAGTCCAAAATGGACATATCGGCAGCATTTACTTGCATTCCCGCCATTAAACATAGCAGACTTAATATAACCTTTTTCATTGATATTTTTTTTAAGATTACTATTTATTTCTTGTACATTCCTCCCATGAATCAGTGCGGAAAGGCACTGTCAACAATCCTTCTTTGTTATATAAATTGGCTCCCGGATTATTGGACCAAGCATAACGGACAGCTACAGGATCTTTTACCCTATCCGAAAACACTACTACCTTATCCCCTTGGATATAAGCTTTCGCCCACTCAAACTTCCGGTCTTTACCGGCAATAGAGAAACCTGTGACATATCCGTATTTATTATTTTTAGTACACAAGCCTTTTTCTGCATTATCAAAAGATACAATGATTGTATCTTTTTCTTTTCGGAACGATTTATATACAGGTCCCTCACATACCGTATCTGTTTGACCGTATGTTTTATTCATTGCCACCAACGCAAGCCGTCTGCCCACTTCCTGTTTATTCGCCGGATGTATATTATATGCTTCACCGATATCATAAATAACAGCCTGTCCTGTTTGCGGTAAAGTTAGCGTCATTGTTTGTGCTTCGCGTAATTCGGCCCATGGGCTATCCTTAGGTAGGATATCCTCCGAATTTATATTCGCTAACGATACCCAATAAAACGGAAACTCATATCCCCATTGCCGACGCCAGTCATTTATCAGATTCGGAAACATGGTTCTGTATGCATAAGCCCGAACCGTATCGTGTTCGCCCTGATACCAGATCACCCCCTTTATACGAAACTTTATCAACGGATGAATCATCGCATTATACAGTAGTGAAGGTGCAATATTCGGCCCTATTTCCACATAACCATAATCCATGCTGACAGCAGACTTTTTATATTTCCACTTTTCCGATAAAGGAAAATGAAATTTATTCTTCCCCTTTGTTTCAAGATAATAGTTCTCCGGTTCGGAGATAAATCCTCCGGTATGAGAGGAGTTACTAACCCGAACCGTTACCGTATTCTCCCCTGCTTTCAAAAGCCCTTCGGGTATATCATAAATACGCCGTTTATCGTAACCGTATCCTTCTCCTACTTTCACACCGTTTATCCAGACAATATCCCCATCGTCAATAACTCCCAACGATATGGTTCCCGACTCTCCAACCACCTTTTCCGAAAGGTTTATTTTCTTACAATACCACACATTTCCTAACGAAGTTCCCAGCTCTGTTCCCATCCACGCTCTGGGAAGATTTATCTCTTTCCACAAGGATATGTCCGTCTCCGGATCATACCATTTCCCGGTCATGCCGATATCATTAGCCAGTGCTTTCTCAAATCGTTTCTTATTATCGGAATTTTCTTTTTGGAATTTCCCGAAATCATTTAATGCCAATTGATTATAATCGGCCGACATTGCCAGTGGAAGCATATCAAATGCTTTTCTGCTTGTCCATGTCCTTACTCCGGTAGCTCCCCAAGACGAATGTATAATTCCAATCGGAATATTCAATTGTCTGTAAAGCTCACGCGCATAATAGTATCCTACAGCCGTAAAATTGCCAACAGTAGAAGGAGAACAGATTTCCCACTCACCTGTCATATCTTCTTGAGGTAATGCATTCACCGTACGCGAAACGTTCAGAGAACGAATCATCGGATAATCGGCCGCTTCAATCTCTTTCGGAGCATTTGCGGACAACTTTACCTGGAATTCCATATTCGACTGTCCACTACAAACCCATACGTCTCCTATCAGAATATTTTTGATTTTAATCTCATTGCTTTTACCTGAAACAGTCATCTCATAAGGTCCGCCAAAAGACATTTCTTTCAGTTGAAGTTCCCAATAACCGTCATTATTTGTACGGGTTCTCAAGTTTTGCCCATTAAATATCACAGTTACCGTTTCTCCTTTGTCTCCCCATCCCCATACTTTGACAGGAGCATCCCTCTGAATAACCATATTATCGGCAAAAACACCGGATACCTTAATCATCGCGGATAAATCAGTAATGCCCAGCAATCCAAGAATAATCACTATAAATTTTCTTATCATAATTCAATTCTTTAACATTATCAATTAACTTCTGTAAGCATAAAAACGAAACTATCAAACATGGCACTATCATTTACATTTATCCCCATCTTCATCAATTCTTCACCTGTAAAGATCTTGTCATTTCCCCAAAAGGAACTTTTTTTGCCTATCCTGTTCAGTTCTGTCAGTTTATACTTCTTCTTTTCGTCCAAACCATCCAATTTAAATTCCAGGAAACGATCTCTGCCGTGAAATTCGAAACTATAAGCAAACACAACTGCATTTTTTTTATCTTTATCAACATACATGGATACTGCCCATCCCCCCTCATCATAGGGCGAAATAAGCCGGTATAAGTCACCGAACTGTACGATTGGCCGAATCTGTTTATAGGTTTCTACCGCATTTTTAGCAAAAATACGTTCATCGCCCTGCAAATCTTCAGGTTGCAATTCCATACCTAAACGTCCGGCCATAGCTACATCGAACCGATACTTTAGCGATGCATGCATTTTGGTTTGATGATTAGGACTGATCGAAACATGAGCACCCGTAGCGATAGCCGGAAAAAACATATTAGTACCGTATTGAATAAATATCCGGCTCAGCGGATTCGTATTATCACTGGCCCAAACTTCATCATGATACTTTAAGGCACCAAAATCCAAGCGTCCTCCACCCGATGAACAGAGTTGAATAGTGATATGCGGATATTTTTTACGTACTCTGTCATAAACAGAATATAAACCATTAATGTAATCCACCCAAAAATGAGACTGCTTGTCAGCCGGAAGATATTCCGAACCGGCACGATTGATAAAACGGTTCGAATCCCATTTGATGTATGAAATATTAGACGAACTACTTACTATATCATCAAATGTTTCGACGATAAAATCCTGTACCTCCGGATTCGTCAAATCCAATACACATTGGCTTCTGACTAATAAAAGCTCCCGATTACCGCTTCTAACGATCCATTTCGGATGTTTTTCGGCTAATTCACTTTTAGGATTCACCATTTCCAACTCTACCCAAATCCCGAACTTTACACCTTTCTTATGTGCATAATCCGCTAAATGACCGATCCCTCCGGGAAGTTTTTTCTTATTCACCTGCCAATCCCCCAACCCGCACCGATCATCATCGCGAGGATATTTATTACCGAACCAACCATCATCAAGAACAAACATTTCAATACCGAAATCAGCAGCAGCATCAATCATCCTTTTCACCTTTTTCTCATCAAACTTAAAATAAGTGCCTTCCCAACTGTTCAAGACAACAGGACGTATCTCATTCCCATGCGCCAATGCGTACTTACGACACCAGTCATGATAATTTCTTGAAATCTGCCCACGACCGCAAGAGCTATAAGTCCAAATCATTTCCGGCATTTTAATTTTCTTTCCCGGTTCTATCAGGAGCATCGAAGCATATGGATTAATCCCCCCTACCATATGCAATATACCATATTTATCAAGTTCGAAAGTCATTTTATAATTCCCCGACCAGGCTAATGATCCGGCATATATCTCACCTGTTCCCTCTTGTGCCGGAGCATCTGCCGAAAGCATAAAGGAAGAATTCACCGACTCCGTTGTCAAAATCCCGGTCCGTGCTTCTATGCTCTTTGTTCCCGGTGTCAACTGCTCTTCTTTCATTTTCATTTCAGCTCCCCATCCTCCATAAAAATGAGTGAGATAATAAGACTTACGATGTAAAGGAAGATAAGCCGAAGCTATTTTTTCAATCTTGATGGCATCTTGTTCTCCATTTTCCAATTCTATGTATTGAGCGATAATATTCTCCTTTTTATATGCCTTAAATACAATATTGACAAAAAGAGGATATAATTTATCTTTAAGTCGAATGGTCGTCTCAGATACATTATCATCCATGTTTATCGTATTATGCTCTACATAATATAGATCGGTAGTAAATACTCCATCAGCGTGTGTCAACTGCAAAGCGGGATCCAAAAAGTCTCCGGAAGTAGGAAAAATCTCCGGTATAAGCGAACGACCATCACGCCTGAGCTTGTATTCCTTATTTAAAACAGTAGTCCGGCTATCGGAAACCAATCTATCTCCAAAATACAGAAAAGAGACCTTCTTATTTTCCGAAATAGTAAAAAACATATTCAATCCGGCCGTTTCTATAGTTATAAAATCCATTGATTTCGCACAAACTTCCACTCCGCACAGAATAAACGATAAAAAAGTAATCAATACACACTTTCTCATATCATCATAATATTAGTTTTCCATTTATTTTTCAGACATTCTCACCGGCAGGGTAAAAGGAAATGCCGGTAAGCCATTTTTATTATATAGATTTGCGTTCACGTTATTTTCTACAGCATAACTCACCTTTACCGGATTCTGAATATTTTCACAACCTATTATTAATTTATTTCTTTTAGTAAAAGCTTTCACTTTTCGCTTTTCTCCGGTAGCATCAGTCACCCAAATATCATTTAGTTCCCCTCCTTTTATGCGCAATTCTTTCACAAGATTAAAGCTCACTACTATTTTATCTCCTTTAGCCACTGCTTTCTCCGCCACCGGATAATCTGCAATTTTTTTTCTCCCATATATCTTACTCAATGCCATATCAGCAAATCGTTGTCCGAAAGGCAATTTATCATCCGGATGTACATCATCCGCATTTCCAATATCAATCGTACAGATGACATAAGTATCTTTTTTCTCACGTGCCTTTAACTGTGCATCTCTCAAAATCGCTGCCCGTTCGGCAGACGGATAGTTAAAATTGGTCAGTTGCCCGACAAGAACAGGAAAATCCAAATGGAAACCGGCTCTCCAACTATCAATCATACTCTGCAATTGATATTCATATTCATCGGCCCATTCCACACTATTTTCTCCTTGATACCAGATCAGCCCGGATATGGTATAGGGCATGCAAGGATGAACCATTCCGTTATAAAGGGAACCGGGCTTACAATGCGGTCGTTCCAGCATATGAACACTTTTCGGTTTTTTAACAATCTCCCGGGCAGTACCTTTTGCCAAATTTTCTTCCTGCAAAGCCAATTTCTCTGCGTATGCAATGCTATCATGCGGAAAATCCTTCTTCCATTTCCACCATCTGTCTGTCGCTTTTCTCAAATTATCGTCAGAGGCCTGTAAATCATAAGAAAGCCATGATTCAATACCTGTTCCGGCCCAAGAGGCAGAAATAATTCCAATCGGAACATTTAACTGTTCTTGTAAGAAAACGGCAAAATGGTAACTCATAGCCGAGAAATGTCGAACAGTTTCAGCATTACATTCTTTCCAAACAGCATTCTTACCAAAAACAGATTCCTTCCGGTCTGAGACATGACGCGGAACATGAAACAAACGAATATTGGCATGGTCGGCATTTTTCAATATGTTTTCAGCATTCTTTTCTTCTATGATTGACCATCCCATATTAGATTGCCCACTGGTAAACCAAACTTCACCTATTAAAACATTATTCAGTTCTATCCGGTCCGTTCCATTGATCAATATATGATAGGGTCCTCCAGCTTCAGGGGTAGAAATATACATATTCCATTTACCATCCAATCCGGTTTTTGCCACATACTTCCTATTGTTCCAACTTGTCTCTACGGATATATCCATCCCTGGCTTGTCCCAACCCCAAAATGCAACTTTTGATTTCTGTTTCAAGACCATATCATTACCTATAAGTCCAGGCAAAATAGTCTTTGCATACAAAGTACCGAATGAAGTGATAGAAAGAAGAAAAATCACCAGAAGATTTACAAAAAACTTTTTCATAATATTAAATATTTTCAAAATACAGGAATTACTGCATAAAAGTATCCTCTGTAATATCAGAAAACAGAGTACTTTTTAGAAAAACTCTCATCATTACAAATAAGATTAATAATATAAATCCCCTGTTTAAGCCGATGTAAAGTAACCGAAGAATATCCAGAAAAAGAATCAGATTGTTATTAACTGTATTAATCAGTGCCATATTCAGGATGCAAAAGACACAATCCAGAAAAAGAATCTTCAAGAATTAACTGTCCATAAGCATCAAAAACTCTCATTTTCACCTGTTTTTCTTGATATCCATTTAAGCTTACATATCCATTATTGTCTACACGAACCAATTTCTCCCCATCGTGTTTTATTTGACTCAACCCTGTCCCCACAGGATCTTTATCCGTAACAATATTTTTCACATACTTCGTTACATACTCCATATCATTCCGAATTAAAAAATTCTGTCCATGATCTCGTATCCAAGTTGCAGGTTCAATCGTATTCTTGTAAAAATAGCCACCATCTATCGCATTCAGAAACACACACGGTTTTGGACAATTCTTTATCGTATTACGATGAATAATGATATTCTTAAAACCACCCGCAGGTGCCAAATCACCATTCGAAGCTTCCAATACTACGGAAATAGCAGCTGCCTGAGAACGCTTCAAATTTTGGCGGAACATACACGTTTCTATGTGATTACCACTTATTTCCAGATTTCTCGATAGTCCTGCCTCCATCCAATTAAATTCAGGAGCAATAATTATTGCACCGGCACCAGTATATGTTATTTCATTATTTTGTATTTTTCCATCTGATGATTTTATCAATATTCCTCTTCCCGGAACATGGCCAATTTTATTATTGATAACCCGGAACCCCGCCCCGATTCTGTCAGTTGAATAAATCACATCACCAGGGGAGACATTACTAACTTTATCCCAATCTTCCGCTGAAAAACGAACCATTACAGTTCTTATATACCGGGTATCTTTAATATCTTTAAAATAAGACAAACATTTCTTTATATCCTCTGCGGTAGGATCGGCTGACAACGTCACGCGTATAGGTCTGGCTTCTCCACGACATACCCCATCATTCGAAACAACAACAACATTTTCATCTTTCTTGATAGTTACATCTGCAAGATTATAATCCCTTGCCAAAATATACAATTGTTTATATTCTTTATCTACCCTATATACCGGATAAAAATTCCCGTTAATTGCTATCGGGTCGTCATTTGTATACTGAATAACACATTCCTCTATAGTAGGTCCTATTGTCGCATGCTTACTATGAATTCCATCAGCAATACCAGGTCGTAACCTATCTTGAGGATATTTGGGATCATCTACTTTCCGATCGATAATACAACGATAATAATGTGTATTTTCACAATAATGTTCGGCAAAATGAAAAGCAGGAGAATCATAAATGGTTATACCGGACATTGTCAGATTCTTACAATGATTCATAATGATACAATGACCAACATAAGTAGTAGGAATATTATTGAATACAACAAAATCACCGACTTCATAAGTTCCGACCTTAGGCATTGTCAAATTTACCTGTACTTTACGATCCTCTAAATAAACAATCGGATCTTTTATTTCATTGGTATAAAGATTCCAAATCAACTCCCGGGTATCTTTATCAAAGAAATGTACTCTATTCTGTACTGTTTCCGGATTCAGCATCGGATACCCTTCATGTATCTCCACTTGAAGTGTCTTTGCATCGGCCGACATTTGAGTAATCGTACCTTGTGTAGAGCAAGGCGGATCATACTCTATTGTCAAATCAGAAAAGACCATATCTTCACAATACTCAAAACTAAAAGCCTGTTTCTGATAATTACAAATAATTGTCGAACCATTTCCCTTGACCTGAACATTTTTTTTATAACTAAATAAGTAAGGTTGTTTTCCATCTTTCAAATCAAGGATATAAGTCCCTTTAGGAATATCAATCACAGAATTATTGATTTGAGCATCAAGAACAGTCCGTAGATCCCCACTTACTTCTCCCGCATTGCTCGTACAGGAGATCATTCCCCAAAAGAATAGTAAACCGAAAGACTTCATTTTATGTTTCATAAGTATTTTATTGATTCTTTATTTACTCGATTTTTACTTTTTAAAATTCATCAACCAATGGCCTATTCTCCAGCCATGCCAACATATTCATAACCAGATAATTCCAATTCTGAAATCCAGGATTTAGTATAGGCTCCCCATTTTCAGGCTGATAATACTCGTGTAAAGCCCCGAAACGTTTAAAATCACGTCCAAACAACTTTATAGTTTTCTCGGCCAATTCGTACGCCTCCTCTTCATACCTATATTTCACCAACCCTTTCCAAACCATATAATTCGAAATCCCCCACACGGGCCCTAACCAAGATGACGGATTACCGGTAGCTTTCAAATTATACATCTTCTCCATTTTAGAAAGAGTTCTGATGCCATACGGAGCATTAAAGGTTTCTGTATTTTTAAAATGTTCCCGAACGATTCTTTCCGATTGTTCCGGCGTTGCAATATCTGCCCACATGGCCAAAAAGCCTGACCAAACACCAATTCTCATGATCAGACAATCCCAATCACGAGGCATGCCACTATGTCTCTCAAATGCCTCCGACCCCCTTACAGGCAATAAATTCAAATCTACACTATAGAAGAAACCGTCTCTTTCATCCCAACAATGCTTTTGAATAGCTTCTCGCAAATCTGATGCATTCTTTTGATATTGAGGTGCGATCTCAAACAGACCCAACCTTTCGCACAAATAAGCTACAGCTTTCAATTCCTTATACATCAAACAATTTAAAAAAATAGATCCGGAGCTTCTTGCCGGACGATAATAGGTACACGGATCATTATCTACTCCGATAGCTACATCATTTTGCCAATAATATAATCCGGTAGCCCGATCTCGATGATGGTTAATATAATTATTCACAAAAGTCTGAAGATAATAAAATTTAACTCTAAGCCATTCGGCATCACCACCATTGAGTTTTGTTAAAAATGCAGCATGTTGAGCCAAACATGGCTTATGCATATTCGTTTTATAAATTTCTTTAGGTTGTATTTCGGCTCTCACAGATTCCCGCTTTATATTTATAGGTATCCAACCATCCATTCCTCCAAATTCCAAAAAATTCAAGATACAACCTTGCTCATATTCTATGGCTTCTTTCGAAGCTTTATCATTACCTATATCCAACAATATCTGACGTAGTGCTATATTAGTCAGCCAAGAATCCCAATCCCATAAAACATCGGAGTATTGACTGCTTCCCGGAGTAATAAAAGGATATTTCAAAGCCATCCCCTCTTCTCTGAACATTCCTCTGTAATCATTGTAAATACATTTTTTTATGATAGAACTATAATCTCTCCATGTTTCTTCTTGTTGAGAATAAACAGAAAATATTGCTATCGAAAATACAATAAATAAAGAAAAAGCTCTTTTCTTTTCCAAGAATTTATCCATAGTTACAGGATTTAATCTTCAATAATTATTTTATATAATTCACAGAAAGGTGCATAAACCTTTTCAAAGCACCTTTCTGTGTTTTATTTTTATTTCAAGATCTTTTCAGAATATACCTTTCCATTTTTATCTACTATCCGCACGATGTAAATACCCTTTTCCAGATTCCGTATATTAACAGATGTAACGTTCACAGCAACAGGAATACACGGCATACCAAAAGATGTATATATTTGAACCGATGCAACTTCTTCAGAAAAATACAAAATACCTGTAAGATGATTCAAATAAACACAAATCTGAGAATCCACTTTAAATTCATTGACGGAAGAAGCAACTCCATTATACTCGAAAGCACCTAAGTCTCTGGAATTACCAGTTTTAGCAACACCTCTTATATCAGTTTGCGGAATCAATTCTTCTCCTTTATATATCAACGAAGAAACTCCATTATCAATAGCATATCCTTCAGGATCATTGATCTCGATATAAGGAATACCTTCTGTCGGTTCGGTTAACTTACGATTAATTCCCACTTGTTTCAGTTTCTGGTCAGTAGACTTGCCGCGAACACTTTTATTGTTATTTGCCGTAGCAATATCTTCATTATTAAAATGATACAAAAATCCGGCACCCCAAGTCGCATCATACGCTCCACCTACACCATCAATCAAATTATTCTTAATAATATATTCACCTTTCGATCTGGCATCTTTTTCCCGGATTGACCATCCCCAACCTAACTGGTCAACCATTGTTCCGTCACCTTTATCAATAGGTTCTATCATACAATCCAACATAATATTATTAACAAAAACCAAATCGAAATCACCACCAAAATCACTGAAATTTATGGCATTCTGGTCTGTCTGAACTAATCCGTCAACACCTGTATTGTTCATCATGGACGTATTGTTTACAAAAACAAAACTTCCCGACATTCCTAAAGTAGGCGCTGATTTCTGAGAAGTAATAAGATTCGCTTGCGGGCCTTCCGTACGATTTTTGTAAAATACATTATTAACAAACTTCAAGTTTACATTTCCTTGTTCACATCTTGCCCAGTGCATGAATCCACTGGCACCTACAGACTTATTGTTTGATACCGTACAATTCATAAATGTTACATTTGTATTACATTCCTCATTAAGAAATAAACGTACGCCACCTGCTGTAGCATTTCTGGCTGTATTAGTAGCTACGTTAGAATCAAAAAAACACTTGTCAAAAGCAATATCCATCTCCATACCTTCTATGTATAAAGCCCCTCCGGAAGCTCCACTACCATTTTCAACCGTACCGTCTCCCGTTTCATTATTTCTGAATATACAATCTTCAAATCGGGCATAAATAGGATTCTCAGATTCTCTCAGACAAACGGCACCTCCTTGATAAGCTTTACATCCTTCAAAAATTGTATTTTTTACAACCAGTTTACCTTCACTGCAAATAGCGCCTCCACGACAGTTTACTCCAGTAGTAACCACTCCGTTTCTTACAACAACATTATTAAGGTTTAACTCCGAATACGGATCTACGTATATCATACCACCAGATCCGGTTCCCCCGTCCCGATGCAAATTCTTCAGCGTAATATCCTCCAAATTCAATTTCACTCTTTTCAAATCAAAGAAACTTGAAACATTCATTTCTCCATCATTAAACTCATCATCATTCACCCCCATTATTGCAGCTTCAGGAGTACCTCCTTTTATTGTAACTTCTTTGATAGTAGCCTCCTTACTTACGTCAATTACCGGGTCCAAATAGATTTCATCCAATACGATAATTGTACATCCATCTGTCCAATTATCAGCATTTAGTGAATACCAAGGTTGTTCTTTAGTTCCAGGATTGTCATCACTTCCACTCGAACTTACATAAAAAGTTTCTTGGGCTGATAAATTTGACTGCCAGCACAATGCCAATACCAGAGAGTAAAATAAGTTTTTCATAAATTTCAAATTTTAATGTTTAACATAAGCTCTATTACTACATTTATATCAAAGTACTTTAATGTTCAGATTATAACCTATCAGTGCTCGTTGCTCATTACAAACTCTAACGTTCCACCCCGCATAATATCATCATATGAGATTTTATGATCTCTGATTTGCCTTCCATTCAACTTAACCGATTCCACATATTTATTCTCCTTAGACAAATCATGCGCTATCATTGTGAATACTTTTCCATTCTTCAATTTTATTTGTGCCCGAGGAATCTGAGGGGCACCAATTACATATTCAAGACTGACCGGATTCACAGGATAAAATCCTAATGCACTGAATATATACCAGGCTGACATCTGACCACAATCATCATTCCCACATAGCCCATCAGGTTTTGGTAAATAGAAACGATCAAATACTTCACGGACTAATTCAGCTGTACGATCATTCTTCCCAAGTAAAGTATACATATATATTACATGATGACTCGGTTCGTTTCCATGAGCATATTGACCTATCAGGCCTGTTACATCTCCAACAAATCCAGTCTGATCAGCAGATTGTTCAATAACAAAAAGTGAATCCAGCTTCATTATCATCTTATCTGTTCCCCCCATTAACTCGGTCAATCCTGCTATATCTTGTTGTACATGCCATGTATATTGCCAAGCATTCCCTTCAGTATAATCACCACCGGCAGTCCCGGCATGAGATAAATGAAAAACATTGAATGGTGTACGCCATTTGCCGTTGGAATCTTTTCCACGCATCAACCTCGTTTCATTATCAAATAGATTTTTATAACTCGCCGAACGTTTCATAAAAAAATCATAATCATCACTTTTACCCAGTTTCTTGGCCAACTGTGCTGCACAATAATCATCATAAGCTCCCTCCAATGTACGAGAAACAGATTCTTCTTCTACAATGTCAAAAGGAAAATATCCATATCGGTCATAGGCCTCTACATCATATTTAAAATGAGAAACTGTCAAAGATTTCTTGATCAAATGATAAGCCTGTTCCACATCAATTCCTGGAAAGTTTTTCAAACAGGCTTCTACAATAACCGGGACTGCATGATTACCAATCATACAATGTGTCTCTTTTCCCCATAATGTCCAAATCGGTAGATACCCTTGGCATTCGGCATGCAGTAACATAGAATTTACCATATCGGGAAGTAACTCTGGAGTAAGAATGGTATATAGAGGATGAGCAGCCCGATAAGTATCCCATAAGGAAAAAGTAGAATAATATATTCCAAAAGGAGAAAGAGAAACTGAATCTTTCGCATTTTTATATTGTCCGTTTACATCAGCTACATTATTAGGTTGTATCAGTAAATGATACAAAGCCGTATAAAAATTTATTTTCTGTTCATCAGTACCTTCAATTTCAATTCGTGACAAGTAATTCTCCCATTTATTTTCAGCCTCTTTTCGAACCGTATCAAAATCCCAATGTTCCAATTCCAAATTCAGATTTTTTTTAGCTCCCTCAATACTAACCATTGAAAAAGCAACTTTTATCTGTACCTCTCTTTCATCAGCTAAACGAATTATCTTACGAGGAGCCTTATCTTCACGTCCATCTTCCGCATCTTCAAATGTTGCAATCGGTTTATCTAACTTTATTACATAAAAGAGATCGCGTTCAACCCAAGCCTTCACTCGCTGATAACCAGTTATAGTATACATATCCTCTTTCTGTATGTTGGCATCAAGTACTCTGTTATTGTAACTATTTTCACTTCCAACCATTCCATTCTGAAAGTTAATGTATATTGCAGGATTCTCTTTTTCAAACTGATACCGATGCATAGCAACATGCGAAGTAGCTGTTAGCTCTACTTTTACCGAATTATCAATCAGTTCTACAGAATAGTAACCAGGATTAGCCACTTCTGAATCCTTCCGATAAGTACTTTGAAAATCCTTTGTATCCTTCCCTGAAAATGGCATAATCAGTATATCACCCATATCCGGTACTCCTGTCCCATTCAACCGATTTTGAGAGAATCCTGATATCAAGGTATCTTCATAACGATATCCGGCACAGTAATCCCAACCAATACATCCGGTCTGAGGACCAGGTTGTACCATCCCCAAAGGATAAGTCGCCCCCGGAAAGGTATGCCCTGTATAAGTAGTACCTATAAAAGGGTCTACATATCGATTTAACTCAGAAGATATTTGTTTGTTACCAGAACATGAAACAAATAATAATGTAACATATAGAAAAGGAATACGGCTTTTCATGGGTTCAATACTTAAGATAATTCTTTGATTAATAATTTGCTTTCCTTTGTTTTCTACAGAGTACCAAAATCTATAGAACACAGATCAAGTACCAAAAACTTAAGCAAATGTATGTGTATGAACCTAATAAAAGATTAACCAGACCTTAATTGGAGTAATTTATTAAAAACAAAAACATAACCCACTGGAAACATGATTATTAAACCCGCAAAAAAAATAAGATTCAATCAAGTTTACACACCTTAATTGAATCTTAATTTATCATTAATGGACTAAAACGCTTTAAAATACAGTCTTTAAAACAGAAGTACAATGGGAATATCTACTATGATATAACTTCGTCATAACTAATTTCAGGATAAGTATTAAGTAAACGCAAATACTCTTGTGCGAATTTATCAAAACACTGTTTGGAAGCACCTTTCTGTCCAAGCAAAAACAAAGCACGGCATTTTATTCTCACAGCTTCCTCATCTATATTATCATGAAGCAATATCACATTAGCAATTTTCACCTGTAAATTCAAATCTGATTCTACCTCCGGCAACAATACTGATTTTAAAAGAACTTCTATCAAAAGAGTCGAATACTCCGATTTGTATCCATCTGCCCATTCTGCATTCAAATTAGGAAGAAGAGTCCCATTCTGAGCAATATCTAAAATGGCATTTAATATATTCGCACTAACCCTCTGTTCTTCTTTAGTCTTTTTTAATAAAAGCATTATATTTTTATAATCACAGACCACTTCATTCCCCATCTCTACAAACCAATAAGACGTCTTATTGACAATACTAATATCACCAACTTTCTCTAATAATAATCTAAGCTTGCGTACATTGACACTTCTATTATTCGATGCACTGGCTTTATCCATTTCAAACCAGAATGTTTCATCCAATTTCTCCGAAGTAACCTTCTTTCCGTCTTTTACAGTACTTAATAAAAGATATAAGAAAATCTGCTTAACGATAGGAGTGAAATTATCAGTAATATCTACTCCTTCTTTATCAAAGACCTGAAATCCCCCCAAAAGCTTTACAGTAGAAACCGGAGTTTTTAATTCAACAGCAGGCGTCTTTGCTGCACTCTCGGAAAATGAAGGGATACTTTTTGCAGGAGGAGTTTCTCTTCGTTTTCTTCTTACGCAAAAGAAAACAATAAAAAATAAAACAATGAGTAATAAAAAGCATATTACCAAAATCAATTGATTACTTTTTTTCTCAGCCAATGCACTCTTCTGAATAACATCCGAGACCTTTAACGGAGGATATGACAAAGAATAAATATCCACATTAAAATTATCCGATTGATTTTTCTGCATTAAGACTGCATATAAGATAGATTTCTCCTTGTCCAATATAAGATCACAAAACGATTCCATATCCAAAAAGTTATATGGAATAGAATCGGCAATAATAGAGACGGAGCCATCTGTAAGACTCACTTCACACAGACTTAATAAGGTATGAAAACGATTATTATCATAAGCCAGTGCATATGCTTTATCTTTATCAATTATCATTGAGTTTGAAAAAGTTACCGGTACTCTCGGAACAGTCAAATCAAACAACTTTTTGCAAGTTTGATTTCGGGAATCCATTTCATACAGATCATAAAAGTTCTTGGGAGATTCTTCCTGTTTTCCAGATATACTACCATATCCTCCCAGAAGCAAAAATTTCCCCTTACCCAAATAACCTAAAGCACTCAAATAACGCGGAGAGATATCCTTTGACATATTCTTTATATCCCAAACACCACTGTCTAATGGATGTGTAGATAACCACGCCTTATAAGACTGATAGCCATATCCTCCAAACGTAACCAGCTGCCTTTTTTCCATATCAATAAAACGATTATGGTGGTGTGCCGGTGCAAACCTCTGGTCCAGCTTATCTCCTGACCACTCATTCTTTGCAAAATCATAAAGAATAAAATCGGGATATAGCAAACTATAAGAAACCAATCGGTCGTTTATACAATCATATATCATCTGGCTACTCCCCCCTGCACCAAAAGGAGAACCTTTTTGAGTTTTAATTCTTTTGATACGAAAATTATCCATATTAAAGAAAATCATAGAATCAGAAGTAGCAATAAAAAGTCGATTCTGAATAGAATCAAAAGCTATCTGAGCATATCTCTCCGACACAGGAATAGATGTTTCTTTTTGCCATTTTATATATTTATCAATATCCCAACTTCCATTCTCTACTATCGCTTCTTTACTACAGATATCATCATACACCTTTGTACCTGCATATTTATCTAATTTCCAGAAATAGAGTAAATCCCCTTTATCATTCCGAACGGCAACATCTTTTATTGAAATCGGAGGTACATCTGAACTGTAAAACACTTTAGTCCAATTTCTACCAAAATTAATTCTGATATCATCTAATTTATTAAAAGAATAAGGTATCGTCTGGATATTATCATTAATAGAACAAATAATTTTGTCTTGCTTGAAATTAATCTTCATTTTACTCCAGTCTTCCCTATTTTTAGGTAACGATATTTTAAAATCAACATTAGCTAAAGCTTTATCATCATTAATCAATACAAAATTAAGTTTAGAAGCATTTATATTCGATATTATATCAAAACTATTAGTACCAGAAGTAACCCTACATATATAACCATAAGTCTGTACCCCCGGATTAAATTTAATATCAAGCTCTAATGAAAAACCATCCTGAAATGAAAAAGGATCATCCGGAGTTAAATTCAAAGACGTTCTCACATCTTGATTTACAGTATGAGAATAAAAGGTCAAGCCATAATGAATGTTACTTCCATTCACTTTAAAAAACGAGAAACAAAAAAACAGTAATAGATATATTCTTCGCATAACAACAAGCCCTCATCAACGGAATAAAAATGTTAAAATAGTATTTTACAAAAGGTTTAATTATCAATTTTATCATAAAAGGTAAATTACTCATATGGTAATATCCTCTGCAAATATTCACTAAAATTCCAAGAATAAGCAAACAAATAGCCGTAAATCTTATATATAAAAACCAGGAACTATCAATCTTTTCAAGTTTTTATAGCATAAAAAGCGTGGAACTGTATCCTGCATTTGTTGGAATGAGACATAACGCCTCTCTTTAATAAGACAGTGAGTTTATCGCTATAATCTCATTGCAAAAATATAAAAACTTGCCAATAAAATTAGGTTATATTGCCAGTTTTTACAGAATAAACCTTTTCTCAGATAGGATATTCAAAACAAACATTCAATATATGATTCGGATGATTTACTCTCATTACGACCAATCCTCTACTCACATTTTTTTACCATAATGCATCGCAAACTGCATAAACACCTGTGACAGCCCTCCCTCTTGTCCCTGCTGATGTACAAAACAGAATTCCCTCAACATCTGCATTCCTTTTATTTCAATTACCCGGAAAGCACCAGAAACTAATTCTTTGGTTATAGAACGGATAGACACAATACCCATGCAATCGGTATTCTCGAGAAAGAGCTTGATGCTTTCTGTACTACCGAGATACATCAGAACATTAAGTGCAGACAATTTTATATTATGTTGTAACAAAGCACGTTCAAAAACATCAAGCGTACCAGAACCGCGTTCACGAAGCACAAGAGGAATGCCTGGCAAGTCTTCGGGAGTTATTTCATCCGGTAGCGAAAGTTTACTTTGAGTATGTACCACAGCTACCAGCTCATCATCTAAAAAAGTCGTATATTTCAGATTTGGTAAACGAAAGATACCCTCAACTAAGCCTAAGTCAATCCGATGTTCTTGTAACGCAGCCTCTATTCCACGAGAATTCCCATTCAGCAAAGACAGATTTACCTGTGGAAATTTACGAATAAAATTTCCAAGTAGAGGTGGAAGTACATATTGGGCAATGGTAGTACTGGCTCCAAGTTTTAATTCACCTCTATAATCACCATGTAGAAGATGCATTTCATATTCCAACCGCTTATAGGCATCAAGAATGCGTTCGCTATGCTCCAGAAGCAATTTCCCAGCTTCTGTGAGAGAAATTTTATTCCCTTGCCGATCGAAAAGCCGTACCTGATAACAGGTTTCCAATTCCTGGATATGTTTTGTTATGGCAGGTTGACTTACAAAAAGCTCCTGAGAGGCTTTAGTAAAACTGAGATTCTTCGCTACACTCTGAAATACTTTCAAACGAAAATCGGACATATAAGTAGTGATTAACGATTAGTAACAGGTGAAAAAAAGACTCCTATAATTCGTCTCCTTTAATTCCCAATGCTTGCATCAATGGGTATGCCAGCATCTCCCACTGATACTCTATAGTCTCTTCCGATTCATTCACCCGGAACTGAATAATCTCTTTTTCTTTTACTTTATTCAAAACAGCAGTCACTTTATTACCATACTCTTCATTGAAAGAAAGCACAATCAGCTTTTTCACATCTGCCGAGTCAAGGACTATCTGCAATAAATCAAGAAACAGCTCTTCACGAGTCACCATCCCTTCGCAGGGTACTCCTGCGAAAGAAAACTCTCCAAACTGATCTGAAAAGGCAACCCCATCAAGCTCTTTTTTCAAATCTGACGGATTACAGAAAGCCAGATTAGAAGAATCCTGATCGTACACAAATAACAGTTGCACTTTATTATCTCCTTCTTCAATACCGGCATCCAATGCCAGATAGGTAGTTAGCAAGGATAAATCAATTTCCTGTAGCGGACGATTTAACACATTCTCGAAATATCTCTTCAAATCTGACACTATGAAATTCAGAAATGCGGCATCAACGAGTATCACTATCTCAGGAAGTTTTATCTTTTCATCCATAAAAATCTTATTCTTATCTATTTATTTGCGGATAAAGATACAATAAAGCTTTTATACAGATAGCATTAATCTTCTAAAAGTTTTGGTACAAACAGGAATGGTGTAAGGAAAGAGTAGAAATTCAAAGTTGTTTCAAAGCTTTGAGAAAAAATTCTCAAAGCATATGAAACAACACTCTCAACGTATTGAGAAAAGACTCTCAATAGGTTGAAACACTTTTCTCAATACGTTGAAACAAAATGAAACATTAAAGAGGCTGAGAACTTCTCCGCAAACAACATTGCACATAAATATAAGAGCAGGACATTTTGTCAACCTATTATCTAAAATTACTGAAAAAATGGCATAATATGTGCATTGGCAAATCTTTTGCGCCCTTTCAGTGTTATTAGAAACGTGAAAATAAGAAAGGAGACATAAGATATGAACTTTAACAACTTTACCATTAAGTCACAAGAAGCGGTGCAGGAGGCCGTCAATTTGGTCAAAGCCCGAGGGCAACAGGCCATCGAGCCGGTCCATCTACTAACGGGAGTAATGAAGGTAGGTGAGAACGTTACCAACTTCATTTTTCAGAAATTGGGAGTAAACGGACAACAGATTGCACTGGTTGTTGATAAACAAATTGACTCATTGCCAAAAGTTTCCGGTGGAGAACCTTATCTGAGCAGAGAGTCAAATGAAGTACTTCAGAAAGCAACCCAGTATTCCAAAGAAATGGGTGACGAGTTTGTTTCACTGGAACATCTGTTATTGGCTTTATTGACTGTAAAAAGTACCGCCTCTACCATTCTCAAGGATGCAGGTATGGCGGAAAAAGAATTACGAAGCGCTATCAGCGAACTGCGCAAAGGAGAGAAAGTTACTTCACAATCAAGCGAAGATACTTATCAGTCACTCGAAAAATATGCTATCAACCTAAACGAAGCAGCACGTAGCGGTAAACTCGATCCGGTAATCGGACGGGATGAAGAGATACGGCGTGTACTACAGATATTGAGTCGCCGTACAAAAAACAATCCTATCCTGATCGGTGAGCCAGGTACCGGTAAAACGGCTATTGTAGAAGGTTTGGCACATCGTATATTAAGAGGTGACGTACCTGAAAACCTGAGAGACAAACAAGTATACTCTTTGGATATGGGTGCATTGGTAGCAGGAGCCAAATATAAAGGTGAATTTGAGGAACGATTGAAATCAGTGGTCAATGAAGTAATGAAATCCGAAGGAAACATCATTCTATTCATTGATGAAATACACACACTGGTAGGTGCCGGAAAAGGTGAAGGTGCCATGGACGCTGCCAACATTCTAAAACCGGCATTGGCTCGTGGAGAACTGCGTGCTATCGGTGCTACCACTCTTGATGAGTATCAAAAATACTTTGAAAAGGATAAAGCATTGGAACGCCGTTTCCAGATTGTACAAGTGGATGAACCAGATACTCTGAGTACTATTTCTATCCTCCGTGGATTGAAAGAGCGCTACGAAAATCACCATCACGTACGTATTAAAGATGATGCTATCATCGCTGCAGTAGAATTGAGTAGCCGTTATATCACCGATCGTTTTTTACCGGATAAGGCTATCGACCTCATGGATGAGGCAGCAGCCAAGTTACGTATGGAAGTAGATTCTGTTCCGGAAGACTTGGATGAGATTTCACGTAAAATCAAACAATTGGAGATTGAACGTGAAGCCATCAAGCGTGAAAAGGATCAACCCAAATTGGATACAATAGGCAAAGAGATAGCCGAATTGAAGGAACAGGAGAAATCATTCAAAGCGAAATGGCAAAGTGAGAAATCACTGATGGATAAGATTCAGCAAAACAAAGTGGAAATTGAAAATCTGAAGTTTGAAGCTGAAAAAGCTGAACGTGAGGGTGATTACGGAAAAGTAGCCGAGATACGTTATGGAAAGTTACAGGCTTTAGACCAGGAAATAAAAGAGACACAAGAAGAGCTGAAACAAATGCAGGGAGGTTCTGCAATGATTAAAGAGGAAGTAGATGCTGAGGACATTGCTGATGTGGTATCCCGCTGGACAGGAATCCCCGTCAGCAAAATGCTTCAAAGTGAGAAAGACAAACTACTCCATCTTGAGGATGAACTTCACGAGCGGGTTATCGGCCAAGACGAAGCAATTGCTGCCGTAGCCGATGCAGTACGCCGTAGCCGTGCCGGACTGCAAGACCCGAAACGGCCGATTGGCTCATTTATCTTCCTGGGAACTACTGGTGTAGGTAAAACAGAATTGGCTAAAGCACTTGCTGAATTTCTGTTCGATGACGAAACAATGATGACACGTATTGACATGAGTGAATACCAGGAGAAACACAGTGTTTCTCGTTTGGTTGGAGCTCCTCCGGGATACGTAGGATATGATGAAGGCGGACAATTGACAGAAGCCATCCGGCGTAAACCATATTCAGTAGTATTGTTTGATGAAATAGAAAAGGCGCATCCGGATGTATTCAATATCCTGCTGCAGGTATTGGATGACGGGCGCTTGACGGACAATAAAGGACGTGTAGTCAATTTCAAAAACACAATCATCATCATGACTTCAAACATGGGAAGCTCCTATATACAGAGTCAAATGGAAAAACTCAATAGCTCCAACAAAGAAGAAGTAGTTGAAGAGACCAAAAAGGAAGTGATGAACATGCTGAAGAAAACAATTCGTCCGGAATTCCTGAACCGTATTGATGAAACAATCATGTTCTTACCATTAACGGAGAAAGAGATCAGGGAAATTGTTTTGCTACAGATTAAAGGTGTTCAAAAGATGCTTGCTGGCAATGGTGTAGAACTGAAACTGACAGATACTGCCATAAACTTTATAGCGCAAGCCGGTTATGATCCGGAGTTTGGTGCACGACCTGTAAAAAGAGCGATCCAACGTTATTTGCTCAATGACCTGTCGAAAAAGTTACTTGCACAAGAAGTAGATCGCAGTAAAGCAATCATCGTTGATGTTGCGGGGGATGGATTATCATTCCGCAACTAAAATAAAAACAGATCCTTATATACAATGCCAGTATGTTACACAATATACTGGCATTTTTTATAGCAAAAAACTTAATAAATAATTCTACGTACTACCACCTCACTGGCAGGATGCAGTATAACAAGTACGTAGGCTCCACGCTTCGGAAGTTCTAATGTCAATGAGGAGGAAATACATAATTCTTTTACCTGCAAATATCCGTTATCATTATACAAATAAACCATTGTATTTATAAGCAAATCACTCAGACACAATACTCCCTTTTCTGTGTCTAACTGAAACTCGAATGCTTTGTTTGACCTTTTATCCATACCCCATTTACATCTATCTTCCAGTCCCCCAAGAAGATATTTATATATAAAAGCGTGGGAACTGTTGCCATTATCGCACTTGAGGCTCTGGACTGCCACTATTCAAATAATGTACAACAACCCACGCCCAATACCATATATTTGCATATACAGCAGAGCATGAGCGCTTGTTTCCATTATTCCTGAATAGTGAAATTGTCCAGATTTCAAGTACAGAATAATATAATAAACGCCTTTGTTCTAAGTAATTACTAAACAGTCCTCCCTCCTGACTTTTCAGGAATCGGTGGATTGCAACAAAGATAAGTAAAAAAGCTCTGAATCTTATAAAGGAAAGCTCAAAAATATTCCTGTAAATATATAGTATAAGCAGAACAGAACGAGTTCCTTTTTGTTTAAAGCATTCCAATAAAAAAAGAAAAAGCGTGATAAACATCCTCAAAAGATATTTATCACGCTTCTTTTATAACTGAAAAAGATATCAGATTACATCTTATTCCGCTGTTTCTACAGCCTCCTCTTGTTCTTCTGTGGCATCTTTAAACTCAGTAATTCCATTTGTAACAAGAATGTTATACCATGAAATTAATTTTTTAATATCGGTCACATATACCCTCTCACGATCAAAATCAGGCAACACTTCTGCCAGATAAGCTCGCAATTCCTCCACAGTAGCCTTCTTAGGATCAATAGAAGCAGTTCCCACATTTTCTTTTTCCTTGATTGACTCAAGAACATCACGCAAAGGAACTTCAGCATCATTTGTATACATTGCTATATCTGCCAGAGAAATAATTTTTTCATTTCCGTAAGCCGGGAAACGCTTTTTTTCTGCGCTAACAGATTCAACAATCAGCATATTCTTTCCCTGCGAAATAAGTTTATACAATCCCGGTTTTCCGGAGATAGACAAAATAGTCTTCAACATAGTATATTCTTTTTATTTATTAGTTATTTTTTCGGTGGGCAAAGATAGTGTAAGCCAAAGACAATACAAAATAAGCAAGCCTATTTTTATTGTTAAGACAATACCTATTTTCCCGAAAGAGAAGCAATATTTTCAAATAGCAAAGAAATTAGTTCCAGAACCTGTGGAATTAATGGCACTTCGCCGTCATTAACAATTACAAACTCGGCTTGTTTACGCTTTTCTTCATCACTCATCTGGCTTTGTATACGCTTCATTATAAGTTCACGCGAGGAACAATCACGTTTGATAGCACGCCGTACACGTAGTTCCAATGGGGCATACACCACCACCACCACATCTACTTCAGCAGCAAAACCCGATTCTATTAATATGGCAGATTCCATACCTACTATAGGAGAAAGCGATTGCCTCTCTACCCAGCGACGAAAATCGTCCTTTACCTGCGGATGAATAATTTCATTGATTCGCCTTGTATGATCCAGATGCCCAAAAAGATAAGAAGCCAGAAATGCTTTATTCAGTTCACCGCCTTCAAAAACTTTGTCGCCCAGCAAAGCACAGAGTTCCTTCCGAATGAAGGGATCTGTATTTGTCAATCTTTTAGATTCAATATCGGCTATGTACACAGGAATACCCATCACTTCCAGCAATCGTGAAACAACACTTTTGCCACTACCTATACCACCGGTTATGCCTACTTTAATCGCCATTAGAAGATACTTGTTCTATAAGAAAATCAACCTTTTTAGGTGTTATACGAATATGACTCACCCCATTAGGAATAGATTTGAGTTTTACCGTATACTTATCTGAACCCAACTTTAGTAGCTCTTCATAAGATATATTTATAATAAAGGAGTTTGCTTCAATCTTATAAAAGTTGTGATACCCTACCTGAAAAGTTATCTGTACCTTTGAAGGAAAAGTACGCAAAACCTTATCAGCAGGAAAATTAACTCCATGTAAAGGTACTTCAACTGTCTTTTCCGTATACATATCTACCGGAAAAGTTAAATCTACAGCATTGGGAATAAACTTAGCCCCTTTTACCTCTGCCAGAGCAACATGATGTGTCAATGTATCCGCAATATTGCTCAGGTCAACCTTACGCGTATAGGCAGTAGTTATTGTATCCAGAATAGCAACAGGAGCATAAACCAAAACAGAATCCGGTGAATAGATCGTATCGGATAGATAGTATTGCCGGGCGGCAGTCACTTTACCCTGCATTTTCACCGGAACACGTTTTGATCTACCGGTAGAGTATATGTATTCCAGTGTATCGGGCTTTACAGAAACCAACCGGGTAGATACATTCAGTTGACTCATAATTTTTTTCTCAAACTCTGACGAATAAATCCGCACATGATTATTTCGGGCACTATAGTCATTGAAATTGAGATTCACCGGAAAAAAGCTTTTCCCTAACATATAGTTTAACAAAACGGTTCCCCTGTCTTTTACCTTAATACGCAGTTCAGAAGGAGGCTCCGAGGTAATTACTACATCATTGGGAACTTCTTTCAAACGGACAGGAATAGAAAATTCCGCTTCATAATCATTGTTTAAAGTTTGAAGAAGCCAGAAGCCACTGGCTATAAGGAAAAAAAATAAAAAGATCAGGAATTCCCTACTCTTTTCACTGAGTAAAAAGTTCCTAATCTTTTTAGAAAATCTCAAATAAATATACTTTATATCCCTACGTTCAAACATAGGCTTTATTTATGTTTATAGCTTATTTAGCTGGCTGCTGACTAGCAGCAGAAGCATCAGCAAAAATAGAATTCTTATCTATCTTAATTTTTACATTTGTTGCAATTTCAAGTACAATGTGGTCATCATTAATCTCTTTAATAATGCCATGTATACCTCCGGCAGTGATAACCTTTTGATTCACCTGAAGAGATTTACGGAAATTAGCAATCTCTTTTTGTTTTTTGTTCTGAGGGCGAATCATAAAGAAATACATGATAACAAACATTGCTATCAGCATAATCCACATCAGACTTCCGTCGGGACCAGCAGCAGGAGCTTGCAGTAATACAGTCAATAAATTCATAAATAATCTGTTTTAGTTTTTTAATCTATAATAGCAAAGGTATCAGTTTTTCGCCAACTTACCTTCTTTTTTTAATTGATTAACAATTCCATCCAAAGTTCCATTGATAAAGCTACCACTCTTAGCAGTGCTATAAAGCTTGGCAATCTCTACATACTCATTTAACGAAACACTGACCGGAATGTTCGGAAAACTCAGAATTTCTGCCAAAGCAGTCTGCATAATAATTACATCCATAAATGCAACACGATCCAAATCCCAGTTCTTGGTATTTTCGCTAATGAGATGGCGGTAGTAATCTGCATTCAGAATAGTACGACGGAAAAGACGACGTGCGAATTCCTGATCTTCATCATCTTTAAATTCCGGAAGTAAAGTCTGATTTGCACCGTTCTTTTCTTCAAAACGTTTAATGGTTTTCAAAACAAATGTATCTACAATCTCTTTGTCATCATTCCAATACAAACTCTGGTCTTCTAACACCTGATCCAAAGAGTCGTTATTAAAAACAAATGCTTTGTAGAGCTTTCTCCATAGTTCACGGTCGACTTCATAAGAACTATCAGCAGAAGCCATATATTCTTTATATATATCTGACTCCACTATTTTATCATAAAGTTCTTTGATAAAATCCTGATCGTTAGCCCATGTTCTTTTTTGATTGGCTATAAACTCTGTCAATTGTTTATTTACTTCAAGTTGCGCTACGAATTTGTTTTCAACAAATTTCATGTTAGGATACAACTCTTCTTTGGTAGGTTTCAGTTTGGCTTTTGCTGTGTCAATACGTTTTTGTGCGTAGTCCGTCAATGCAATCATAAGCATCAACAAATAGTTGTAGAGGTCATAAGCCTTCGAGAGGCTAAAAAACAACTCTTTCTCCGCTGAGTCTAAATTTTTGCTGCCGTTCTGATAGTAAGCATACACTATCTGTATGATTTTTAGACGAATAAGAACTCTGTTAATCATAATCTTTAATAATACTGTTATTAACGAATTGCAAAAGTAGATATTTTTAATGAGTTTCCACAAATAAATCACATTTTTTAATGTTGTATTTCATTCTCTGCCCTTTTTCTTTTGACAGTTGAAAAAAAAGTTCCAATTTTGAAGCCGATTATAAACAGACCTAATGATATGGAAGATTTAAAAAAGAAAATGAGTATAGATATGAATGATAAAGAGATTGTATTCTCAAAGTCCATTAAGGCTGGTAAGCGTATTTATTATCTTGACGTAAAGAAAAACCGTAAAGACGAAATGTTCCTTGCCATCACTGAGAGTAAGAAAGTGATTATGGGCGAAGGTGATGACTCGCAGGTAAGTTTTGAGAAACATAAGATTTTCTTATACAAAGAAGATTTCGATAAGTTCATGACCGGACTGACTCAAGCTATAGAGTACATCAACGACCAGCAGGGACACACTGTGAAAGAGGAAGAGCTTATAGAAGATGTACAGCCAACTGATGAAATAAAAATAGATATTGATTTTGAATAACAATTTCTTTGATATTTCAAAAAGAAAGCGTACTTTTGCACCGCTTTTTTGCAACATTGTGTGGGTATCACACCGTGTGATGGTGAATTAAGCACTCAAATCACTTAATTTAGAGTAACACAAAAAAATTAAAAAATGAAATCAATTGAAGTAAAAGGAACTGCAAGAACTATTGCAGAACGCTCTTCTGATCAAGCCAGAGCATTGAAAGCTATTCGTAAAGACAACGGTGTACCTTGTGTACTTTACGGAGGTGGTGAAAATATCCACTTTACTGTACCTGTAGAAGGTCTGCGTAATTTGGTTTATACTCCGCACATTCATGTAGTAGACCTGATTATTGATGGCAAAAAAGTAAATGCTATCCTGAAAGATATTCAGTTTCACCCAGTAAAAGACAACATTCTGCATGTTGATTTCTATCAGATTGATGAGGCTAAACCTATTGTAATGGAAGTTCCGGTACAGTTGGAAGGTCTTGCAGAAGGTGTTAAGGCCGGTGGTAAGCTGGTTTTGCAGATGCGTAAGCTGAGAGTAAAAGCTCTTTATAACATCATCCCGGAAAAATTGACAGTAAATGTTTCTCACTTAGGTCTTGGTAAGACTGTTAAAGTGGGTGAGCTGAACTATGAAGGTCTCGAATTGTTGAATGCTAAAGAAGCTGTTGTATGTGCAGTTAAATTGACTCGTGCAGCAAGAGGTGCAGCTGCTACTGCAGGAAAATAATCACAGAAATACTTCTATCAGAATATTTCGGAACGCAGATTATCACAGATTTTGGTCTGTGTTAGTCTGCGTTTCTTTTTCATTTCAATACATATTTATTTATGAAATATCTCATTGTAGGATTGGGTAATATTGGTCCCGAATATCATGAAACACGCCATAATATAGGTTTTATGGTAGTAGATGCTCTGGCAAAATTAAATAATACTCCATTCGTCAGTGGACGTTATGGTTCTACTGCTTCTTTCTCGATAAAAGGCCGGCAATTGTTGTTACTTAAACCTTCTACATTTATGAATTTAAGTGGGCTGGCTGTTCGTTACTGGATGCAGGAAGAGAAAATTCCACTGGAAAATGTACTGATTGTAGTAGATGATCTGGCATTACCATTCGGTACCCTTCGCCTGAAAGGAAAGGGAAGTGATGCCGGACACAACGGTCTGAAACATATCGCAGCTACTTTAGGAACACAAGACTATGCACGTCTGCGCTTTGGAATAGGAAATGAATTTCCGCGTGGAGGACAAGTTGATTTTGTACTCGGACATTTTACAAACGAAGATTGGAAGACAATGGATGAGCGTCTGGAAACCGCCGGAGAGATAATTAAAAGTTTTTGCCTGGCAGGAATCAACTTGACAATGAATCAGTTCAACAAAAAATAAGAACAAGTACAATTTACCATTTACAATGTACAAATTTGTAGTATGGTAAAAGGATAAGTTTAAAAATTGTAAATTGTAAATCGTAAAATTGTAAATATCTCTATGCCTGAAGCAAGAATAGATAAATGGATGTGGGCTGTACGTATTTTCAAGACACGTACGATTGCCGCAGAAGCCTGTAAAAAGGGACGAATCAGTATGAATGGTTCATTTGTAAAAGCAGCCCGAATGATTAAGCCTGGAGATGTTATTCAGGTGAAGAAACCTCCTATCACATATTCATTCAAGGTACTGCAAGCCATCGAAAAACGTATTGGTGCCAAATTGGTTCCCGAAGTGATGGAAAATGTAACAACGCCCGACCAATATGAATTATTAGAAATGAGCAAAATCAGTGGATTCATAGATCGTGCCCGCGGCACAGGTCGTCCTACGAAAAAAGACCGCAGAAGTATAGAAGAATTTACTACTCCGGAATTTATGGACGATTTTGACTTTGATTTCGATTTCGAAGAAGAGGGAGTTGAGTGATAAGTGGAATAGTGATAAGTGATTAGTACCATGCGGAATATGGCGCAGTAACTAATCACTTATCACTACTCACTCGCCACTATTACAAGTTTTCTTTCACCGCATCTATCAGTTCCTGATATTCGGCATCTGTCAGATAGACTTTCCCCGGATTCATCTGAAATGTAGCACCATAATCCGGTCCGTCTACATATTTAGGGGCTAAATGAAAATGCAGATGAGAGAGTTTATCAGAATAAGCACCATAATTTATTTTTTCCGGATGGAAAGCTTTATCCATCGCACGGGTCACACGAACCACATCTGCCATAAATGCATTGCGGTCTTCATCACTCAATTCATTCAAATCATTCACATGATCTTTGTATGCCACAAGGCAACGTCCACGATAGGTTTGCTCTTTAAAAAGAAACACGCGTGATACACTTAGCTGTGCAATCTCAATCATCAGATTGTGCAGCGTTTCATTGTTCTGACAGTACAGACATTCTTTAGGATCGCTTTTCATGATATAAAATTCTGTTTTAAATTTATACGAAAGCAAAGATAATGCAAACCGAGCTCAGAATAAAATGAGCTTGTTCGTTTTTTATGCCGAGATGCAGCTTATCTTCGCTTTTTGGCAAAGATAAACATATGATGTTTATCTAATGTCGATTTTTTAATTCTTTTGCCCGACTAATTGGTAAACATCCTCTTTTTCGCCAACTACCCACAACACATCCCCTTCCTCAAACGGAGCATTAACGTCCGGAGTCATCAGCATTTCTTCGCCACGTTCCACTCCAGCTATCAGACAATGATACTTATCACGAATACCCGATTCACGCAAAGTCTTGCCCAGAAAAGCACAATCAGAATCAATCATAAACTGCTTTAAAGTCATCTCACTCTTTTCAAAGACATCACTGTCTACATAAGAACCGCGCGACATATCTTCTCCAAATACATTCAATTGTTCATCCGTACCAATCACCTGAATCTTATCCATCGGAAACAACCGTACACTTCCTCCCGGAATATTAATACGCCGTTTCCCACGAAGAATTGAAACAACATGAACTCCGTATTTCTTCCCCAAATTTAGTTCAAGCAATGTTTTTCCCGACCAAAGAGATTCGCCCGGAATTTCAAAATCGGCCAGATGCAAATCACGGGAAAGTAATCGTCCTGCATACTCAGGTTTTTTCTCTCCCATATATTCGGCCCGTACATCCCGGGAACGAAGATTTTGAAAAAACTTCCGCTCAATCAATATAGACCTTTTCTTTAGTTGGCGTGAGAGCACCATCAATACAACAAGCAATATAGCTACACCAATTATCAGCCCTATTGACGATTTAAAGAGCTGGGCAATGATAAACATAACGAATAATACCGCAATCACCATACGTAATACAATCGTTGAAACCAACGGAGCACGATTGGCACGATGAGCCTCCCAAAGAGTAGTAAACTCAGTCGAATGATTCTTCTTCACCATTATAGCACGCAGGAAAGGTGATATACATAAAATAGTAAAAGCAGCTCCCAGTAATGAGCCCCAAAATCCAGGCAGGTTTTCACGGAAGAACGGAACAACAAAACGAAACGACAGAGCTATCACAGAAATACTGACAATGGAATATACCACTACGATTCGAGCCATCGCAAAAAGAAGTTTACGCCATAGGTTTTCATGATTCAACGTTTGTGAACCAGAGGAATAACGAGTCAGGAAATTTCTCCAGGATTCGGGCAAATGCCTATCAACAAAACTGGATGCCGGTTCTGCCAAACGAATCATATAAGGAGTAAGAAAAGTAGTAATCACCGAAACTGCAACCACAATCGGATAAAGAAAATCACTCGTCACATGGAGTGCCACTCCTAATGAGGCAATAATAAAGGCAAACTCTCCAATCTGTGTCAGACTGAACCCACATTGCATGGCCGTCTTCAAAGGCTGACCTGCCAAAACAACTCCAAATGTGCCAAAGAGTGCTTGTCCTACTATGACAGCAAGAGTTATCACCAGGATAGGCAACGCATATTCCCCAATCATTGCAGGATCTACCATCATACCGACAGAAACAAAAAAGATTGCACCAAAAAGGTCTTTAACGGGTTTCACTAACCGATCTATGGACTCTGCTTCTATTGTTTCGGCAAGAATAGAGCCCATAATAAAAGCACCAAAAGCGGCAGAGAATCCGGTATTAGCAGCAATTACCACCATACCAAAACAAAGAGCCAAAGAAACAATCAGCAAAGTCTCTTCACTCATCAGCTTACGGCAACGCTTTAGAAACTCAGGAATAAGGTAAATACCGACTACGAACCAAAGAATCAGGAAGAAAAGAAGCTTACCGATACTTTCAAGCATTTCGGTACCCTCAAAGTTATTGCTCACGGCCATTGTAGAAAGCATCACCATAAGAACAATAGCAAGAATATCTTCCAATATCAGAATACTCAGTACTAATCCGGTGAATTGCTTCTTGCGTAACCCAAGATCATCAAACGCCTTATAGATAATAGTCGTTGAAGACATTGCAATCATACCTCCCAAAAAGATACAATCCATCCGTTGCCACCCAAAGCTCATCCCGACACCGGCTCCCAGCAAAATCATACAAAATATAATGATACAAGCCGCAATAACGGCAGTCCCTCCTACTTTCACTATCTTCTTAAAACTGAATTCGAGTCCCAATGCGAACAGAAGAAATATTACACCGATATCGGCCCATGTCTTAATATTAGCGGTATCCATCACCGAAGGAGTATAAGGCATGTGAGGACTGGCAAGAAAACCGGCGACAACATACCCCAACACCAATGGCTGTTTTAGTTTTTTAAACAACAGGGTCATAATACCTGCACAAAGCAGTATCAGTGCCAGGTCGGCTATTAATGTGGGTAAGTTTGACATTTTCGTTTACTTCATTTACTTTTATTGCATACAAAAGTAAAGGAAAATCAAACTCAAATTCCGCCTAAGACAAAAAAAAATTATGCCTTAACCTAAAATTTATTAAGTTAAGGCATAAATCAGAAAGAAAAGCTCTTATTTATTTCCGGAACGGTGGTCTTACAACCGAGGCTTTCAATTTACGTCCACGCATATCAATGTAAATTTCTGTTCCCAATTTACTATATTCCGGTTTAACATATCCCATGCCAATTCCTATTTTACGAACAGGTGACATCGTCCCCGAAGTAACTACTCCTATCTTTTCACCTTCCGCATTCACTAACTCATAACCATGACGGGGGATGCCACGATCTATCATCTCGAATCCTACCAGTTTACGTACTGTACCTTCTGCTTTCTGTTTTTCAAGCATGAAACGATTGATAAAATCTTTTCCGTCTATAAACTTAGTAATCCAACCTAATCCTGCCTCAATGGGCGAAGTGGTATCATCCAGATCATTACCATAAAGACAAAAACCCATTTCAAGACGAAGCGTATCACGTGCTCCCAATCCAATTGGTTTGATACCAAATTCTGCTCCGGCTTCAAAAACAGCATTCCATATCTTGTCGGCAGCATCCGGATAAAAGTAAAGTTCAAAACCTCCCGCACCGGTATAGCCGGTATTGGAAATTATCACATTCTTTTCACCTGCAAATTCTCCTTCCTTAAATGTGTAATAAGGTATCTCAGAAAGATTAATATCCGTCAGTTTCTGCAAAGCAAGAATAGCCTTCGGCCCTTGTATGGCAAGCTGCGCTGTACGGTCGGAAGAATTTTCAAGTTCCGCCCCTTCGGTATTATGCAACACACACCAGTTCCAGTCTTTCTCAATATTAGAGGCATTGACTACCAAGAGATACTTCTGAGGATCATATTGATACACCAACAAATCGTCTACGATACCCCCTTCTTCATTAGGGAAGCAAGTATATTGCACTTTACCGGGAGCAAGTGCAGCTACATTATTAGAGGTCACTTTCTGAAGAAAAGCCAATGCATTAGGACCTTTCACCCAGAATTCACCCATATGAGATACATCAAACACACCAACAGCATTGCACACCGTAAGGTGTTCGTCGATGATACCTGTATACTCAATAGGCATATTATATCCAGCAAACTCATGCATCTTAGCACCCAGTGCAATATGCTTGTCGGTAAATGGAGTGGTTTTCATGATTTACGATTTATGAATTATGATTTATGCGGTTTACTTCCTGACAGAATCAGGCTTCTTTGGCTACAAGTTCTGCTATCTTTATAATAACTTTCATGGCCTTTTCCATATTCTGGATAGGCACAAACTCAAAACGTCCGTGGAAATTCAGTCCACCTGCAAAGATATTAGGACAAGGCAATCCTTTGAACGAGAGCTGTGCACCATCCGTACCTCCACGAATCGGCTTCACGTTCGGTTTCACACCCACAGCTTCCATAGCCGCAAAAGCAGTATCAATGATATGCATCACAGGTTCTATCTTTTCGCGCATGTTATAATACTGATCGCGGAGTTCAAGTACAGCAGTATCTTCACCGAATTCAGCATTTATTTTTCTCACCAGATGAGCCATTTCACGTTTACGACTTTCAAACCTTGAACGATCGTGGTCACGGATAATGTAAGAAAGCGTAGTCTGTTCCACATCTCCCTGAATACCGACAAGATGATAAAAGCCTTCATATCCTTCTGTATGTTCCGGTGTTTCATGACGTGGCAACATACTTATAAACTGATTGGCTATACGAATCGAATTGATCATTTTATGTTTAGCATAGCCAGGATGCACATTACGTCCTTTAAACACAATCTTGGCGGCGGCGGCATTGAAATTCTCATATTCCAACTCTCCTACTTCACCACCATCCATCGTGTAAGCCCACTCACAACCGAATTTCTCTACATCAAACTTGTGAGCACCTTCACCTATCTCTTCATCGGGATTAAAACCAATACGGATTTTTCCATGTTTAATTTCAGGATGTTCTTTAAGATAAGCCACTGCAGAAACAATCTCGGCAATACCTGCTTTATCATCAGCTCCCAACAAGGTTTTTCCATTGGTTACAATTAAGTCTTCGCCTTTATGAGTAAGCAACTCCGGAAATTGTGCAGGACTAAGTATTACTCTGTCTTCTGCATTGAGTACAATATCTGAGCCGTTATAATTTTCTACAATACGAGGTGTTATATCCTTTCCACTCATATCGGGACTTGTATCCATATGGGCTATAAACCCAATAGTGGGTACTTCCTTTTCCGTATTTGCCGGAAGAGTGGCGAAAAGATAACCATATTCATCCAGTGTAATCTCTTCCAAGCCTAAAGACTCCAGTTCTGATTTCAGATATTTGGCAAAAACCATCTGTCCCGGAGTACTGGGAGTAAGCCGTGTCTCTTCACTTGATTGAGTATCAAAGCTTACATACTTCAAAAAACGTTCTACTAAAGTCATGATATTTACGATTTTATGATTTACAATTTACGATTGATAATACATTTGCCGTAAAGGTAAAAAAAGAGCCGTGAATTGCCAAGCAAATCACGGCTCTTTTTTTTGAATATACTTATTATCAGTTACTAATAGTTATTAAAAATGGCTACTACCATCAAAACAATGGGTACACACCTGACATTTTGGTAGACCAATAGCCTCTATTAAAGTTTCCAACGTATTAAACTTCAACGAAGAAAGGCCGAAACGCTTAGCTATAATATCTACCATCTTTTCATATTCCGGAGAACCGGTTGTAGCATATTTCTCCAGATTCTTATTCTCGTCTCCTTCCAGTTCCTTAATGATGCGGCGGGTTATCAGTTCCAACGCATTCTTTGAAGCGGTGAAACCCACAAACGGACAGGCATAAATCAGCGGCGGACAGGCAATGCGCATGTGAACCTCTTTTGCACCACATTCATAAAGCACTTTTACATTGTCACGCAACTGCGTTCCACGCACAATAGAATCATCGCAAAATAGCAAACGTTTACCATCAAGCATAGCACGGTTAGGAATCAATTTCATTTTCGCTACCAGCGATCGCATCTCCTGGTTGCTCGGAGTAAAGCTACGCGGCCATGTCGGAGTATATTTTGAAATGGCACGATGATAGGGAACTCCTTTTCCTTCAGCATAACCCAAAGCCATACCTACCCCCGAATCCGGAATACCACATGCGCAATCTACTTCCGAAGTATCCTTCTGTCCCATCTTCATCCCACTGGTGAAACGTACTTCCTCTACATTACGCCCTTCATAGCAAGATGTAGGAAAACCATAGTACACCCACAGAAACGAACAAATCTGCATACCTTCATCGGGTTTGCGCAACTGTGTCATGCTATCAGCACGCAAGTGTACAATCTCACCAGGACCAAGATATTTTTCTATTTCGTAATCAAGATTAGGAAAACTACTCGACTCACTCGTGGCAGCATATGCCCCCTCTTTCTTACCAATCACAATCGGTGTACGCCCCCATCGGTCACGGGCGGCAATAATACCATCTTCTGTCAGCAAAAGCATAGAACAGGACCCTTTGATGTGTTTGTACACATTCTCGATACCTTCAACAAAAGTTTTTCCCTGGATGATGAGTAGTGCGATAAGTTCAGTTTGATTGGTATTGCTGGAACTAAGTTCCGCGAAGTGCATGTGTTGGGAGAGTAGTTCTTCCTCGAGTTCTTTAAGGTTTACGATTTTTGCGACAGTGACAATGGCGAAGCGTCCGAGATGAGAATTAATAACGATAGGTTGTGCGTCTGTGTCGCTGATAATGCCTATTCCGGCATTTCCTTTAAATTTATCCAGATCGGATTCAAATTTGGTACGGAAATATGAACTTTCCAGGTTATGAATGGAACGGATAAAACCTTGCTCTTCACTATAGGTTGCAAGACCGCCCCGTTTTGTCCCCAAATGTGAATTATAATCTGTGCCGTAGAATAAATCGGTCACACAGCCCACTCGTGAGACTGTTCCGAAAAAACCTCCCATATAAGATTCTTTTAATTAGTGTTAGTTTAAAAAAAGACAGTGCAAAAGTACAAAAAAGAATCTGACCGGAAAAGAAATAATGTGCCAATTAAACAATGTGCCAATATGCCAATTGGCTGCGCAACGTTGACACGCTGACACGCCGTATGGCAATTGGCACATTGGCATATTAGCAGATTGGCTAATTATTTAAACTTCTTCATCTTTTTATCTGCCGGAGTAGCCTCAATGATACTCATTGCAAAACCACCACTACGAGCCAATTTGGTAGAAATCTTTGTTTTGTTGGTTACCAAACCTTTTTTAATCTGATAAGATGTCGGATTTGATTCGTAATCTGCATCCTTGCCGTCTGCATAAAGAGTAGCTACATATTGTTTTCCCGGTTCCAGAAAATCAAGAGTGAAAGTAGAGGTACGGGCATTTTCATCAGTAATACCACCTACAAACCAGTTGTTAGTACCTTTTGCCTTACGGGCTACGGTAATATAATCTCCCGGTTCAGCTTCCAGATATTTGCTGTCGTCCCAATCTACAGCCACATCTTTAATAAACTGGAAAGCATCCATATAGCGCTCATAACTTTCGGGAAGATCAGCTGCCATCTGAAGCGGACTGTACATCGTTAAGTAAAGAGCCAACTGTTTTGCCAGAGTAGTATGTACAAAGCTATGTTCTCCTGTCAGGAAAGACAATTGAGTATCAAAGATACCCGGTGTGTAATCCATCGGACCACCAATCTGACGAGTGAAAGGAAGCAATGTAGTATGGAACGGTTTGCTACCGCCAAAAGCTTCGTATTCAGTACCACGGGCAGACTCGTTGCCGATAAGATTGGGATAAGTACGACATAGCCCGGTAGGACGAACAGCTTCATGGGCATTTACACAAATCTTATAGTCGGCGGCTTTCTTCACGGCATAGAGATAGTGATTATTCATCCACTGACCATAATGATGTTCTCCCCGAGGAATGATATTACCTACATAACCACTCTTCACCGCATTATATCCGTTATCAACCATGAATTGATAAGCTTTATCCATATGACGTTCGTAGTTGCGTACAGAAGCAGATGTTTCATGATGCATCATCAGTTTCACACCTTTACTCTTAGCATACTCATTCAGCATTTTCACGTCAAAGTCAGGATATGCAGTAACAAAGTCGAATACATAATCTTTGGAGTGACCGAACCAGTCTTCCCATCCTTCATTCCATCCTTCAACCAATACTTGGTCAAATCCATGTTCGGCAGCAAAATCAATGTAACGTTTTACATTCTCATTGTTAGCACCATGCTTGCCGTTTGGCTTCGTTTTTGAATAATCGGTTTCACCAAGTTTCACAGACAAAACATCATCCGTATAAGCCCAGCTACTCTTTCCGGTAATCATTTCCCACCATACACCTACATATTTCACTGGTTTAATCCAGGAAACATCTTCATAAGCACAAGGATCATTCAGATTTAGCGTCAATTTAGAAGCAAGGATATCGCGGGCATCATCACTTACTATCACTGTACGCCACGGAGACTTACAAGGAGTTTGCATATATCCCTTATCTCCCACTGCGTCCGGAGTAAGCCATGACTCAAAAACAAGATTTTTGTCATCCAGATTCAGATTCATACAAGAGTAATCCACCAAAGCAGCTTCATGCAGGTTGATGTATAGTCCGTCAGCTGTCTTCATCTGCAAAGAAGTTTGTACTCCGGTTGGTGAAAAAGAGGCCTGCGATGCATTGTCTGTAATAGCTCCATTCATTAAGCCACGGATTTCAGAAAGTTTAGACTCCGTATAATCATATTCCTGTGTGTCATAATCACCCGGAATCCAGAAAGCAGTATGATCACCAGTCATGGCAAACTGTGAATGTTCTTCCTTAATAACAAAGTAATTCAGATTCTTTTGCAATGGAAATTCATAGCGAAAGCCCAAACCATCGTCATACAAGCGAAAACGGATAACGATGTTACGATCCTGCGCTTTCTGATCCAGTGTTACTGCCAATTCATTGTAATGATTGCGAATAGACTTTACTTCACCCCAAACCGGTTCCCAGGTTTCGTCAAAAGTACTTGTCTTGGCATCAGTCAATGTAAACCCATTCATTAGTCCCGGGTCGTTTTTAAGTTCCAACCCCAACTTCGAAGGTTTGATTACTTCCTTATCTTTATAAGAAAGTTCATACACCGGTTCGCCTTGGGCGTTCACCGAAAAATTGAGTCTCAAAAGTCCGTTAGGAGAAGTAATACTTTCGGCCATAGCTGCTGTACTTATTAATAAAGCGAGCAAGAAAAAAGCCATCTTGATGGTTAGTGTTTTCATGTGATTCATGATATGAATTAATAAATAAAAATCGTATGGCAAAGATAAACAGGAAATATTCAGATACACTCCCCATATAAATGGAATATAAAAGAAATATCTGAAAACGTTTGCATAAGTTTCTTATTATTAATGAGATAATCAGAAGATTAAAAACAAAAAATATAAATGGGTATTCACTCTACCGCTCCTATTTTGAGGATTTCTTCTTCAAATTTATCCCGGTTAATGGCTTTATTCTTGACTTTGTTCCGATAGGTATAGATGGTATTGATTGAATAGTGCAGAAAATTCGCAATCTTGGAACTGTCATCAATCCCCAAACGAATAATGGCAAAAATACGTAACTCGGTATTCAGCAATTCGCCGGTTTTAAGAACGAAACGTTCTTCGGGCTGTAACAGTTCATTGAACTCTGCCACAAAGTTGGGATACAGATGCAGAAAAGCATTGTCAAAATTGGCATAAAACTCTTTCTGCTCTACTCCTGCAAACTGTGAAGACTTGGTCAGTTTCAGTAATTCCTCTGCTTGCCCTGCTGTGATTTTCCGGTTTACAGTGCTCCGAAAACGATCTAACTTTTCGATATAAATAGAGCAAAGGTTAAGAAAATGACCGATATATTCCTCTTTGATGTGGTTTGCCTGCTTCAGGTTTCGTTGAGTGGCAGATAGTTTCTTCATTTGTTTATATATTAAGATTACAGAAACAATCAGGAAGGCAGAAAGTATACTGACCACTATCAGAAAAAAGACCAACTGATGGCGCTGGCGTTCTATCTGTTGTTTATAAGCTGCCTCAATCACAGGAAGAACGCGCGAGATCTCAACCGTACGCAAACGGGCATTACAGAAAATGGCATCTTCAAGCGAACGCTTTATATAACGGTACGCACGGGATACATCTCCCCGTTCATACAGGACAAAAGCCAGATTGGATAAAGCAGCATTCTCTTTTACCGATGCTTTTATATCCGAAATAGCAGATAATGCCAGATATTTCTCATAGGCATCCGTCTGTTTTTCATCTTTATATAAATGAGCCAGTGAAAAAGCAGCCCGGGCATATATATTAGATGTTTCGGGCTGATCATGCAGCAATCCCACTAACATGTTTTTGGCATGAGTAAACTGTTGATTCGCAATAAAACGTTCGGCTTCATAGAGACGATATTCCGGTAAGGCCGGTGAAAGGACGGTCAACAATGAATCACGGTATGCATTTTGTAGCCTGATATAGTTGGCTGCATAAGAGCTGTTATGAGAATAATTAGCAAGAAAAGAATACAACTGACGCCCACAATCATAAAAAGCAGGCAGCAAACTATCCGGCAACGTAGCACGATCAATGCCATGCAACATTTCCCAAGCCTCCTTATACATCCCGGAGATAGACAACACAGACGTCTGGCAAAGGCGAACTTCATCAACCAATGGGACACTACGTAAAGAATCGGCTATCAACAAACTATTATCAAAGTATTTCATGGCAGAGTCTGACACAAAAAGTTCGTATTCAGCCCCTAATGCCTTATTGAGGATAAATTGTTGCCGCAGCGTAAGTGACGAATGATGCAAAAGCTGTTTCAAACTATCGATGCGTTCTTCTTTCTGTTCCATATATATCTCCTGCTGTCCCATTACCCGATCCAACCGGACAAGAACGGAGTCTACTCCCCCACGAGCCAGTGCAACAAGCATACAGGAGAAGAACAATATCATTACTAAAAAGAATCTCTTCATTGATCCGACGTTTTTACTTTAGTGTTCAAAAGTACATAAAATACACTAAAATCCACTACCTTCACTTCGTTAAAACAAGCCATCACCCAACATTACACCAATAAATTTGTTTCTGCTTCTGATTAATACTATTTTTGCCCCGACTATCACGAATAAAGAATGAAAGAGATCGCTTATATATTTATTGGAGGCGGCGTAGGAAGTGTGCTTCGCTATCTGGCGCAAATCAGCATTAACGAACGGATGTCGGGTATAGGTTTTCCTTTCTCATGGGGAACTTTTATCGTAAATATTGCAGGTAGTTTACTGATTGGTTTATTCTACTCAATATCCGAACGCTGGAATCTGTCTATGGAAATGAGACTGCTCCTTACAACAGGACTGTGTGGAGGATTTACCACTTTTTCTACCTTTTCCAACGATGGATTAAGCCTGTTGAGAGGAGAATTTTACGGTACATTCCTGCTTTATGCCTTATTGAGCATCGGACTGGGATTAGTAGCGGTACTGGCCGGAGGAGCAATAGGAAAGCTATTGGGATAGAACCGGCAAAACACATTACAAGTAAAACGATTGCAAATACCATAATATACCATGAAACAACCCCGGAATAATAAACTCCAGATAGTCCGTATTGCCGCTCCCATGATCGAAGAGCAGGAAGAGAGCCTGAAAACTTTAAAAGACTTATTAGAACAGGAAGAGACGGTATCCAGCCTCTCGTTTAATAAAAATAACGAAGAATTCATTCATACTCCTTACCGGACTGTTAAAGAGTGCACATTCAGTGGTCTCACTTTCAGAGATTGTCAACTAAAATCAGCCCAACTCACCGATGTACGTTTTGAGAATTGCGACTTATCCAATATCTCTTTTGCCGAAAGTTCTCTTTACCGGGTAGAATTTATTTCTTGTAAACTGGTAGGGACCAATCTCTCTGAAACCACCCTCAATCATGTCTCATTCCGCGAATGTAACGCAGCTTATATCAATGTTGCCATGAGCAAAATGAACCAGGTTCGCTTTTCCGGTTGTCATTTTAGAAACGGAAGCCTCAACGATTGCCGGTTATCATCTGTTGCTTTTGATCATTGCGACTTGGTAGAGGCAGATTTCTCCCATACCTCTTTACGCGGTATTGATCTCCGGACTTCACGTATCAGTGGAATCGTACTCAACATCAGCGATCTGCGGGGTGTTATCGTTAATTCATTGCAAGCGATGGATTTGCTTCCCATGTTAGGAGTTGTTATTGAAGATTAGGCGTAAGAGATTTATCCTACATCGTATGGAAAAGAAGCAGTTCACCACGGAGGGCACGGAGAGCACAGAGATATTATTTTCTCTGATGAAACGCGGATGATCGCAGACAAACGCAGATTAAAAGACTATAGCTCTTTATCATACATTTGTTTCTCTTTGCGAAAATCTGCGATCATCTGCGTTTCAATAAAGACTTAAACTCTGTGTCCTCTGCTACCTCTGTAGTGAAATACTGTATGGCTTTGAGCTTAATAGCCTCTGCCGCTGTTCTCTATTTCCTTCTCCGGTATTGATAAAGTTCTATCTTATAGAGGAACGTAAGAAGCCTCAGTATGCAACGTTGTTTTAGATGTACATGTAAAGCAGTACGACATGTGCATGTAGAGCAGTACGACATGTGCATCTCGTACCGTTTTAGATGTACATGTAAAACAAGACTATACACCGGGAAAAGAAACGTTCCTTTCTAAGAAAAGCAAAATACAACACCGGACAACAGCATGCTTCCCGCACAAGGAGATGCATCAGGCGATGGTAGATGAATGGAAATACAGATGAACACAGCCTTAAATGAACTTGCGCCATGCTTTTATGATACAAGGTCCTTTCGATCAGTATTGATCTGCATAAAATTAAACTTTTATTCACCTATCCGGATGAAACAAAACCAATTGCTTCTTTGTTAATTAATAAAAGTAAAGTTACTGGCTAATTATGGGGAGCAGCTTTACATAAGAATACCTATTTATAGGGATTCTCTGTTCTCCGTGAAGTGAGTATATTTGCAAGTATCTAAAAAATATAGAGAAACAATGAAAATAGAAAAAATTACAGGACGCGAAATCCTCGATTCCAGAGGCAATCCCACAGTAGAAGTAGACGTAGTATTAGAATCAGGTATCATGGGACGTGCATCCGTTCCATCGGGTGCATCAACCGGTGAACACGAAGCATTGGAACTGCGTGATGGTGACAAAAAACGCTACGGAGGAAAAGGTGTACTGAAAGCTGTAGAAAACGTGAACAATATTATTGCTCCGCATCTTATTGGCATGTCAGCTCTCGACCAAATGGGTATTGACCACGCAATGCTGGCTCTTGACGGTACGAAAACCAAAGCAAACCTGGGTGCTAACGCCATTCTGGGTGTATCACTTGCCGTAGCCAAAGCAGCCGCTGCATATCTCGATATTCCTCTTTACAGATATATCGGCGGAACTAACACTTATGTACTGCCTGTCCCGATGATGAATATCATCAATGGTGGTTCTCATAGCGATGCCCCGATTGCTTTCCAGGAATTTATGATTCGTCCGGTAGGTGCCAAATCTTTCAAAGAAGGTTTGCGTATGGGTGCCGAAGTATTTCATGCCCTGAAAAAAGTATTGAAAGATCGTGGTCTTAGCACGGCAGTCGGTGATGAAGGTGGTTTTGCTCCTAACCTTGAAGGCACTGAAGATGCTCTGAACTCCATCCTTGAAGCTATCAAAGCTGCCGGATACGAACCGGGTAAAGATGTGATGATCGGCATGGACTGTGCTTCTTCCGAATTCTATCGTGACGGCATTTACGACTATACCAAGTTTGAAGGTGCCAAAGGCAAGAAACGTACCGCTGACGAACAGATAGACTATCTGGAAAAACTAATCAACGAATATCCGATTGACTCTATCGAAGACGGTATGAGTGAAAACGACTGGGAAGGCTGGAAGAAGCTGACCGAACGTATCGGCGACCGTTGTCAGTTGGTAGGTGACGACTTGTTTGTGACCAACGTTGACTTCCTTGCCATGGGTATTGAAAAGGGTTGTGCCAACTCTATCCTGATTAAAGTAAACCAGATTGGCTCGTTGACAGAAACACTGAATGCTATCGAAATGGCACATCGTCATGGTTATACTACAGTAACTTCTCACCGTTCCGGTGAAACAGAAGATGCTACCATCGCTGATATTGCAGTAGCTACCAACAGCGGACAAATCAAAACCGGTTCACTGAGCCGTTCAGACCGTATGGCAAAATACAACCAGCTTCTTCGTATTGAAGATGAACTTGGCGATCGTGCCGTATATGGATATAAACTATTGAAATAATTAAAGCTGTTTATAATAGTTAAGAGGGGGATAAGCCGTGATGGCCTGTCCCCCTCTCCCATTTTTAGCCCTCTGATTGAATAATCAGTCCACTACCTTAAATGAAACTTCATTTCCACTCTGGCTATCCGTTGCTACCCAAAGTCCGAAATCTCCGGGTTCAACCACCTTTTCCATATTTATATTATAGAAAGCCAATTCGCTCACCGGCAGTTCAAATGTCACTGTCTTCTTTTCACCCGGCTTTAAAGTGACGCGGGTAAAACGCTTCAACTCCTTCACCGGACGGGTAACAGAACCCACCTTGTCCCGCACATACAGCTGAGCTACCTCTGTACCTTCGTAATCACCCGTATTTTCCAGATCGAAGGTAACAATCAACACATCATTCTTTTTCAGTTCATCAGCAGAAAGTTTCACATCACCATACTTAAAAGTAGTATAAGACAGCCCGTATCCAAACGGATAGAGCGGATCAAAACCGGCATCCATATAAAAAGAGGTGCACCCTAATGAAGTCTGTCCGGCTTCTACCGGAATATCTTTCAACAGGGTTTCGTTGCGCATAGCCGGACGGCCGGAATTGTTATGTGAATAATAGGCCGGAATCTGTCCCACCATCTTCGGGAAAGTAACAGGAGTTTTGCCACTCGGCACTTCTTTGCCGAACAAAAGATCAGCAATTGCAGGGCCTCCCATTGTACCCGGATGAAACGAATAGAGTACTGCTGCAGAGAGATCCGCCTCTTTGCCAATCGTCAACGGACGGCCTGCCATTACTACCGTCACTACCGGTTTCCCGGTTTTAGCTAAAGCAGCAATCAATTCGGACTGAGCACCTTGCAGATTCAAATCGGCCAGGCAGTGCGCTTCACCGGACAGGATAGACTCCTCGCCTACAAACGCTAAAATTACATCGGCACGGGCAGCCGCTGCAACAGCCTTACTGATGCCGGATGTAGTATGATCCCGGCTGTAAGCCAGTCCCGGTTCAAAAATCACCTGTACTTTATCGCCATACATCTCTTTGATAGCAGCCAACGGTGTTTTCGTATGTGTCTTATCTCCGTCAAAAACCCAGGTTCCCATCTGCTCGTAAGGAGCATCTGCCAAAGGTCCCACAACAGCCACGGTACGTACTGTTTCTTTCAAAGGAAGTACCCGCTTGTCATTCTTCAACAGAATGGCCGACTCCACAGCAGCACGTTTGGCAGCCGCCAAATGAGCATCGGCATACATCACAGAAGGCTTTTTTTCGTCTACATACGGGTGGTCAAATAATCCAAGACGATACTTGATACGCAAAATATTACGGACGGCTTCGTTTATGGTTTCTTCTTTCACCTTACCTTCTTTCACCAGTTCGGGCAATTTATTAACAAATGTGTAACTGACCATTTCCATATCCACACCTGCATTCACCGCTTTCAGGGCAGCTTCTTTGTCATCGGCAGCAAAACCGTGAGGGATCATCTCCTTAGCAGAAGCCCAGTCCGTCACTACAATACCCTCAAATCCCCATTCTTTACGAAGTACATCTTTCAGAATAAAGCCATTCCCGGTAGCCGGAATCCCGTCATTATCATTGAACGAAGTCATGAAAGTGGCAGCACCGGCATTGGCAGCAGCTTCAAACGGAGGCAGATATACATTAAGTAAACGGCGTTCGGGAATAAACGTAGAGTTATAATCAAGTCCGCCTTCGGCAGCACCGTATCCCACAAAATGTTTCGGACAAGCAGCAATGGAAGAAGGACTGCTTAATGAATCACCCTGAAATCCCTTAACCATAGCAGCCCCCATAACAGAAGTCAGATAGGTATCTTCTCCACAACCCTCGGCAATGCGTCCCCAGCGCGGATCACGGGCAATGTCAATCATCGGGGCAAACGTCCAGCGAATTCCCACAGAGGATGCCTCAACAGCTGCCACACGCGCACCTTCTTCTGCCACAGAAGGATCAAAAGTGGCAGCCTGCCCCAAAGGGATAGGAAAAATAGTCTTAAACCCATGAATAACATCACGGGCTATCAACAGCGGAATTCCCAGGCGGGATTCTTCCACCGCCACGCGCTGCAAAGCATTGACACGGACCGGATCTATCTCATTCAAAATAGAGCCTATCTCACCTTTTTTAATCAACACACTCATTTCTTCAATGTTGCCGAAAGAGCTGATCTGGTTCATCTGACCGATCTTCTCCTCCAACGTCATCTTAGAAAGCAGTTTGTCTACCTTGTTCTCAACCGCTTTATCTTTGGTGTCGGATACCTGTGTACACGACATAAAAGGAAGTAATAAGAGACAGGCAGAGAGAAATTTAGTTGTTTTCATACTTATTTATATACTTGAAATGGAACATTCACTGTAGATACGAATCCCGTATTATCCAGCACATATACATACAATCTATATTCACCAGGAGTTTCAACAATCGTTTCGTAAGTTGCGGTATCCGAAGTATTCACCTCTCCCACTCTTTCCGGACGTGGTTCAAAAGAACCACCGAAGCCAAGTTCGGTGGCTTCTTTCAATATTTCCCATACATAAGTCAACTGATCGTTTTCTTTATCGGTGACGGCTACATGAGCTTTGAACGCAGTTCCGGCTTTGACGCGAACACTGTTGATGGCATGCATTCCGTTTATAGTCATAGCCTCAACCACAGGAGCCGTTTCCGCCAGTTCTTTTCCGGTCCAGACCCTCTGCATAGCCTCTACCATAGGAGTCTTTTCGCCACGCAGCGGCAATCCCTCTACATTGCCTTCTACAAACATACTGAACCAGGTGGGAGTACGTTCTTCCTTCTGCCCCCATAGAAAAACAAAAGAACCCAGACAACGCTCATTTGCAAGGATATAGCGGGTATAACGTTCTTCGTACACCTGTCTTTTTTCTTCGCTTGTTTGCTCGATAGGTGCCTTCCAGTCTGTAGAAGCAGTTTCCCACCATCCGGTTGGCCCCCATTCCGTCACCATAAAAGGACCTTTATAAGCAGACTTGTCTACCATCTCCTTTATTTCACCAATCGGACCATACGTGTTGATACCTACATAGTCAAGTGTAGGAGCAAATTTAGCAATAGAGTCAAGAGCAGCCGGATTGTGTGCAATAACCGTAGATACCAGATGGCGTTTATCAACTGATTTAATGATCTGCGCTAACTCTTCCACAAAACTCCACGCAGCACCTACATTAGCATTACCCAGATCGATTTCATTTCCAATTCCCCAGGCCAACAGGCAAGTATCATTTTTGAAAGTCTCTGCCAAGAGGCGTACTTCCTTACGCAGTTTATCTTTGTATGCATCGTCATAATAGAGTGCCGAATCTTTAGTCATTGCTATCCCCTGCATTACGTACATCTTATTTTCTGCAGCTAAAGCCAGGGCTTTCCTAACTGACTCTACATCTCCGCCCCAGGTTCTGAAAGCATTGGCACCATTCTGGCTGGCAACGTCCAACCGGTAAGTTCCACCTACACCTTTAATAGATGTATCCACTCCGTTAATATAGAGTTTAAACCCTTCTCCGGATTTCTTTATCTCAATTCCGGACGGAGCGGAACAAGCACCCAGCAGAAAGCTCCCTAAAACCCAACTACAAATTAAAAGTTTTTTCATTGTCATCTACCTATTACATTGAGAATTAGGGACATCTTTCGGCTTTACAACCAGTGTAAGCCTTCAAATGCCCCTAAATATATTAATTCTTTTGATAAACACGAACGTAATCAATCTGGAATATTGCCGGATAGCAAGTATTATCTACTCCTTTTGTTCCTCCCATTCCTCCACCGACAGCCTGGTTCAGTTTCACGTAGAACGGAACATCAAATGGCCAGGTCTCTTTATTACCGGTTCCGTCATTCTGAAACCGGAAACAAAGCACACCGTCAATATAACCTTTGATCTCCTGTGGTGTCCACTCCAATCCATATACGTGAAAATCATCTTGTGCCCTGTCAATAACCGTAATGGAAGTTTGCTGCGTTCCGATACTGTGATTGTATCGTTCTGTATGAGCAGATATATGAATAGAATCAGGATGACTCCCTACATGTTCCATTATATCTATCTCACCATCCAACGGCCAATTCTTAAAATCTTCGGGCAACATCCAGAAAGCAGACCAGGTGCCAACTCCTTCCGGCAACTTTATCCGGGCTTCAAAATAACCATACTTCCAGCTTTGAGTCGTATTCATCCGTGCAGATAAATAATTGTATCCCTCAACCGGTTTATCAGGTATTAATGTTTTAATATGTAATATCCCTCCATCCAGATAAGCCACCGTATCCGTTTCATAAACAGCAGGAACGTAATATTGCAGTTCGGCATTCCCCCAACCTCCACCTCCAACTTCATATTTCCACTTTGAAGTATCCGGCAAGGAGCGATCTACAGATTCAAACTCGTCATTCCAAATCAATTTATACTCTTGGGGTACAAATGCACTATTCACAACAGGCTTCGTTACCGGACGTTCAGTACAAGCTGTACCGGTAGCCACTACTATAGTCAGCAATACCAATAATTTCACATTCATAGATTAATCTTTCAATAGCGGGTTCTTCTCCTGTTCTTTAAGCGGAATGGGCAAGTAATAGTGTGTACCATTGAAAATGCGGTCTTCCACCTTAGACACTTCATATCGCAATGTGACATTGTCATCATATATATTCATACCCATAATCGGTTCGGCCAGTACGTCGCCATCTTTCCAACGACGCAGATCATAGAAGCGGTGCTCCTCCAGAAGAAGTTCAATTCTGCGCTCATTCTTAATTCTTTCACGCATCTCTATTTTCGACAATCCCGAAGGCAGATCCGGTTGTCCGGAACGGGAACGAACTTCATTGATTGCCAGATAGACACTTGGATCGGGGGCAGCCAACTCTTCATTCTTTGCTTCGGCATAATTCAGCAAAACCTCTGCATAGCGTATATATGGCCAATTATTACTTTGAGCATATCCTCCGTACAGGTTGGTAGAAGGATCGAGCTCCTCTATAAACTTCTTAGGACCATAGCCGCAACGCGCCTTACCCAACTGAGGCTTGCATGAACCGTTCTTGGAAGGATCAACCGTATTGGTCACCATAGACATCCTGTGAGTTTCCCAGGTGGAACCATTATAGATAATGCTCTGATAGAAACGTGCATCCCGCTTTGTATACGGATCCTGCTTATTATACATTGTATTGGTTGGGTCTGTTGTTAACTTTCCATTCACTGTTTCATAAGCATCTACCAAATTTTGTGTAGGATACAATCCATTCCATGAGCCGGCATCCACAGCGTCCAGACTCCACATCATATGAATATTGTGAGGAGCTTCGGGGAAAGTGAAACGACGTTCAAAAATGACCTCCTTATTGGCAGCAGTTTTATCAAATGCCATAGAACGATAAGGGGTATCCGTCAGCTTATACAGCTTGTATATATCCAGGTCCATCACATCCTGAGCTGCCTGAGCTGCATCGGCCCACTTCCGGGAGTCATCGGAACTATTCAGAGGGCTTGCCAGATACAACAAAGCACGCGATTTAAGTGCCAGAAAAGCACCTTTTGTTGCATGTCCGGCCTCATCATCCGAATAACTGAGAGGTAAATTATCAGCATACAAATCACACTCCTCTTTCACAAACTTCACAATATCGGCAAACGAAGAGGGAGCCACTTGCAACTCATCCGTAAGGCTTTGTGCTTTCACAATCAAAGGTGCTTTACCAAAAGTACGTGCCAATTCAAAGTGACAGAAAGCTCTCAGAAAACGAGCTTCTGCTTCTACTCTCTTTTTCTCGGTAGCCGATAAGATTCGTTCTTCAACACCGGGAGCACGCTCGATGATGATATTACACTTGCGTATCACCTTATACTCCTGATTCCAGATCTCCTCTACAAAAGGACAACTCTGGGCAGTGATTGCATCTTTATTAAGCTGCGTATAGATAGGACCATCGCTAACACTGGCAAAGTCGTCAGTAGCAGCATCCAGATTCCCAGCCCACGACATGGACCAGTCCTGTTCGTAACCAGCCGTACACCTGTTGAACCCGCACAACATAGAACCGTATGTATTTGCAACAAACTGATTAATCAGATTCTTGTCTTCCCAGATAGCTTCATCAGAGATAAAAGTAGTAGGTTTTATATCCAGCATATCCGAACATCCGGACGTAAGAACCACCAATATCGTTATTAATAAATTTCTATTCTTTTTCATAATCGTATCATTCTTTAAAGTTAAAACTGAAGAGTAAGTCCTACGTTAAACGCCTTCATTTGCGGATATGTCCATCCTTCCTGTTGAGTGTTTTCCGGGTCAATTTGCGGAACATCGGAAATGGTAAACAGGTTCTGCGCATTCACATAGACACGCAATCCGGTTATTGCCGCAGACCGCAACCATCTGGAAGGAAGCGTATATCCTATTTCAATATTCTTCAAACGAAGATAAGAAGCATCATAGAGGTAGGTCTGAACAGCGCTGATATCCGTAGTCGGGAAGTTATGAGTAGATTCTGCCAAACGAGGATATTTCGCATTTACATTCTGTTCGGTCCAACTCTCATTTACCCAAAGCTGCGGAAGATTACCCTGATTGAAATAAGGTTGTATCACACCACCCTTCAGATAAACCTGTGTACGGGCAGCTCCCTGGAATAAGAAACTGAAATCAAGATTCTTCCAGTTCAACGAACCATTTATACCATAGATTATCTCAGGAATATTCCCATTTCCCAGATAAGTCATATCGTTAGAATCTACCACGCCATTGCCGTCAACATCCACATATTTAATATCTCCCGGCTTAGTCACATACCCTGTACCTGCCACTTCCTGCTTAGGATAGGCATCTATTTCTTCCTGAGACTTAAAGATACCATATGTTTTATACCCATAGTAACCATTGATGGGTCTACCGGTTTTACGCATATACTTGGATGTTCCGGCTGCTTCTGCCATCTCTACAATTTCATTCCGGGCAAAGGTAAAGTTACCTCCCAATGAGAAATCGACCTGCTGTATTCTCTGATGATAATTAAGTGATAAATCGACTCCTTTGTTTTTCACCTCTCCTAAATTCTCAAGCGGTAATATTCCACCGAATGAAGAAGGAACTTCGGCACCACGCTGGGCAAGAATATCTGTTCGTTTTTCCATAAAGAAATCTACTGTCAGGTTAAGACGGTTAAACAAAGTAGCATCTACAGCCACATTCGTCTTGGTCGACTTTTCCCAGGTAGCCAGTGCGTTGGCAATAGGGCCGGGCAGCATTCCTTTGGTAAGCAATGTTCCGAAAATATAGTCTCCCAAATTATTGGTAAACCCATTGCTTGCATTGTTACCGGAATACAGATCAAAACGGCTGTAAAACGGGAAAGTTACACCTCCTGTATTATCATTCCCCAGCGTACCGTAAGAAGCTCTTACCTTCAGGAAATTAACCGTATTCTTCAGATTCTGAAAGAATTTCTCTTCCGAAAGCACCCATCCCAAAGAGGCAGAAGCAAACGTACCCCATCTCTTGTTGGGAGCAAAGTTTTCGGACGCGTCACGACGCAGGTTAAACTCTACCAAATACTTCTGGGCATAATTGTAGTTGATACGCCCCATATAGCTGGCACGGGCTGTTTTACTGTCATAAGCATTCAATGACTGATTGGCTGTATTTCCGGCATTCATCTGATCCAGAATTTCCGAATCAAAAGAAATACGATTCATTCCCGATCTTTCAATGACCCCCTTTCTTGCCAAAGCCATAGCCATTGCAGTGATATTGTGATTGCCGAAAGAACGGTTGTAGTTCAACTGCAATTGATATTCCTGGTATTCATCACCGTTCTGTGTCAATCCCAGGCTGGCACTTGAACGTGGTTTCAAAACATAGGCTCCATCTGCATCCTTAGAGTAAACATAAGGAGATACATTCCATGATTTGTTTTTATATACATTCTTGCTGAAAGAAGCAGTTCCTTTTACAGACAGACCGGAAGTTATGAAATCAAGTTTCTGGTCCAGTTCTACACGTGCATCCACTACAAATGTATTTCCTTTGCTATAACTTCCACCCGGCTGATTGGAAGCCACAATATTGGGGTGAGTTGCATCGGGCACAGCAAATGTACCATCGGGATAGCGGCACAACAGCACAGGAGTATTACGCACCAATTGCTGGAAAATGCCCTGGCTTGCACCTACATTCAAGGTATTCTCTACACGACCGGAAATATCAACTCCCAAACGAGTCGTATTTGTAATAGTAGCATCAATATTACTACGCAAATTGTAACGCTTATAATCCAGATCTTCCCAAAGTCCGCCCTGGCTAAGGAAACCGGCACTTACATAATAGCGTACTTTCTCCGTACCTCCGGATACGGATAAATTGTGCTGGTGCTGAATGGCTCGTTGAGACAACATCTCTTTATACCAGTCTGTATTCGGATACTTTTCCGGATCGGTACCATCTCTGAACTTTGCCAGTTCGTCACCATTATAGATCTCTTTTCCCGTATAGGTATTGTATAAACGGGCATAGTCATAAGAGTTGGCAAACTCCGGCAGTTTGGTTGGCGACTGTATAGATACATTTCCGGAATATTTAATAGTTGTCTTATCCTGTGTTCCGCGTTTAGTAGTGATTACCACTACACCATTGGCACCGCGCATACCGAAGATGGCAGCAGAAGCAGCATCCTTCAACACATTGATAGATTCAATATCATTGGGATCCATACGTGCAAAGTCGGCAGAAGAACGTTCCATACCATCGATAATAAAAGCAGGAGAAGTCTCTCCCTGAAAAGTAGCAATACCACGTACATACAATGAGGCATCATCTGCTCCCGGTTCACCGGTAGCCTGCTTGGATATAAGTCCCGGCATCTGTCCCACCAGAGCATTGGTAGAGTTGGCAGACTTTGCCTTCAATAGTTCATCGCTCTTTATAGAAGTAACGGCACCCGTCAGATTGGCTTTCTTTTGAACCCCATATCCCACAACCACTACTTCCTCCAATGCTGCTGCATCCTCTTCCAGCACCACGTGAAGTATCTTATTCCCTTTCACCGGAATATCCTGTGATTTATAGCCGATATAAGAAACAGAAAGAATTGAATTAGAAGGTACAGTGAGAATAAATTTACCGTCTAAATCGGTTATTGTACCATTGGCAGTAGCATCTTTCACCACTACATTCACTCCAGGCAAAGGCTCCCTATCCGACCCGCCTATAACTGTACCTGTGACCTGTATGTTCTGAGAAAATACAGTAAGGTAAGCTCCTAACAGAATTAAAACTGATAATAACTTTTTCATAAGTCTTTGTATAATTAAGATTAACTCGTTGTCCGTTTTGGACAATGCAAACATAGAGAATAAACAGATTAAGAAGTTAAAAAGGCAGACGTCTAAAATACGTCAATAAGAAAAATAGAATACGTTACGAATACGTCAACAATTTGTAATATATTAATTTTCAACAAAATAGTAATACGCGCCTACATTTCGTCAAGTATGTTACAGAACATAAAAAGAGTGATAACCCCACTTTCTTCCATTCGGGTCATCACTCTTAGCCAAACAAGAGTTAAATCTTCTGGCTCAGATAATCAATCAAACTATCTTCTCTATCCAGCTCAAATTTCTTTCGAAGACGATAACGTATCGTTTCTACTCCCCGGACAGAAATACCCAGCAAAGGGGCTATTTCTTTTGAAGAGAGGTTCATCTTAAGATAGGCACACATCATACGTTCATTGAATGATAAATCGGGATGTTTTTCACCCAACCTTTTCATAAAATTATTATGCACCAGGTCAAACTGTTCCTCGATCCTCTTTAATACTTCATCGCTCTGAATATTCGAATCGATCTTATTACTTACTAAAAGCAGCATTTTTTTGTATTCTTTTGATCCCTCACCCTTCAAAGCTGTAACAACTTTAAACAAGTCCGACTTTATCTCGGTCAGCATCTCATTCTTACGTACAAAATTGATCATCAGATTGGCCATTTCCTGACTTTTATGTTTTAGCTCATACTCCAGTTTCTCCTTTTCGAGTTCCACTATCTGACGCTCCTTGCGCGCACTTTCCTCTTCGTATTCTTTTTCCAGTTCCTGTAGTTCTTTATCTTTTTCTACCACAGCCTGTTGCTTTTTACGTTTCACGCGGAGATCATCCCACTTATATACATACCACATCAGCAACAAAAAGAGCATGAAATAACATAAATAGGCTATTCCCGTACGATACCAGGGAGGAAGAATTCGAAAAGAGAAAGAATCAGTAGCCGTAGTACCATTTCGGAACACCGCCTTTACTTCAAAGGTATAATCTCCTTCCGGAAGATTGCTATACTCCTTGGTCTGTACATTAGTATATTCAGACCACTTGCGGTCATTCAACCTATATTGATAGCTAAGCTCCTCTCCGTGTGTCAATGAAGATATTCCATATTCAAACCGGATGGCATTCTGATTATAAGCAATTTCCGGCGTACTTTTCACCGACAGGAAATTATCGGTATAAATCAGAGAATCCTTAGGATAAGAGAGGTACACATTGCGAATATGTATCAAGTCACTATGGTCTTTTTGCTGGTTATGAGAAGGGATCTTAAACAGAGCAAAACCATCATAATCCGGAATAATCATTAACGAATCAGAAACAGGGACGATTACTTCGGCACCTTGTACCAATTCAACTGAAGGGAGCTCAATAGGGACAATACAGGTTTCAGCCCCTTTCTTATAGTTTCTCAGACTGGCAATACAAATTTCCTGCTGACTAAGGCTGATCAGATGATTATTGTACTGCACCAGACGCGAATATTGATTCACCCCATTAAGAAGCAGGTTCATTTCCTGAAAAGGTTCCATACAATCGGCCGATTCATTATACCGGTATACTCCCTTTGGAGTAGCAAAACAAATCCGGCCATCCACCTTACTTACAAATATATCTTTGTCAGAAGGAAACCCGTTATTCGTATTATACGATTTAATTTCTACCACACGAGACAGATCATCACTGAGTTTTACCCGTTTAATCTCGCCGGAAAGACATATCCACAACACAGAAGCAGACTGCTGTTCAAGAAAACGGCAAGAGTCGAACAACCCTTCTACTTTACAAACAACCTTCCATACGGCATCTTTCTTTTCCATCAGATAAAGTCCGTCATAAACGCCAACATATATCAGGCGCTTTTTTCCCACCACCGGTTGACATCCCCAGGCCCCAGCCACATCTGCTATTTTTTTCATGCTGTTTCCTTCCACCAGAAAGACACCCCGGTCGTGCAAACAAAAAATATCATCATCTATACGGCATAAGTTCCAAACCTGTCCGCTGGATTGAGCCACAGGATGTATATCAGGCAGATTATCAGTTAACTGTACCGGATAATGAGTATAGTACAATCCACGGTTTGTCCCCAAATAGAGACGATCTTCCGACAATAAAGCCGCATAACCGGTTCCGTAAGAGTAGGGATAAGAATAAAGATTGGTCAGCGATGAATTCAAACAAACATAATCAATGCCACTATCCAACCCCGCCCACAGATTTCCCCAATGGTCAAAAGCAACAGAAAGTACCGTATTATTTTGTAAGTTATTGTATTCATTAAAAAACTTTATCCGTTTTGTTTGAGTATCTATCAACAAAATCCCTTTGTGTATAGTTCCCAATGCAATCTTACCACCCGAAGCAGCAGCACAAAACACTTCATTCTGCCGCATAAAACTCTCTACACCCGTCAGGAACGGAACCGTAGTACGCCCATCACAGTAAAACAAACCATCATAAGCCGTCACAACAAGCACCCCGTCTTTATAAGGAATAATGCTCCGAATTCTTTTTGACTTCAATACCTCCGCTCCCTGCAATGGAAAGAAAGTATTCCCTACCAATACCCACACCCCATGATCAGTACCTATATATAAAACTCCGTTCACCATATCGGAGCAGTCTATCTTACAATTCATTTCAATGGTAGTATACTTTCCATTGAGGAATTTCAATACCCTTCCGTCTCCCTGTAAGTAAAGGATGTTATCATTTTCATGTATTCCCCAGACATTGCCGATAGCCCGTGAAGTCGCATCCAATGAATCAGACATACAAGTATAAATCAACCTGCCATCATCTCCCGGTTCAAAATAACCGAATTCATTAATTCCACCTGCATAAATCCTTTTCTGTGATACGGAAGGCAGAACGGAACGAACATCCGAACCATTTTTCAAAGGAAAGATATTCCAGGAGTTACCATCAAATTGCAGCATACCGTTTTTATTGGCAAAATAGCTCCAATTACTGCTGTAAGAACCTATCTGCCAGGTCTGAGAACCTTTACCATAAAGAGTTTTATTGTAGTTGATAATGAAATTATTCCAATCGGAGGCCGAAGCACATACTGATACCAGGAGAAACGAAACAATCAGAGGTAATAATCGTTTTTTCATATGCGTCATAGTATGATCTCTTTGCTATTAGTAGTACAAACTTACTATATTCCAGTGAAGTTCCCAAGAAAAGAAAGAGAAAAGTTAAAAAAAGAAAAGCACCCCGGCAGATACCGAGATGCTTTCATCAATTTTGAGCCTCTTGTCGGATTCGAACCAACGACCCCGAGATTACAAATCACGTGCTCTGGCCAACTGAGCTAAAGAGGCGGGTGGGTAAGCTATCTATATCGCGCCGCTACAACCAACTACCTTTGCTGCGATCAAGCCCTGGAGGATTCGAAGGGAGCTGGCCGTATAGGACTTACCCGTTTTGCGGTTGCAAAGGTACATCTTTTTCTTTAACTTGCAATAGCTAACGTGTATTTTTTCTATCAAAAAGAAACAAACAACTACTTTTCAGATAGTTATCAAGCAAAAAAAAGTTTATCACCCCCAACTTTCAAGGCTTTATTAACTTTAACAGCCTGATCTCCCCTATCAACCAATATTATTTGTACCTTTGTGCGCTATTTTAAATTTAAAAATGACAGAAAACAGAAATTACTTGCAGAAATATGCCATGCATTTTGGCACATACATGGGAGCATATTGGATATTGAAATTCATTTTATTCCCATTGGGGTTTACTATTCCGTTTCTTTCACTCCTGTTCATGGGCCTTACTATCGGTGTTCCCTTCATAGGATACCACTATGTTAAGATGTATCGGAACAAAATATGCGGCGGTGCAATCAGCTTTGCTCATGCCTGTCTTTTTACTTTGTTTATGTACATGTTTGCTTCACTACTGGTTGCAGTAGCACATTATATTTATTTCCAGTTTATCGATCATGGATTTATTATCACACAATGCATGAATGATATGGAACAGATGTTAGTTACCCTTCCCGGAATGGAGACAGAGAAAGAAGTATTCAAAACCGCAATGGCCAATGCTCAGTCTTTATCATCCATTGATATCACGATGCAACTTTTATCATGGAATGTCTTTGCCGGTAGTTTACTTGCTATTCCTACGGCATTGTTTGTAATGAAGCGAAACAGAAATACTCCTGCAGGAACCTCAGAAGCCCCACAGGAATAATTCATAAATCATAATTCATAAATTAAGAATGGATATATCTGTAGTAATCCCCTTGTTCAACGAAGAAGAATCACTTCCCGAACTGTTTGCCTGGATTGAACGGGTAATGAAAGCCAATGGTTTCTCGTACGAAGTTATTTTTGTCAATGATGGCAGTACAGATCGTTCATGGGAAATTATAGAGCAACTCAAAGCTCAGTCACCGATTGTAAAAGGAATTAAATTCCGTCGCAATTACGGTAAATCACCGGCTTTATACTGTGGATTCAAGCAGGCAGAAGGCGATGTGGTCATTACTATGGATGCAGATTTGCAAGACAGTCCGGACGAAATACCGGAACTCTACCGTATGATCACGGAAGAGGGTTATGATCTTGTTTCGGGATGGAAACAAAAGAGATATGATCCGCTTTCCAAAACACTCCCTACTAAATTATTCAATGCTACAGCACGTAAAGTATCGGGTATTAAAAATCTACACGACTTCAATTGTGGCTTGAAAGCCTATCGCCAGGCCGTAGTGAAGAATATCGAAGTATACGGCGAAATGCACCGTTATATCCCTTATCTGGCTAAAAATGCCGGATTTAAGAAAATCGGCGAGAAGGTGGTACAACATCAGGCACGTAAATTCGGTAAAACGAAGTTTGGTGGTCTGAATCGTTTCTTTAACGGATACCTGGATTTGATTTCTCTTTGGTTTCTTTCTACTTTCGGAGTAAAACCAATGCATTTCTTCGGATTGTTAGGCTCGTTAATGTTTATCTTCGGATTTATATCCGTTGTAATAGTAGGAGCTACCAAACTGTATCACATGCATAACGGAATGGCCTATAGATTAGTAACGGACTCTCCGTATTTCTATCTATCCCTTACGGCTATGATTATAGGTACACAGTTATTCCTGGCAGGATTTTTGGGCGAGCTGATCTCCCGCAATGCTCCGGAACGTAATAACTATCAGGTAGAAAAAATGATTTGAGAATGACCCAAACCATATAAAAGAGTATATATATGAAGAATTTAATCCGACTTTTCCTGGTTCTCCTCATTGCAAGTGTTGGTATCGGACTACACACCTCATGTTCTGAAGACAGTGATTGCTCTATTGCCGGACGCGCTATGATCAATTGTACGCTCTATACTAAAGATGTTAAAGATGAAATCGTAAACGATACACTCGACTCTCTGACGGTAACCGCACTCGGAACAGATTCTATCATTATCAACAATCAAAAAAAGGTACATACTCTAACGCTACCGCTGCGATACACCTCAGATTCCACCATATTCATTTTCTACTATGCATATAAAGAAGATCGGACACTGTGTGATACCATCTATATCAAACAACACAATGTGCCCTACTTTGAGTCAATGGAGTGTGGATATAGCATGAAACAAAGTATCGTCGGATTAAAATACAGCCGTTTAGAATTAGATACTATCCAAATACCTAATAAACAAGCCAATACTGATGGGACAGAAAATCTTAAGTTACTCTACCGCAATCGCGATTAGTCTGTTTCTACTCTTTTCATTGGAGATTTCGGCGCAGAACCAGCAACGGCCCTACGTCAATCCCACTCCCAAAAGAGATCAGAAAAAGAACGTAAAAGAGGAACCCAAAGAAGAAGTTCCCCTTTATAACGGCACGTATATTGGCGTAGACCTATACGGTCTGGGTAGCAAACTTTTCGGAAGTGATTTTCTGAGTTCCGAAGTGGATATAGTTGTGAATCTGAAAAATATGTTTCTCCCTACTGCTGAAATTGGTTTCAGTACTACAGATTCATGGAACGATACCGGTATTCATTATAAAAGTTCAGCCCCTTTCTTCCGCATCGGAGTAGATTATAACACGATGTCCAAGAAAAAGGAGAAGAATAGTTTTTTGTATGTAGGTCTTCGCTACGGTTTCAGTCATATGAAATATGATATCAACAGCATGCCGATGAAAGATCCGGCATTTGGAGGTGAATATGAGAACCCAAGTCTCGGAGATATCATCTGGGGAGGCAGTGTTCCCTATGATCACCCCGGACAAAAAGCGACCATGCAGTGGATGGAATTTGTGGCAGGCGTAAAAGTACAGATATACAAGAATTTCTATATGGGCTGGGCGTTACGAATGAAGTATAAGCTCTCCGCCTCGGTTAGCGAATATGGTAACCCGTGGATGGTGCCCGGATTCGGGAAATATGGTTCCAACAACATGGGAGTGACATACACTCTGATATATAAACTACCTTATTAAACACAATGACAGGATTAGAGATTTGGCTGCTTGCAATTGGTTTGGCGATGGACTGTTTCGCTGTTTCTATTGCAAGCGGTATTATTTTAAAACGGATTCGGTGGCGTCCCATGCTGGTTATGGCTTTTTTCTTCGGATTCTTCCAAGCATTAATGCCATTTCTGGGCTGGATAGGTGCCAGTGCATTCAGCCACCTCATTGAGAGTGTAGACCATTGGATTGCTTTTGCAATCCTTTCATTTTTAGGTGGACGCATGATTCTGGAATCATTCAAAGATGAAGAATGCCGCAAAGAATTTAATCCTGCCAGTCTGAAAGTAGTGTTAACCATGGCAATAGCCACAAGCATCGATGCTTTAGCCATAGGCGTCTCTTTTGCCTTTTTAGGCATCCGGGATTTCTCTGAGATCCTCCCCCCTACCGGTATCATCGGATTCGTCTCATTCGCAGTGTCATTAATAGGATTGTTATTCGGCATTAAATGTGGTTGCGGCATTGCACGAAAGCTACGTGCCGAGTTATGGGGAGGTATAATACTGATAATTATCGGAATCAAAATATTAATTGAACATTTATTTTTCAGCTAAATAAAAACAGATATGAAAGCGAAGAAAAGTTTTATCTGGTTAGGAATTCTCCTATTGGCTACCATCTGGATACTGGTACGTAAAAACAACATACCCTACAACAGTATTAATGGTTTGGTCTTCGGTACAATTTATAATATTACCTATCAATATGATGGTGATCTAAAACCAGAAATAGAAGCTGAGTTAAAGCGTTTTGATGCTTCGTTGTCTCCATTCAATGACACATCAGTGATTTCCCGCATGAACCGAAACGAAGACATTATAACGGATAGCTTTTTCCAAACCTGCTTCAACCGTTCCATGGAAATTTCCAAAGAGACCGATGGTGCTTTCGACATCACCATAGCCCCACTGGCAAATGCCTGGGGATTTGGTTTCAAACAAGGAGCATTTCCCGATTCCATGATGGTAGACAGCTTGCTGCAAATCACTGACTACAGAAGAGTAAAACTGGTTGATGGCAAGGTAGTAAAAGAAGACCCTCGCATTATGCTCAGTTGCAGTGCAGTAGCCAAGGGATACTCCGTAGACGTGGTGGCACATTTGCTCGATAGCAAAGGCATTCAAAACTACATGATAGATATAGGTGGCGAAATAGTTGCCAAAGGAAAAAACTCACGCAATGGCCTGTGGCGTATCGGCATTAATAAGCCCATAGATGATTCACTGTCCGTCAATCAGGAAATACAGACGATTCTCGAACTGACAGACGTAGGTCTTGCTACATCGGGCAATTATCGCAACTTCTACTATAAAGATGGAAAGAAATATGCACACACCATTGATCCGAGAACAGGATATCCGGTACAGCATAACATTTTATCTGCTACCGTCATTGCCAAAGATTGTATGACAGCCGATGCCCTTGCCACTGCTTTTATGGTTATGGGACTAAAAGAAGCAGAAGCTTTTGCCAATGCAAATCCGGCGATTGATGCTTGTTTTATATACAGCGGTGAGAACGGAGAGTTCAAAACATTCTTCACAGAAGGGATGAAGAAGTATATAAGCAGATAGTTATTAAAAAAGCAATTACAGATACTTCAGGAAATAGGTTACGGAATAAAACAGTGTTATTCAACAGCATATAACGTACTGATTTTAAGCGAATAAAAGAGCCTTACCTTAAGACATAAAAGAGTGTACATTCTTGTTATGCAAAGTTGTACACTCTTGTTATACTAATGTGTACAATCTTATACTACAAATATGTACACTCTGTAACAATGGCTTAAAATGTTAAAACCACATGTTAAAACTGAGTTATTTCATAAAAACAAAATACACTGCTAATATCAGACAAACAAAAGCTGCCAAATGATTCCAATGCAATGACTCACCTTTAAACAAGACTGTAGTAAAAACGGTAAAAATAACCAAAGTTATCACTTCCTGTATAATTTTCAATTGCATCAAACTAAAAGGCCCTCCGTTTCCACTGAATCCCAAACGATTGGCCGGAATTTGAAAAGTATACTCAAAAAAAGCAATTGCCCAGCTAAAAGCAATAACACCAATAAGCGGAAGCGTAGCAAACCAAGAATACTCCTGTTTCATCTTTAAATGGCCATACCAGGCAAATGTCATAAATATATTGGATACTATTAATAGTAACACAGTATATAATCCTTTCATATCTATTTCTGTTTTAATCAGTTATTCATTTTTTTCGGGCAACAAATCTTCCTGTACATTCGTCATACTCCCCCATAAGCTATACCGTGCTTCAGGATTCATAGCTTCAAGCTGATGCAGTATTCCTTTCATATCGCTACGGCTTGACTGAGATTCATAAGGGCAATTTTTCACTTGCTTCTGGTAAACGTGTAAAGCAGCCAGTTCTATTAAATCAGCCTCATGTACCAGACACATCGGACGTATAATTGTCATATCAAACTTCTTCATCACCAACCGTGGAGGCATCGTACTAAAGGCTCCCTGATAAGTAAGGTTCATCAACAATGTTTCCAGAATATCATCCATGTGATGCCCTAAAGCTATCTTATTGCATCCCTGCTCTTTGGCAACCGTGAAAAGAGCTTTTCGCCTGTTCCAGGAACAAAGGAAACAAGGAGATTTACGGGTATCGGTAGAAGGATCGAACGAAGTTTCATATACCACCAAAGGTACTCCAAATGTTTCGGCATGTGCCCGCAAATATTCCAGATTACTCTGGTAAGGAATATTCTTCATCACGACATGCACCGCTACCACCGAAAAGCGGGGTTTGAAGATACGCGCCCGCCTTCCCAACAGTTCGATCAAGGCCAGCGAATCTTTTCCTCCCGACAGACCGATAAGAATTTTATCGCCCTCCTCTATCAGGTTATATTGCACTACACCTTTATTAAACCGGCGCTCAATGCGACGCAAGATTTGCTCTTCTTCTGTAAACTTTGTCATATCTTCAAAAATTGGCTGCAAAAGTAAGTGAAAAGAATGATTTAAAGAAGAATTAACATAATAGAATAACTTAAAAAAGGAATATTCGCGATTAATTTGTATTTTTGAACTTCTGAATAACAAGCCAAGACCCTATATGAAGAAAAAGCATATTTTATTCTTTCTTTTCTGCCTGATCCTTACAAGTGTATCTGCACAAACACTGGAGCAGGCAAAGACTATGTTTAATAAAGGACAATACGATAAAGCCAAACCTGTCTTTGAAAAATACGTCAAATCCCAACCCGCCAATGGAAATTATAACCTGTGGTACGGCGTCTGTTGTCTGAAAACCGGAGAGCCGGACAAGGCGTTGAAATATCTGGAACTGGCAGTAAAAAAACGCATTCCTACCGGACAGCTTTATCTGGCTGAGAACTACAATGACCTGTATCGTTTTGATGAAGCTATTAAAAACTATGAAGCTTACATAGAAGATCTTACCAAGAAAAAAAGACCTACTGAAGAAGCTGAAAAATTATTGGAAAAAGCAAAATCCAACCTTCGTATGCTGAAAGGAGTGGAAGAAGTATGCGTGATTGACAGCTTTGTTGTAGATAAAGCGAACTTTCTTGATGCATATAAAATCAGCGAAGAATCGGGTAAACTGTTTTCATACAACAGTTTTTTCAAAACAGAGGGAGAACATCCGGGAACTGTTTACGAAACAGAACTCGCAAACAAAATATACTACGGCGAAAAAGATAAAAAAGGACTGCTCAATATTCTGTCAAAGAACAAATTGCTGGATGAATGGAGTAAAGGTATGGAGTTGCCGGGAAGTATTAATGCTTCGGGCAATACAAACTATCCATACGTACTGACAGACGGAGTAACAATCTACTATGCTTCGGACGGAGAAGGATCTTTGGGTGGATATGACATTTTCGTGACGCGCTATAACACGAATACGGATACCTATCTTAGCCCCGAAAATGTAGGCATGCCTTTCAATTCGCCTTATAATGACTATATGTACGTCATCGACGAATACAACAACTTGGGATGGTTTGCCTCAGACCGTTATCAGCCTGATGGTAAGGTGTGTGTGTATGTATTCATCCCGAACGAATCAAAACAGGTGTACAATTATGAAGCAATGGACCCGAAACAAATCATAGCTCTGGCCCAACTTAAATCATTAAAAACAACCTGGAAAGACAAACAAGAGGTAAGCAATGCCAGAAAAAGATTGGAAGCTGCCATTAATCATAAGCCACAAGAACAATTTGTGGCCGACTTTGAATTCATCATTGATGATAACACAACGTATTATCACCTGGACGATTTCAAATCTCCACAGGCAAAAGAACAGTTCAAGAAATACCAACAGAAGGAAAAAGACTATCGCCAGCAGGAAAGTAAACTGGACAGTCAGCGTCAGTGGTATGCACGTGCCAATAAAGAAGAAAAAACAAAAATGGCTCCATCTATCCTTGATCTTGAAAAACGGGTAGAACAGATGATCCGCGAACTGGACAAGGAGGCTATCGACATACGCAATACAGAAAAACAAAATCTAAAATAACAAAACTATGGATGTACTGATAATCGTTGTACTCATTATTGCCGCAGTAATACTTTTTCTGGTAGAACTGTTTGTTATCCCGGGAATTAGCGTGGCAGGCTTCGGAGCACTGGGTTGCATCATTTATGCCAATTATTATGCTTTCGCCTATATGGGTACGGGTGCAGGATTCATCACTTTGGTGGTATCAGGAATCGCATGCATCGGTTCTCTCGTATGGTTTATGCGATCAAAAACGCTGGACAAACTGGCTTTAAAAAAAGACATTACATCCAAAGTAGACCGAAGTGCCGCCAATAAAGTAAAAGTAGGTGACACAGGAATTACCACTACCCGACTGGCACAAATTGGTTATGCAGATATCGACGGTAACATCATAGAAGTAAAATCGATGGACGGGCTGCTGGATGAAAAGACACCGATAGTAGTTAACCGAATTACAGACGGAACTATTTTTGTAGAAAAACAGAAATCATAATATTCACTTAATTCAAAACTCATTATGAACGTCGAACCAATGTATCTGACTATCTTACTGATAGCGGGAGGTATTATTCTCCTGGTTCTTTTCTTTCATTACGTACCATTCTTCCTTTGGCTGTCCGCCAAAGTTTCGGGAGTAAACATCTCGCTGGTACAACTTTTTCTGATGCGCATCCGTAATGTTCCGCCGTATATTATCGTACCGGGCATGATTGAAGCCCACAAAGCCGGTCTGAGCAATATCACCCGTGACGAACTTGAAGCCCATTATCTGGCCGGAGGACATGTAGAAAGAGTAGTTCATGCGTTGGTTTCCGCTTCTAAAGCAAACATAGAACTCACCTTTCAGATGGCTACGGCTATTGACCTTGCCGGACGTGATGTGTTTGAGGCTGTTCAAATGTCCGTTAATCCGAAAGTAATCGATACACCTCCTGTTACAGCTGTAGCCAAAGACGGTATCCAGCTCATAGCCAAAGCACGTGTAACCGTACGTGCCAGTATCAAGCAGCTTGTGGGTGGTGCAGGTGAAGATACAATCCTAGCCCGCGTAGGTGAAGGTATCGTTTCGTCTATCGGTTCTTCCGAAAACCACAAGTCGGTACTCGAAAATCCGGATTCTATCTCCAAATTAGTACTTCGCAAAGGTCTGGATGCAGGAACAGCTTTTGAAATTCTGTCAATTGATATTGCCGATATTGATATAGGTAAAAACATCGGTGCAGCTTTACAGATAGATCAGGCAAATGCAGATAAAAACATTGCGCAGGCAAAAGCAGAAGAGCGCCGTGCAATGGCCGTAGCTACCGAACAGGAAATGAAAGCAAAAGCAGAAGAGGCACGTGCCAATGTGATTCAGGCCGAAGCGGAAGTTCCGAAAGCAATGGCAGAGGCCTTCCGTAGCGGGAACCTCGGTATTATGGATTACTATAAAATGAAAAATATCCAGGCTGATACATCCATGCGGGACAATATAGCAAAACCAATGGGTGGAAACAATAATAAACCATTGAGCGATTAGCCTGCTCACAATAATATACACGGAGTTCCATAGAGTTTCACTTTTAATAAACACTTTGTGGAACTCTGTGTTATTTTATTAAGAACTTGTTTATAACTAAATCTTTGAACAGCATGAAAAAGTATTTTCCTTCCTCAGAGTTGATAATCAACGAAGACGGTTCAGTATTCCATCTTCATGTAAAACCCGAACAACTGGCAGACAAAGTAATACTTGTTGGAGATCCCGGACGAGTAGCACTCGTAGCTTCTCACTTCGACAAGAAAGAATTTGAAGTGGAAAGCCGCGAGTTTAAAACCATCACCGGAACTTATAAAGGTAAACGTATTACCGTTGTTTCCACCGGTATTGGTTGTGACAATATTGATATTGTAATGAATGAACTGGATGCGTTGGCAAACATCGACTTTCAGACCCGTGAAGAAAAAGAACATCTCCGCTCACTGGAACTGGTACGTATCGGCACTTGTGGGGGCTTGCAACCCAATACTCCGGTTGGCACCTTTGTTTGTTCACAAAAATCAATTGGTTTTGATGGGCTGCTCAACTTCTACGACGGAAGAAATGCAGTCTGTGATCTCGCTTTTGAACGCGCCTTCCTGAACCATATGGGATGGTCGGGCAATATGTGTGCACCTGCCCCTTATGTGATTGATGCAAATGCGGAACTGATTGACCGTATTGCTAAAGAAGACATGGTACGTGGCGTTACAATCGCTGCCGGTGGCTTCTTCGGCCCTCAGGGACGTGAGCTGCGGGTTCCTTTGGCTGATCCCAATCAAAATGATAAAATTGAAAAGTTTGAATACAATGGTTTCAAAATAACCAATTTCGAAATGGAAAGCTCTGCGCTTGCCGGATTATCAAAACTAATGGGACACAGAGCGATGACCGTTTGCATGGTAATTGCCAACCGCCTTATTAAAGAAGCGAATACGGGATATAAAAACACCATTGATACACTAATAAAAACCGTTCTTGACAGAATCTAATGAATTTATCATTTGCCGCCATCGACTTTGAGACAGCTACAGGCTATATGGAAAGCGCCTGTTCGGTAGGCATTGTCACCGTTACAGACGGAGTGATTACAGATGAGTATTATAGTCTGATCCAACCGCCCGAAAACGTATATTGGCGATCAAATATCCTTGTACATGGCATCACCCCGGATATGACCGAATCATTACCGGGGTTTCATGCCATTTATCCTGAAGTACGGAAGCGGTTACAAGGCAAAACAGTTGTTGCTCACAACGAACAATTTGACCGCAATGTATTGAAACGTACCATGCGTATGTACCAGCTTGATTATGATGAGTTATTACTGCCCGAACGTTGGGAATGTACCCTGCGTATCTACCGCTCTTTAGGCTATAAACCTGCCAATCTGAGTGCTTGCTGTCAACGGCAAAACATTGATCTCACCCATCATGAAGCCCTCTCTGATGCCCGGGGATGTGCCAAACTCTATCTAAACTTTCTGGAAAGCCATCGTCCGGTCAATACCCTATGGTAAAACGTTCCTGATGATGTGCCGGCTTCTCTAACTCGTCAATCATAGCTGCTGCATAATCCTGCACCGAAATATGACTATTACCCACTACATCTACAACCATATCATCTTTGCCTAAACGATATCTGCCTGTACGTACGCCTGGCGCCATATCAGCAGCCGGTGAGAAGAATACCCAATCTATTTCTTTTTCTTTTTTCAGGAAATTAAGATAAAAATCGCTCAAAGCTTTGACTCCCGGCAATAACTTCTCAGGAACTTCACCAGAATCGACCAAACGGAGACCCGGAGCAATAAACAACGAACCAGCACCACCTACCATCAGGAAACGATTCACGCCTGATTTTTTTACTCCATCAATTATCGTCAGGTAAACTTTAATTGTTTCATCATATATATTAGGATTATCCCATCCGGGATTAAAGGCACTGATCACAGCATCGGCTCCCTTACAGACTCCATAAACCTCATCGAGAGAAGAAACATCTGCTTTCTTGACTACTAAATGTTCATTCTCGATTTTTATCTTGTCCGGATTACGAACTACGGCCGTCACATGAAAATCACGATTCAAAGCTTCATTAAGGATAGCCGAACCTACAAAACCACTGGCCCCTATCAATACTACCTTCTTCATATTACAAATTATTTGAGTGTTCAATTTATTATATTAGTAATAGTATAACACGTTACACTTCAAATTGTTGTAATATAAAAAAGTAATCAAAGGTACTTCTCGATTGTACTTTTCAGCTGTTCTATTGAATAAGGTTTGGAGACAACTTCATTACATCCCGCAGCAAGCGCCTGCTTCTGTTCTATATAGAAAGCATTTGCCGTCACGGCTATGATCGGAATATCAGCAGATACTGCACGGATTTTCTCTGTGGCTTTAATACCATTCATCACCGGCATACGAATATCCATCAGTATCAGATCTGGTTTCTCATGTAAGAAACGGTTCACAGCCTCTTCACCATTTGTCACCCACGAAAGAGTATAATCTTTCTTTAGCAAAGCATTGATCTGCATAAAGTTGGTTTCTACATCTTCTGCTACCAATATCCGCTTCCGTCCCTCCTGATAATCAGATTCAGTAATGGTTAAGTCTACCTGCTGGTAAGGTAAATACATAGCAAAGGTACTCCCCTCTCCTACTTCGGATTCCACATTTATTTTCCCGCCAAGACGCTCTACAAGACTCTGACAGATAGATAACCCCAACCCCGTACCTTGTACAAAATCATTCAGTTTCTCAAAACGGGTAAATATCAGGGGAAGTTTCTCTTTGGGAATTCCACATCCGGTATCACTGACAAACAGTTTCAGCCAATCTTTCTCCACACACATTCCGATTGTAATACATCCCTGCCTGGTATTCTTAATGGCATTCGACAGAAAATTAAATAATATCTGAGTAACCCGGTTACGATCGGTTGTAATCCATATTTTCTCTTGCGGACGTGTTACTCTTAACTCAATTTCATCGCTGATTTTTAACCGGTGTACTTTCTCAACTTCATCAATCAGTGAAGTCATCTCCACCAGTTGAAAATGTATCTCTGATTTGCCGGATTCAATGCGTGATAAATCGAGGATATCATTGATCAGTTGGAGCAACACATTGCTATTTTTCCGAATGATGCCAATGTATTCTTCTTTTTCCTCCTGGGCTTCTGTCAAAGCTATAATTTCGGCAAAGCCAACAATAGCATTCAAGGGAGTACGGATCTCATGACTCATATTAGCCAAGAAAACAGATTTCATACGATCTGCCTCCTCCGCTTTTCTCTTGGCTTCAATCAGTTCCTGGGCATGTTGCACCCGCTCTCCGATATCATGAATTAAAGCCAAGACTTTATTATCTTCAAATGGGGCGATACGAGCTTGGAAATAATGCCTGCCATCTTCGGCATCCAGCGGATACTCAATCTCTTTTAACCGCCCTTCTTTCAGGCACTCGTGTATGTTACGAATAAATAAGTCGCTTACTTCCGGATTGTAAATGGAACGTCCGTCAGCTCCTTTCAATACTTCTACCGGATGAAGTAACACAGTATCGGATGCCATCAGCACATCAGTGATGAAAAAGTTATCATCAAAAATAAATATAAACTCCGGCAAAGCTTCAATCACTTTCCGGTTTCTTGCTTCCAGACGCCTTATATGCTGCTCTTTTTCACATTGCGAAGTAACATTGATAGTATAGGCTATTATCTTTTCCGGATGTCCATCTTTATCTTTCTGATAAGAAAGGAAGTGGTCTTCCAGCCAAATAACTTGCCCTTTATTACCGATACAACGTATCCGTATCTGGGACGTTTTTGTTTCAGAATCGAGCATACAGGAGAAAGCATTCCGGTAAGGAACAATGTCCTCCGGACAGGCATACCGATAGAAATCATCAATATCTTTAAAAATGATACCTACTTCTTTTAATCCTAATATACGAAAGTAGTCATCTGTAAAGCTACATTCACCCGTTACAATATCATATTCCCACAGTGCAATTTGATGTGCAGACAAAACAGAGGTCATTTTTTGAAATTTGTCTCTTAGTTTTTCAATATATTCTTCTTTGAAAAAGGAATCAGCTTCAGCTATCATATAAGTGCATTTCGTTTTGTTGTATGGATAGCAAAGATAAGAATAATAAAGAATAACTTGCATTAAAAGTTATTCCTTTTTTCTACAGAAAATCCTATCTTTGCCTTTCAAAATGAAAAAATAATGAATCAAGACACCATTTGTGCTATAGCCACCGCCCAAGGAGGAGCTATCGGAAGTATCCGCGTCTCTGGTCCCGATGCCATAACTATTACTGAACGTATTTTCACTCCAGTTAAAGTAGGGAAGCAACTCTCTGATAAAAAGCCATATACATTAACTTTCGGACATATACACAATGAGAAAGAGATTGTGGATGAAGTACTTGTCAGCTTGTTTCGTGCCCCCCACTCCTACACAGGGGAAGATAGTACTGAAATTACGTGTCATGGTTCTACCTATATTCTTCAGCAGGTGATGCAACTGCTTATTAAAAACGGCTGCCGTATGGCTCAACCCGGAGAATATACACAAAGAGCTTTTTTGAATGGCAAGATGGATCTCAGCCAGGCAGAGGCTGTGGCAGATCTGATTGCCTCAACCTCTGCTGCTACCCATCGTTTAGCCATGAGCCAGATGCGTGGCGGCTTCAGTAAAGAATTAGCCGACCTCCGTGGAAAACTTCTCGACTTCACATCTATGATCGAACTCGAGCTGGATTTCAGTGAAGAAGATGTGGAGTTTGCAGACCGTTCCGCATTACGCCATTTAGCAGATGGGATAGAACAGGTTATCACTCGCCTGGTTCATTCGTTCAGTGTAGGAAATGCTATAAAAAATGGTGTTCCGGTAGCCATCATAGGCGAAACCAATGCAGGAAAATCGACCCTATTGAATGTTCTATTGAATGAGGATAAAGCCATCGTCAGTGATATTCACGGCACAACCCGTGATGTCATTGAAGATACTGTAAACATAGGTGGCATCACTTTCCGCTTTATAGATACTGCCGGAATTCGTGAGACTAATGATACCATCGAGAGTTTGGGTATTGAACGTACCTTCCAGAAACTGGATCAGGCCGAAATTGTGCTTTGGATGATTGATGCTACAGATGCGAAGTCACAAATGGAAGAGCTTTCAGGTAAAATTCTCCCACGTTGCCAAAACAAACATCTGATCGTAGTATTTAATAAATCTGACCTGATCAGAGAAGAACAAAAGAAAGATATAATTTCTCTTCTATCAAGTTTCTCCAAAGAAGACATAAGTTCAATCTTTATTTCTGCAAGACAGCGATCAGGTACTGACGAATTACAACAAACACTGATCGAAGCCGCCCACCTCCCAACGATTACACAAAATGATGTAATCGTTACAAATGTCCGCCATTATGAGGCTCTATCCCGTGCACTGGATGCCATACACCGGGTACAAAACGGATTGGATGCGAATATTTCCGGAGATTTTTTAGCACAGGATATACGAGAATGTATCTTCCATCTGTCGGATATAGCAGGAGAGGTAACAAACGATATGGTACTTCAAAATATATTTCAGCATTTTTGCATCGGTAAATGATAGCTTGTAATTAACTGCAACGAATTAGAATTAACTATAACGAAGTCGCTGAATTTCAGCGACTTTTTTATTTGTTCATAGTCCGGAATATTGCAATTGGACACCGTTTTTCACCATATTTTTCTACCGTATTTCTACCGCGAAACAAATTGGAGTTTGTCCCCGATGTCACAGTGACGCATTTGTTTACGTGTGTTGACAATGGTTTACGTGTGTTGACAAAAAGGGAAAATTATTTGAGGCAAAATGGTAATTGTTTCACTTAAAATATGGAGAATAACGAATATGGAAGTAAAAAGAATCTGCCTGTGGTGCGGCAAGCCTTTTATGGCAAAAAAGACCACAACAAACTATTGTAGTCCCCAATGCTCAAAGAGGGGTTACAAACACCGCATGAAAGAACGAAGAATGGAAATGCGGGAAATCCAAGAAATGTTAGAAGTGAAAAACAAACTGGAGAGCCAAGAGTATTTCACATTCTCGCAAGCTGCAAAACTGATGGGCGTTACACGTCAGTATGTCTACAAATTAGTAAAGGAGGATAAGCTTCGTGCTTCTCGTCTGAGTCCTAAGATGTCATTCATCCGCAGAACTGACATAGAGTTGATGTTGAAAACAAAGCCATACGAGACTATTCGACCTAATGATGAGTTTGATGTTGCCGAATATTATACGGCCGAACAAATCGCTGAAAAGTACAAAGTCAATGCTAAGTGGGTATGGACATACACTCGCCAACATAAAGTTCCCAAAGTCAAGGTACGTCAGTTCAACTATTACAGCAAAAAGCATATTGATGCTGCTTTTGCCAAGTACAAGACAGATAATGATCTGACCGAATGGTACACTCCCGAAGAAATAGAACAAAAGTATGGGATGAGTCGGGTTGCCATCCGCTCCCATGTCTATCGCAGCAACATCCCGTCCAAGAAAGAACACGGTCAGATATTCTACTCGAAGCTACATTTTGACCTATCCAAGCAGACTGCCGAAGATAATGCTTCGGAGTACTACACCGTGCAGGAAGCCATGAAGAAATACAATCTCACAAGGGATTCTGTCTATGGTATTCTGCAATTCCACGAAATCAAACGAGAGAAAAAAGGGCGTTTCGTCAGATTCCTAAAAGTGGATTTCGACCGCATAATGGGTGCCCGATAATGTTTCGATACTGATTCAGACAATGATTCCAAAATGAACGATGTCTGCATCAAGCCATTACGCACTTTTGCAACAGATTTCAATAACAACTACAAATAATTGTATTATGTCAGAATGTAAAACAGTAACATTGAGAACACGTCCTTTGAAACATGGGATGCTCTCTTTCTATCTGGACTATTATCCGGGCTATCGTGACATGGAGACGATGAAGACCATCCGTCACGAGGGGTTGAACATCTATATCTATGCCAATCCCAAGAACCAGCGTGAACGAGATTTCAATGCCGCCATGTCGGAAAAGGCGGAAACCATCCGATGCCGACGCTTTGAATCCATCGTAAACGAACGATATGATTTTTTTCGACAAGCACAAGTACAAAGCAGACTTCTTGGAATACTATCGTAAGCAGCTTCGCAAGCACGACCAGAAATGGGAGTTCGTATATCAGCACTTTTGTAACTTCGTGCATGGCAAATGTACCTTTGAAGATATTGATGTGGACTTATGTAACAAATTCCGTGAATATCTGCTTCACGCCAAACAGCTCAGACGAGACAGACCTGTCAGCCGCAACTCGGCTTCCGGCTATTGGTCTACATTCAGAGGCTTCTTGAAAATTCTCTACCGCAACCGGATGATAAAGACCAATGTCAATGACTTTCTGGAGAAGATAGAAACAGTAGATATTCCCAAAGAGGCTTTGAGCGCAGAGGAACTTTACCGTCTTGCTGAAACGCCATGCAAGAAACCTGTTCTAAAGACAGCTTCGCTCTTTTCCATATTAACCAGTCTGCGAATCAGCGATATTCTCACCCTTACTTGGGAAGAAATCGTTGATTTCCCTGCCGGAGGTAAATGCGTTCACACCATTACGGAAAAGACTAAAACAGAAGATATTATTCCCATCAGCGAAGAAACGTTGGAGTTGATTGGCTACTCTCCGGAGAAAAAATGCTTGGTGTTCCAAGGATTGAAAAAATGTTGGACACAAGTTCCTCTGAAAGAATGGCTTCAGTCTGCCGGAATTACCAAACACATAACTTTCCACTCATTCCGCAGGACATACGCAACTCTTCAAGCAGCAGCCGGTACAGATCCTCGTACCATTCAAAGTAATATGGCACACAAGAGCATTACTACAACGCAGCGTTATATGAAGGTCGTGGACAGCAACAAAGTGGAAGCAAGCAAGAAAATTTCATTGATCCGAAAAGGCTAAAACATCCTGATTTTATTACACCGAATAGGCTTAGAGTATGATTATTGAGTATGATTTATACTTTAAGCCTATATTTTCTTAAAAATACACCGCTTAACTGCATTCTTTTATAACTATTTGAAATTGTGTGTATAACTTTGTGCTACCAATCAATTCAAATAGTATTAGTTTATGACACATAGTAATCAAAATCACACTAAAAAGGCAAGTTTTACTTTCGTCGTGGCAGTTATCCTATACGCAATAATCGCCACCTACATTTATAAGAATTATCAGGTAAATCTGATGGACTATACCACTCCTGTTATACTTTGGACGGTCGGGATAATACTCACTTGTGCAATAGTGCAACGTTATTTTGAAAAATTTCTTGCCTTCATCGACATGGATTTTTCTTTTGGCAAGCAAATCATATCAAACTCGGCTATCCAGGAACTGCCGATAGAAAAGTCCGTTACTGAAGAATTGCCTATCTGTAAAGAAATACCAATCATTGAAGAAACGCCCATCGTTGAAGAAACGCCCATCGTTGAAGAGTCGACAGCCAATAAAAATACTGCGATTCACACCTTTGTTGATAATTATAAGGAACGACTTGCCGAAGTTGAACGAGAGAAAGCCGCTAAACAGAAAGAGATTTTGAATGCCATCCACGAATACACCACATTTGTAATGGCTGAATATTTTACAAAAGAAGACCTTTCCGTCCTTCATGAAAATATCGAGTACCTGGCACATGGTCAAACTGATTTATACAAACCCATCCGGTCAAAATCTGACAATCCTATCAAATCCATTGATATAAGGCATTACGTATGGAATATCGGTGAGCGATTGAATCTCAAACTGGAAAACAGGGCAATATTTACACATATCCTTTTCCCACACGAACTGAAAGATGCAACATTAGACTATTTGGCTAAAAATCTGCGTACCCAAGATAGCTGTAAAATACCTCTTGATATTCCGAAAAATGGGGATTACCACTTCAAATGTATGATGAAAGAGCACGAATAATCAACCCTATTCTATCAACTAAAATGATTTAATTCGGAACTACACAATTACTTCTGGCTGACGACTCCCTGCGTAACATCATTCTGTTGATTTGCAGCATGTTTAATCTCAAAAATTATATGACATGCAAACAAAAGAATTGACGTTTAACGACCTACCCGAAGTGGTAGGCGAACTGTGCGAGAGAATCGCAAGTATGGAAAATCTGCTGAAAGATAAACTTAATCAGCAGTGCGAAGTAAAAGAGGACACTCACGTTCCTATGACAGTAGAAGAGGTATGCAGCTATCTCGGCATCTCCAAATCCTCGTTCTACTACAAAGCCAAGCATGGCGGTATTCCTGTTATCAAGCAGGGGAAGCATCTCTTTATCTATCGTGATGAACTGGACAAGTGGTTGGAAACCGGCAGGAAGGGAAATGCCCCAATGAGCATAGAAGAGGAGCACGCCCGAATACAGGCTTCAACCCGACACAAGGCTGCAACTAAAAACTGGTAGGATATGGAAAAGACGAACAAAAAGATTCCTACCACAGAGGAACTGAACACTTGTATAAAAGAATCAGTGGTGAGTGTAACCGATGTATATGAAAAGCCTCCTGTTGTATTGATGGTTGGTGATGCCACTATCGGAACGTTGGGAAATTTCAGTGCTTCTATTGGCAAGGCGAAAAGTAAAAAGACTTTCAATGTCTCTGCCATTGTTGCCTCTGCGTTGTGCAATGGCATTGTACTTCATTATCGGGCTTCGTTTCCCGAAGGCAAACGGAAGATTCTGTATATAGACACCGAACAGGCAGAATACCATTGCAAAAAAGTCTTGGCTCGCATTTTACAAATGGCAGATTTCCCAAATGATAAAAATGCGGACAATCTGATCATGCTTGGGTTGCGCAAATACTCTCCTGAAATGAGGTTGGCAATAGTTGGACAAGCCATTGACTCAATCCCTGATTTAGGATTGGTGGTTATAGATGGCATTCGTGATTTTCTTTATGACATCAATTCGCCCAATGAATCTACGGAAATTATATCCAAGTTTATGCAGTGGACGGATGACTACCAAATTCATATCCACACCATTCTTCATCAGAACAAGAATGATGAACACGCACGTGGGCACATTGGCACGGAACTCAATAACAAGGCCGAGACTGTGATGCAGGTGGAAGTGGACAAAGAAGACAAATCCATCAGCGTGGTAGAAGCCATCCATATCCGCGACCGCGAGTTTGAACCTTTTGCTTTCCGCATCAACAAAGCCGCCTTACCGGAACTGATAGAATCCTATATTGCCAAAGAGAAGAAGATAGGACGACCAACTAAGGAAGAATTTAATCCGTACAGAGACATCGCCGAATCTGTACATCGGATAGCATTGGATGCCACTTTCTCCAATGGCAGTATCGCCAATTATAATGACTATGTGCAACGACTGAAAGACGGTTATGCTCAACAGGGCATAAAGCTCGGCTATAACAAAGCCGTAAAAGTCGCCACCTTTTTAAGCAATAAGCGAATGGTCATCAAAGATGGGAAGGAATACTATTTTAACCGGAATTACCATTACTAAAAGCGCGCAAGGTTTGCAATTCTTACAACCATCCGACTTTACTTTATTCTTGGGGCGTACATATAGAAATAAAGCGTAGCTGGCTGATAGAAATAATTTCCATTTCACTTTTTCAGTCTCTATTCCTATTCTTTGTACACATCCAAGAAGTCAGGTAAGACAAAATCAACAGGTAACTGTTGCGAGATATGCCAAGGTATAACCTCACTGCGTTATGGTTGTACATTGGCGCTCTCGCCTGTTCATTCATTCACAGGTGCGGTACTCGCAGGCTCGCACCTATTTACCACTATAATAACTATTTATATGGAACAAGACATTGAAATACAAACACAATCCGATGAGGAGAATAAAGAAACAAGAAACGTCTTTATCGGAGCTAAAGTAACTCCAAGTCAGAAGGAGTATATAAAATCACAGGCTGAAAAATGCGGTATGACGGTAAGTGATTACTTGCTTGCCTGTGCATACAACTACCGGCCAAAACCAAGGCTTTCAAAAGCAGAAACAGACCTGTTACAGAATTTGGACAACTGTCGGTCTGACCTTGTAAAATACACTTCCGCACTTCGTGGAATGTCCACAAAGCAACGAATGATATTGTTCAATCAGGTACCGTTCATGGTCGGCTGGCTCAAAGAACTTGGCAATGTCGCTGAAAGTGTCTGCCAATTTCTGAATGCCGTAAAAGAGAGAAATAAGATACCGTCTAACGAAAAATCTGAAGAACTATGATAGCAAAGGCTAAAACAATATCGCACGGAATAAACGATATTCGTTACATCACCGGTGAATCTGCCAAAAAGAAACACCCTGAGAAAATCTATCGGGTATTGGACAATCTGCTACCCTCCCATCTGGATGCTATGGGTATATAGAACTCCATGCAACTGACCTTATCACGCTTCAAACCTATCAAGAACTCAGTCATCAGAATCGAGCTAAGCCCCTCTGTCGAACATACCCGTTTCTTCGACATCGAAGACTGGCAAAAGCTCTGGCAGGATTTTGTTGCTGAGTTTGACAAACAAGTGTTTACAGGCAAGGATGGAAAAATCCGCTCCTGTCAAACCAATCTGGCTAACAGCAAATACACAGTTTGGCTACATACCGAATCCGCCGGTGAAGTACCACACCTTCAAGCCGCTGTCTGCCGTTTGGATGAAGACGGTAACATCAACAACGACCACAACATTCATCTTCGTGCACAGCGTGCAGCCGAGCGAGTAGCAAAGAAACGAGGTTGGACAACGGCTGCCGAGGTAAGGATTGCCAACATTCATCAAGTTAATCGGGATTGCATGAGTATTTTGAAAGCAATGCCAAAGTGGTCTTGGGAAAATTACAAAGCTGTCCTCATACAAAAAGGATATACTGTACATGAAAGGTTGGACAAGAAAGGCGTGCTTCGTGGTTATGTTATCCGAAAAGGGAATGCCAAATACAAGGCTTCGGAATTGGGAGTTGCCCGAAACCTTATGGCTTCAAAACTGCAACATACTTGGCAAAAGCTACATCATCAACCAAATGTCGCTATGAATAATATCCAGCAGCCTACTCTGTCTACATTGGCAGACAAGTCGGCAAGGTCGGTGGAGTATTATACCAGCTATCGCCCAGATACAGTTTCTTATACCCTCACTCATTCAGGACAAAAACAGCGTTTTTATATTCCCCAAAAAGTGCTTGAATGTTTCAATGATGAATTTGATTACAGAGATACTGAGAACAGTCAGGAACTCACCGATATGGCTGTTGCTCTATTCATCGGACTGCTTGAAACGCCCAATGTTTCCACTGGAGGCGGTGGTTCTCAAAGCGATTTGCCTTGGAGAGATAAGGTCGAAGACGATTTGCAATGGGCACGAAGATGCGCTCGTACCCTTGGAAAGAAAACGAAAACAGGATTAAAACGATAAGCCATGAGGGAGAAATTTGATTTCACAGCTGAAATGAATGAAGCGAAGACGGTAAAAAACAATCCTCACAACGAATTTTTAGAGGAAGAAAACCGCCTGCTTGATTTAAACGTAAAGGAACTGGCCAAACTGAATGACAATGTGCATGAGTTGCGAACGAAAGTTGAAAACCTGTCCGGCTCCATCCAGAGATGTGAACCATACATTTCAGACGAAATGCAGAATCTGGCACTAAAATTCGGAGCTACCCTTCTCTGTAATTTTGTCGGCCAGATAGAGAACAAATGCAAAGAAGCCGAGCGGAGGATTAAGAAAGCAGCCAACTTCATTCCCATCCCGGCTACCGCATTCTACATCACCATTATAATACTGGTCGCCCTATCTTTTTTTTTCGTCTGCATCATCGTGGCAAATGCTGAGATTTTGCATTCCGCATTGATTTGGAAAGCTGTGGCAGGGTGTTCTGCCGTGGCAGTTTTAGGGATTGCGATAACGATTTTACTTCCCAAAATACTGAAATAGACATAGATATTATCAGACCATTTGTCCGAAGATATTTGAATTTTTCTAATACCTTCAGACAAATGGTTATCTACACTTCTATTCAATCGGAAGAAGGTTGTCATCACTGAACTTGTCAAAATCAGATTGGAAAAGGCGGTCTTGAATGATACGGTATTTCTCAAATTCAGATTCTGCAAAAGACTTAGCAAACTCAGCTGTTATACTCCTGGCATCTGACAATACAGCATCTCCTCCGGCTTCCAATATAATGTCTATTCGCTTTGCCCAATCTTCCATTGTCATAGGAACGTGCCGTTTAGCCATTCGTTCAGCCATATCCAATACCGCATTGACCAAACGTCCCATATCCTCCAGTTCTACAGTTTTCAAATAGTTTTTTGCAATGCTTACATCCGGCTTCACAATTTTACCATGCGGAGCATTCTCCCATGTAGTCAGTCCCATGTGTTCCTTTTCCGCATTGGCACGCTCAACAATAAGTTCCGCTGCCGTATGTCCATGAACTGCATAGTGCATTTTATTCTGTACTTTCTTGAAAAAGAAGCGTGTAGTCGGTGCATCCTTGTTATAGTCTATTGCCGTAGCATATATATCCGTCAATTTTTGATAGAACCTACGTTCACTCAATCGTATTTCTCGAATCTCGGCAAGCAAATGCTCAAAATAATCCTCACCGATAAACGAACCGTTCTCCATCCGCTTCTTGTCAATCACATAACCACGGATGGCAAACTGACGAAGCACACATGTACACCACTGCCGGAACTGGGTTGCCCGAACAGAATTAACACGATAACCTACACTGATAATCGCATCGAGATTATAGAAGGTCGTATTGTAATTTTTCCCGTCAGTGGCAGTTGCCGAGTTTTTCTCGGCAACTGAATCTTTGACAAGTTCTCCGGATGCAAATATATTCTTCAAGTGTAGGCTAATATTGTCAGTTGAGCAATCAAAAAGCTGCGCCATCGACTTTTGTGTTGCCCAAATGGTTTCATCCTTATATATCACTTGAATCCCATCTTCCTTACCTTCAAGCATAAAGATGAGAAACTCAGCTGTACTATTTCGTATTTCTATGTTCTTTACCATATTTTAAATTATCACCTTCGCAATTATTCATTTCGATTTGCCATAACTTTCAACGGGTTCTACCACCATGCTATATTCTTCTTCAGTTGTCTCATATGATTTGATTCTTCTATCCTCAAGATAAATATGGTAAAGCGTGTATTCTAAAGCCTCTAAAGTCTGTTGGCGGACTTTCGGTTTCAACTGACATTCCCAAATGGTAATACAATGCCACCCCATCGAAGTTAGCTGTTGCCGTTCCTCTATATCTCTACTCCGATTACGCTCAATTTTATTCTTCCAAAACTCAACATTTGTCTTTGGTAGAACGTAGTATTTGCATCCTTCGTGACCGTGCCAAAAGCAGCCATTTACGAAAATAACAGTTCTGTATTTACGTAAAACCAAATCGGGATGTCCTGGAAGCCGTGGGTGATTCAGCCTATATCGAAAACCACGGCTGAACAAGAACTTCCTCACTACTAATTCCGGCTTCGTGTTCTTGCCTTTTATCGCAGACATGCAACGATGACGCTGTTCCTTGGTTAACACATCAGCCATTCTGTATATTTGGGTCATCTGTATCAGCTATAACTTTCTTGTAAAACCATTCCATCTTGATGTCACAGTTCTTGCTATTCGGAGCAGGCACCGCTTCTTCTACTTTAACCATAATAGGCATAGGCACACAATTCCCGAAAATCAAAGCCTCTCCAGGTACAGCTTGTTTGATCTTTGTAATATAATCTTCGCTAAAGTATGGTAGAACCGAATAGATATATTTCATATCTACTTCATTCTGAATTCTGTGAACAATATAGTTCCCACATTGCGACAAAACAGTTTGGGACAACTCTGATGGCCTTTGCGAAGATATAATCAAATAAAGAGAATACTTTCTGCCCTCTCGCGCTATTTTTTCAAATATATTCTCTCGCATTATATAATTTGCATCTTTTCGAATGTAACGGTGTGCCTCATCAAGAATCAAGTGTATTGGTTTCTGTTGTCGCGATTCTCCAAACTTACATTTTCTGTAATCGAACACCATTCGAGATACGACACTTGTCATCAATTCCAAAGCATCTGTTCCCACTTCACTAGAATCAATAGTGATAAGTTGTTTGCTCTTTCCCTCAGAATCTGAGATGCCAAACATTTTTTCTAAGTAGTCATTGTAATCTTGATAATCTGGAGTCTCAATACGCATAAACGCACACTCTGGATTATAAAGAAAGAAATCCAACCGACTCATCAGCGTAGATGTGAAGTCTCTAATATGCAGATTACCATGGGCTTCTTCCTCCAAAAGTACCATATCAACCGCAGTTCGCAGATAGTGATAGTCAAAGTATTTACCCGGCATAAGTTTGTTCTGGTCTACCAATAAGGCATCATTTTCATCGATTTGTCGAAATGCTCCTTCCGTTACGGTATCTGAAAGGTTGGTATCGCAATGGTCCCGATATTTTGCGACACATACATACTTTGGCTCATCTTCTATTGCAGTAAAAAGATCAAGTGCATTGGACAATGAGTCATTATTGTTGCCAAAATTAATAACACACAAATCGTTACACGCATTGAGAAAGTTAGAAAGATCTGTCAAAACATTATTATCAACATCATCACCAAGGCTACTATTGCATGTTTGTCTAAGCATGGCAACAGCTCCTTTTGCCGCTGTCATCTTGGAGGTATCACTATCTATTCTGCTTACAATATTGAATAGCATTTGCCGTAATTTCCATTTGATATAATTGGCAAATCGTTGAGCATCGTTTCTTTTATCAGTATTGAAAATGCTATAAAACTTATAACTCTCTTGAAGGACTCTATCCCAGAACGGTTTTTGAGTTCGTTCCGATGCCATTAAAAATGACAACCATTCATCAAGATTCATCAAATAGTAAGGTAAGACGAACCGCTTATGTATACCATTCTCCTCACATATATTAGGCTTATAGAAAATAGATTCTATCTCGTTATTCAAATGTGCCTCTACTCCCAAAGCCATTGGATATTCACCATTTGCATCGAATATGATTGTTTTGGCTCCTATGGCTTCATTACCATGCTTACGATATACTTCATGCAAAATATGAGCTATTGTATTAGACTTGCCACTACCACTATTCCCAAGTACGGCTGAATGTATATTGAAGAAACGATTGACATCAAGTTCTATGGAGTAATTAATCAAACTTTTACTTGTTCCGATGGAAATCGTTGAATGTACACCATTAATAGTGTTACCCTCATTATAAGATAAGATTAGGTCCAAATCATTAAAGGTCACAATTTCCACATCACTATACAAAGATGGGAATATACCCACACCCATACAGAACTTTTCGTTCATTAATGTTCCTATCGGCTTTATTATGATCTCTCGAGAACTATCAAGATTATATGTACTATACACTTGATTCTCTTGACCCACCCAATCAACGATTGATACAACCTCGCACATAATATACTCTCCCGAAGAGTTTAAAGTCTTCAAATAGCTACCAATATTGCCAAAATAGTATACTTTCCCGTCAATATTGACAGTGGAATTTCGTGTAGTATGAAACAAACGCACCCTAAATTTATCGTATTCTACCGATATGATTTTACCTATTTTCATCCTTTGTTTCGGCTTTGAGATTTTCTACAAATCTATTAAGAATGTTCTCTTCTTTTTTGAATGTGTCAAGATTTGGCAAGAGATTATTCACTATATAATCGAAGTGATTGATAGTCCCCTTTTTGTCCTTTTTATCCGCATCAATATATTCTGCTCCAGAAATCGTAAAGATTCGTTTATCGTCAATAAAGAAAATAGGCTTGGCATTTCTCGCCTTATCCTCTGGCTTGGAACCAAAAATGACTACATTTATAGTGGAATTTGTGGCCAACGCTCTATATATGATATCATTTACATGTCTGTCACTAAAACTGTATCCAATAACAAATAGAACAGAATGCGGTTCTAATAATTTGTTCTGGAACTCGCGGAAAAGATCAACATATGGACTACCTAAGCTTTTATCCTGTTTAGTTGGTGTAGGATAGATAAGAACAGAACCATCTTGAAATGTCTCAGAAGGAACAACTTCCTCTATCTCGAAATAATTATTGGTCTGTTTATGTGACTCACGCCAATTCACAGAACCATGAATTTTGTATAAATACACCATATTTTCAACTGGTTCATACTTGTCTATACTTGTATCCATTCGTTTAGACCATGTATAGTTGAAAATAGCAGGATTAAAGTATTTGTGAAGTCCTCCACTAAAGCCATTAATATAATGAATGTTCAAGGCGTCAAGAGCCGTTTCACTAAACAGATCATTATTTGTCGTAAACACTCGAATCCTGGAATTATCCTTAGTTCTTAGAGCCAACTTTTGATAGAAAGTCTTATAGTACTCGAGAACCTTTTTATGTTCATCTTTGTCAAATCTTATATTAATGCTGTTGAATATATGCTTTTCGACTTTTTCTATCATGGATTCATAAAGCATCAACTGAGCATCTATCTTTTCTTGTTGTTTCTTATCTGTGAGGTTTATTCCTTGATAATGAGTTCTTGCTGCATACATTACTGTCAGACATTTTTCTAGATTACCTTCACATTTTGTAGCAATACTGTTAAACTCGGTTTCCAAGTCTTTCTCTTCATCAGTAAAGGAGAGCGAAGTGTAAAGTGAGGACATTGTCGGAATCGCTCCATTACTTGTACCAGACCCAAAAAGAAAGTTGACATTTTTTAAATTAAAGAACTCCCGAATCTTATCTTTAAGTATAGAAAGTCTGGACTCAAAATCAGAATCGGATTGAAAATAATCAGAAGTACCTTGAGTCATTTTCAAGTCACCAAATTTATGTTCTTTATCAGTCATAATTTCTTATCAATATAAGATTACTAATTCGTAGTGTTTAACATCATTATATTTGAATATATAATTAACCCCTTTTCGTCTTATGATATACCTTCAATTTATCTTTATCATTTTTGTCAGGTTGATAGGACGAGATATATCCAACCTTTTGCAATGCTCCCAACAATTGTCTGTTCAAGGAATTGTCTGACAATTTGGCTCTCTTATCCTGATTGCACACTTCGATATAATCACCTCCAACAGAAGTCAGTAAATGTGTTATTACACTATAGTCATTGAGCCCAGCAGAAATCCCATATACAACCAATTCCAACTTTAAGGATTCATTTTGGGAGATATTTATAAGAAGTGATGAGAGTGTATCTGCATTGAATAAAATCCGTCCATTCTCTGCAAGAATCATCAGTCTGTCTTGCCCTACATTCTTTAACTTCTCAATATCCAGGAAATGTCCGGTGAATGATTTTAACAGCTTTCTATAATTATCTATGTTCAACATTTTGCTGCCAAACAAAGATACATATAGATCATTTTTATTACTCAAATCATTCGAACATATTTCACCAGACAACTCTGTCACATAGTAATTAATAAATGACATCAGCTCATCACTCATTCCCTCTTTGTGCTCATAATAGAATGACACATTATTCCAAGTTGGCAACAATATCCTGGATTTTACAGCAACAGCATACATCTCCTCATTATCTATTTTCGCAAAATCATCAATATGATTATGTTGACCTGTTAAATATTTGGTTTTAACCTCTGCATCTATATCCGCATTGTTCAAGAGAAACAGCAAAGATTCTGAGCTTTCATCTTGGTATTTATCCTTTAGGCATTGAATTGTAGAAGATATATTGTCCTCAATATAGTCAATGAAAGAATCATTGTTTGTCTCCTTTATACGAGTATAATTAAGATTTTCGACAGATAAAGTTTTGTCTTCGGAATGAAGCCTCCTCGCTATAATACATAGATTCTCAAGATTAATTTCGTAACAATCATTCTCGATAACACAATCAAGCAAATCCTCAGAACCATTGCATAAACTGACAAATCGGCTCGCCTTTACCAAAATCAGAGATTTATCCAACGTGATCCCTTCACTATGTTCAACCAAAAAATTATAGTTATCATTAAGCCATTTTTGTTGTATCTGTCCCCAACTTGGACAGAACTTTAGATATGCCTCAATGAGATTGTCCCTTTCTGCCGAATTATTCCAACTTACTATGTTATTCCATGAATCTGCGTATTCAATATAGTGCTTAAAGACCACACTTGGTTGCTTGCCTTCAGAATAATACTGGGACAAGAATTGTAACGGGGCTTTATCTCGCTCCAATCGCATCATAACATGTTCAAATTTATCACTCTGGACATTATGCGAGGCAAGATAATCCAGTAAATCAATATTGAGAATGGCATCACTCTCAAACATATAATCCTTCAATTCCTTGACAAAATTCTCAATCTTGTCTATATGGTATTCATAAGGTTGCCTTTCTTCAATTTTCATTGATAACAAAAGTTCCCTATCAGCTTGTGAAACCATACCTTCATAGAAATATGAGATATAGTCGTAGTAATCTTCGTCAAGGTAGCCTCTGCGGACAAACACATTCATCATCGGAGTTAGTCCGAGGCTCTTATATTCATTTGTTTCTCCTAATTTGTATTTCTTTATTAGCTCCTTTAATCTCAAAGATTTCGCTTTAATTTTTTCTTGTTGGATACGTCTGTGTTCCTTTGAAAAATAAGCAGAGCCATTCTCTAACAGTTGTATACGTGCAGAATAATCAATTTCCTTATCTATTCTCACAAAATCAATCTTTGCTGATTTAGTCCAAGAATATCCTTGCTCATAGCGATATGTAATATTTTGTATCTCCAACAGCTTCGAAAATAACAATTCATCAACAGCTATTTGTTCTAAGTCATAGAAATTACCATTTAGATGTATTGACACTATATCTAAAATATATTTCTGTCTGAGATGGAATAAAAACAGCCGCCTCAAATCAGTTTTGCTTAGATTTGCATCCTGTTTGAAGATTTGTTCTTTTTTAGACAGAACATTTTCAGATTCCTCAATAGCTTTTAAAGCAAGGGGAATAAAATTAGATTTACTGCTGATACACTTGTAAATTTTTCCCTCCCTTCGATGTAACAAAGCGAAATCCTGGGGATGATAGTTTTTATAAACTATCATCCCTAACAGTTTAGTCTTATTAAGCTGAAAATCACTTGCCTCACACAACTTATCACGATATTGTTTGTATTCATTTACAATGTTGGTCAGAATACGCATATCCTGAATGAAAAATGCCATTTCTGACAGATCTTCATCACTAATACCATCGCTTCCGCATCCTTTTGCCTCAAGTGCAGATTTGAGCTTGTTCTTTGAGTTCGAAGGATTGATTACAGGTATTACCGTTGTAATAAAGTCAAAGAACTTTGTTCTTTCTTCATCTTTAAAAATGTCATCTTTAATAGCATAGACAAAAGTAATATGTCTGCCAACTATCTTGGATTCATTGATAAGCTGATTAAGTTCTCGCAGTTTCAAGAATATATTAGGCGTCCCGAATCGGTCCAAATCCTCAATAATTACGACATTATACTCCGTTACTTGAAAAAAATACAGAATTTCGTCAAGGTGTTTATTGAATATAGAGTTATCTTCTATAACTTCTATTTCACCCTCTTTCAAATTTAACTTATTCAGTTTTGAATTGCTATATGATTTGAAAACATAACGGGCAATCACATATAATACAAACAACAACCAAGCAGAAGCAGCTAAATCAAAAATCGTATTCCATGTACTACCCCAACTAAAGAAATCATAGATTGAATCCACTCTTGCGAAATTCGGCTCAAATAAGATAAGGAAACAGACTAATGTCAACACACAACAAAGCGGATATATTATCAGTTCACGATTCGACAAATGTACAATTTTTCTAAAACGAGAATTTGGTACAGTTCGTGTTTCTTCTCTATAAATGATTTGTTGCAAAATACTATATTCGATTTTGCGGTTAAGATTTTCTATGCATTTTTCTTTTTCTGCATCTGTTAATTCAGCTGATGTGTCCTTTTTCTCATCAGAAACTTGTTTTTCTTGTGGGTCGTCATTTATTTGTTCCTCATTAGCTTGCAGAGTTGCCAATGATATAGGCAGAAATTTATGTTCGTTGGCAAAATCTTCCATGAGAGTAATGAGCACGGAGCTTTTTCCGGATCCGAAAGGACCGGTGAGAGCAATGTTTCTTATATGCTCTTTCTCCGCTATAGACAAAGCATCATTTAATTCAGTAACTGATTTGTATGATGCGTCCGACTTATCAATTTTCTTAGGAAGTAGTGTATCTATTGCCATATCCGACTTATTTTGTCTTTTTTTAATAAATCCTTTGTTCATATAATTCCACCATCAAATCATTGGAAATCAATTCTCCCGGCTGCATTTTTATACGATATATGGGAGTTCGATTACTGCCCAATGAAATAAAAGAGGACAGATTTAACTTTAGGCATAGATTGCCGTTCTTAGTGCCAAAATATACTTTCTCCACTTTATAATAGCCATCAATCTCTCCGCCAACCATAGGCAAGAAATACCTGATATCCATCACATTGATAGATGTCGGTATCTTCTCCATCGTATAGGCTTTTGCTGAATGACTGTCAAAATCTGAATAATCAGCATCGGTTCTTCGTACCAAGCCAGTCAGGATATTCCTAATCTCCTGTTTCGGTTGTTGTTCCAAAGTACCAACATTGTCAATGCTATCAACATGGAACTCTGTTTCAAGTTCAAACGGATCACTGACATAGAAATGTGTCTGTAAAGTTTCCAAAAGCTCTTTACTTTGAGCCGTTTCCCTTTTTATCGTTGTAGATTTTATTTTGAGAGAGTTCCATATATCGGAATCTTCATCCTTCATTAGAGCAAGAATCAGATAATTACTATCACTCTTCGGACGATACAATTTGCCGTTCAGCCGTTGGAAATTATCCTGAATGAACTGATAGCAATCCATGCCATCACGTGGCTGCAGAGTTCTGAATGTGTAGAGTCGATTGAGAGTGCTTTGAATCTTATTCCTGAATTCTTTGCGGACATACTCTCTCCATATCGCTTGCGCACTCTTATTGTTGCGACCATACAACGATACGATGTACAAAAAGTTAACATCATAGTGGCACAACAGCAGCGTGTCTCTGTCAAACAGGCGATTTTCAAATTGGCGGTTCAACTGTACTCCACCATCCTGCGCTTTCAACTCCTTATCATCAAAGGAAAGGAATTTACTGTCTCCGGTCTTTTTGTTAGGAATTCGGGCACTGATAAAGAAATTGGGGATGGGATTATATCCTTCAGTCAATGTATCCCTTAACTGAGGATGCGCTCCGTTACCGTCACCGTCCAAAAACAGATTCATATTCCACTGAATGACATTTCTGGCGTATGTGTATTGCTTGTATATCGATTGGTCTCCAAGTTGCGTCCTGTCATTCTTGGAACGTTTGTAATACTTGCTGTCTCCTATATAGTATGTAAGCTCAGACGGTAAATCAGATTGTTCGATAAGTCCTTGACCGACAAACATGTGGTCAACCAACTTGCCATCTCTTTGCTCCGTCAGTTCCTTCGGCAGATTTTGCTTGTCATTGCCACTTACCAAAGTGTCAATCATGACTTCAAAGATGTGCTCGAAATCTTTCGCCAACAGATAGTCCTCCGCCTGCCTGTTCATCGCAATCTTATACTCCCTGTCAAAGAAAGCGTAACACAAATCCCATATTCTGAGAGCCTTGTCTGAGAAATATTTATACTTGATTTGTTTTAGCCTCCGACATCCCAAATTCCTACCTATATAGGACTTCTTCAACTTCTCGCAGCTGATAAGCGGATACTGGATATTGATTTCAAAAGAGAAACCGTGTGTCTCTCGGATGTAATTCAAAATAGAGAAATATATGACGAGCAGCTCCTCGTCAAAATTCACCATTTTCTTCCTGTTTACCGGCTCGATGTAAACAGGGCTTCCGTTTTGTATGATGGCTTGCGATGAAGTTATTGTCTTGCTCCAATTGATTTTGTTATAACCCGAATGTACGTTCTTGGCCACGAATGTAAAATAGTCCTAATTATTTCTGTTGAAATCTCTCAATGCTATTATTACATCAAGCAATGTATTGTGTTTCTTTTTCTTGCCTCTACTCTCAGACTGGTACTCCTTGCTTTCAAGTATATTGTCATTGTGGGTCTGTCTGTATACACTTATTGTCCGGTATATCCAAATCGAAAGTGTGGACAGAAACTCCTTGTATTCCTTGCACCCTTCTTCTGTAAACTTGGCTTTTACCGTATCGGATTCAAAGTCTATTATTTCCTGTGGTGAAGCACCGAAAATCGTATCATCGCCACTTTCCTCGTTTATCTCACCTGTCAGTACGACTTTTGGCAAGAAGAAGACAACATCTTTTGCTACCTTGCTATAGCAATACCCGACATACCCAAATGAATATTTGTCCTCCTTTACAGGAATAGACACGACATCCTTGAGTATGTCCCTTACCGTCAGATTATCCTTGACTATGTCATTCAGACTATATGGGTATCCTTCAATAAACAGCAGCATAAAATTTATTCAAATTAGAATTCTGTATTCTCCTCGTCATTTTCAATAGTAACCTTATTGCCGTCAGGGTCAGTGACTCCGAGATAGGACATCATTTTCTTTAACGTTTTAGTCCCATTTTCTCCATACAATTCAGAGAAGGAAATATCTTCAGTTTCACCTACTTTGAATATATCCCCTTCACCATCTTTGCAGACATCATTCCATAGATAGAACAATATTTTGTTCAACAAGACTTTATCGGTAATTACTCCATCTGATGGATTTACGAAATAATCACCTAACATCTTATCTTCGGAGCTGTTTGCCCTCAAAATCTTTTCGTTGACTATTCTTTGGAATGAAACCCAAGAATATACTGTACCGTCAATGACTATCTTCCAGTCTGTATTCTTATACTTAATCGGCTCATACTCCCAATCCCAACGCCTCTTGAATGCGCTATCAATCGGAAACAACGATTGGTCTGAAGTATTCATGGTTGCATAGATATACAGATTTGACGGCAGACAAAGCTCTCCGTCTTTTATTCCCTGATTATCCTCGCCAAGTTTCTCTTCCAAGAAAGCTCTCAAATCTGCATCAGCCTTAATGCTATATTCCGATTTGCCATTAGCATCCCTATCAAGGAGCTGGAACAAATCTCCGAATATTTGTGCGCAGTTACCTCTATTGATTTCCTCAATAATGAGATATACTTTTTCTTCCGGTTTCCTATAAGCCTGTATATAAGCATTAAGAAATGCTTGAGGAACGAAAGAATAAATTATATGAGATTCGTTTGAACAAGCAAGATATTCTTCTCCAACAGCCATTCCTTTGTCAAATTCAACAGTGTAATTATCAGACATACCGCAAGATTGGAGTATATCTTTCTTGTCTGATAGATTCAATTGTTTCAATGAACGCCAGTACTTTGCTCCAAATTTTTGGGGAGAATACGTGACGCCTCCCTCTTTCATCTCGGTTAATTTGCTAATGAGCTCTCCCTTAGCATATACTTTATCCATTGGCTTTTCCATTGTCGGCTTGTATGCTCCGACAAAAGTTGAATAATCACTGTCCGGATGGAATGTGGTTCTGAATATATTTTCTTTAGCGACTTTCTTATCCGCCGGACATCCTTCGTATTCGCCAAGTGTTTCCTTAATTTTATGCGATTTACCGGTTCCAGGTGCACCATAATAAATTATTTGACGACTAATTTTATCACAAGATTCTGCTTGTAGTGAGGCAACTTCCTCTAATCCATCTTCTTTACCGTCATCATAGGGTTCTGTCACATTATCTATTCTTACATCAAAGATTCCATCTGAAGCCTTCTTTATGTTTAGATTTGAAAAGCCTCCAGCAAAATAATTCCTTATAGTGAACTTAGTTGTTTGAATAGTGCCAGTATAATCCTTATACTCTACTTCCTTAAGTAGATTGTTGAAATAAAAACGATTGTCTATTTCTCCATTCTTTTTGGGTACATCTTTTCTAGCATTCCAATTTTGCGTAATTGTATTTACAGGAACGCCATTTTCTTTAAACAAGGCATCAAGTATTGCTAATTGATCAAACACAAATCCATCTGAATAATTTACAATATAATGATTAGCAGATTGGTCAAATTTTCGCGGAAGAATAGACGCAATAAACAATATCGCCTGTGTAAGATTTGTCTTATCAAATCTTACAGTTATCTGTTCTCCGCAATCTTGAAACAATTCGTAATGCTCATTGTCTAAAAACAAATCGGTATTTTTGGCATCACCTGCTCCGATATGACGATAACTAGCGTTAGTGTCGTTTATATGTTTAGTAATTTCTTCCATATTATTGTCATTTAATTATTTTACATTTAATAAGATAGTACAATACCGCATATATTGTATTGACGCTTACAGCATTGCCAGCTTGTTTATAAAGAGAGCCATCAGCAACACCACTTGCGCTACCTTTTCGAGCAAACTCAGCAGGAAATCCCTGCAGCATAAAGGCTTCCTCTGGAGTAAGTTTGCGAATTGGGAGTTTGACAAGTTCCTCCTTCGTCATTGTATCAACAGGATTTATCTTACCATGTGACTCAATAAAATCTTGGCTATAGTAGTTATCCTGACACGCCCTATGCATTTTATGCATAGTCGCTGTCAAAGGACGGGCTATCTTCATATTTATATCAGACTTGGATTTAAAATTAGAAGAACCATCAGAAAGCAATGTTGGCTTTATGCGTTCAGAGAGATAGTACTTAGAATCCACGTCCTGCATTAACACATCAGATATCGTTTCAAAAAACTCTAAACTTGTTTCTTTATACATTTTGTCAAACTCTTTCGCAATCAACTTGGACGAGAAGTCAAAATCGTTAGGAATTTTTGCAGTTGTAGCAAAAATCAATATTCTATTACGTGTTTGGGGCAAATGGAAATCTGATGTATTGAAAATATCGGCATAAACACGATAACCTATAGATTCTAGTTCATTTTTGATTCGATCAAATGTCCTTCCCTTATCATGGTTTCGAAGATTCTTAACATTCTCCAGTAAAACATATTTTGGCTTCTTGATTGCCAATATATCCATTATACGGAAAAACATCTGTCCGCGATCTTCTTCAAATCCAGCTTGACTTCCCATCATACTGAATGTCTGGCAGGGAAATCCACCTGTCAGTAAGTCGAATTTGGGAAGTGATTTTATGTTTTTTTTATTACTGGTAAAAGCAACAATATCCCCCAGTACAATTTCATCTTCATCAATGTTGTAATTTGTACGATAGGTCAATTCAGCCTTAAGATCAATTTCTGAATATCCAACACAATGAAAGTCCATTACATGATCCTTCGTAAGAAGGTCCATTGCCCTCCTAAAACCACCAATACCAGCAAATAGTTCTAAATGTTTCATAAGAATTTCATTATACTACGTCCAATCACTTCAGCAAACTTCACTGGCACGGCATTTCCGACTTGAGCATACCAAGAGTTTTGAGCTCCTTTCAATATAAAATCATCCGGAAACGTTTGTATGCGTGCAGCCTCTCTTGGAGACAATCCACGCGCTTCCCATGGATGAATATACATATTACAATCATACTTCATATGAGAAGTGATAGTTTTGCATATTTGGTTCTCATCAAGCTTAAAGTACTTATCTTTAAATATGTCACTACGCCTTTTATATGGCATTATATCTTGTATGGATTCATGCAAAGAATTTGCTCCTTGTGGCAATCTTCTATAAATCTCAATATCACGTAAATTATTATATCTATTTTTATGATTATATAATTTAGTAATGATTCTATCACCATTAATAAAGTGATAAAAATCTGTATCCGGATATGAAAAATCTCGTTCAGTAAATCCACACTCTTCAGATTCATACTCTCCTTGATTCTTTTCTTTTCTAGCTTCCAGATGCGGCAATCCAAACAATACATCTCTTAACAAAAAAGGCTCTCTTTTGTGACGTTCAATTTCTGCAAAAATATCATTTGGTGCAACCCCCATTCTGTTACCAATCATTATGAAACGTTCTCTATTTTGAGGTATACCAAAATCTTGAACTTTCAATAACCGATAATCATAAAGGTACTCATCTCCTAAGTACTCTTTGAAATTGGCAATTATCTCATCGAACTTATTCGCCATTCCTTTTACATTTTCCATTATGAAAAATTGCGGTCTAATTTCCGAAAGGAATTGCAGATAAGCCTTATATAGTTGATTTCTTGGGTCATCAATAATTCTTTGCCTATTTGCCATAGAAAAGCCTTGGCAAGGAGGGCCCCCACATACTAAAGTAATTGGTCTATCCGGATTCTTAAGTGTATCTCTATATTTGTCCAAACAAGTATTCAATTCATTGATATCTCCAATAAAATACTGTCCTTGTTTTAGACTATGATTAGCCAAGTAAGTAGATGCAAAGGTTTCAACAATCTCGTTCATGAACACGACTTCAAACCCTGCCTGTTCAAGTCCAAGACTCAACCCGCCACACCCTGCGAATAAATCTACGAATGTATATTTTTTTTGTTCACTCATTCTACTTCATAATTAAAATCAGCCTCTATAAGGTCTTTTATATCCACTTTTAGCAGTTGGGCAATTTCTACAAACTGAGCCATTGATGGTTGCACTTTATTAGTCTTCCATCGTGACACTGTCATATCGGTAACGCCCATCTGTTCTGCCAGCCAACGATTGGTTATTTCCTTTTCCGCTAGAACTACACGCAATCGGTTTGAGCATTCTATTTTCGCCATATTGCTTCGTGTTATATTTTCAAGTACAAAGTTAAACATAAAAAGATAATATTCAAAACAACATGATAAGAATATCATATAATATCTTCCCGAAGAAGCATTATGCCGCATAAACATAATGTTATTTCCACATAATTTGATTTCATCGTAATAGGTTGTTACCCTATTCATCATCTTCATTGAAAAGCGTCCAGTCTTTAGCAGCATATTCCTTTTCAAATTCCGCCAAGTCTTCCTTTATACGTTCACGGAAGCACTCTTCGCTATCATCGCCACTCATCATCCAATCAACTCGCTCAGCGTATATCTCTGCTATACGAATTTGCCGATAGGCCTCCTTCATCGCATTTATCGTCTCATCAGACAGTTCCAATACATCAGCTTCATTCGGATAGCGGTCATAACAGCAATGATGAATTGAGTATAATACCGGAATTGAGTCACTATCAGGAGTGTCGGACATATATCGCTTTTTCGATTGGAATATCACCCCATCATCAAAGAATTGTCGGTCTACATATTTTTGTTCTGCCGTGACTATGGTTTTATCTAACAGAAGAAACGATTCTGCATCTTCATAACTCACAAAACTCATGAAATTTTTATAGCTATGGTATGAGCCAAAGCTATCTTTCTCGTAAATAGTCCAATAATCCTCATGTACTTTCTCCGGCTTCGGTTGCAAAGCTCTCGCAATATCACGCTCAATAGTATCTGCAATCTCACGCATTGCATACGTACTCCTATAAAAATATCCTCCACTCATAGTTATTTTCCCTTTATCAAATGTGAATTAAGATATTAAATACTATCATATCGTTTATCCAACACTCCTGAAAACATATCCATTTCCCTTTTGGAAATGCCTTGGCGAA
>ERZ1108168.52-NODE-52-length-118381-cov-12.061162_pt1 | contig 118381 bp, 111 predicted proteins | sample MGYA00403704_ERZ1108168 | MGnify/ENA primary metagenome ERZ1108168 (study PRJEB35170, sample SAMEA104062421) | human gut metagenome | biome: human gut; feature: human-associated habitat; material: faeces | place: Denmark | collected 2012-06-12 ...
ATTGAGAAAGACCTCCTTCATATCTAATATTGCGGAAAATCAGAAAAAGCCCCGCAAGAAACAGAAAAATGTTAAAACTTTTCTGAGTTTGCTTTTCAATATTATAATAGCTCAAATGAATCTGTTTTTCAATAAGCAAAAGCCCTTTTCTTGATAACTTCTTACTCATTTCGTGTCTGAATTAAGTCATATAAAAAGAACAACAAGATGAACCAGTTCACAGCTTATCATTTTGCTATTCCTTTTATTTACAGATTGTTATTCATCCCTTTATATTAAGAATAACGCTCTCATTTTAAAGTGATTTTATTATTTGTTTTTCCAGCTTGGCTTCCATATAAATTTCTTTATAGTCTCTTGCCATATTCCCGTCAATCAAAAAATTTGAGTAAGGGATGATTAGTCCATCAGTTATAATTTGATCTCTGAAAGGCAACCGTGTAGCTTCAACAATCATAGGCATCCGATATGGGCAAAACATTTCTTCTTTGCTCGAAATAATCCCTCCCACCAGATACACATTTTCATTCGACATGGAAATAAAGACAGAGCCTTTCTTGAGATGCCGTTCAATAATAAAATGATCCGTTACACATCTTTTCCAGCCAGAGATAATTTCCTGATGTTCATCCGGCATATCCGCATGGCGTTTTAAATACTCGTCAATGATTGATACATCTTCCCAAATCCTATCGGCTGCCGCTTTGACTTCCTGCGAGTCCAATTCCTTTTCCGCCGACATTTTCCGAGCATTTTTCTTCCCACCATAGTTTTGATTGCAATAATCAAGAAGTGGAAACCACAATTCATAGAACAACTCACCGTCTTTTTCGGAAAGTATCATTTCATCCTCCTGTTAATAGCTTACAATATCACGCTGCATTTTTTTACCTATTCCAGCAGAAAGGATATTTGCTTCAGTGAAAAGATCCTCGTTGTTTCCCAATGAGACGGGGTTTGAGTTTGCTTCGGTGTTTTAACTTAAATTGCACGTTAATCAAAATAAAAAGTACCGCACAAAGATTTTATGATCTTCCTGATCGGTACTTTTGTTTATCTTGATTTCAAATAGTATTAATCGTTGCGGTTTTTCATGTGTGGGAACAACAAGACCTCACGAATCGACTCCTGACCTGTCAAAAGCATGACGAAGCGGTCAATGCCGATGCCGATGCCGCCGGTTGGCGGAAGGCCGTATTCCAACGCCTCAACATAATCCACATCCATTTCGCTGGCTTCCGCATCGCCCATTTCTTTCAGCTTCAGCTGTTCTTCAAAACGCTGACGCTGATCAATCGGATCATTCAGTTCGCTGAACGCATTGGAATATTCCGTGCCGTAGATCAGCAGCTCAAAGCGGTCGGTGAAACGCGGATCTTTTGCGTTCTTGCGGGCCAGCGGTGAGATTTCAACCGGATGACCATAAACGAAGGTCGGCTGGGTAATCTTTTCCTCACAGAACTGTTCAAAAAACAGGTTGATGATATGGCCGACAGTGCGCTCATGCGGCTGAACTTCAACGCCATGCTCTTTCGCCAGCACCAGCGCTTCATCGACACTCATTTCTTTCCAGAAATCCACACCGGTGACTTCTTTGACCGCATCCACCATATGCCAACGCTTGTACGGAGCCTTTAAGGAAATCGGCTTATCGCCCAATGTAAAATCGGTCTTGCCGAAGACTTCCATGGCAACACTTTCAAACAACCCTTCATTCAGCGCCATCATGCCCTCAATATCACTGTAGGCCACATACGCCTCCACGGTTGTAAATTCCGGATTGTGCTTCGGATCCATACCTTCGTTGCGGAACAGACGGCCGATTTCATAGACGCCTTCCAAACCGCCGACAATTAAACGCTTTAACGGCAGCTCTGTAGCAATCCGTAGATAGAAATCCATATCCAGCGTGTTGTGATGCGTGATAAACGGACGCGCCGCGGCGCCGCCTAAAATTGGCTGCAGCACCGGTGTTTCCACTTCCATCAATCCCTGACCATCAAGATAATGCTGGACGGCGCGGATAATTCTTGGCCGCAGCATCGCGATCTTGCGGCTGTCTTCATTCATAATTAAATCGACATACCGTCTTCTGAAACGTTCTTCAACATCCTGCAGACCATGGAACTTCTCCGGCAGCGGACGCAGGGCCTTGGTCAGATGCTCAAATTTCTCAGCCTTGACGGATAATTCGCCGGTATTCGTCTTGCAGACATAGCCTTCAATTCCGACGATATCGCCCAAATCCGCCGCTTTGAACAGCTCATAGACGTCCTCACCGACAACCCCCTTATTGACGACAACCTGAATCTGGCCATCCCGATCCTGCAAATGCATAAATCCCAGCTTGCCCATCCGCCGCTTGGTCATGATCCGGCCGGCAATCGCACATGGGATTTTTTTCGCTTCCAGATCCTCTTGGCTGAATTCCCCATATTCACTCCGCAGCTGTGCGGAACGATGTGTCCGCGCAAACGCATGTCCAAACGGATCAATGCCTTTTGCCCGAAGTTCTTCCATCTTCTGACGGCGAACCAGTTCTTGTTCTGATAACTTCTGTTCCATTTTCTTTTCCTCCGTTTCATCAATAAAAAAACTCTCAAACCCGATAGGGACGAGAGTTATCATCGTGGTACCACCCTAATTCATGATTAAATCACTTTAATCATCTTCGTGACTGATTCATCAGTCTGCCTATAACGCAGGTCTGCGTCGCCGCTCCCAGTCTTTATTCATCCGCACTTGGCACATTCCTTTTCACCAGCCAGGAACTCTCTATCTGCTTCGCCGCGGACTACTCATCTGTTCATCGCGCAAATAATCGTTTAGATTATAGCATTTCCAAGCCGTTTGTCAACGGGGAAGCTGTATTTCAGCGCTTAACGATCAGCTTTTCCCCTCAGTTCTCAGCCGCGGCTCTGTCTCGCATCATCGCGGTTCTATTTGCTTTTCCGCAAAGTTTAGAGCATAGACCAACATCGTATCGATTCCTTCCTCATAATCTTCCAGCGTTTGTTCCACTTCATAATCCGGATGAATCCCCTGACTAAGAAAATCTTGCCCGCACGGCGAAACGACGCGAACTGTGGAAAACATCATTTTCGCCCCATCTGTCAGGTTGAGAATCGCAACCTGACCGGTAGCCCCCGCAGTATGTCCGCCAATTAAGGGAATGCCCACCGCCTGGGCATAGGCCGCCATATCTTCTGCAGCGGAGCCTGTGCGGTTTCCAATCAAAATTGCCACATTGGATAAAGGAGTAACAGTATTGATATCGACGAAGGTTCCTGAAGCCGTATAATATTGATTTTCAGCCATCAATTTACCTCGGCGCCGATCATGATCCAACTCAGGGGATTCCCCAATTTCTTCCGATGAAAGATTCATCGCCTGAAGCGAAGAGAACACGCCCACATCATAACTGTCCATTTCCTGATGATACAGGATTAGATCCGGAATTGCATCAGGATAAAAACAATTCAAAATCGCTTTCGCCACCGCCCCGCTTCCGCCGGCATTGATTCGGATATCCAGCACATAAAAATCCAAATCCTTGATTACCTCGGTCATGACTTCTTCCAATTCTTCTGCGATGCCGATTGTTTTCAGTGATCGAAGACAGATATATCCAATGCGGTCTTGATAGATCATCGCATCCATCATTGGAGAGGTGTGATAGGTCAGAAACTTGTTCTTTGACTTATCCAGCAATGGATTAGCAGCGTTTGTCCACAAAATCAGATCATCCTTATCGAGATAGGACAGGGTTTCATGCAGGGCTTCTCCTTGAGGCGTGACCAAATCCAAAGTGATCTCTTTCGCTTCTTCTTTTGTATAGGAAAGCAGCTGAGCCAGGATTAGCTGACGTGTTCCCGGCGTTTGGATGCCGATTTCTTTTCCAATTGTATCTTCTGCATACGTTAACCAATCCTGACCGTTAATTTGATTCACAGTACTTGAAACTGGAATCTCAGTATAGAAAGAAGCTGCGGCACTGACAATTAATTTTCCTTCTATAATGGTAAACTGCAGCGGGATTCTTTTCTCTTCCGGTTCATTTTCCCACGTTAAACTAAAATGACCGTCCTGAAGCCGTGCACCGAACTGCCGCATCAAGGATCGATATTCTGAATCTGTCTTGCTGGCACGCACCTTTTCCAAGGTTTCATAATAAGCGTCGTCCCAATCCGATTGAGAAATCAGCTGCCAGTTGCCATAATAACTTTTTGCATAATGCCACATTTCTGAAACACTTTGAATGCGCGTTTCCATGGGAATTTGCCGATCCTCGGTCTTCACTGAACATCCTGATACCAGACAGGCTAATAAGACGATCCATATTTTCTTTTTCATAAGCACCTCGATAAGAAGCTGCAAAGCTTGATGATTCTTGCGGCCTACTCCCCCTAAAAAGGTGGGACTTCTTGCTAAGAGAAGTTAAAAAATCTGAATATTAAAACGATCCATTCCAAAATAATGATTTTGATAAATGTTTTCTGTTCTAATCATTGTATGGACCTCTGTCCTCTGCGCATCCAATTCTTCCAGCAACGGTTCGACAAGATCTGAATAATAAGGGATAACCAGTTCAATCTGATCCACCTGCAGCCGATAAACGATCTGAATAAATCCGGTACTCCCGTTTAAGCCCTGCCTGCGGTATCTCTGTTCTGCCTGCTGCTGAACCTCGACAAGCATCCGCTTGCTTTCCGCGCTCATCGTCGCTGTTTTTAAAACAGAAAATTCCATATAATAAGATTCTTTTTTTCCAATTCCCGCGTAATGATTAATAAAGAATATCGAATTTTCTTCAATCGCATGCGTCATGCCCCAACCGCCAGTAAACCGCCATGACCAGGTCACTCCCTGGATCAGAAGAAATTCAAGAAACAAAATGCCGATCATTCTTCGGTGAAACTGAATTTTTGCCGTTGAAATGAATTGGATCAACAAATACAAGACAATGCTTAATACTATAAAGATGAACTTTTCTTGCGGCTTGGCTGCAGTCAGCGCACTGACGACCAGCAAGGGTGCCGCCGTCAGCGCCGGCATGAGTTTAAATAGGGCGGTCTGCGTCAATGTTCGATGCTCATTCTGACTGTTATTTTCGGTAATCCGAAATAACAGTCCCAGACTGACGATCACCACAACGCCATCCAGAAGCAGACAGATTGAAAAAGCCGGAATCTTGCTGTCCAGAATTAATATCTTGGCCGCCTGCGTGAAGAAACCGGTAAGCGTTGCAAAATCATGCAGCATATTAAAAAACCAATCACACTGCTGCCAATAAATCGCTGTCGCTCTCATTACGGCTACTAAAGCTGAAACAACAAATACCGGGGCCAGCGTCCAAACTAAGATTGTAAACAGCGCCTGGAAATGATTGCGGCTGCGGTAAAAAACAAAACTGCAGAAACTTAGATCAATGATCATGGCACCGATCAATAGAATCAGGGATTGAAGAATGCTGATTCCCGTCGCATCCTGACTGAACACAAATGAAATTCCCATGCCCACCCAGGCGATCAGAAAGGGCACAAGATAGATCAGCACACCAGCGCCCAGCCGGGTCAAAATCAAGCTTCGTTTTGTCATCGGCAATTGACTTAAGCTGATTTTTTCCGCCCGCTTCGTTACAAACCCCAGCTGACGCTGCACCAGAATGACGATGATCACCAACAAATAAGAAAAGATCAAATTAAAGAAACCGCTGGCATCAGGATTGAGCAGATCAGGAAAATTAACTGCCAGCAGCGGCATCATCATGCCATCAAAAAGCAGCAGACACAGGACTAACCGAAAATCACGTTTCAATAAGTATATTAAATATTTTTTGTTGATCATGCCATTTCCTCCCGCTTTTGCAGCTGAGCCAGAAAAATTTCTTCCAATGAACAGTCAAACAGTTCAAGCATGACCGGGTGGAATTTCTGCAGCCGCTTTTCCAGCTCCTCCCGATTTCCCCGCAGAATCACCTGCGCGATCCGCGAATGGATTTCCAATTTCAGTACGTCAAAATCCTGAAACAAGTCAGGATCAATCGGATGATCAAAAGCGAGATGAACTTTGATCAGTTCCTGCTGGATTTGAAGCAGTGAATTCTGATGGAGAATCTTTCCCTGATCCAATAGAGCATATTCGTCGCAGAAATTCTCCAGATCCTGCAGCCGATGCGAAGTTAAAATCGAGGTCATGCCTTCGTCAATCGTCTGCGCCGCCAGCTGTCCCTGCAGAATTCGCCGGGCAAAGGGATCCAGTCCGTCAAACACCTCGTCGATCAAAATCAGCTGCGGATGCATCGCCAGTCCGGCAGCCGTCAGCAGCTGCCGCTTCATACCCTTGCTAAATGTGGAAAACGGCTGAGTTGAATCCAGATTTAATTCTTTTAAAAGTTCATCGAACAATACGGAATCGGCTGTGGGATAAAACAAGGACAGATAAGCGATCAGCTCACGGCCGTTTTCAGTTGAGGAAAAGACCGGCTCATCCTGAACTAGGAAAATCTTTTGTTTGACCTCCGGATGATTGAGCACCGGTTGGCCTTTCCATGAAATCGTTCCTTCATCGACAGGAATCGCTCCGCTGACGCAGTGCAGCAGTGTCGATTTCCCGGCTCCGTTTATCCCGATCAACCCGAGAATCGTTCCCGAAGACTGCTCTAAGCCGCAATGCTCCAGTACCGTCTGCTGATCATATCTTTTGCAGCAATTCTCCACCCTTAACATGATTGATCCCCCTCATTGTAAATTTCATGAATCCATTTTTGTACTTCAACCTCTGTAATACCGCTTTCCTGACAACTTTGCACTGCTTCCTGCAGCTGCTGCTTCCGCTTCTGCTGCAGCACCTTATGAACTTCCCGTCCGCTGACGAAGAAGCCCCGTTTCGGTTCAGTGATCAGAATTCCTTCTTCTTCCAGTTCCTGATAGGTTTTTACAACCGTGTTGGGATTGATTCCCAGATCGCGCGCCAACATCCGTACAGAAGGCATTCGATCTTTTGGCTGCAGAACGCCCAAACTCACATACCGGATAATTTGTTCCTTCAGCTGCTCATAGATCGGCTGACGGCTGTGCGGGTCAATTGTAAACATTGTCATTCTCCTGTTCGTTCCTTGATCTGATTTTGCAGCACCTCAATCGCCGCATTGAGGACTGTATCTTCCCCCGTCAATAAATCTTCCGGGGTTGTCCATATTTCGATATCCGGCGGGACGCCGCGGTTCCAGAAAGGCTGCTTATCCGGCGAAAAGCTTTGATCCACCGACAAGGAATAAGCGCTGCCATCAGATAGATTCACACGGCAATGATTGCCCATCACGCCATAGGTTGTCAGACCCATAATTGTAAAATTATCCAGCAATTTCGCAGTGGCGGCGAACATTTCAGCAGTGGAAGCTGAAAATTGCGATGTTAGGATCATAACCGGCTTATTCAGAATATGTGTTGTTAAAATCGGATAAGGCTCAACCTCCATTTCATCGAGAATCGTTTCCACATCCTCATTTGCGCCATAATATTCGTGCTTCATCATCCGCATTGCCTTTTTATTCATATCGCTTCCGGAATAGAAGATCGTATCCGTATATTCTCCATAGGGAACCCAAGAAGAGTGAAATTCAGAATCTAAATTGTAGAAAGGCGGGATCGGAGCCTGAGAAAAAGACTGCAAGATGATTAAGGCGTTCGTAAAATTACCGCCGCCGTTATTTCTCACATCAAAAATAACGCCTTGATACGGATCTAAGATCGGCATCACTTGATTTTCATAAAGATGAAAGCTTTGACCAGCGAAAGTAGAAATCTCCACATAAACAAGATCCGAATTGATTTCATAAATCAAATAAGGGCTGGAATTCAGAATAAGTTGCTTATTGGACAACGTGGATTTCTCCAACTGATTCAAATAAACAGAACCAGAAGTTTCATAACCGGCTTTTAACTCCAAGGTTTCCCCCTGCGGCGTAAGCCATTTTAACGTGATTTCTTTTCCCTTTTCATCTCTTAAAAACTGTCTTACAGTTTCACTGCGATGCGCAGATTCCGTTTGCACCGGGACATATTTTTCAAAATGCTCCAGGATATAGGCCAAGGCCGGCTGATCTTCAATTTCAATCAATTCGCTGCCTAACGGCACTTCAAAATCTAAGCTGGCTGCTTTCAGAAACAGCCGGCCGTCAAGATCTTCTAAATCAAATGGCAAATAGGCCTGATTAAGCTTAAGATCGGAAGCCGGAATAAAGCTGGTATGTCCATCGTGAAGCAGAGCGACAAATTCCCGCATGACGTTAACATATTCCTCATCCTTCTTAACATTCATCACCCGCGGCAAAAACTCCTGATATCTTGCATCCCAGTCGAAATCTTCCGGCATCTCATTCCAGTAGCCATAATAATATTGGGCTGTTGACCAGATGTCAGACAATGCGGCAATGCGTTCTTCCACTGTCTTTGTGCATTGAGCTTGTTCTGGTTCTTCCAGGTCCTGCGGCTTTTCTGAACATCCTGCCAACAGAAGCATCACAATCAGACATGAAATTAACTTTCTCATCCTGCATCCTTTCCTATGATTCAATCACTCTCTGTGCAGAGTTTCCGCTAATGTTTCAATCGCGGCGTTAAGCACGGTGTCTTCTCGATTTTTCAAGTCTTCAAGAGTCTGCCAAACTTCAATATCAGGAATTGCGCCATGATTCCATATGCAATATCCTTCAGGACTATACGCATTATCCACAGATAAAGTATAAAAACTGCCGTCCGGAAGTTCGACCTCATGATTATTTCCTGTTGCGCCATGCGTTGTCAGACCCATTACCGTGAAATTTTTTATCACCTTGGCTTTCGCCGCAAAGGTATCTGCAGCGGAACCCGTTTGATCCGAGGTTAAGACCACAACCGGCATGGTCAGCACTTTCGGCACATCTATCGTATGCCAGTTATCTGCCTGACTTAATACATATTCTGACAATTCTTCTTCTGTGCCATAATAAGCATGTTTCATCATTTTTTGTGCCGCTGACTTCGTTAGATCATCGGTTTGAAAAGCTACATTATCCGATGCGTAAGGAACCATTGAGGAAATGAAAACAGAACTAAAACTAAAATTAGAAGGAACCCCCTCAGCCGATAAAGACTGCAGAATAACGTCGCCATGATAAGAATTTCCACCGCGGTTCTGCCTGACATCAAGAATACAGCCGCGATAATTTTCAAGCTGCGGTAAGATCATCTTCGTAAACGTATTATCCATTCCGCCGCTGGAAAAGGATCGAATTTCAATATAAAGAATATCATCATTGATCGGCGCCACGGTATACGTTTGTGAATTATACAGAATGTTATCAAAACTCGTTTTCACTGAAAGTTCCTCAATAATGGCGTTATTCTGTTGGCTGTACTCCAATTGGATTTCCTGCATGGAATTGTCTTCCGCTTTAAATTGAAGCGTGATTTTTTTGCCAATTTTATCACTTTTAAACTGTTCTAAAGTTTCGCGTGTATGGGCGGGTTCTGTCAGAACCGGTACAAATTTACTATAATTTGACAAGATATAATCCAGAGCGGGTTCATGATTAACGCTGACTAATTGACTGCCCAGCTCAACATCGACTTTGTCATTTTTTCCAATTAAATAGATTGTCCCGTCAAGATATTCCAACTGAATCGGCAGACTTCCCTTATTCGATACATAGCCCTGAAACGGAATATATTGAGTATGCCCATCGTGCAGCAAGGCTGTAAACTCCCGCATCAAATCAACATATTCATCATCATTTTTGGCTTCCCTCACACGCGGCAGAAATTGATCGAAAGCTGCATCCCAGTTTATCATTTCTGACAAGGATTCCCAATATCCATAATAATTCTTAGCTGAGCACCAGACTTCAGCCAAGGTCCGTATCCGTAAATCTTCATTAATTGTGCATTGTTCTTCTTCCTGCGGCGGCCTCACATTTGTCCCGCATCCGCAAAGCAGCAAGACCACTGTCAAAATCACTAATAATTTTCTTTTCATGCTAATCCCCCAAAGATCGTTATACCCTCCGATCAGCGGCATATCTTCAATCTGTACTATTCATAATAATACAGTATAATACAATTTCAATTTTGTCAATTTGAATCAACAAAATAAAAACCACTCCGCACTGCGGAATGGCTTTCTATTTTATTTAAAATTCTGTTGGGAACAGCCAATCAAAGTTCCCGCTGACCAACGCCGCTTCATACTGACGCAGCATTGACTCAAATTCGGCATAAGCTGTCATTTGATTAATCCGGTCTTTCATCCGATTGGAGTAGGGAATTCCCTGGATGTACCAGCACGCATGCCCGCGCATTTCCTTCATTCCGATCCGCTCGCCTTTTAACGCGCATAATCGCCGGGCATGTTCCAGCGCGATTTCAAATTTTTCATGATCGCTGACTGATTTGACCTGACCTTCGCCCGATAAGGCCTGAACCAGATCGCGGATCAGCCAAGGATTGCCCAGCACGCCCCGGCCGATCATCACCGCGTCAACCCGCGTTTCCTGAATTCTCGCCACCGCTTCTTCCACACTGCGGACATCGCCGTTGCCTATGACTGGAATCGAAACCGTTTCCTTGACCTTTTGGATCCAGCTCCAATCGGCCTTACCCTCATACAGCTGAGCGCGCGTCCGGCCATGCACGGCTAAAGCGCTGACGCCGGCCGCTTCCAGGCCCCGCGCCATTTCCAGCACATTGATGGATGAACTGTCCCAGCCTAAACGGATCTTAGCTGTAACCGGCTTTTCCACCGCCGCCACAATTTTCCGCATCAGCTGATAGGTCGCCTCCGGATCTTTCATCATGGCGCTGCCGGAACCGGAATTGACCACCTTCGGCACCGGACAGCCCATGTTGATATCGATCACGTCGCAATCCGTCTTATCCAGAACCTGCGCGGCCTGGATCATCGACGCTTCCTCATGGCCGAACAGCTGCATCGCAATCGGATGTTCATTCGGCGCCAGCTGCGTCATCTCCATCGTCTTTTTATTGGAATAACAGATCGCCTTATCGCTGATCATTTCCGTATAGATCAAACCGGCACCGAATTCATGCGCGATCGTCCGGAACGCCGCGTTGGAGATGCCGGCCATCGGCGCGATAACGACCGGATTGGCAATTTCCAGATCCCTTATTTTCCACATGCCGCTTTGAACTCCAGAATCGTGCGGAGATCTTCTTCCGTGAACTGAACTTTATTGTTGCAGTATTCGCATTTCACTTCGCAGCCGTGGTCTTCTTCCAGCATTTTTTCCAATTCTGAGCGGTCCAGCGTCGTTAAGGCAGCTTTAAAACGCTGCTTGCTGCAATCGCAATGCCATTGAACCGACTTTTCTTCCAGAACTTCCAGATCCTCAAACAACATCATGGCCAAAGCCTTAGCGTCATAGCCTTCCTTTACCAGCTCGGAAACTGGGCGCAGCTTCGCAACCGCGGCCTCTGCCAGCTTGATATCTTCTTCCGTTGCTTCCGGCATCATCTGAATTAAAATCCCGCCTGAGGCCATGACGGAATTATCTGTATCGACCAGCACGCCCAGCGATACCGCAGAAGGGGTCTGTTCCGAAATTGTAAAGTAATATGCGAAATCCTCGCCGATCTCGCCGCTGACCAGGGCTACCTGCCCGGTGAAGTCATTCTTCATGTTCATCCGTTTGATGACCTTCAGATAGCCATCCTTGCCGACGGCGGTGCCGACGGCCAGTTTGCCGGTATCGTTGTATTTCAGATAGATTTCCGGATCGCCGACAAATCCCCGCACATCGCCGTTAGCCCAGCCGTCCGCCATGATCGTCCCTATCGGACCGCCGCCGTTGATCTGCACGGTGACCTTCTCTTTATCCGTCTTTAACATGCTGCCTAAAATCGCGGTAATGGTTAAGACCCGCCCCAAAGCGGCCGCGCTGGTCGGCCACAGATCATGCTGCTTCCGCGCCTGCTCCGCCAGCTGAGTGGAGGTGCAGGTTAAAACCCGAATATGTCCGTTCGCGCTGATCGCGTGAATTAATGTATCTTTCATTGAATAAACCTCTTTTCTATCCTGTTTTTTGCACCCTAAGTTTATTATTATTCCGAGCGCTTGTCAAACAGCCTGACCTGACAGTCAATGTCAAAGTTTGATTTATCATGCATCAGGCTAGGATAGCCCCATCCCTGTTTCGCTTCCAGCTGAGCCCCGTAAGCAGGCAGCTCTTCTTTAATTTCCTGAATGGACTGCATAATCAAATTCCGGCTGATTCTCCTCTTCTCTGAAATTTGATTCGCTGTGATATAATTTTGTTCCTTTAGAATCAAGTTAATTATCCGCTCATTTCGCATTGTATTCCCTCTTAAAATGAATTCTTACTTTATTACCAGTGTAGCGAAAATCCACAGGCAAAGCAATATCATAATAAGCTGAAATGATTACATATTCCTTGACAAAAGCTTGGTTAAAGAACAGCTATGACGAAGTTCCCGCTGGCATAAGCCGTAAAAAAAACGATCTGGCTTGGAGATCACCACATCGTCTTTTTATCATTTTCCGTATTTGTTACTGAGCGGACGCCTGATTCAGGCAGTCGGTCACCGCATCCAGGATTCTGCCGCTGGACAGCGTGCAGCCGGAAATGGTATCCACATTGACTGAGTTTTCCGCGACGATGGACGCAGGCAGATCGCTGATCGCCTTGTCGGAAACACCGGCGGTTTCATGCTGCTCCGTGATTTCCACCGCGCTGATCTTGCCGTCTGCGATCGTCGTCTTGACGCTCATCGGACCTTCCTGTCCATCGACAGTCGCTGTGTATTCACCGTCTTTGAGCGGCTTGCTCATATCGAAACGATCGGCAGATGCTGTTTCCTTTTCAAACAGGGATGCGTCAAACAGGTTGGAGGCCGCTTTGACGGTATAGCCTTCTGCCAGGGTGTCGTTCATCGCTGCGCGTCCGGCAATCCGTCCGAAGGTGATCGGACCCATGACGCCGGTGCCGCCGGATACGAACTTACCCCAGATGCCGCCGGTGCATTCGCCTGCCGCATACAGACCTGGAATAACATTGCCGCTCTCATCGAGAACATGCGCTTCTGTATCAATAGAAACGCCGCCCAGTGTCATAACGACCAGCGCCTTTAACGGAATGGCATAATACTTGTCGCCTTCAATCTTGTTGACGGCAACGCTGTATGCCGACGGTGTCGGATCAAAGCTGCGGCCGAATTCATCTTCAACTTCCCCGTCAACGGCCTTGTTGTAAGTTTCAACGGTTGCCTTCAGCGCTTCCGCCGGCACATTGATCATCGATGCCAGCTCGTCCAGCGTCGCTGCCGACTTCACCAGATTCTTCGCCCGTCCGGTTTCCGGATTGAAGTATAGCTGATACATCATATCGCCGCCGGCAGCTGAGAGATCGGCTACAATCTTATCGGTAAAGATATCATACTGAACGGCGCCCGGCTGTTCTTCCAAAGCAACTTCACGGACATCCACGCGGGCTTCCTGTTCGTTGACAAACCGCTTGCCTTCCTGATTGACGCAGATGCCGCCGGCTTTCCAGGTATAGGTCGAGCCGATCGTACCGCTTTGCGGACCGGTCTGAACCCCCATCGGGAACGTCGGAATATAGCTCATTGCGGTTTCATCCACGTTGCCGCCGACTTCCTGCATCATCCGGATTCCTTCTCCCATCGAGGTCGTAGAGCTGAGGTAATCAGCGCCATGTTCGGCATATTTGCCCATCAGCTTAAAGTTTCCGGAATATCCGCCGGTCGCCATGATCACGCCTTTGTTTGCGGTATATTTGACAGTCTTGCCGTCTTCGGTAACCGCTTCGACGCTTAAGACCTGGCCCTTATCATTCGCCAGCAGCTTCACGCCGTCGGTATTGAAGTCAATCGCGACGTTATCCAAAGTCTTGATGTACTGATCCAGCACTTCATGCGCCGCGCTGGAATAATGCTCAGGATCATCCGCTTTGGCTTTATACGTCCGCTGGACTGAATATAACTGGTGTTCCGGTGCGAAAACCGCCTTCCCGCCGGTCGCTTTATCAAGATTAAATTGATTGTCTGCCAGACCGTGTTCCAGCATCCATTCAAACATATCGGTATCTTCGTTAACAAACGCTTCGACCAATTCCCGGTTGCCCAGCTGAGCCCCGTTCTTCATAATGTCCTCGACAAAGGACGCTTTCGTGTCTTCAATGCCGGCTTCCTTCTGCAGTGAGGTTTCCGCGGCCGACATCGAGCCTGACGTCAGATTCAGATTGCCTCCGGTACGGTTGGTCTTTTCAAGAATGATGACGTTCTGAGCCCCGTTGTCAACGGCGGAGATCGCAGCGGACAACCCCGCTCCGCCCGCGCCGACAACAATCACATCGGCATTTTTCTCCTCATCATACGCCGCGGCCGGAGAAGCCGACGGCTGATCGGCCGGTTTTCCATTGGATGTTGAACATCCGCTCAAAGCGGAAACCATCAACAAGAAGACCGAACATAAAGCTAGTGTTTTCTTCATTTCTTTCCTTCCCTTCTTGGTTTCATTTTAGCACTTAGGAATGTTTTCACAATATTAAATTCACTCCTATTTTTAAGAATTTCAGAACCTTAATTTTCAGGACTGAATAAGTTATGATATACTTAAGTTTAGAGAAATGAGGTGAATGAGAATGAATTCGATCTATACCCCGATTGGAAAAGATACATTTTCCAAAATCGAAGAAGAATTTGATTATGAAATTCTTAAAATTGGTAAGTTTACCAAACAACCGCCGCTGATCAACCACAGTATTTTCATGAATCACTTCAAAATAATCTTCTTCCAGCATGGGTACTGCCGGATCATTGTAGAAGATCAGGAATATCGGGTCGGGCCGGGCGATCTGATGATCATTCCCATCAACGCCTTTTATACTGTCAGCTCCTTGGGAGAGGATACAATCGAGTTTTTCTTCCTGCATTTCACCGTACAGCCCGTGCATAAAGTCGCGCGGTTCATCGAATCGCTGGAGCTGACGCAGATTCTCGTGCTGCATGATACAATCAATGAAGTGCTGGTACATCAGCTGCAGCATACGATTCGGCAGGTCAGCGAACAGAAGCCGGGGTATTATCTGGAAGCTGTGCTGCTTTTGAAGAGTTTGCTTCTGCGGCTGAGAATTCTGCGGCATGAAGGAGATCATCAACAGTCCGCCTCCCCGCATGTTCGTTCCAGTGAGGAAACCGTATTCAATCAATGCGTCCGCTATCTGCAGGAGCATCTCAGCGAGAATGTGACGGTTGAACAGCTCTGTGAGATCGCCCATGTTTCCCAAAGTTATTTATACCGCTGTTTTAAAAAGCTGCTTCAGCAGTCGCCCAGCCAGTTTGTTCTGCAGTTTAAGCTGCAGAAAAGTCAGGAGCTATTAAAAACAACGGACGACTCGATCACAGCGATTGCGGAAGCAACCGGATTTTCTTCGATTTATTTATTCTGCAGCACCTTTAAATCGGCCGTGGGGCTAACGCCGACACAGTTTAGAAAGCATTTTAAAAATCAGAGTTCCGCGGATTAATTCCGTTTCGCTCTAATTTTTTATTTATTTTATAGACGAAAATCGTCTTATAAGTCTTTACAAGTGTTTATAGAAGCGAGGAAAAACCCTGTGTTTTCAATCGTTTCCCCGTTCTTGCTTGTATCTTCTCATATCGCCGTATAAGTTGGTTTTGTAAAGTTGGGCACCATTTTAGCACCACAAACAAGGCAGTAAACACAAGTACGGAGCGGTGTTATTACGCCCACAATGGCAACTCTATTTATGGCACTATGTTACGCATTAGAGGTTCAATAAGCCTTGCAAGAAAGACATTACAGGCACTGAAACTGATAGGGTAAGGTGTTTATACCTTTTCCCTCAAAATGCCCTTTAACTGCGTAACATTTCAAAGCAAGCTGCTATCTGTTCTGATTATCCTTTTCCTTTCCATTCCTCTATGAAAAGTTCCGTAGCAAGCATAGGAAAGGGGTACCCTTTCCGTAAAATGCAAGCATTTTTTGTCGTTGATAAGTTAACCTCCTTTGCCTTATTTTCTACCTTTATAACAAATCAGTATGAGGTCTTTGGCAATTTTAAAGGGAAAACCGCAACAACTTTTCTCTGTTTCATATCACGGACAAGAACATTGAAAACACCAAAAATTAATTAAAACAGGTATCTGCCGTCAAATAAATAAAATCCTGTATCAATCAGCAATACGATAGCAATGATTACTAATACGGCATAGATGGTATAGGTGATGGGCTTTATATTTTTCTCTTTCAGTTTATCAACCAATGCAACCAACTTGTCCAATAGATTTAGGCTGTTGGCGACATAGACAATTAGTGCCATAAACTGACTGACTACAAACCAAATCGTCAGGAGCAGAGTTGCGGTCAGAAAGTTTCCCACTTCGCCACCCATAAGAATAACGGCATAATAAGTGGGGTCAGTAAAACAAGAGATTGCAAACACAAAGCCGGTACTTAGGTACTTAATCCAAGCCCCATTAACAGTTTTCTTCTCCTTTTTCTCTTTTTTCTTGCTAATATCCAAAAATCTTCGTAGCACCCATATCAGAATAAAAACGGATACCGTAAACTCCAAAACTGCCCAAAATGGGCTATTGTCCCCAGGCACTATACTTTTAAGAATATCTACTGCCGTAGCACCGAAAATAGCGGAAAGTATCGCGCCGATAAAAACGCTAAATCCCGCATAGGAGAGAAAGAACAGCGTAATATTCGACTTCTTTTCTTGTCGCAGTCCCATAGACAAAAGGTAAACTGCTGTAAATGGGTCAACACCTAAAATGCCCAACCCGATTGTACTGACTATTTTGTGTATCATCATTATTCCTCTTATAGATTTTCAATTTTACTGCGGAAAGATGTTAGATATTTTTCCACCAAACGCAATATCTCTTGATGTTCCTTTTCTGTCATTTCCTCAAAGACTTTGTTTTCGGCTTGTTCAATAGGCAATATTTTTTCCCTTACAAGTGCCTCGCCTTCTGCTGTCAAATAGATTTTTAATTCTCGCCCAACACCTGCTTGAAATTCAATCACTCCGTCTTGATTTAGTTTTTTTGCCGATGAATTTACGGTTTGCTTATTCAAGAGTGTGTACTTGTAAATTTCTGTCTGAGTACAGCCGTTTCCTAACACAAGAATTGCCTGCAAAATCGCATAAGCACTATCGGAAAGTCCTTGCATTAAGCAAATTTCATGATAAAGCTCATCAATCGCATTATTCAAACGGTCAAATTCTTGTAGAATGGGATGTTTTTCAAACTTCATATTTGCTCTCCTTTAAGTATGATATCATACTTAATATTGTAGTATGATTTCATACTCATGTCAATGCCTTTTAGAAAATAAATAGCAGAGCCAGCCGCCCTCGTCAACGGTCAAGATGAACGTCGCATAAATGCGCCGCCGTTGACAAGTGCACCTGCCCCTGCTTATGTGGCAACCAAGAGAGCAAAAGCAACGAGTGCTTTCGCTCTCGAACAGTATGGTTTTTCTTATATCTGCCCGTATCGTTTTATATCGCCATAGGAAATCCGGGCACCATTTGGGCACCAAAGCGGCAAAAACTCTTATTATTTCGAGTGCCACAATCTTTGGAAAAGCCTGTATTTGCAAGGATTTTCACAGTTTAAGCCATTTTTAGAGAACAAAATCAAATACTATTTTTTATGCTTGAAATCAAACCCGTTTAAGAGATCACTGATATGCAAAAGGCAGCACAAGTTGTCAATAGCATGGCAGTAAATATGGTAGAATAGTGTCAAGGAAAACATTTCTCTGATCAAACAATGCAGAAAATAAAGCGGGCAATTTGCCCCTAAACAAAAGGAGGTTAAATCCATGAAAAATATATTTTAATGAATAAAACCATGCCTGTTCTGTCATTTGTGTATAATGAACGCCGCGGCGACGTAGAGGTTATTTCTGATGTTTTTCAGCTTGATTCACTCAATACAAAGAATGTGATTATGATTTTGCGCTCAATGACGGGCTTGCCTCACGCTATGGCTATAACAGCGCAATGAATGTCAGGCGTTATTCCTATGCTAACGAATTGATACTGAAACAAAAGGCAATTCAGTCTTTCGGATTGTCCCTTTCCGATCAATATGGGTTCCACGAAATCGGAAATGAGGCAAGCTGGGAAGCGATCAATTTCTTTCAAAATGATTTTGAATACAAGAAATTTCTATTGTGATCTTTTTCGGAAAGAGAAAATGAATATGCTAAAATTGACATGATTTTCTCTCCCAACAGCACAACTGGCAGGCAGTTAGATAAAGCTTGGATGATGGATGAGAAAACAAAAGATCGAGTTCTTTTGAAGTCGGCCAACACGATGCTTCTCACTGAACCCATCCATGAAGTGCTGGCTTATGAATTGCCAGCATTCTTGGTCTTCCTGCTACAAAATATGAAAATCAGATTATTTCTGATTTAAAAAGACCGCTGCTTGTTTCAAAATGTAAAACATTTATCACTCCGGACACTGAATTGATACCCGCGGCACAAATTCTGCTGGGCAAAGAAGGTGTAGGTTTTGAAGAACTTGTTAAAGTCTATCTTGATTTCCTTGAAGAAGCACTGGTATCCAACGCAAAGGAAAAAATACAGAAACAACTTTTATCGAACGCGCTATTGGACAACACGGACAGACATTTAAACAATTTCGGTGTAATTCGGAACGTCAGCACATTACAAATCATGGATTTTGCTTTAAACTATGATTGCGGAAGAATCCTAGGAACAGCCTTCCCTTATACGCCAAAGCGATATACGAAAGAAGAATTCCATATTGATGAATTGGGCTATGCCGTCACACAAAAACAATTTTTTAGTTTGATTGACAAGAATATTCATTTATCCAGGCGGCAATATCAAAAACTTTACAGTTTACCAGAACGCTATCTTTCTTTGGTTAACAAGTATCTTTCATGCACAAGCCTTCGCGAAGGTGATGGAGCATATCTGGCTGCGGTTTTTATGCAGAATATTCAGGAAATTGAAGCTGTGCTAGAAGAAAATGGTTGTTTTCAAGATACGTCTTTTCAATAAAGACAACAAACGGATAATACGGTTATCGTAATCCGGAAATGCAGCCAGCGAGAAACTGCTTTCTATCAGTTTCTATCTATATAACAGGAAAACCCACGCTTATCTAAATTTTCAGCGTGGGTTGCTTATATTTCTGTCCAGCAAAACCAAACTGGACATGCTTTACAGCTGTTTTAATCCATTCTCATTCAGCAGGCTCTCAGTGACTTCCGGGGAATGCCGTACCGTGATCGTGATCTTCCGTTCCAATAACCTCCGGCAGATCGCAATATCCTCGCTGGTCAGCGCTGTCCGCTCATTGAGAATCTTCCCATTGGGCCGCATGCGCAACCCGCCCAGGTTCAGCGTCTTCAGCTGATGAAAATGTTCTAAGACCTGATTGGCGTCAAACAAACTGCCGACGATGATCAGCACGTTTTCCGGCGATTCCAGCTGCTTCTGCACAATCTCAAAGCCGGCCTCCACCTCCGCAATCTGTAAGCGCACCTCGCGCGGCTTGGCCAGTCCCAGAATCATCTTCGTGAATTCATCGTTGGCCGCCTCATCGTTTAAAACGAGAATGGTATCTAAGTTATAATAGCTGGTCCAGTAGAACGCCACTTGTCCATGAAGCAGGCGGTCATCTACGCTGACCTGCCGGATCATTCAGACTGCGCTCCCATCATCGCGTTGACGTAGACCATCTGATCCCTGGCGGCAACAACGATCTCCTCAATCTGCGCCCCTTCCGTCACCTCGGAAAACAACATTTCCAGCAGCAGCGAGATATTCGCTCCGCTGATCAGGTAAAAATTCCGTTTGCGCAGCTGCCGCATCGCTTCCAGATTGACGCTGCCGCCGACCAGATCTGTGACCATGCACAAAGGTTCAGCGGGATCATGCTGCTCTAAATAGGCTTGCAGCTGTTCCTCAAAATCCGAGGTATACGGAAGCAGATCAACATTGTTCAAATCATCCTTAAAGAATTTCAGGGTGTTGACTACACCTTCGGCATAGCCGCCATGTCCGGCAATCAAATATTTCATAAGCTTGCTCCTTTCAATTTTTACTCAGCACTTCAATCAAACTGTCATAGTCGGTCAACTTCCCCGAAAACGGCTCGCGCGGATCATTGATCATCTCGCTGATAAAATCATAACCCAGCCGCAGCGAATCGAGGTCATCGTTGATATTGACAAAAATAACAGTCTGCGCCCACAGCTTGTTCCAGATAATCGGTTTCTTCAAAAAACCGATATAGATAAAGCTTTCCGGCAGCGGCTTAAGCGTATGCAGAAAGACGACGCCCTTGGTTGTTTCATGGGACAGAATGTGTTCCGCCTCCCAGAACATCGCCAGGATTTCCTTCCAGTTGTCAAATCCCTTGGCTACCTCACGAAAGACCTCATCGCGCACGCTGCCCTTCAGACTGCCGTTGAAATAGCGCGGGGAAAAATACTGCCGCAGCTTGCGGAAAGACAATCGGTTATGCTTGATCGACTGCTGGATCTGCTCGCCATACGACAGCCGCCCGTCCATGTAAATATACGGCACCGCATAGGAGGCTTCCAAAGGCACCGTACTCAAAATCAGCTCGGCCTGATGCAGATCGTGATTTTCCAGCTCGCTGACGTCGCAGATTTCAATGCTGCCGGCCAGCGCCGCGTGATTTTCATTGATTTCGTTGATCAGCGTGATCGTTTCCGGCCTGCCCCGGCCGCAGACAACCAGGATTTTTCCATTGTGCGTCCGGCTTTCCGTTGAAAACAAGAGGTTGGTATACAGCACCAGATAGGCAAATTCATTCTTGTTCATGCGGACGCTGAAATTCTGTTCAAGAATATCGCTGATCATCATCGTGATGTGCGTGGAAAACAGATATTTGTTCAGAAAATCATAGATCATCGGATTGCGCATCACCAATCCGCTGCGCAGCCGCGCCACCATCGCCGGAATATGCATCCGCAGATATTCCTCATACCGATCCTTGTTGATCGCGATCACGCCGAAGCGTTTCTGCAGCATTCGGTAAATATCGTACAGCGTCTTTTCCACCTGTTCGATTTCCTCACTGGTGATCTCATCCAGCTGCGTGATGTGCTTGGATTTGAAATGCAGGGCAAAATAGAGGATTTCCTCCTGGGGAAGCAGGATTTCCAGCTTTGTTTGAAGCCGCTCCACCAACTCCCGCGCGGCCGGCCATTCACGGATCAGGCTCTGCTGGCGAACCTTCCCGTTTTCATCCTCGACTTTCACATAGTTATAGAATTTCCAGCGCCGGATCGCGATGATGATGTGAATGACAAAGTTCTGCAGCGACTGATCCGACATGTGAATGCTGTATTTCTCCATAATTTCTTCCAACAGATCGCGCACGAAGCGAATCTCATCCTGATTGGTGCTGCTGACAAACATCGCATTGTCGGCTGCGAAATATCCGGTTGAAATGTTGGCATGGAAGAAATATTCGGCAATGCACAGCCGCTTAGCGATTTCCTCACCGACTAACAGAATCCCGTAATTCGGCCTGGAAGTCAGCTCCAGATTGTAATCCTTGAAGATTTCCCGCACTTCCTTTAAATCCGCGGTCAGCGTTGAACGGCTGATATACAGCTCGTCGACCAAATCCTCAATCGTCAGGTAATAATCCACCGTCAACAGCTTTTTCACGATATAATTCACGCGTTCATAACGATACTTCGGAACGGTCTGCGCCGTCCGCAGCTCGCGCCGCTTCAGCTCCGTCAGGAACTGATTATAAAGAAATTCATCATTGACGGACAGCTTGTATCCGACGCCGGTACGGGCATGGATGACCGCGTCATAATCCTTGAGAATCGCATTGAGTTCACTGACATCCTTTTTAATCGTGCGCGCCGACACCTTGACCTTTTCAGCCAGCTGGGCACTGGTCAGCGGTTCACTGGCGTCTCCCAGTGTGATCAGAATCTGTTCCAGGCGATCGCTGATGTATTCCACCCGCATCCTCTCCTTCCTTTAAAAGAATGCAGGGTTGCCCCTGCATCCTGCGCTACTGTAGCTTATAGTCCTTAAAGTAGGTCTTCTTCCCGTCCGGAATCAAACGCAGCTCGACTTCAAAGCCGTCGCTGACCAGCTTGTTGCACAGATCAATATCGTTCTGCGATACTGCAATCGCTCCGATCAGATTTTCTTTGGTTTCGGCGTTCTTGCGGATTCCGCCCAGATTCAAGGACCCGATTTCCGGAATATCCGTTAAGATCTGATAAGCGTCGGGAATGTTGTTGGTAATGATCATGACATTGGTGCTGCTTTTTAAGTGCGTGCGAATCAAGGCCTTGGCTTTCTCTACGCTTTCGCAGACCAGCTTCGTGCCCCGCGGTTTGGCGATGTCCAGCGTCATCTTCTGAAAATCATCTTTGGCAATCGCGTCATTCGCTAAAATAATCATATGGATTGAAAGCTGTTTCGTCCAGGAAAATCCAACAGCGCCGTGAATCAAACGGTCGTCGACACGCAGTAATTTTATCATCGTTGTTGCCTCCCTTGCTTATAAACCGATTTCATTGCCGGTCTTCGGTGCTTTGGATCCCATGAACTCGTTCATCCGTTTGCGGGCTTCGTCCAGCGGGTTCACCCATTTGTCGCGGCCCATCGCGGAAATGATCTGGAAGGGTATGACATTGAACAGCACGCTGAAATGTTCATCAAGATGGTGGTCGATCGTCAGCACCTTCGGATCTTCGATGACGCGGTTGGTAATCAGATACACCCGTGAGGTCAGCTCATGAACGCTCTCGTACATCCGAATTGCCCGTTCGCTTGGCTCACCCAGCGAATCCACAATGATCACCGTGCGGTCGGCATTGGTTTCAATCGACGGGCCGTGCAGGAATTCTTCCATTTCATAAGCGGTCGCGGCATGGCCGGTGGTTTCCGCAATCTTGAGCGCGCCTTCCAAGGCGACAGCGTGATTCGGTCCATAGCCCAGAATCTGCACGCGCTTCAAGTCCGTTAATTCTTCTTCGTTGGCCGCGTACCAGACTTTGGCCTTTTCCACCGTCTGATCCATCGTACCGCAAGCCTGTCTGAGCTGTTCATAATAGCTTTCTGCCTCAGCCGGGCTGAGCAAGCCTTTGGCTTTGCCGGCTTCAATGGCAAACAACATATAGTACAGCCCCAGCGTCACAACCCCCTTGGTGACAAAGCCGATCTTTTCAATCCCCATGCCCCAGTTCAGGCACAAGTCGCAATGGTCCTTCATCACGCTTTCCACATTGCCGGTTAAGCCGATCGCGGTCAAGCCATGATCGCGGGCTTTCTGCAGGGCGTCGTTGGTATTGGTGGAGCGCCCGCTCTGACCGGCGCCGAACACAAACGTCTGTTCATCAAAAATCGTTTCATAATGATTAAATGTAAACGAGGTGACGACTTCGGTTCTGACCTTCAGGATTTTCTCAACGAAGTATTTCGCCAGGCATGAGCCGTTATAGGAAGATCCGGAAGCGATGATCAGAATCCGATTGTACGCTTTCTGCGTATACCGATCCACCGCCGGTCTGACCAGCTCTGAAGCATGTTCAATGTTGTAACGGCACTGCGCCGCGCTTTCTTCAATATAACCCATCATGGTTTCCATTCGACAATTCCTCCTTTAGTGATGTTGATGGAAAAGAGGAAGCAAGGCTGAAAGACACCGCCTTGTTCCTCTATCGTAAAATACAGCTTGGCTTTGTGCTTACAGAATGCCGATTACATTGCAGACAATGCCCAGGATGAACATGCCGATCATGATGTGCAGCATGTTGACCTGCTTCTTTAATAACCAGGCTGTCGCCCAGGTGATGCACAGCGGCAGCAAGCCCGGCAGAATTTCATCAAACAGCGACTGCAGCGCCAGCGGTTCCATCTGACCGAACTGAATGACTAACGGCGTGGAAACGGAAACCATCGACATCGTCATCGCGCCGATGACCATTAAGCCCAGGATTCCGAAGCACAGCGTCAGCTTATCCATAATGTTCGATTTGTAGATCTTGTTAATGAACTTGCTTCCGAAATCATACGATTTCCACATCAGATACCAGCGAGCCAAGAAATGCGGCGCGTTGTACAGAACGATGAAGACAAACGGTGCCAGAACATTGCCCTGCAGTCCTAACTGAGCCGCAACACCGGCTGCAATAATCCGGAACGTTCCCTGAAACAGCGAATCGCCGATGCCGGCCAGCGGACCCATCAGCGCGGCTTTGACGGCGTTGACCGAAGCCGGAGCCAGATCTGGATTGCTGGAAATTTCTTCTTCCATCGCGCAGGAGATACCGAAGATCAGCGTCGATACCTGCGGTGTCGTGTTGAAGAATTCATAGTGACGGCTAAGCGCCATCGCCAGCTCTTTCTGATCAGGATAGAGTTCTTTTAAGGCCGGGATCATCGCGTAGCAATATCCTGAGCCCTGGTAGTTCTGATAGTTAAACGAGGCTTCCAGCGTATGCGCGCGCCAATACACGCCCATCAATGCCTTGCGGCTCAGACGCTTGGTTTCACGCTTGTCGTCCGCAACTTCCTCCTCCGCCGCTTCGTTGTCGTCGGATTTAATGAAGAAGAAGGCAATCACCGCGAAGGCTGCACCGAGAATCGCGACGCCGGTGTTGGTCATGCCTAAGAAAGCGGACAGCACGAAGCCGATGAAGTAGAACGCGCCGATTTCGCGGGTCCAGATCATATTCAGCAGCATCGCGAAGCCTAACGCCGGCAGGATGGACGTTCCGACCTTTAAGCCGTTGTAAATCCATTGCGGAATGAAGTCGACAACCGCCTGAACCGCGCCGGTTCCCAGATAGATCGAACCGAATACCAGCACCATCATGATAATGCTGTAAAGCCACCAGGTCAGCCAGTGATACCGTTCAACCTTCTTGTAATCGCCAACTTCGCAGGCTTTCTGCATTTCAACGATCCAGTACTGCATGACGACGCGGATGAAGGTTTTCAGCATGTTGAACAGAATACCGACCGGAATCGCAATCGTCAAAGCGAAGGCCGCATCCTGACCGGAGAGAATCGCCAGCCCGCCGCCGACGATCGTCGCGATAGAAACGTCCATGGAAACGGAAATCCCGATGTTCATGACGCCGATGAAGGCCAATTCCAGTGTGGCGCCGATCAGAATACCGGCTTGCAGATCCCCCAAAACCAAGCCGACCAGCGGACCGAGAACGATCGGTTTGGTCAGCATCATGTAACCATTGATCATATCGGTTCGGGATACGAGATAGATCAGCGACAGAAGCAGTGCGTTTAGTAACATAAGTGTTTACCCCTTTCTTAACCTTGGTTTGTGAAACGGCAGGATTCAGTTTTTTTTCGGACTCTCGCTTCCTTTCTTTTGCAGCATCGAATTAACATAACAGATCCGGGTTTGCGCTTGATCAATGCAGCGCTGCAGATCGGCCGCCAGATCGTCTGTTTCTTCCAGTTTCAGCACGTCGAGAATCAATTCCAGGTTGACCCCGGCAAGAATGTGGCAGTTGGGCTTCAGCAGATGGCGCATCATATATTGATTGACGCTGCCGCCCAAGAGGTCGGTAAAGATAATCCAGGTTTCTTCTTCATGGCCCGCCATGATCGTTTGCATTTGAGTTTCCAGGGGAAGCTCATCGGTGTAGGCACATAAGGGAATCACATCGGCGTTTTCTCCGCTTAACCGACGCAGCGCGCTGGCCAGACCGGCGGCGTATTCGCCATGACTCGCGATCAGATATTTCACATTATTCCTCTTTCCATTTCGTCCTTTGTCAATGCCATTATAGAAAGCTTTGTAAGCATTAACTACTCAATTAATTGCACTATTTTTAGTGCAGTGAATCAAAGACAGCCGCTTGCAGCAGGCCTGGAATTTCCATCAGATCGTCAAAGAGCTGATGCGCTGGAGATTGATCAAAGCCATACCGCTCATCACGTTTGGCCAGCACCCGCATCCCCGCACGCACAGCCGCCAGAATGCCATACGTGGAATCTTCAATCACATGGCATTCTTGGGGCAAAACATGCAGTCGGGAAGCCACATGCAGATAGATCTCAGGGTTGGGCTTGCTTTCCTTAAAGTCATCACCGCTGGCGATCACTTCAAACAAGGGCAGGATCTCGAGCTCCTGAAGCACCTGTTCGATATTGCTTTGCGGTGAACTGGATGCCAGCGCTAAGCGCCAGCCTGTGTCTTTCAGCTGATTCAGCGTTTGATGTAAATGAGGATTCGCCAGTTCGCGGTAAGCGATCCGATGGTGGCGATGAAAGGCGCGCATATCGCGGCGATAGGTTTCCTCACTATCATAAAATGCTGGATCAGCCTGTTTTAGAATCGAAAATGTTTTGCGGCTGCTTTCTCCGACAAGCGAATCAAGCACAGCGCGGGAAAAGTGATAGCCGCGGCTGATCAGAAATTCTTCGAGCCGCCGATAATATACAGGTTCCGTATCAACAAGCACACCGTCCATATCAAAGATCACAACTTTTTCCATTCTCTGCCTCCTTTCTGATTCGCTGTAAGTTCATTATAAGGAAATCCTTTCCCTGAACAAAAACGGAAAAAGATCACTAAGCTTAGTGCAGAACACTTCGTCAGCTTGTCCGGATTTCCGGTATAATCGAAGCAGAAGGAAGGGATAGTATGCTTTTATTCTCAAATCCTGGCTGCTGCAATACAGCGGCCGCAGTCCGTGAAGCGATCCGTAAAAGTCAAACAGATGAATACCGATCTCGTCTTTGCCTCCTCCTCGGGCAAAACCGCCCGCGCGGTGATCGGCGAAGCTCAAAGACAAGATTACCGGGGCAAACTGATCTGCATCAGATCGGTTTCCGACGCGAAAAATCAAGGTCAGAAGCGCATGAGTGAACAGATCCGGAAGGAGCTGACGAATCAAGGAGTCGTGATTGTCACTGCCGCCCATGCGCTCAGCGGCGGTGAACAGGGGTTAAGCAGCCGGCAGGGTGGAATTTATTCGCTGGAAATCATGGCAGCAACGCTGCCGTGTCAGGATCAGCGATATAGGGACTCATCATACGGATTGAAATAAGTGATTCTCACCCCCTTCCCGCCAACCTAAAAAAGAATTCATTTCGTACCGGAATGGGGGCGGATGAATTCTTTTCTTCTGTTTATTGGGCGGCTTGGGTTTCTTCCGTATTTTTCATCTCTGTCAGATTATGCAGCCAGCGTTCCTTTTTCAGCAGTCCCGCCGCCAGCAGGCATTTTAATAAATAGCTGATTTCCACCCAGAAATAAACTGCGGTAACGGGCAGGGACGTTCTCTGGGTCAGGATCATCAGCAGCGGAATCGGGACAACCCACATAAACAGCGAATCTATCAGAAAGATCGACCGGCTGTCGCCGCCGCTGCGGAAGACAAAATAGACGAGGAAATGCGCGGTGGCCAACGGAAACAGCAGCGCCATGATCTGCATCAGCTGATCCGCCGTGGCTAAAGATACCGCCGATCCGCTGTAAAGCAGCGGGATGGTCCAACGGCACAAATAAATCAAAATCGCAAACAGCACTGAAAGCGTCAGCGCCAGCTTGAATACCCGGATGACAACTTGTTTTGCGTCATCCTTTTTTCCCTGCCCCAAGACCGGCCCGACCAGAATCGTCAAGACCGTTCCCGCGGCCGGAAAAAGGACGCGGAACAGCTCATAATAGGTCATCGCGATCGAATAGCCGGCGGTTGTCGCCGTACTGAAAGACGTATAGCCTTTAAACAGCACCGCCAGCCCCAAGCCATAGAACAATTCGTTCAATCCGATCGGAAGCATGGTCTTGCTGATTTGAATTGCCAGAGCGCGCGGTATTCGCGGCGTGACTTTCCACGCCTGTGCAAACACGCATTGGGAACGTTTCATTAGACCGATCATGATCAGCGCTTCAAGACTGCGGCAGATCAGCATCGCGATGCCGGCTCCAGCCATCCCCGCTCTCATCCCTTCCAGCAGAATGCCATTGGCGATGATCTTCACGATCACCGCCGCGCAGCTGCCGTATAAGGGCAGCTTCACCTGACCAATAGAGCGCAGCGCGTTGGCAATCGCCTGGGACAGCACATACGGAATCATCGACAATGCCAGAAACCGCAGGTAAAGGGTTGCCGGCTCCAGCAAGGCCGGATCGGAAGAAAACAAGCGGACTAACGATTGGGGAAAAGCAAGCCCGGCCAGAATAAAGGGAAACATCATCACCGCGGAAATCAGAATCGAAAACCGAAATGTCTGACGCATGCGCTGCGGCTGATCCACTCCTGCATACTGCGCCAGGTAGACCACGCCGGCCGCCAGAATCCCGTTGAGAAAACTGCTGGGTACCGTAAACAGCCGGTTGACAATGGCCGCGGAAGAAACAAACAAATCGCCGAACCGGCCGACCATGACATTATCAATAATCGTGATCAGATTAAGAATCAGCTGCTGCGCAATCATGGCCAGACACAAATTCAGCGCCTTACGGTAAAATGTTTTAGCGGATTGCCGATGCATCGTTATCCCCCTTTCGTTTCTTCTTCCTTCAGTATAGAGAACTCGGCCTCCTCTCAGAAGCAGAAAAAAATCACCATTTCTGGTGAAGTTTTCTTTTAACGGCAGCGCTTTTTCGATTCTTATCTGTTTTATTTTATTCAAATTTGCGGAAAGCGGCTGCGAATGGCTTCCATCAAAGCAAGAACTTCACGGGTTTTCGCCTGCGGATACAGCGGACTCTGCAGCCAGCCGTTGCCGACACAGCGGCATACCTCGGCAATCTCACCGCCCAAGTCCGTATAATGAAGTGTTGGACGAATTGACTGAACGCCCTGCGCATTTTCCAGAATGATTTCTTCCGCGCGGTAATAATACGGGATGCGCAGCGTTCCCGCTGTGCCGCGGATCAGCGCTTCGCGCGGCCGTTCACGGTCGATTGCCCCTTCGGTTAAAATCCGAACGCCGCTTCGGGTATTCAGTTCACATGTAAAATGAACATCAATCTGATGATGAAGCTCTGCCTGAACCTGAAGTTCATTGTAGCAATCCGGAAATAAATCCAGCACAAAATAGTAAAGGTAACTGCCGATATCATACAGCGCACCGCCCTGTTTCGCATCGTGAATATACCAGCCTGGTTTGGTTTGACCTTTTAAATCGTAACAGTAATTGATATCGGCTTCATAAACCTGACCGATCGCGCCATCCTCGATCAGATTTTTAACAATCCCACAGCTTGGATAAAACGGCGTTTTCAAGGCTTCCATCAGAAAGCAGTCCTGACGCTCCGCTTCCCCGCACAGCTGATCCCAATCTGCGGCGGTTAACGTTCCGGGTTTTTCCACCAGCACATGCTTATGCTGAGCCAAAGCGGCCATAGCCATTTCTTTATGCATCAAATGCGGTAAAGCGATGTAAACACAATCCACCTTCGGACTGCTCAGACAAGCGTCATACTGATCCACAATCTGCGCTGTTTTCACCGCGGACGCCGCTGCTTTCTGCTTGGCTTCCGTTCGGGAAGCAATCACGGTAATCTCAGCCTCCCTGACCTGAGCGCTGTCGCCAACAAAGCGCTGCGCAATTCCGCCGTAACCTAAGATTCCAAATCGCATAATTTCTCACTCCTTTATTATCACTATACGCCGGGCCGGGCGAAAGAAAAAGGATGAAATTGTGAACTTTCTTAACGGTTTTCTTACGATTTTAAAGGATTAGATCCTTGATGGAGAAATCCTTGCGCAAATCGTGTTCTTGTCTGCGTTCCATTTATTCATTCTTCATTGAACAAGAAATAAAAACCTGCGCGACTCCATTTTTTGCTGCCTTCAGCAGCGCTCATGGCTATCTCAATTCTATTTGATATCTATTTCTAAAAACACGCTAATCATCCTTGCATCGTAAAGGAGCTGTGACAAATCAGGAGAAAAAGATGAAACCTGAAAATGACAGCCTTTTCTCAGAGTTCTCCACAAATTCATCGAAAAAGAAAGCATTCTGAAAACACCTTGATCATTTCAAGGCTGATTCTCTAAATGCTTTTTCTTTTGCTTTCCTGTCTTTTGTGGAGTACTTACGGCTTAGTTCATCATGTCAGAGTTTTTTCCGGATTTCTGATGATGGTAATGCCTTAAATTGTACCCTAGTATCACCAGCCCCAGTTCTACCTTCACGCCGCTCTCTCCCCGCCGCCGTAATAAGCTGTACCCGAAGTTTTTCTTGATGTTCCTAAACGCTCCTTCTGCCTGACTGCTCCGCTGAGCCATTAACTTCCGTCCTTCTTCGGTTTCTGAAACCAAATCGACTTGTTTCTGGTATTTCTCCAGCTGCGGACTGATTCTCGCACTGAGTCCTTTCTTTGAAGTCGTGCACCGACTTCACAATGGGTAGCCCTCACAGTGCTGATTCAGAAAGTGGATCGTCGTCCTTGGATACCCTGTTTTCATGTCCACAATGATCTTCTCGCTCTCAAAGGGATACCCCAGATATTTCAGGATCGCCTGGATCTGATGGAGCTACGTATATGCGTAATTCCCATAGCTCCCATATCCCGCATCCGTCACGACCCTTTTCGGATACTCTCCAAACAGTTTTCGGTATCCTTGCTGATATATGAACACGCGATATAGCCGTTATTCACGCCGATCTGGACATTGTATCCCGGCTTAAACACATTCGTGTGATTGTAGTAGTCGTATTTCATATGCATCATCGTTGCATCCGGATCTGTCTTGGAGAAACTGTTCCTTCTCACAGAATATCCTTCGCTAAGGCATAGCTGAACAGGCTTTTTGCGATCGTTCCCAATTCCCGTTTCAGCTTCGCCACAGGATGGATTCCCCGGCCTTTCTGAATCGCATTCACTTCCTGAAGCCATCGATCCAGCCGTTCATCGATCTCCAGTAAATACTTCAGCGTCGGCTCTTTGAGTATTGAATAGCGTACAGCGATTTCCTGAGTCTCAAAATAGCGATTCAGCTGTCTTACAATCTCCATCGCTTTCTGCCAGTGACGGGAACGATAACGTTTAAACTAGGCGCCCCAGAAGAACGTCATTTTGTTCGCATTCGCCTCGAACTTGGTCCCATCGATCATCAGAATCGCTGCTTCCAGAGCTTTGTGATCCTGAATACACAGATAAACCTGATGGCTCAGCTCTTCAATGAGTCTCTTTCAGCTGATCGTTGATGAATCGCTGATAGGCTTTATAGGACGGCGTCTGTCCCTGAAGCAGCCAGCGGCAGCGCAGATCATAGTGGCTCATCTCTTCCAGCTGTCGCAGAGAAGCATAGCCATAGCGAGCATAGGCAAACAGAATAATCGTGAGTAACGCAATCAGATCATAGGCATCCTGACGCTGGCGATGGAAGTCAATCCACTTTCCGATATTGATCCTCCCGATGACTTCCTGAATCGTCTGGAACAGCGTCAAGTCTCCACAATCCTGTTGCGAAAATGGAATTTCCAGTAGCATTTTTGTTGGTATCCTTTATAATTTTCTTGTGGATTTAATACTTTTTGCATAGTTTAATGATACTAAAAAAATGCACTTTCTTCTCAGAGGTTCTTACTCAATTAAGGTTATAATCTAAAGACCATTATAAAAGGAACAGTAAGATTATGCAGTTCACTGCGCTTCATTTCACCGTTCCTTTTTTTTGCTGATTATGATTTACCCAAATTCGAGTAAGAACCTTCTCAGAAGTTGTCGCATTTTTTTATTTTTTCTCCTAGCCTATCTGTCACAGCCCCTTTTAGTTCATTCCGTCTGTGAAAGTCCCATCCGGATCCACTGTTCCGGCGGCGCTTCCCCCTCGATCATTTTTTGTTTTAATAAAGCAATCATCCGTGCCCGTTCCTGTGATCTGTCCTCGATCAAGTTTCGTTTCTGTTGAGGGTCCTCACTCAGATAAAACAGAAAGTCGCCGTACAGTGCGGAATTCTGATCTGTTTGGCAGGGAATCCGCAGAACCGGTATGTGATGGGAAAATTGATTCAGCCGCACAAGTTCCGCGCCATTCAATTCTTCCAAGGAAAAGAATTCCCGCATATGCGTCGGCATTAAGGTATACTCCGCCAAAGGCTGGTTATCCACAGACCGGTTTGCCCGCATATAGACCCATTCGCTATCCGTGACATTCAAATGACCGCCGAAGATTCCAAACAATACCGCGTCATGGATTTTTTCATCCCGGCTTATCACCGGCAGCAGGGAATGTCCCTCCATTCCAACCAGGGGGGGAACCGCGAAATAATCCAGCAACGTCGCGGGAATATCCAGAGACTGCGTCAGCGCCGACCGGCGCTGATTTTCAGGCTGTCCCGGCATATGGATGAAACAAGGCAGATGCACGATTTCATTATATAACGGCGGTTTGTTCTTCCCCAGCCAGTCGTGCTCACCGAATAAGAAGCCATGATCCGTATTTACGATCAGCAACGTATCCTTCCACATTCCATGGTCATCCATAAAATCCAGAATTTTGCCAAGATAGGCGTCGCACATACTGATCAGAGCGGCGTATTCCTTGCGCAGATCCCCCAGTTCATCCAGACTCAGCTTCCCTGTAAGCCTGCCATAGACCGGCCAGTTCAGCAGCGACGGCTGCGTTAAACCGTATAAATCACGATACCGCTGCGGAACCACAAATGGCTCATGCGGATCAAAGCATTCTACCTGAACGAACCAGTTCTCCCGATTTTCATGAGATTGAAGAAATTCCAGTCCGGCGTTCATCGTCTTCACAGAAGAATAGTCTTCTTCCCGACGCTGTTTCTGACGGTTCGCGTAATGCTGTGCGAAAGAAACGCCTGCTTTCGTTAACAGATGCTGCCGAGGCAGCTCCAGGTCGATATCCCGCGGCTGCCAGCGATCACCTTCCTGACCGCGGAAGCCTTCCCAGCTGTTATACCGGTTATGGTATGTGGCTCCGCCGTCTTCAAAATAATGCGAATGATCCGTGATCAGATGGGTATAGATTCCCTTGTTTTTCAGCACATCCACAACGGAGATATCAAAAGGTTCCAGCGGCCCCCAGCTGCGGTGAAGAAAATTCAGTTTTCCGGTATGCAGCTCACGCCGGGCTGGCATGCACGGCATGCTTCCACCATAAAAATGATCGAAAGTGACGCAGTGTTTTTCCAACCGCTGAAAATTAGGCGCGATCACCCAGTTATTGCCATAGTTCGGCAGATAACTGCGGGTCAGAGTGTCAAACATGATCATGATTGCGCGCATAATTTATTCCCACAGCAGTTTCTTTCTTAAACCTGGGTTTAAAATTTGTTTCCGTCGCAGAAAATCTTCAACCAGATTCAGCGTGTCATAATAACAGATGTGTTCCTCGCTGGAATTCCAATTAAAGAATCCATGATCACGATCGGGATAGACGACTAATTCGCAGTCATTGCCGACAGCACGCATTTTCCTCTGAAATTCCTTGATACTCTCCACGGATACCGCACGGTCCGCTTCCCCTTGAATCAGCAGCGTCACAGGCAGACCCGGGCGAATATATTCCATTGGAGATAACGTCTCTAATTCCGGATCATCAAATTTTGGCATTTTCTTTTTCAAGTCCTTAATCTTCTCCTGTTTGCCGTTAATATTGATTGTATCATCCTCCGACAGTCTGTCGAAGGATGAACCCAGGGATGAAAACTGAATTCCCGGATTATATAAAATCATTGCGCAGGGAACAGAGGATTCATCTCTTTCGTCTAATGTGTTGATCATGGCTGTCGCGCTGGCCATAGCCCCGCCCGCGGAACCGCCCGCTACCACAATCCGTTTTGGGTCAATCCCTAATTCCTCGGCATGAGCGATCACATAACGGAGTGCTGATTTACCGTCAAGCAGACAGTCTTTCACTGTAATTCCCGGCAGCGTCGTCAACCGGTAATCCGGCGTTAACGTTACCATCCCTAAATGAGCGAAGTACTCCGCCTGCATCCGAAAATGACTCGGGTTCCCTTTATAGAAGCCACCGCCAAAGTAGAACAGGATGGCCGGCCGACAGTCTCCCGCAGTCCAGCTTTCAGGCTTAAAGACGGACATTGTCAAATCTTTTTGCGGTGTTTTTTGATAACAGAGAGTTTCAATCGTTAAATCTGAATAGACGTTTTCTTTAATAACTGGCATTTTTATCGCTCCTTACTCACACTAAGATTCCTGTAAAATATCCAATCGTAGAAAGAATTAGAAATAAACCCATAATTTTTAATGGCGTTACCTTTTTCTTACGAATCAGCCAGAGGGTTCCTCCTAAAGCGACTATCGTCAGTAAACCAGGATAGACTTTATCTAAAAGCGATTGGACGTCAATCACTAATTCTCCGAAAGTAAAAGATAAGCCTGTAGTAACGTTTGCCGTACTGGCCGTTACCGCACCCACAACCAAGATTCCAAGGATTTCAACCGCTGAAATTAAACGATCTTTAATTCCTGATGAAATAATTTGCTCCGCACCGTTGATTCCCATTTGAACGCCGGTTTTGAAAAGTGACCAAGTCAAGGGATAGCAAATCAGAAAGTAAGCGCCAATCAGGAAAAGAACGCCGATGACCGATCCGCCATCACTGAGACTGATTGCGATAGAAAGCAGGATGGGGATCAATAACCCCTGAATCAAAGAATCGCCAATCCCTGCAAAGGGTCCAGCCAGCGCGGTTTTTACGCTTTGAATGAGTTCATTGGGGATTTCATTAGTTTTAGCTCTTTCCATTTCCAATCCCAGCACAATCCCCGGCACAATAATCCCGACTGTCGGCTGTGTATTGAAAAATACACAATGATTCTGACATAACTCGATTTGTTTTTCAGGATCATCCGGATACAGTTCTTTGGCCGCGGCGATCATCATGTTGACCATGCCCGGTCCCATCATTCTTTCCATGGTGAAGCAAACGCCGGAACCAAATAAGAAACTCCACATCGTCTTCCGTAAGAAGTTCTTTTCCTTACTTAAATTCTGCAACTGCGTCATGCGTTTTCTCCTGCCTTTCCCTGAATCATAAAAATTACATAAGCGATCGCGCCGCCAATAATCGTAATTGTAATGACATTAAGCCCGACAACTTTAAGTAAAGCGAAACCCAATACGAAGAAGATCAACTGACTGTTATTCTTCAACAGACTATTCAATAAGATCGCAAAACCCAGCAATGGGATAATTTTAGTGAAGACCCCAAGGATTCCCATAATACTGGCGGGAACCGCAGATACGATGACGTCGATCGCCGCTGAACCAATCAAACACAGGATCGTAATAATTGACATGTTGATCACCAGATTCAGCGCGGTAGGCACTGCAAAATGTGTCCAGTAAGCCTGTTTCAATTTTCCTTTGGCAATCAGATCATCTGCTTTGTGCAGTATAATTTGATTCACATTCATTAATAAGACCTGAAGCATCTGTGCCAGAAAGCTGAATGGAACCGCTAAAGCGATCGCCACTTCCGCATCACCGCTCTGGAGCAGCGCCAGGGGAATTGCAAACCATTGGCTGATATCTATCGGCGGCATGGAAGCAATCCCGCCGACATTCATCGTCCCAATATACATCGCCTGCAATACTGCTCCCACCATAATTCCTTTGGTTACATCCCCCATTACAAGACCGCAGATCATTCCCGCGATCAACGGCCGACGGAAAATCTGGAATCCCCAGTGTCCAAGCAAGACATGAGAATTCATAAGCCACCCGAAGAAGCCGAGCAGCAAAGCTTGAAAAATACTCATTAAGTTCTCCTCCTCTTATAATTTGTTAAATTTCTGTTGAATTCGTTCGCGAATCTCTGCCCAGTCTGTTCGTGTGGAATTCGGAATCATCTGTAGCCACACCCGAACACCGGCTTCTGTTAATTGCTCGACCGCGTTAAATTCTTCAACGGTAAAGTATGTAGCCGGCACAATCTCTACACAAAGACCGATATTTTTGCGCTGCGACAGAGAAGCGATATTTAATTCCTTGTTCAGCTCGGGAATTTTTTGAAGTAATTGAACCATGGGAACCGGCGTTTTCATCAAGACTAATGTTTTGACACTATTGGTCAATGCTTCTTCAACTTTAGCGACGCTGTCGTTAAAAGTAAAAACCTGCGCTTTCATATTTTTAGGAACCGCCATCGTAAAAATTTTTTTCAACAATGTGTTTTCGGCAGTGGCATCATCAATCACGATAATTTCCTGAATATCGTAAGTCCTGACAATTTGAGTCATACATTGGCCGTGGATCAGTCGTTCATCGCTGCGAATGAGTTGAATCATAGAGAATCCTCCTACTTTTTTCAGCAAATTTTATAAGCGCTTACTTTGCTTAATTTCAGTGTATATTTCAAGGAAGATTATCGTCAAGTTCATTTCTGTCTGCTCCGTTTCAAATTGTAATATTTATCAATTTAATTTATAATTTAAGTATATTCTCAGAATAAATATCAAGATTATCCATATTTATATTTTTTTATGAAAAGGAGAAATAACGATGTACAACGTGATTCTGGCAGGAGAATTTGCGGCTGACGCTTCTTCTTTATCAACAGGTTCGATTCATATCATCGCCAGAGTTTCTAATTTTATTGATGCCAAAGAAAAGGTTCAGGAATACGTTCCGGATTATTTAATCTCAGAAATGGATTTGGTGAATGGAACGGCTTGGGATCTGCTTGAATTGATTCAAAGTCAAGCTCTGCCGTCACGCTTCATACTCATTCACGATGATTTAACATATGCTGCAGTCCGCCATGCTTTCCGCAAAGGTGTTTGGGATTATCTGCCTACCTGGGATCCGCAACTTTTAGAGCTTTCCACAACTCTGGTTCCTAATCGGGAATCGGATCCGCGTTTCGGGCTTCAGCAATTGTTAGGTTTAATCAAAGATGGACAATTGCAGCCATCCGCAGTCGCTGATGAACATATTTCAGCTGCGCTTGTCAACTATACTTCTCCCTATCGTATGATTTATTTTCGGATTGATAATATCCATTACGCTTATGCTACGATTATTAAAAATCGTCATCAGTTCCGATCTTCTCTGCAAAGTCTAATCGAACAAACGCTGACCATCAATCATCAAGTTTTATTCATTAAAAATCATTCAGGACTTCTTTTCGTTTTAGAACAAGATTTTAACATCTTGCAAAAACAATTGATTTACTTGCAGCAAGAGCTTTCAAAGATGTACCCCTTAACCCTATCTTTTACTCTGTCCCCTACTTTTTCTGATTTTCACGAATTTGGGAAAAAAATGATCCAATTAATTGAAAATCATGAAGCTTGTTTTTTTAATACTCCCGGCTTCATCCTCTCGCCTGGTAAATTTATTTCGTTTCAATCACTCCAGCAATTTAACCCGGTTTACCAGAAAGAGCGTTTCCAGCAAATCCAGGAAGTTACATTGGAAAACCTGGCAGATGTCAAAGCATCAGCGATCGATTATTTTCTAAGATATCATATTTACCCTCATGACATTCAGGAGTTTTTCATCACCTTGTTTACCAAAATTCGTTATCTGGGATTGCAGAAAGGTTTTCGGGATCTGCCTAACTTCTCGCAGTTAATTTTAGCGATTCAATTCTGCGAGTATCTCGATGATCTGAAAACTGTTTTAAATCAGGTCGAAAGAACGTTAAATCGATGGATTCAGGAGAACGGTAATTTTCAATATTCTAAAATTGTTCGTGAAACTCTAATAACCCTTCAAACACACTATACGCAATATTTGACATTAACACAGCTCGCTGATCTTCAAAATGTAACTGAATCCCATTTAGCCCGGACGTTTCAAAAAGAAACGGGAATGTCTGTTATAACCATGCTAAGAAAAGTTCGTTTGGAACATGCCGCTCATTTATTGAGAAATACACCGGATAAAATAAAGAACATTGCCTCACAATGCGGTTATACCGACAGTTTATATTTCAGCCGGATTTTTCATCAAGCAACCGGACTTTCGCCAATTCAGTACCGGAAACAGAATCGAATAGACAAATAAAAAAGGGGCTGTGACAGATAGGCTAGGAGAAAAAATAAAAAAATGCGACAACTTCATGTGGGTTCTTCCTCCTTTTAAATAACTTCCAGAGAGTATTGATGACAAATTTACTAGTTATTATTAATAATATTCCTATTAATACACCTATTGTATTTAAGATTAAGTCATCTACGTCACAATACCATTCAGGAAATCTAAATATAAGTGTCATAGAAAGCTGGAAAACTTCTATAAACAAAGATGTGAAAAAACCATAGATAATAGTTTTTTTGTACTTTTGTTTACCCAGAAGGTTAGGTAATAAAAAACCATATGGTATAAACAAAATAATATTAAGTAGGCTTTGTAATGAATGCCCTCTGTAATCTGCTACCATAGAATGAAAAGGAATGAAGTTAAACCAATCGGTAGTATTCCTATGAAACATTAGCATATCTCTCACAAAGTAGTTGTTAAGAGGGATCGGAGGTAACGTTTAACCTAATACTGCCATAATGTAGAAACTGAATATGCAGTATAACATGAAGTATTCATAGGGCTTGAATTTTTTCTTCCTAAATAAAATAATTGTGATGATAATAAAGATTACAATTAATAATAAATGAAAGACAAGTCCATCATTCAAAAAGTAGCCTACCTCTGAATAACCATCTACCATAAAATTCCCCCTTTATATAAATTGATGCATCTAATTTATGATTTTATAATAAACCATTTAGCCCTCTAAAATGAAATCATTGTTTGAATGGTAGCGAAAAATGTCTAAATTGCTATTTTGATGTGCAACTGATGGGATTAAGGTGTTCATAAACTTACTTGTTAAAGCATTCAGCAGCAATAAGGCTAGCAATGGTATTAAGATTGTATTCAGGTTGATCATTTAGTAAGATTGACAATAGGGAATTGAAATCAGAGATTAGCCGATAGAATAATAGAATTTTTCTATCGGCTAGGAGTAATGTTATTAGTTTTAGAGAGTTCCTTGAGAATCAATAAATCTAATTTGATTTGTTCAATATTCATGTTAATATCCAATTTATGCATTTTTGTTGTGATTTCTAATAGTCGTTTACAATAATACAATTTCTTTTTTGTTGAGGTAGAGTTCTGTATTGCAAGTTCAAATATTTTTGAATGTCATAATCATCATTTTTTTAATGATCTTTCTGCTTTGTCGAATTCTTTTTGAAAGTTTTCGTTATCTCAAGTGGTAATTGTGTTTGAAACAAGGATTAAGTCTTTGTAATGGGGATGAAAATTTTTTAGATTCAAGTTTGAATGTATTTTTTTAAATACGAATAATTATTAATCTCAAAATAATAGCGTCATTTTATACGAGTGTTAGATTATAGTATTTATCCTCCGGAAAATAACGAATTCGATTACAAAATGCGCGAACATACGCACAATCTTTAGCGTTAAGTGTCTTTGTACTAGCATCCAATAATATGATATCTCCTCCTTTTAAATTTGGTTGCAGCCGCAACAGTTGCAGGTATTTTTGATTAGCAACATCATATAACTGTTCTTGGGTATAAAGAATAGTGTAATGAGCTAAAAGTAGTTGATTCTATTTGCTAAAAAAGATTGTTAATTTATCATAGATGTGAATATTTGCTAAAATATTGTCTTGCCGCAAGCTTACCCAACTTATGATGATTAAGCTTTTTTGCCGTTCAGACAAAGTTAAGCTTTAAAAAACAGCTTAAATAAAGGCTCTTTCTGAGGCTTCCTCGATTTGAAGAAGGGCCTAATTTTTATATTAACTTGACGAAGTATCGAACATCTCGATAAAATTCATCATTTAAGTGCTGAGATAAAATCAATAAACAGATGGATCAGTATAGAACCTAGGCTCATCGAAGCATAAACTAAAAATCCGCTTCATAGAGATATAGTCGGATGAACATTATTTCAATCGTGTCCTTGTCTGCATGCTTTCTATTCATTCTTCATTGAATAAGAAATAAAAACCTACGCGATTCCATTTTTTGCGCTTTCAGCAACGCTCATGGCTATCTCAATTCTGCTTGATATCTATTTCCAAAAACATCCCAATCAGCCTTGCATTGTAAAAAGATGACCTCACGGCCATCTTGTTAATCATAAATCCAATATTGCATCCATCCTGTTATTTTACCAAAGGCTCTGAAACATGATCATGGACTGCCGATTGCTCCGGCCGCGACATAATTTTGTCTTGCGTAATTGTAAATTTATCGCCGACAAAATAATGCATCGTCAGTTCAAAAGGTTCATCGTTAACATTCCACATGATCGTCTGGCGAAGCAGCGGTACATGATTCGATCCGATCAGTTTCGCTTGTTCCGTGCTGGGCAGACAAGCTCCCAGTTCCATATAGCCATAAGATCGCTCAATTCCCATTTCCTCAATATACTGGTTCAGCGAACCTTCCAGGCGCTTAATATCCATTGTCGGCAGAATATTCTGTGAGATATAAGAATAAGAAATACAGATTAAACTGCCGCTGCCGTAGCGTGTCCGAATGAAGTAATGCAGAAACTCATCTTCCGCAACATGCAGCACCGCGGCCACTTCAGGCGCTTCCCGGCCTTTAATAAATCCATATTTAATCAGCTCGGCTGACGGTTTTAATCCTGCATTGCGGATCATATCGGTAATGCTTTCTGTCCGCACCGAGTTTTTCTTGATTTTTGTCTGGAAGCGATGATCCGCAAAAGTCCCTTTGCCTTTAATCCGCTTGATATAGCCATGCCCGGCCAACTCGTTCATGGCACGGGAAACCGTCATATGGCTGGTGGAAAACTCCGCGCAGATCTCACTTTCCGGGGGAAGCGGCTGATCGGCCTGCAGTTCTCCGCTCTCGATTTTTGTCTTAAAATAATTTTCGATTTCCACATACTTTGGAAGTTTCGGCATGGTCTACCTCCTGCTTTGCAAACTGACGGCAACCCCCAACAGGATTGCCGGATGTTCAATATGAATTTACTCGGAGTCCTGACTCAGATTTTTGTGTCTTGAACTCGGATAGTGGGATGAAACATAACGTTTTTTGATCGGACTGACCTTGGTGTCAATCCCCGTATCTTCGCAGATCAATGCGGAAAGCACCTGAAAAGGAATCACATAAAGAATGGGCGAAAGCAGATCCGATGTTCTGACCGAAAACTTTAAATCCCGCTCAGTGCCGGCAACGCCTTCTTCACAGGTAATGACAAACACATGCTCGGTAAAGACATCTTTATAATAAGGCACTAACTCTTTTAATCGGTTCAGCTCTTTCTGACCTTCGGAAGCGATCATAAAGATATAGTTGTCCTGATTATACGCACGCATCGGACCGTGCATCTGTTCTTCCATTTCATAACCGGTACACGGACGGGAATAGGTTTCAAAGAATTTCAAACGCGATTCCAGCGCCGTCGGATAGTTATAGCCATAGCCGGCAATCGAGGATTTTGTCATTTGATAAAACTCTTGTTTATTACGATTATACCAGTCGACCGACTCCTTGACAACAATTTCCAAATTGTCAGCGAGCGCTTTGGCTTCTTCATCCAGCCGCTGGAATTCTACTTCGCTGATCAGCTTTTTACGGCGGGCAATTTCGATCGCCTGAATATAAAATTGATAAATTGTTTCTGTATAACCGCGGGTCTCTGGTCCGATTTCTTCTTCTTCACAGACTAAATGACAGTATACATCTGCCAGCTCCTGCAGCACACTGTCCAACTGTTCGGTAACGGCGATTGTAAAGTAACCGTCATCCGACGCCTTTTTGACAGCTTCGCATGTCGATATACTGTCACCATGCTGGGAGAAGCCGATAACACAGATCTGTTCTTTCTTAAAAACACCCGAAGGATTCGGATTTTCATGATTCGTGAAAATCGTCGGCGCACAGGCAACGCCTTCCACGTGCAGAAGATCGACAAAGAGATTCTTAATCACCATGGATACATGATTGGACGTACCGGAACCCAAAAAGTACACCTTTTTAAAGTCGTGACTGACAAAGGCGTCGACAAAGTCGTTCATGTATTCATCGCGAAGAGTATAAGCCTTTTTCAAAACCCGCGGCGTATCTTGAATGTGACCGATCATTGATAGTTTTTCTTTTTCCATGCTTCTCATTTATTCTCCTTTTACTTGAAATCATCTGGCAGCACACCACAAATATACCATTCTTCGTAAAAAAATCAAGTGTAAATATATATTTGTTGTTGATTACGCAAGGAAATTTATCTAATCGTGAACGAAAACCGAGGAAGCATCTCAAAATTCCGTCTATATTGTATTTTTTCTCACTTAAAAGAGAAGAAATCTCAAAATTTCCATTAAATAATATATATTTTATCGAATTTTATGTTTACAAATATATATTTATAGATTATACTGGAATTAAATCTGGCAGCACTCACACTACAGAATTCGTTGAAAGGGGGAAATTAAGCACCGAATGAATCAGATCATCCTCGCCTCCCATGGCAAGCTTGCCACCGGCATGAAGGCAACCCTAGAGTTTTTCGGGGCGCAAAACATCATCATCCTGGAACAAACGGTTCAGGAAACAGGCTTTGAAGCCAAAGCCGAAGCCGTACTGCAGCAACATGCTGAACAAAACTGCATTGTCTTTACCGACTTGTACGGAGGTTCCGTCAATCAGATTTTCTTTAAGAACCTTCAGCACTACGCCTTCCATCTGATCACCGGCATGAATTTAGCCATGATTCTGGAATGCGCCTTCACCGAAGCGGATCTGACCGGTCCGCAGCTCAAAGAAATCGTTGAAAATGCCTGCCGTCAAACTTGCTACATGAACGATCTGTTAACATGCTGCGAGGAAGATGACGATTAGAAAGGAGAATCCCTATGATCAGTTTATTGCGCGTCGACGGACGGTTAGTTCACGGCATGGTCGCTGTGAACTGGGTGGGCGAACTGAAACCGAATGTCCTGGTGGTTGCCAACGACGCCGCGGCCAATGACAGTTTCCACACCATGACGCTCAAACTTGCCAAACCGGCCAATGTCGATATGTACGTCTGGACGCTGGCCAAAGCCGTGGATCGGCTCAACGGCCCTAAGTACAAAGCGAAGAAAATTTTCATCACCGTCGGTACGATTGCCGATGCCGAAACACTTGTCAGCCAATGTCCGGAAATCCGCCGCGTTAATGTCGGCCCGGAAGTGGACGGCACCAAGGGCCGGGTCACTGAAGGCAAAATCGAAATCAGCGACGGTGTCTTTGCTTCCCCAGAGGAATTTATCTGTCTGAAGCATATCCACGATCAGGGTGTCGAAGTCTTTGCCCAGATCACCCCGCAGATGCCGGCCGTGGATTTTGCGGAATTCGCCAAAAAATTTGAATAAGAAGGAGAAAAGGGTATGATTTTACAAGCGATTTTAGTCGGCCTTGTTGCCGGCTACGGCCGGATCGAACAATCATGGTTCGGTCAGCAGATGATCGCGCGGCCAATCTGGCTGTGCACACTCGTCGGTTTATTATTAGGGGACTTGAAACAAGGCGTGATCATCGGCGGTACGCTGGAGTTGATCTGGGCGGGCGTCGTTCAGATCGGCGCGGCCCCGACCGAAGTTGTCAGCGGCAGCGTACTGGCTTCCGCGCTGGTCATTACCAGCGGTCTGACTGTGGAAGAAGGCGTCGCACTGGCCATTCCGGTAGCTTTATTAGCCAGCGTTATGAATACGTTTATTTCGTCCGTCAACTCTGCGGTGCTGTCTTCCTTAACCAACAAAGCGGTGGAAAACTGTGATACCAAAATGATCTGGTGGACAGGCATCGGCGGTGGCATCATCTATTTTGTTGTCTACTTCATTGTTATCGCCTTGGGATTTATGGCTGGTTCGGTTGCGATTCAGGCGGTCATTGATTCTATTCCGGGCGTTGTCCGCTACGGTTTGACCAACGCCAGCAAGCTCCTGCCGGCAATCGGTATCGGCATATTATTAAAATTTACATTCGATTGGAAATATGCCGGCTTCTTTGCGCTGGGATTTCTCTTGCCGACTTATCTGGGTATGGGAACAATGGGCGTTGCGCTGACAGGCCTGGTCTGTGCCTATATCTATTATCAGTTTAAACCCAAAGCGGAGGAGGAGGACTAATCATGACGACGCCGGTTGAATTATCAAAAAAAGAACTGAATAAAGTGTTCTGGCGCTCCTATCAGGCGCTGGGCTGTTATACCTATGATAAGCAGCAGGGAATTTCCTACATGCGCGCGCTTCTTCCGGCGCTGCAGAAATTATATCCGGATCCGGAAGATTTGAAAGAAGCACTAATCCGCCACAATGTAATGTTTAATACGACCTGCGCTTTTGTTCCCTTCTGTCTGGGCATCACCTGTGCGATGGAAGAAGAATATGCCAACGCTCCGGAAGGTTCGTTTGATCCGCAGTCAATCAGTTCGGTCAAAATTGCCTTAATGGGGCCGTTAGCGGGAATCGGCGACAGCTTCTTCTGGGGAACCTTCCGCGTCATCGCCTGCGGCATCGGTGCCCCGTTGGCGGCGGCTGGAAATCTGTTAGGCGTCGTCCTGTACTTACTGTTGAATTTGATCCCGTCCACGCTGACCCGTGTCTATGGTTTCAAACTAGGTTATCAAGGCGGGCGGGAATTTCTGGCGAAAATTCAGGCGGATGGAACACTGGAAAAAGTAACGGAAGCCGCAAAGATCCTGGGCTTAGTCGTTATCGGCGGTTTGGTGCCGACGATTGTCGCCGTTCCGGTTTCCCTGCAGCTCAATATGGGCGGCGGATCCTTTATTCTGGCCGATGTGCTCAACAGCATCATGCCGAACTTACTGCCGTTAGTGCTTTCCGTCATCGTCTATCACTACATTCAAAAAGGCGTCAGCGTCAACAAGCTGTTGTTCATCTTGTTAGGCTTAGGCATCCTGCTGACAGCTGTCGGCTTCTTCCCAATGGGTTGATCAAAAACGAAATCATCCGCAAAAAGCAGGCAGTTGTCTGCTTTTTTGCTGCGCATGAAAACAATGCAGCGCCCATTTCAACCTTCCTGTGTCATGAAATTAAAATATCTTTTCCGGCACAAAAAATTCAGCAGGAAGACTTTATTGCATTCGCTATGCCAGACAAAACGCGCGAATCTCTCCCATCCGTGCTTGAATAAAACGGGCAGGAATTTTTATCTTATTCCTTAGCTCACTTCTCAAAGGATGTACTTCTGCCCTTATACTCAGCCGCTTCCTGCTTTGGATAAGCATAATGCCAGCGCGAAGAAATTCTAAACTCTCTTTCTGAGCAGTCAATCCATTTTTTATTGAAGCTGCGATGATCGATTCGCTTCATTCCTGCCGGCTTTACTTCCGATTGGCTATGCGAATTAATCAGCGAATCTGTTTCGCTGGAGAAAATTTGCGGAAGTGATGATTCAGACTGCAGAAACAAAAAAAGCGCTGCCGTCAAGGTCAACGCTTTCTCATTTGGGCTTTGCCAAAAGGTGTTTTGGCAAATGCAGCGGTCACTTACCATTTGACTTGAGGAAAGGGAGGAAACCAAACTAGTAAGTGTAGCTGCCCATCTTTTTGTGGAAATCCGGATCACTGGCGATGTTGCAGTCAATGCCCAGATCCAGCGATAGCTTCCGCGCCAGCACCTGCAGCGGGACAATGTATTCCATCGTTGCAAAGTACGGATCGTTGACAAACGGATAAACAAAGTTATGCGGATTCTCAGCTTGGGAAGCATCCGAGGTGATCACATAGTTCGGATTATGCCGTTCCCGCGCGAAATAATCACGCATCCGCAGACAGCGCTTGAAATACTGTCCCGGACAAGCCAGGTAAACCATCGCCGTGTCTTCGTGAATCGAATGATAGACACCATGCATGAATTCTTCCTGCTCATACCCGACAACGCTGTAGCGGACAGCTTCCAGCACTTTCAGCGTGCCTTCCATCATTGCGGAAATACAGCTTTCATATCCCACCAGAATCATCCGGCGGCATGGCAGCAGCTCTTCCTTGTTGCGCAGATACCACTGGCTTGCCTGTTCGGCGATTTCCGGGATATTGTCGCAGGTCTTAACCATCTGAGCGCTCAGCCGTTCTTTTTCGGCTTCGCTGATCCGCCCCAAACGCACGGCCAGCTTCATGCCCAGAAGCATGATCGTGGCCATCGTGCCGATATACCCTTTGGTTTTCGGGCCGGCATATTCCATGCCGATGGCCAATAAAATCGTAACGTCGGCATGCTCGCTGACTGGTTTTCCGGCCTCGCCGGTAATCGCAATGGTTTTCAAACCCAAGCTGCGGGCTTTATCCAATGCGGCAATCGTCGAAGAACTGCGGCCGGCTTGAGAAATGCCGATCACCAGCGTATGTTTGTTCAAAATCAGTTCGTTGTCTTTAAACTGCATCGGATAGCTGGCAAAGACTTTGACCTTCAGCACATCTTCCAGCAGTTTCTTGCAGGCCAGCGCACCGTGATATGAGGTTCCCGAACCGACGACGTAAATCTGTTCGATCTCGCCCTCAGCGCAGTAATTTAATGCTTCTTCAAAGATTTCATCCTGATGCTCGACGATATTTCTCACCGCCGGCTTGGACTCCAGAATATACTGGTACATATCCCAGCTTTTTTCCGTCATGAATGACCCTCCTTATTGATTGACTGTACGGTAGTAATAGTTATAACGGGAGCCGATATACAGCATTTCCGTGTATTCGATCAGATCGTCATCCTGGTCGTACATCCAGGTAATATTGCGCAATAACGCCACATCCTTGATTTTCAGCAGGCGTTTTTCGTCTTCGGTCGGCATCATCGCCGTCATCTCGCCATCGCTGTATTTGAACTGCGCACCGTTTTCCTGCATGATCTGATAGACTGAACCTTCAATTTTCCGCAGATCCACACTGGACATGTATTTCTGCGAAAGATAGGTATAGCTGATCGCAATCGGGGTTTCGTCGGCGGTTCGGATACGCACGATATAATGAATCGCATCGTCCGGCCCCAGCTTCATTTTCTCCATCAGATTCGGCAGTTTATCAGCCCGTTCAATCCGGTATTCAACCAGAATCGCTCCCGGCTTCTGCCCCATCTTTGTGATGTCATCGGTAAAGCTCGTTAAGTTGCCGATCGCTTTGACAATCTGTTGGTTGTCCACAAAGCTTCCCTGGCCTTTCACCCGGCGGATGCAGCCTTCCTGAGCCAAGATATTCAGGGCCTTGTTTGCGGTCATGCGCGAAACCTGAAAGGTCTGCGCAATTTCAATTTCGTTGGGCAATTGATCGCCCGGCTTCAGTACCTTATCGACGATCTGTTGGCGGTAGTAATTAATTATTTGTTCATATTTATTCATCTAATCCAGCTCCGAGGGATCGCTGATCATCGCCATCAGCGACTTTCTATTCTTATCATTATTAGTATACCTCATTGCTCGGTTCAGGTAAATCTCTACCTGTTGCGGCTCGTTGAGATAATGATAAAGTTTTGCGATGCGGAAGGCGATCAGCGATTTGATTTCATCGTTTTCGCATTCCGGCAGCGCTTCGATCAGCTCCTGGATCAGACTGGTGTCTTTCTGGATGTAAATGCGGTCAAGCTGCTCAACCTCACCGCGGATCAGTTCCGCTTTCTCGCCCTTTTTCCCGCTCAGCAGCGGCGTCAGCTGGTCGCGGCAGACCTCAGCTAAAGCTCGATCCCTGAACTGCAGCGCATACCCGAACATCCGGGAATAGAGTGCGATTTTTTCATCCGCATTCATCTTCAGGGAAGCAAATTGTTCATAGGTTTTCTGCACCTGCGGATGATCCTGAAGATCCATGAAATAATTCAGCTTCATCATCTGCAGCGACACCTTGGAAAAATTAAACTTGCAATAGGGGGAATCGATCATCTTAAGAAAATTGTCGGTATCCTGCTTCATTTTGAGCGCATACAGCTTGCGCAGGGCTTTTTCACTGACCCATTTTTTATAGATCACGCTGCCGAACAAGCACAGCAGCGTGACCCAGATTATCGGATTAGTCATGGAATCGGTTCAGAGCGCGGGCAAAACGCTTTGCGGTAATGTGCGGCCGGGTGATCGCGTTGCCGACGACGACCGCATAAGCGCCCATATACAGACATTGAACGGCAATTTCCGGTGTTGCGACTTTGCCTTCCATAATCACCCGCGCGTTTGTGCCCTGAACAGCGTCCACAATATCCCGAAGCAGAATGTAATCCGGCGCGTCTTTGATTTCCAGCTTATCGAAGGCTCCGGCTTGGGTATAACCGGCTAAGGTCGGCGCCACGAAATCCGCCCCCATTTCGGCAGCGATCCGGGCATCCTGAGCATTGCTGACATCGGCAAAGATTAAGGCTTCCGGAATGTTTTCCTTGATTTCACGAATCGTTTCATACGCCAGCTTTCCATCATCACGGTAATGATGCGTCGCCTGAACGGCGATGATCTCTGCTCCGGCTTCCCAGACGGCTTTGGCAGCCTCCAGATTCGGTGTTAAATAAACATCCTTAATATTGCGGTTAATTTTCCAGATCCCGATGATCGGAAGATCGACTTTCGCCTTGATCGCCCGGATATCTTCCGGTGAATTGGCACGAATGCCTTTGGCTCCGGCCCAGGCCGCACACTCTGCGAACTTGACCGTGATGCCTTCCATATAATGCGGTTCCTCCGGCACTGCCTGACAGGAAACGATTAAGCCGTCCTTCAGACTTTCCAGCACTGCTTCTTTATTCATCCGATTTCACCCCTGATTTCTAATTTTACAACAGACCTAATGCGACAGCCAAAACGCCTAAGACCAGCAACGCGATCATGATCACAGTTCCGGAGTAGCGCTTCTGCAGACCCCAGTAGCAAGCAAAGGTCAGGCCCAGCGGCAGAATTTTCGGACAGATCGCGTCAAAGATTTCCTGCAGGACAACCTGCGCGCCGTTGATATTCAGCACCGTGACCAGATTGACATTGACCATTGAAGCCATCATGGCGCCGATGACGACCAGCCCCATGATCCGGGCAGCTTCGGTCAGCTTATTCAGCGTACCGTCTTCCGAGATCCGAGTTAAGAATTCGCTTCCGCCTTCATAGCCAATCTTGAAGCCGACGCGGCGGACGATTTCCGAAGGAATGAAGTTGATCAGGAAATACAGAATCGGGCCGAGGATATTGCCGGCAACCGCCAGCGGAGCGCCGACACCGACGCCGATTACACGGAACGTTCCCCAGAAGAAGCTGTCGCCGATTCCGGCTAACGGCCCCATCAGCGCCGCTTTGACGGAGTTGATCGAAGCGACATCGAACTCGCCTTCCGGCACACTGGCGCATTGTTCTTCCATCGCGCAGGTAATGCCGATGATAAACGGACTTGGTGTTGTCGCACAGTTGAAGAATTCCAAGTGGCGCTTGACGCCGGCTTTCATCCGAACTTCATCGTCGCCGTACAGCTCGCGGATCGCCGGCATCATCGTCCAGGCATAGCCGGTTGACATCTGACGTTCGTAGTTGAAGCATCCCAATAATTGATAGTGACGATTATAGACTTTCTTTAACGTCTTTGAGCTTAATTTTTTCATTCCGATCGTCATCTTACAGTTCCTCACTTTCATCACTGCCGCTCACAGCGCCGCTTTTGCCGCTTGGAGCGAACTGATAGTAAACATAGGCACAGATTACGCCGATTACGGCGGCCGCAATCGTGCTGACATTGAAGAAGGCCACTAACGCAAAGCCTAAGAATAAGAAGGCTGCGAATTTCTTGTCAAAGGTCAGCTGGATCAGCATCGCAATTCCTAACGCCGGAAGCAGGTTGCCGGACTGCGCCAGACCGGACTGAATCACAGCCGGAATGTTGTTGACAATCGCCGTAATGACGTCGCCGCCAATGATGAAGCCCAGGAAAATCATGCTGAATTTGAAGACGAAATACAGCGCGCTGCCCATCCAGTTGGACATTTCAACGCCTTTCCAGTCGCCTTTATCCGCACATTTATCGGCGCGGTGAGCGAAGGTTGTGTTCAGAATGCAGACGCCGATCGAACCGACCTGCGCCAGCAAAGCAATCGGGATCGCCAGCGCTAACGTGGTTTCGTAAGAAGCACCGGTTTTGATGGCTAACGCTGTCGCCAGGGCACTGCCGACAACGACATCCGGCGGCGTTGAAGTTCCGATTCCGACTAAGCCCATCCAGACCAATTCCAGATTGCCGCCGATGATTAAGCCCATTGTGAAGTCACCCATGATCAAACCGACGATTGGGCCGATGAGAATTGGTCGATCCAGCATGTGCTGACCGCCGATGCGGCTTTCCATGTAGATCAAGGTTGCGACGAGCGCGACTAAGAATCCCTGAAGCATAAGTTTTTGCCCTCCTTATAATTTTCTATTTGGCAAATATTTTTTCGATTTCTTTGAAGTTCATGCGGTCCTGGGACGGTGTGATCTGCGCGAATACTTCTACGCCGGCATCCGCCATCTTCTTGGCGCAGGTAAATTCTTTCTGCGTCATGAAGACCTGCGGCAGAGTTGGGATGTATTCTTCGCCCGGCTTCTTATTGACACCGGCCGTGCCGATGTTGAGCTTGGCGATCCCCTTGACGCGTTCCCAGATATAGCAGGCATCCTCAACCGTTTCCGTAACCAAGAATATTTTCTTACGGTCGTTGATCGGATTGTTCAGAGCCTTGATGGAATCGTCTTTGGTCTTGATGATCAGTTTGACGCCGGCCGGCTTGGCCAGCTTCATCGTGGCGGCTTTAAAACTATCCCCTGCCGCCTCATCGTTGGCTACCAGAATCGTTTCCGGTTTAATTGCGGAAGTCCAGGACACAGCCACCATGCCGTGAATTAGCCGGTCATCCGCTCTGACTAAAATAATCATAAAATCCTCCTTTCCTTTTATAACGCCTGATTCAGTTCAGGTCATTACCTCACTTTGAAATTTATAGCTCGTCGTCTTCGTCGGCTTCCTCACTGGTTTCTGAGCTCAACGTGTTCATGCACAGCATTTCGGCCTTTGCCCGTTCGACGATCTCCGCTGCCAAATCGGCCGTGATGTCCTCACTTTGATAGATCATCTCCAGAACCAGCGGGAAGTTGATGCCGGTGACCAGAATAAACGGTTTTTCCTGCATCAGTCGGGCAGCGATCTGATTGACGCTGCCTCCGGCCAGATCGGTCAGAACAACAAGGTTGCCGTCAGGAATTTCATCCAGCTTGGCGCGCAGCGCTTTCTCAAATTCATTGTCCTCAACGTAAGCGTTGAGATAATGAACGTTGGTTGCTTCACTGTTGAAGAAGTGAACCGCATGGACCAGCCCTTCAGCCAGGGTGGAATGGGTTGCAATGAGAAATTGATTCATCGTTATTCCTCCGTTTTCTTATGTGCGAACGCCCGGCGCTTCGGCGGGTAGACGCTGGTATCGTAGCCGATCGCCTCGCAGTTGCGGGCCGCCATCAGCTGGAAGGGAACAACGAAGGCCAGCGGACTTAAATCCTGCGCGATCGGACTGTGGAAATGCAGATCTTTAGGACTTGTGGTCTGTTGATCATGATAGAAAACAAAGACGTGTTCAGTTACTTCATTTTCCTTGATCCAATCGAGAAACAGCGGGATCCGGCTGCGTTCAAATTCATTGCTGGCAATAAAATACAAATAGGTCTTCTCATCAAACGCCATCTGCGGACCATGGATCAATTCCTCCAGTTCGTAGGCGCTTAACGGTTTGTGGAAGGTTTCATACATTTTCAGCACGCCTTCCAGTGCGGTTGGATAATGCGTTCCATACGCTGCGATATGGCCTCTTTCCATGTTCAACAGCTCTGGTTGATTGCGGTCGATCCACAGCTGAACTTCCGCTGTCAGTTCATCGAAATGCGCAAGCATCGTCTGAGCGTCATCTAGCTTTTGTTGTAACTGGATTGAATTCAATCGGCCCAGGGCTCCGGCAATTTCCACCGCCCACAGATAACCCGTCAGCAGCGTGATGATATAGCCGCGGGTTTCGATTGGAATTTCTTCCTTACCGCAGGTCAAGGGCACGACGACATCGACTTCACGAGTGATCAAGCTGCTTAAAGCTTCGGTCAGCGCGACTGTCAGATAACCCTCGCTTTTCGCATTGCGCATCGCTTCGACAGTGGAAACACTGGTTCCCGACTGGCTGATGCCAACCACCAGAATCTGTTCCGGCGTATAAATTTGATTGTTGTTGATCTGCGTATAATGGGTAAAAACGGTAGGGATGACCACTTCAGCTTCAACAGGAATAAATTGCTCAAACCAGTTTTTAAAGCTCAGCGAGGCATGATAGCTTGTTCCGGAACCTAAGAAATAAATTTTCCGAATGTCGTGCTGCTGAAACAACTCCACCATCGGATTGACAAAGCATGCCCGCTGGGCAAAGGATTGGCGCAAGGCTCGCCCCTGATCTAAAATGTATCCAACCATTGTTGGTTTTTCCATATTTTCCCTCCTGTATAATCATAATTTCATTTCTTGTATATACATAATATATTCTATGAATACGCTTACGTCAAGAATAATTTGTAGATTTTTGTATATTTTTCCACTTCGTCTCTTCAGATTTCCTTGACACACATGCCTTTGTAACAATTAATCCCTGATTTTTTTCTGATTTACGCTGATATTATCCCACTATCTCATACACCTTTTTCCCTTTCCGTCAGCATTATATATGTATAATCATTCGTTAATATTCCTATATTTTTAAATTTTTTATTTCTGGAGCATTCTCTGCGAAGCAGGAACGCTTGTTTATTCAAGGTGTTCCTGTTCAGCCTGCCAGATCTTGATCAACAAAAAAAGCCAACTGCTCAATCGGCAGCTGACTTCATTTTGAAATCAACAAGATTTTAAATCGATCTGACTCTCGTCAACATCTGGGACAGACTAAACTGTCATAAATTCATACATATCGCCGGACTGAATATACCGGCATGGAATTGCGGTACCCAGCGCTTCCGGGATGTAACGGACCATATATTCCATTCCCGGTTCTTCTGTATTGAAATGCCCGACTGCCAGAATCGCTTTCGGTCTTTGCAGCATCGCGCTGTCACGGATATATTCGCTGACGGTAAAGTCAATCAGTTCCATGGCAATCACAAGCTCTATTCCTTCCTGTTCAATCCAGGTAATTGTATCATTATCACCACCCAGGATATGTCCGGCAATCGCAACCTTCCGTACTTTTGCCTCGGTATTTCCCAGCATTTTCAATCCTGTCAGATGGAACTTTTCAATAATCTGACGGCCGATTTCCTTCACCGGTGTTTCCGGCAATTCAAAAACCATGGGCCGGGCTGGATCACAGCTGAGATATTTTTCCCAGCCCAAAGTCACCATCACCCCATGGAAAATCCCATCAACGTATCCGCCGTTCATCGGTATTCCTGAGTGGATATAATCATGATCACGCCAGACAACCATGCCGGTTTCCTCCAGCAGCTGCTTCTTAGCCAGGAAAGTCTTGTTCTGCGCAGCTTCCAGCCAGTCCGTATGATCACCATGATTCCAAAACAGCGCTTCATGCGAGATGATCAGATTGGCTCCGCTGGCGTGAGCCTTGCGGATCACATCAACCGAAGCATAACAAGTCGTCACAATCCCCGTGCATTCCTGATCCGGATTTCCATACAGAATCTGATCCCGAGTTGTCGCTTCGTCGATCGGTTCCCCTCTGACCGTTCCGCGATGGTACTGCTTCATTTTTTGAATAACTTCACTTATTTTCATAACGAACCTCCTGCGTGTATTGTAATCCCTTTCCCAGTGATTTTCTATGCCTGAATCTCAGGATTCCAGCTCTTGATCGTCGGCTTGTGAAGTAGGTGATAATCCTGAATTGGAAAATTCGACTTCATTGATTTCCGGAAAATCCAAAAACTCGGCCAATGTCATATCCAACGCATAGGCAATACGAAAAATCGTCGCCATCCCGGGATTTTTATAAAGACCTTTGACAAGTCTTCTTAATGTTCGTTCACTGATCTTTGCTTTCTGACTTAATACTTCCAATGAAATATTTTTGAGTTCGCACAATTCCTGAATCCGTCTTGCTAATATTTGATTGTAATCCATATTTGTTCCTGCCTTATTTTTTATGATTATTATAAAAATTGAATCTCTTTTCTGCGGTCGATCAATTACGGCTGTCCCTTGCTTTCATTCTTGTTCCTCTTTATTATAATCGATATTTCATATAACTAAAAAGCAGATTTCAATTATATTTTAAAATATTGCTTTTTTTTGGGTTTTTAGCAAATAAAATCAAAACCTATGAAAAAAAGATGGCCGAATAGACCATCTTTCTGCTCGCTTATTCAGCTTCTGTTTCTGTTTGAGAATTCTCAGTGATCTCTGTTACGATCGTTTCGGTTTCAACCGTTTCTTCCGATTCCGATTTCACTTCAGGGGCTGCTGGCAAATCCAGGAAAGGTTCCCCTTTAATAATCTTATCGATCTGTTCTGCGGTCAGCGTTTCGTTTTCAATCAGAGCCTCCGCAATTTTGATCAATTCTTCCTTATGTTCCAGGATAATTTTATTGGCTTCATCATGACACTGGTCGATGATCTTCCGGATTTCCTGATCGATCTCAAAGGCAACCTGTCCGGACACATTGCTTGCCGAGTTGTAATCCCGGCCCAGGAAGACATTCTGCTGACCATGGTCATACTGCACCGGACCAAGATCACTCATCCCATACAGCGTAACCATATCCCGCGCCAGTTTGGTCGCCTGTTCGATATCATTGACCGCCCCAGTGGTAATATCATCAAAGAAGACTTCTTCAGCAACCCGACCGCCCATGTAGCCGGTAATCGCCGACATCAGGTCGTTCTTAGTATTCATGATCTTTTCTTCCTTCGGCGTCATCAGGTTATAACCCCCGGCTGTGCCGCGCGGAATAATCGTCACTTTCTGAACAATATTGGAGTTTTCCAGATTCAGGCCGACAATCGCATGGCCGGACTCATGGTAAGCCACTAACTTCTTGGATTTTTCATCGTACTTTCTGGATTTCTTCGCCGGTCCCATCATAACGCGGTCAATCGCTTCATCCAGATTGTGCATATGGATCAGATCACTGTTTTCACGCACAGCCAAAATGGCCGCTTCGTTCAGCACATTTTCCAGATCTGCCCCGGAAAATCCCGGTGTCCGCTTGGCTAAAGCATCCAGATCAATTTCCGGCGCCAGCTTCTTATTGCGGGCATGGACTTCCAAAATCGCTTTTCTTCCTCTGCGATCCGGCAGAGATACGGTAATCTGTCGGTCAAAACGGCCTGGACGCAGCAAAGCCGGATCCAGAACATCAGGACGGTTGGTCGCCGCAATAACAACAATTCCGGCGTTATCCGTAATTCCATCCATTTCAACCAACAGCTGGTTTAAGGTCTGTTCCCGTTCATCATGACCGCCGCCTAAGCCGGCACCACGCTGCCGACCAACCGCATCGATTTCATCGATAAAGATCATGCACGGCGCTGTCTGCTGCGCTTTCTTAAACATATCGCGGACACGGCTGGCGCCGACGCCGACAAACATTTCAACGAAATCGGAACCGGAAATTGAATAGAACGGAACATCCGCTTCCCCAGCCACAGCTTTGGCCAGCAATGTTTTACCAGTACCCGGCGAGCCAACCATTAAGATCCCCTTCGGGATTCGAGCGCCCATTTTGGCGAATTTTTTCGGTGATTTCAGGTAGTCGATAATTTCGGCCATTTCCTGTTTTTCCTCGTCACAGCCAGCGACGTCCTCAAAACGGACTTTGATGTTGCCTTCCAGCCGGGCCCGGGATTTGGAGAATTCAAACGCCTTGTTGTTGCCGCCGCCGTTCATCTTGGTAATTAAGAAGAACGCCATCGCGCCGAAAATCACAAATGGGATCAAAGACATGATCGTATCCAAAAACAAATTGGATTCGTTCATATCGCTGACCTTGACATCGGCCGCTTTCAAGGCGCTCATCAGCGCGTCAACTTCGGTTTCCGAGCGCGGCACAGAAGCGGTAAAACCCACCTTCTTGCCATCCTGCTCGAAAACACCTTTGATCTTAATGACATTGTCACCGACGGTTAAAGCACTTTCGGTGACTTTCTGTTCTTCCACTAATTTTTGAAACTCGTTGTAGGTCAGGTTCTGTGTCGCAGTCCCGGTATTCATGTTCATTAAGCTGAACAGCGCCAGGATCACAATCAGATACGGAACAAAATTGATCCAACGATTATTACGCATTGTATCACTCCTTCGCTAGCGTTACTTGTAGCATTCTTCTTTCAAAACTCCGACAAATGGAAAATTGCGGTACTTCTGATTGAAGTCCAGTCCAAATCCGACTACGAATTCATTGGGAATTTCAAAGCCGGTATAATCTGCTTCAATATCGACAACCCGGCGGTCCGGTTTATCCAGCAGCGTGACGACACGCACGGTTTTTGCGCCTTTGTTTTTCAGCATGGTCTTGACCGTTTTCAGCGTTCTGCCGGTATCCACAATATCCTCGACCAACAGAATGTCCAGGTTTTTAACCGAGCAGTCTAAGTCCTTGATAATCTTAATATCGCCAATGGATTCCGTGCCTTCATAGCTGGAAACATCCATAAAATCAAATTGAATGTCCAGATCGATATGCTTGATCAATTCTGCCAAAAAAGGAACAGATCCCTTTAACAACGCGACCAGCAGCGGGGGTTGTTCATTGTGTTTGTACTCTTCGGTAAGTTGTTGTCCCAGCTCTTTGCAGCGGGCGACAATTTCGTCTTCATTGAGTAAAATTTTTTCTAAACATGGATGCATAGCCAAACCTCCAGAATATTACTATTTTATCACAAAACAAGTTGGATTGTTAGAGTAATGTGCGACATTACAGCCTATTTTCGGGACCAGAACAATTTCTCCGCGGCGGTTAACAACGACGGGCCAGCTGCGGCGCTGATCCGGCGGAATCTTTCGGTCAATAAACCACCGGTTTAGACGCTTTGTGCCGAAGCGCAGCTGAATTGCATCCTGCGGCTGCGGACTGCGGATCGTGATCGGAAAGTCTTCCTCTGCCAGGGTCACAGCTTCCGTAGTTTCTCCCTGCATCGCAACCTTAAAATACGGCGTCGCGAACAATTCTATTTTATCCAGAACATAACAATAAGATACCTCTTCTGTGAAGTCAAGTGAAAAGAATCCGTAAGCAAGCTGAAATCGGCGGTCTTTACTGAAAGTCAGATTAAAATTGCCTTGTTTCTGTTTCAGCGCTTTGGTCAGTTCGATCAGGAAGGCTTCCGACGGGACGGAAGCCCCCTGTTCCTGCATCCACATACGCAGGAAGATCCGCTGCTCTGCCTCATTCAACGTCAGGAATATTTCCTGGGAAATGATCTGATTCGCAGGATTCAGCTTAGCTTTGACAGCATCCCTTCTTTTCTGACGATTTCGGTTGCGGCGCTTCAATTTTTGAACTGCTGAACGTTTCTGAGCTTCACTCAGTTCGGCCAGCTGGTGATGCCGCAGCTGATTGCGGCGGTAATCGTCACTGAGATTGGATTCATCAATGCCATAGGGGATGTGATGCCGATCACAATAATCCTGCAGCTGCTGCTTTGTTCTATTTAATAAGGGACGAACCACCTGAACGCCCATGACCCGGCCTTCCTCGCGGATGCCCAGCACTTCGCTCTGACGGCCTGATTCCTGCTGCAAAAGAGCTGTTTCCAGAAAATCATCCAGATGATGGGCGATCAACACTCCGGCCGCTCCTTCCGCTTTTGCCAGCTCGGCAAAGAAAGCGTACCGAACGTCCCGTGCCCAAGCCTGAAAATTTCCGCTGGCTTCCTGGATGGGGGACCGACTGGAAAAGGGAATCGCATGAGTATGACAATAGTCTTCTACAAGCTGCTGATCCCGATCGGCCGTCGGACGATGATGATAATTCACGTGGGCGCAGACGACCGCAACTTGATGGCGCCGGCATAAATCAAGCAAAGCCATCGAATCCGGTCCGCCGGAAACGCCGATGATCCACTTTTTCTCTGCCAGTTGATCCCATCGCATGCGATCGCCTCCTTTATTTCAGCTGGTTTTACTTATTGAACCACAGATCGTTTGAAATGCCAAGGGATTCGCTTACGACAATCCGAAAGAATTGTCAATTTTTGTTTTCTTTTCCTTTCTTCCTGCCATAAAAAGGGGAAAACCCGCATCAGCGCTTGCTGACACGGGCTACTAAGACAGTGACATCATCGGTACAGCCAGTTTCTTCGATCGACTTCAAACCGCTTTCGATCCGCTGCAGAATCTGATCAGGATCACCGCCGCGGACCCACTGATCGAGCACCTGTTTTTCAACACCGTCGCTGCTCATCACAAAACAGTCCTGATCCTGGCATTCAATCTGAAAGCAATCCGTTTCAATTTCCTGAATAATGCCGATCGGCAGCGATTCTCCGCTGATCTCCATCACCTCTCCCTGACGGATCAGATAGGTCGGACAGGCCCCGGACTTGCTGAGAAAAGCCTGATGACGGCGCTGATCATAACAAAGAAAATCGAGTGTGGCAAACAATTCCCGCTGATCAGCATGAAGCAGCGCGTTGATGCTCTGCACGGCTGCTTCTACCGGCAGCTTCGCGCTCAGCATCCGCTGCAGAACCTGCGTCACGAATTGGGAACTGCGGGCGGCCTGCGGACCGCAGCCCATACCGTCGCTGATCGTGCAGATCGTCATCTGACCGTTGCGGAATACCGCACTGGTATCCCCGGAAACCTCCGGATCCTTCTTTAACGTAAATAATCTTGTCTTGAGTGAGGATGGCTGAGAAGTCGACAGCTCCAGCCGGCTGCCGGTATAGAAGATACGGTTGCGCTGAAACCGCGTCACCTTCAGATCGGAATCAATCACCATGTGAATGAGCGGCAGCACCACTTCTTCCAGTTCGCTGTGCGTTAACTGGGAGAAATCAATCACCACCTGCAGCGGTCCCTCCTCCCATTGCTGGACATGGACGCGCTTTACTTCAAAGTGATAGCCTTCTAATAGATTGACGAGTTTCTCGCTCAGCGCCTCATCATCCACGACGCTTTGCTTCATCTGCAGCGCTACGGTATCCAGCGCATCAGCCATCCCTTCCAAAATCCGCGATTGGCTTGGCTGGATCGGTTCAAAATAATCGGCGATCAAATCAAAGATGTGGGAAAACTGCGATAACTGATGCAGTAGTGTCCGCTTGCGGCCTTCAATGCGCTGACCGTTCAGCGTCTGCTTTTCTTCGCTTACCCAATGCTGCGCGATCTGCAGCGCCGGGAACTGCTGCGCCGCCAGAAAGATCACAATTGCGCCGACTAAAGCCCAGGCCGGCTGCTGCGTCCAGATCAACGGCACCATCCAGCCTAAAAACCGCATCCAGCCTAAATCCTGACGCAGAATATTCATGAGCAGCAAGGCGCTGCACCACACCGGCGTGTGTGCGCCAATGGGAAAACAGAACAACAAGCCCAGGCATAAGGCCAGATATTCCCGCACCGGCATCGTCATCGCCAGACAAGCCATCACTAAAACGGAGGCCATCCAAGCGCCCTCCAATGGGAATAACCGCATCAGAGGGTAAATCAAACTGGTTCCCAAAATTCCCAGCATCATCATGCTCAGCTTGAATTCCGTATCAATCCACATCCAGTCCGACTGGGTAAAACGGCAGATCAACACGCCGGCCCCGGCGGCCGCCAAGCCCTGCGGCAAGGCTGTACCGATCGCCAGATTGGCCAGCAGCACATTCAGTCCGCAGATCATCGGAAACCAGGCAAATAGGTTCTGCCGCAGCAGTTGGATCAGACAGATCAGCAGCAGGAAGAAAACCAGCAGCAGTAATTGGCAGTAAAATCCGGCAAAGCCGGAGAAACTGCTGCCAGCCAGCGTGCCGATCGCCGCCGCCAGTCCCTCCCTTCGATTTCGCTGATAGAAAAAGGCCAGTCCAGGATAAAGAAACACTGCGGATTGAAAAGAAAGCGCAGTGAAGAAAAAACTTAAAACTAAAATACCATCGCTCCAATGAATCTTCCGGAGCCATGCCGTTGACTTCTTAAGGGTCAGCTGACTCATGTTTTTCACCTTCTTAAGGCTATTGTAAGAAAGGTCAGCTGAAAACTCTGTCGAATCTTCCAGTCGGTGTAAAATTCTAAAGCATAAGACATTCCTTGACACGTCTGACGATGCGGCCAAACAGTGCGCTGTTCTCTGGGATCGTCGCTTTGACGTCTATAATCCGGGCAGTATTGATGTATTTGCAGTCATTCAGAAACAGCACTGATTCTTTTTTCATGCCTTCAATCAGACCGATGCGCATTAAGTGCCGGCGGCCATTCGGGCATTCAATCGGATCATACGCCATTCTGTAGGTAACCGGATTGGACGTCATCGGAACGACGAACGCTTTGCCGTTGCAGAATGAGAGGATAATGCCGAAGTGCTGAAATCCTGCCTCATTCAAATAGGCCTGGCCAAAGTCAATATAACAGATATCTCCGATCCTGGCCTTGACTCCCAGCTGAACGCAGCTGCGGGCATCTTTACGGCTCAGCCAATTCGCTTCGCTGACCAAATGACAATGAGCCTGCCGAACCGACAATCCGGAGAATTCTTCCTCTTTTAAGGAAAGATAGGCTCCCCATTGTTCCTTTAAAGAAGGATCCTCACTGTAAATAGGCGACAAGTTTAACGCTTGGCGTTCCAACATCAGGTTGTTTTTCATCTTTCTTCACCTTCCTGACTATAATGTTGCCCAAAATCGCGATTTGCCTTCTTTCTTCTCGTTTTCCGAGAATTATTTTTTTCTGCGCAGACTTTGAAAGCGTTCCTTCTAGAATCCTGACGGATTGAGAAAATAGCAGAAACAAAAAAACCTGACGCCGCAGGTTTCCTTTGTTTATTTAAAATTCATGACATTCGTCAACAATCACGCTGCAGGCTCAGGCTTCGCGCTGAACCCATTGGGCTTGTGCCGCTTCTTCCGCTGTTTCCAGACGGATATCGGTCGGCGGAATATCAAAGCGCTGCTGCTTCACCGCATGATAGAAAAACAGCGACAAGGAAGCCGCGATGATCCAGCCGATCGGCCAGGACAGCCAAATCCCAGTCAGGCCTAATCCTCTGGAGAAAACCGCCGCGCAGACGACCCGAATGACCAAATCTGTCAGCGTTGCACTCATAAACAGCTTCATGCGATTGACTCCCCGCAGGATACCGTCCGCGATCAGTTTTACTGCGATGACCAGATAGAACGGAGAAACAATCCGCAGAAACAGAACGCCTGCGGATAACGCCGCCTGATTGCCGTCGGTGATAAACAAACCGACAAACACTGGTCCAGCCAGCAGATACAGCCCGGTGAAAACGAAGGCAATCTCCACTGCCAGCTTAATTCCGGCCGATAATCCCGCTTCAATTCGATCCGGCAAGCCGGCGCCGGCATTCTGCGCTGTATAATTGGACATTCCATTGCCGATCGCAGTCACGGAAGTAATCGTCATGTTATTCAGCTTCACTGCCGCGGAATAACCGCCGACCGCTGCCATGCCGAAGCCATTGATCATGCTTTGAATCATGATGTTGCCCACAGAGATGAATCCCTGCTGCAAAATACTGGGAATGGCAATCAAGCTTAATTCTTTCAAGCAGTCTGCGGAAAACCAAGGAGCTTTTTCACTTTCCGGCAAACTTTTCAAACGCTTTATGACAACGCCCAGTGCCAAAGCTGCCGCGATCCCCTGGCAAAGAAATGTCGCCCAGGCCACACCGGCTACGCCCATCTGAAACTGAGCCACAAACAGAATATCGACAAACACATTCGTCACCGAAGATACGGCCAGAAAATAGAAAGGTGTGCGCGAATCGCCCAATGCCGAAAAAATTCCGGTCGCAATGTTATAAACCAACAAAAACAGAAAGCCGCCTAAATAAATCAGCAAGTATTCCAAGGAATCGCCGAAGATTTCCGCCGGCGTCTGAATGAGTCTTAACAGAAAGTCAGCGCCGATCAACCCCATTCCCATCAGCAGCAGACCGATGACGACGCTGGCAATCAGCGAAGTCGTCACCGTTGTTTTTAAACGGCTGTAATTCTTTGAGCCGAAGTGCCGGGCGACCACCACAGAAGTTCCGATATTGCAGCCGAAGGCAAAAGCGATATAAATTAATGTTATCTCATAGGAATTGCCCACAGCCGCGAGCGCTGAGGTCCCAATCCAGCGTCCGGCAACAAAACTGTCGGCAATGTTGTAAAGCTGCTGAAACAGAATGCTGCCGAAGAGCGGAAGCGAATATTGCCACAGTACCGATGCCGGTTTTCCTACGGTCAGATCTTTATTCATCAAAATCCCCCTTATCATGCTTTCCAAGTATAGCACCGTTCATGTATAATATGTAATAGTTAATATTGATTGAATTAATAACCTAAAGTTATGAAAGAAGGGAAAGTTTATGGAGTTAACCCAGCTTCGCTACTTTGCCGCGGTTGCTGAACTCCAGCACGTCACCCGTGCTGCTGAAAGAATGCATGTCGCTCAGCCTGCCATTACCAAATCCATTCAGCGTTTGGAAGCTGAACTCAGCGTACCGCTGATCGCTTCCCGCGGACGCAATATCATCCTGACGGAGTATGGCTGCGCTCTGTATGGCATGCTGCAGGAACCTCTGGAGCGGCTCAACCAAATCCCGGATCAAATGCAGCAGCTCGCTCATCGCAGCGCCTGTACACTGCACATCAATGTTCTGGCAGCCTCCAATGCCGTGACGGAAGCCGTCATCGCCTATAAGCATGATCACGCTGAAATCTTATTTTCGATTATGCAAAACGAACTGGCGCAGATCTGTGATCTTTCAATCGATACGCTGACAGATCAGCAGGAACGCTCTGAACGATCCGCCAATTCCGTTTCGTTTAAAGAACGGATCATGTTAGCTGTTCCCTCCCACTCGATTTACAGCAGTCTGAATGCGATTGATCTCAGGGAGTTAAGAGATGAAGGCTTCATCTGTCTGGCCGGCAACCGAAAATTCAGAAAGATTTGCGATCAGTTCTGTCTGGCGGCCGGGTTTCATCCTAAGATCATCTTTGAAAGCGACAGTCCGGCAACAGTGCGCAATCTGATCGGCGCTGGCAGCGGAATCGGCTTCTGGCCTGAGCATACCTGGGGTGAATTCGGCGAAGATGTAAAGCTCATCCCGATTTCCAATCCCCAATGCAGCCGGGAACTGCGGATTTCCCTGCATCCGCAGGACAGCGCACGATTGACATTGGTCCATCCGTTTTATCATTATCTGATCCATTACTTTAAAGCCTTATTTGAAGCTTAACCATGAGAACGTCTATCTTGTCCACAGGAATTTCATCCATATAATCGTATTCAGCTCACATTGAATCAGGGATTTCACTAGATCCAACATTAAACAAGACCCGATCCCATTTTCTGTCTTTGACAGTCAAAATGGGAAAAAGGACTGAAAACCGCGGAACAAAGCGCTTTTCAGTCCTTTTTAATAGATTTGATTGTCGTCATTTTCAAGTCAGTGAACAAGATCGCACAGTAATCCATGCTTGTTGGTCATTGCAAGATGATCTTCACTTAATTCTGGGAGTCTTCATCCGATTCTGCCGCATCCATGCTTTCTGTTTCTTCTATTTCAGATTCCGCTTCCGTCAGAATCTCACTGGCATCACTGGGATCCGTTTCCTCCAATAAGACTTTCTTTTTCGGATGGCCTGTCAGCCGTCGGCATAAGCCTAGCAATGGATGCCATTTCGGATTGATCATCTCCGTCGCTTCGATGAAAATCTCAGCGACAAACGTCAGAACAATTAACAGGATAAGTCCCCACTGTTCATTGAAATAACTCAGCACCGCGCAGCCGCCAAATAAAATCGTTACCAGATACAGCACCAGCACGGTATTGCGGTGTCCCAACTTCAGTTTATACATGAGAATATGATGCAGATGGGAGCGGTCTGCCTGCATGATTCCTTTTCCGCTCAGCTTGCGCCGGATCATCGCGATCAATGTATCCGAAATTGGAACGAACAGAATAATGACCGGAAACCCTAACGTAATAAACGTGGTTGTCTTAAATCCCAGCAACGACAGGCACGCCAGCGTAAAGCCCAGAAACAGCGCCCCGCAGTCACCCTGGAAAATTGAAGCTGGATGGAAGTTGTACGGCAGAAAACCAGCGATGGAACCTGCCAGAATCAATGAAATAACCGGAATATCCCGCCGTCCCATAAAGAAGCCGATAAACCCAATCGTGCAGACCACGATAAAGCAGATGCCTGCCGACAGGCCATCAAGGCCGTCGATCAGATTGATCGCATTGGTCACGCCGACGATCCAGACAAAGGATACCAAAAAGGAAAACGGCATCATATTGATTTCAATTCCAAACGGCAAAGTAATCGAAGTTAAACCAATCCCTCCGACTAAGATTGCGATCAGCGCCCCGGCGACTTCAAACAAGAGTTTTTTTAACGGCGACAGATTAATCATATCGTCGAGCAAGCCGCCCAAAAAGACCACCGAGCCTCCGATCAGGATGCCGTTAATGGTCGAATCCGCTTTCAGGAAACAGGCCATGGAAATCATAAAGGCGACGAAAACGGCCAAACCGCCCATCTGCACTATCTTTCCGTGATGTACCGTCCGGTTATTTTCCACCGCGTAGACCTTTAAGGCAAACCCGATGCGCTTGGCAATCGGCACGCAGATCAAGGAAATCACAAACGGCAGTGCAAAGAACGGAAAGGCGCCTTCAATCAAATGCAGCATTGAAAGTACCCCCAAACTACGATAAAGAAATATCGCTGACTCAGCGATATTGTTAGTACCTAGCGGACAAGATGCAGATTTTCCAGCATGACGCCGGTGCCTTCCGCAACACAGGACAACGCATTTTCAGCGACATACACTGGGACGTTCAGTTCATTGATCAGCAGCTGATCAATGCCCTGCAAAAGCGCTCCGCCGCCGGTTAAAACCACACCGCGGCTGACGATATCAGCACTCAATTCAGGCGGCGTCTGTTCCAGGACTGTGCGGCATGCCCGGACAACATCCTGCAAGCTTTCCCGCATCGCCAGCTCTGTTTCTTCTGAATTTAATGTGATCGTGTGCGGCAGACCGGTGACCAAGTCACGGCCGCTGACATCCATTGAATCGCTGCGGCTGCCTCTCCAGGCAGTGCCGATGCGCTTCTTGATTTCTTCTGCGGTACGATCACCGATCAAAAGCTTATAGCTTTCCTTGACATATTTGATCAGATCGCGGTCGAGCTTATCGCCGGCAATCTTCAAGGATGTACTGGTGACGATTTCACCCAAGGATAAAATCGCAACGTCTGTCGTACCGCCGCCGATATCCAAAACCATCGAGCCTGTTGGCTTGGCAATATCCAAACCTGCACCGATGGCTGCCACCTTCGGTTCTTCTTCAATGTAAACGCGTTTTGCACCGCAGCGGTAAGCGGCATCGCGAATCGCGTTCCGTTCAACCGATGTGATGTTGGATGGGCAGCAGATTAAAATTGTCGGACGGGAGAACATGCCTTTCAGCTTTAATTTGCGGATAAAATGCTCAAGCATGAGTTCCGTGACTTCAAAGTCAGCGATAACCCCGTCTTTTAACGGACGGATCGCCATGACCCGTCCCGGTGTACGGCCCAGCATTTCCTTCGCATCCTGGCCGACTGCCAGACACTTCTTCGTTTCCGCATCTAATGAAACAACGGAAGGCTCGTTCAACACGATGCCCTCACCTTTAACGTAAATTAATGTATTTGCAGTACCTAAATCGATACCTACTTCTTTGGTAAACAACATAAACCAACCTCCGCATCTCGTGTAAACACAAACATTATAACACAACTCCTCAAAATAACACCAGAATTAATGAATTTGTAACTATTTCAGAAGCGTAACTCTCAGAAAAAAACAGCACCGAAGTGCTATTTTATTTCAGCCGGTTTCATGCCGATGATCGTTGCCGGATCAATCAGCTTACCGTCCTTCTGCACCACGACATGAAGATGGATTCCCAGATCCTTGTTATAGATGTTTTCTCCAGCTAAACCGAGAACATCGTTCTGATTGACAACCTGATCTTTTTTCACCGACACCTGAGATAAACTCTGATACGTAATTTCCAGATCTTCTCCGGTTTTGACCGTCACGCTTTTTCCAAACATCGCGTCTTCCTTGACTTCGGTTACCGTACCGCCTAACATCGCAGTCGCTTCAAAGACTTTGCCGTCATAAGCATAATCCAGTCCCTGGTTCGGCCGGTACACGCCTTCAAATTCGGTGACAGCCTGAGCGAGGACATCCTCACTTTTTGTTTTCTCAAAGAAATGCAGCACTTCCTTGGCGTTGATCGCAAACGGTGCGGCAACGGTTTCATCGGCCGGCAGCACCACCGGAATATGCAAAGAAGCAACGGCGTCCGGCTGATTAACCGGAAGGACGGGACGGTTGTTGAATAAAGTGGAATTGGCAATGAAGAAGCCGGAGATCAGAATCAGGATCATCGTCATTAAAATGACCGCGGCCGCTTTGCCCTTGGTACTTTTCTTTTCGTACATATACATGGATTTCACCTCTAGTGGTGAGTATGTCCATGTCCTTTTTATTTATACATGAATCTTGATGACGAGATTGAGTAAAAACTGCGCGGATAAAAGCGCGATGCACATCGCGACCAAAAGATAAAGCAGCTGTGCCTGAACAACACGACCGCTGCGGATCAGTTTTTCATAATTCAGCGCCTGCATGGCATAGAGCGCCAACGCAAAACAGCCTAAGTGCACAGCGACACGAACGATTGCCTCCATAAAGAATCTTCCTTTCTTCTTATCGGGAAAGCCGGAATTCCCTCGTTTTTCTCATGATAGCGATTCTTGACAGATCTGTCAAATTTCTTACGGTTCCTCACTTCCTATTTTCCGCTTTCCGCGCTTCCTTTATAATGAAAACAAGTGAAAGGACAGCGTGCTGATCCCCAGCATTTCTGACCTGAATGATATGGAAGGAGAAATTATGCATAAATATCGTTTATACAATGTCCTGTTTCCCCTCTGGTTTTTCCTCTTCATCCCTTCAACCGGATTTTTTATCCTAACCTTCATCGGCAACATCATCATTGATACGCTGGTCCTGTTCTTAGGCTGCAGGCTCAATCATCAGGACTTCAAATCAGCCTGGAAAAAATGTTTCCTCTGGATCTTTGGATTTGGCTATCTCTCCGATTTTATCGGCGGTGCTCTGTTGATGTTCATTTCCTTCAGTGTCGGCAGTTCTGTTGCCTATGCGATTCAGTTTAATCCGTACGCTCACCTTCTGGGCTTTCTGATCACCGCTGCGATCACCGTGTTATCCGGCGGCTTAATCTATTTGTTCAATTTAAAAATCAGTTTTCGCCGGCTTCCTTGGACATTGTCTGAGAAACGGAAAGCCGCGCTCTTACTGGCAATTCTGACAGCACCGTATCTGTTTTTATTTCCTTCTATCATTCTTTACCGGTAAATAGGGAACATCTTTACTTACTCAATGAATAAGGATAATCCCGGCGCATTGCTTTCTCGCAAAAGACTGTACCGGGATTTTTTAACTTTATTTCACAACGTATGTTTTCAGCTCTGTGATCCTCCCTAGATCATCCCGAACCACATACACATCCACGTCCCCTTCATCATTCATAAAATAACGCCCCGCCATCGAATCTTCAAAATTCCTGACCGGTTTTCCTTCATAAGTATATCGTTGATTCTGATAGAGGATCGCATGTGCCTGATATTCCTTTTGAAGCTCCGCTTCATCCAAATTCAGATAGGCGTCAATATGGAATGCCTGCACTTCGGCATGGAACTCTTCCGCTAATGCCGCAGCAGCTTTTTGTTTCAGCGCCGCCAGTCCGCTGTCAGGATTGTCTTTCAGCACCTGAATCAGCGCCTGATCTGCCCGGCTGCGAGTTTGCGATGACAGCGAAAGATTAAGATCTCGCCTCAGCTCGGCTTCCAGGATAAACCGGGAATCGGAACTGGAACAGCTGGAGGATAATTCTGCGATAAACGGTGCCTGAGCAGCCGCAGCGGTGAACATCGAAAACAGAGCGATGAAGCCCACACAGGCAACCATCACAATTTTCCGCAATGGCTTATATGCGGCGATCTTGCGCACTCGCCGTTCCACTTCATTGCGGCTAAAAGCACAGTAGTTCCAGGCGAATTTCAGCTGCTTCCGCGACATCTGAATCAATGCCCGGGCGTAACTCTGCCGTTGTTCCAGATTCATTTGCGTCAGTACGCTTTCATCACACGCTTCCTCTAGATCACGGCTGATCGCATTGACCATGAGCCAAACCAGCGGATTAAACCAATGGATGCTTAAGGCTGCCACAGCGGCCAGCTTCATCCAATTATCATGCCGACGGATATGCATGCATTCATGCTGCAGGATATTCCGCAGAAGCTCACTGTCGGTAAAATCCAGCGTTGAAGGCAGGAAGATCAAAGGTCTTCGCAAACCAAAAACTAAGGGTCCCTTAATCCGATCGTTGAGATAGACTTCGGCTGTGACCTTTTGGGCGTCCAACACTGAAATGATCCGCGGATCCCCTTCGATCAAAACACTGGCATCAAACTTACGGCGTGTCTGGATAAAGCGCCAGATCAGAAATATCCCCGTTGCCAATACGCCTGTCGTATAAATTGTTTCAATATTCCAATTCAGCTGAAAAGCAGGGGCTTGCATAGCTATCTGTTCTGAAATCTCATTCGTTACTGAGGTCTGCGTCTGCGTTCCTTTCTGAACTGCCGGGGCTTCATCCATGACAACGACATTCGTGCTTTCCGCAATGCCAAACGTTCTGAATTCAGCCCAATTTCCCCATTTCGAGAATGACGTCAGATTCAACGGACTGGATATTGAAAAAGGAATCAGCATGCGAATTAAAACACAAATCCAAAGCAAAGGAAACAATCGCTGCGGCAGAAACCGCCCGAAACCTTTTTTTAACAGAATGACAATGACGATCATCCCCGCCCCCACAAGACTCATCAGAATCAATGGCATATTCATTTTTACAATCCACATTGTCTGTTCCTCATTTCATTTTCTCGATCAGTTTTAAAAGTTCATCGGCTTTTTCATCACTGAGTCCTTTGGTTTTTAAGAAGGAAGAGAAGAACAGCTCATCGCTGCCGCCGAACATTTTGTTAATCAGCTCCTCTGTTTCCTCACGCTGAGCTTCCTCCCGCTGAATCAAGGCTTCACATTGAAAATTAGGCTCCGTCCGCAGCACGGCTCCTTTATCAACGCATTTTTTAATCACCGTATACGTGGTATTCTTATTCCAGCCGACAGTATTTCCTAATTCATCCGCAATTTCTTTAGCCGGCGTTTTTCCGCGCCGCCATAAAACATCCATGATCTTTAGTTCTGAGTCAAATAGCTTCATCTCTTCCTCCTCAAGACTATTACAATAGTCTTCGCGACAGTTATAGACTACTACAATAGTTTAAAGTTGTCAAGACGATTCCGATAGTCTGATTCTAAGATGAAAAAGATTTATATCTTACGCCGTTTCCAGCCACAGAAGAACAATCATGTCCATCGCTTCTTAAGCAGTCCATTTGGAATAAAAAAACGACGTTTCTCATCGAATGCGCCGTTTTTAATCGATTTCCCTGTTCTGATCGTCAGGCTTTTGACCATTGAACAGCCTTGATTTCTCCCCGCTGTTCGGTTGCCGCTTTGATGCCGGCAATTTTCCCAAAAATCATGGCCTGCAGCAGCCCGTTGCCGGACATATATGCGGCTCCATCACCCGAAGAAAAGCCTTCTGTACAACCCCCTGCCGCATATAGGCCCTGAATTACAGAACCATCCACGCGCAGCGCATGGGCATCCACATCGGTAGCAATTCCGCCTTGTGTATGCCGAATTTCCCCAGTAATCTTAATCGCGTAATAAGGTCCGTCGAAATTGGCCGGCAGTTTTGTGCGGTTATATAGATCCTCGCCTTTTTCGATACCCGCCTGATACTGACTCACCGTCTTGTTCATTACTGCCGGATCTACGCCAATCGCCGCAGCTAAATCATCAATGGTTTCCGCTTTGAACACAATCCCTTCTTCATCCCATTTCGCGAAATTTGCGCATTTTTCTTTTTGAATATCTGTGAAGCAGAGATAACAGAGGTTGTGACTCTGCGCCAGAATATGCGGAGTTAATTCGGAATATCCGCCGTACTCGTTGCAGAAGCGGTGGCCTTGTTCGTTAATAAAGATCCCGCCGTTATTCGCTAAGCCTTGATCGCTGGTTGTATCGTTGTCCACATTGTGGAAGGCATAGCCCTGATACGCTCCCATGCAGGCCAGCTTCGCCCTCAGCTGTTCGCCCCAGAGAATACCTTCGCCTGTCGCTCCGCTTGCGACAATCTTAACCGCCGGCAGCGTTTCTGGGCAGTACTGCGCCAGCATTTCATCGTTATTGCCAAAACCGGAAGAAGCCAGAACCACATTTTTAGCTTCGATCACAAATTCTTTTCCTGCTTTATTCTTGCCGTAACATCCCGTTACGACATCGCCTTCTAAAGTCAGACCTTCAACTGAGAATTCCAGCAGAGTCGTAATGGCTTCCGTTGCATTGAGCGTATCGATCATCGCTTGAGTCATGCCTGCACCGTTGCCCTCAGCATTGTGCATGCGGTATTCCGACTGACCATAGTATAGAGAATCCATGATTGTCCATTTCACACCCATTTCGCGTGTCCACTCAATCATATCTTTGGCATTTTCACAAACCGTATAAACGAGCTCTTCACGAACACTGTAATTATTAGGACGCAGAATATCACGGGCATTGGCTTCAACTGTATCGTCAGTCACACCATAGGCCAATTGTTCTTCCGTACCGGTTGCCGGAATCTTGCCGCCGGACAGAATTGTCGCGCCGCCCAGCATGCCCAACTTTTCCATTAACAGGACCTGAGCGCCGTTCTGTGCTGCCGCAATCGCCGCACAGATGCCCGCGCCGCCTCCGCCGATCACCGCGACATCAGTGGTTAACTTCTCCATTTTAGAGAAATCCAGCGGACACAACCCCGTTTTGCTCGTCGCGTTGTATTTCGGTGCTGCCGGGGTATTCTCCGGCGTTTTCCCTGAGTCGTTCTGTTGGGCGCATCCGCCAAGCACACCCAAGACTGCCAACGAGGCCGAACCTTTCAAAAAGCTTCTTCTGGAAATTTTAGTCATTCATTTTCCCTCCTCTATGAATGTTAAAGTCAGTATAATACGAAAGAAATAGCACGTCAATATATTCACAAGAGTCCAGCAATCGTGATCTTTTCCGCGTTGATAAACAACAGATGACATTCGTGCTAACCTTACTTTATAGTCCAGGCATGGAGCATGTTGATTTTCCACATCATCTGAATCCTGTAACAACCTTAATCAACTGTTCGTCCTTCTAAGACCAAAGCCGCTCTAAATACTCCGTTCCCGCGATCATTTTATCGCCTTACTCCTGTTTTGATTATAGAATATTTTAAACACTCCGAGAAATTTCATTCCGATTTCAGAATCTTTTTATAAATACCAATTATTTTTTCCGATATAAATATTTACAAAACGGAATGAAACGATTATATCGGAATTCTATTAAACCCCTGTTTTTTATCTGTGCTTAATAAAATCGCGCTAATATGCAAAAGAAGTTTTAGACTTCTTCATCTAAAACTATAAAAACAAATAAACTTTTCGACTTTCAAGTTAAAAACTTTGATTATATTCAACCTTATTTTTTGCAGCTACTTAACTAACTGATCATCAAAACCAATGACTGCATCATCATTGCTTGTTCCTTAACCATTTTGAAAACAGACCGCCGGGCTGCCGCTTACAGTCCGACGATCTGTTTCTTTTCATTCTATATTTAAATAAACGGATCGAGTGCCTGTTCCACATCCGACATTTTCTTAACCTGCGGATCCGCATAACGCTTGCCGCGGGCGACAACCATCTTAATATTCCGCAATGCTGTGAGATCGTCCAATGGGTTCTTCTCAGTGACCATGAAATCCGCGCACTTCCCGACCTCAATCGAACCGGTTTGATCGCCAATGCCGACTAATTCCGCATTCCGTTTCGTTGCGGTGTATAAGGCAAACGTATTGGATACGCCGCAGAACTTATGGAAATAATTCACTTCCCGCCACATATCGTAATGGGTGATATAGGGACAGCCCGTATCCGTACCTAAGCCAACTGGGATTCCATTCGCCAAGCACGCTTTCGCACACTCTACAATGCCGTCAAAAACGATCTTGCCGTTATATTGCTCCATTTCAGACACATGGCTGACATGACGGTCGAATAACGCAAACGGCAGGGCCGGCGACAACGTGGCTACCTGACACGCTTTCCGATCTTGAAACAGCTGGATGATTGCCTCGCTCGGCAATGCCCCATGTTCAATCGTATCTACCCCATTCTCCAACGCAACCTGCACGCCCTGCGGACTTTCCACATGCGCCGCGACATGCAGACCTAACGCGTGCGCTTCCTCGCATGCCGCTTTCACAATTTCCGGCGACATTTTTAACTCTCCAGGTTCGCCTTTGACCTTCGCATCCAAGACGCCACCGGTAATCATCAATTTGATCAGATCCGGCTTGTCCTTGGCAATCTGACGGACATAAGAACGAGCTTGCTCTGGGGTTGTAGCCTCATAAGCCAGGGAACCGGCCATGTGCCCGCCAGGTACAGAAATCGCCATATTTCCCGCCAGGATCCGCGGACCGTCCATCTTTCCCGCTAAGATAGCATCTCGGATCTGCGTGTCGACGTCCTCAACGCCGCCAACCGTACGAATCGTTGTCACTCCGCTCATCAGCTGCGTCTTCGCATAACCTTCGCACATTTTCAGCATGATCTTGCGCAGGAAATTATTGCTTGTCATCAGCTTTACTAATTTCTTCGGATCACTCTGCTTTTTCTTTGGTTTTCCACTGGCTGGCAGATGAACATGCAGATTGATCAGCCCCGGCATGATATACTGCCCTTTCAAATCGATGATCTGCGATCCATCATAAGCCGCTTGACACGGCTCAACCGCCGCGATTTTTTCCCCTTCCGTTACAATCGCCAGCCCTGTCTTAGGCTGCATGTTCTCCGATCCGTCCAACACAATTCCATTGATATAGACTGTTTTCATAAGTCACCCTTCCCTTTGTTATTATTATAAGAGTTTATTCTGCAGATTGAAACCGCTTTATACCGGAACGTATGAATTACCGTGGAGCTTATCTTGATAAAGCTTTCTCTAAGTTGACCGTTTATATTTTTTCCGGCTTCACTTTTAAAAGAAAAACGACGGTTTCTTTCTAAAGAAAGAAATCGTCGCTTAGTTTTATTTTACTTCGCCTTTCACCGAAATTCGATTCATGGCCTTCTTCAGAGCAACTTCAGCACGGCGGATATCCATATTGGGATCCTCCATCCGAGCTTCAGCCCGCTGTTTGGCCTCCTCTGCCCGGCGCAGATCAATTTCCTCTTTGGACTCAATCGCATCGGTCAGGATCGTTGCCAGATCATTTTCAAAATATAACAGACCGCCGGCGACCGCGTATTCCCTGCGGCCGTCGCTTTCTTCCGTAATCATGCGGGATATGGCCAGCGGTGTGACCAGCGGTACATGACGGGATAAGATTCCCAGCTGACCGACAGTGCTGACCACATTCAGGATGGTGGTATCCAGTTCCTTCGCCAGTCCTTCCGGCGTCACCACGCGGCAGTGGATCATACGCTACTGCCCCAGCTGACGGGCTTTCTCCGCCGCTTCTTCAATCGTACCAACAAACATAAAGGCCTGTTCCGGCAGATCGTCATATTTTCCCGCCAGCAGTTCCTTGAAGCTTCGCACAGTTTCCGCTAAAGGAACGTAAGTTCCCTTATAACCGGAGAACTGTTCGGCAACATGAAACGGCTGCGACAGGAAGTTCCGCGCCCGGCGTGCCCGGTTTACGATCTTCTTATCTTCATCCGACAGTTCATCCATACCCAAAATCGCGATGATGTCCTGCAGCTCTTTATAGCGCTGCAGTAACTGCTGGACGCCGCGGGCGACTTCGTAATGTTCTTCACCCACGATTAACGGATCCAGCATCCGTGAGCTGGATTCCAGCGGATCGACCGCCGGATAAATGCCTAAAGCCGCGATCGAACGATCCAGAACCGTCTTGGCATCCAGATGCGAGAACGTCGTCGCCGGAGCCGGGTCTGTCAAGTCATCCGCCGGAACGTAAATCGCCTGAACGGAAGTAATCGAACCCCGTTTCGTGGAAGTGATGCGTTCCTGCAGCTGTCCCATTTCTGTCGCCAGCGTCGGCTGATAACCGACCGCCGACGGCATCCGGCCTAACAGTGCTGAAACTTCTGAACCCGCCTGGGTAAAACGGAAGATATTGTCAATAAACAACAGGACGTCCTGACCTTCCTGATCGCGGAAGTATTCCGCCATCGTTAAGCCGGACAGCGCAACGCGCATTCTTGCGCCCGGACTTTCGTTCATCTGACCATAGACCAGAACCGTCTTGTCCAAAACGCCGGAATCCTTCATTTCATGGTACATGTCATTGCCTTCACGGGTTCGTTCACCGACCCCAGCCACAACGGACATGCCGCCATGTTCCTTGGCAATGTTGTGAATCAGTTCCTGCATCAAGACGGTTTTGCCAACCCCGGCGCCGCCGAACAGGCCGATCTTACCGCCGCGGGCATACGGGCAAAGCAGGTCGATGACCTTGATGCCGGTCTCCAGAATTTCCGCCGACGTCAGCTGTTCCTCAAAGGAAGGCGCAGCGCGGTGAATCGGCAGTTTCTTGTTCGGTTCCGGCAAGCCGCCCAAACCGTCGATCTCATCGCCCAGGACATTGAACATCCGGCCCAGTACCTGCTGGCCGACCGGTACGCTGATCGGCGCTTCTGTATCCAGACACTCCATACCGCGGACCAGACCGTCAGTCGAAGCCATCGCGATGCAGCGAACAACGTCATCGCCGATATGCTGAGCGACTTCAACGGTAATCCGCTGTCCTTCGCCCTTATCTACAACAATCGCGTTGTTTAACGCCGGCAGATTTCCGGCGGCATACCGAATATCGACAACCGGTCCGATGACCTGTACGATTTTTCCAATATTATTAGCCATAAACTCTCCTTTCGCTACGAGGCGTCGGCCCCGGCGACAATTTCTGTGATTTCCTGTGTGATCGCCGCCTGACGTGCTTGGTTATACTGCAGTGTCAGCTTGTCGATCAGCTCGTCGGCATTGTCCGTCGCACTTTCCATCGCAACCCGGCGCGAACCTTGTTCCGCCGTTTTTGTCTGCATGTGCGTACTGTAAAGCAAAGAGCGGACATACATCGGAATCAGGGATTTTAATATTTCATCCGGACCGGGTTCAAATAAGGTTTCCACCTTAAACTCTCGGCCTTCCCGCTCCATCGGACTGACCGGCAGCAATGTCAAAAGCTGTGGGGTAAAGGTTACAGCATTGACAAACTGGCAATAAAGAATCTGAATCTTTCCGATTTCACCGTCAACATACAGATTCAGCGCTTCATCCGCCAACTCGTTGAACACATAGAAATCCACATGATCGGAACCCATAGGCTCATGGATCAGATTGAATCCCTTCTGCCGCAGCGTGCTGATGCCCTTGGTGCCAATCACAATCATCGGATCCTGCGGATCCAGGATTTCCTGAGCCATCCGCAGCAGGTTGGCGTTATACGCTCCGCACAGCCCCATATCCGAGGTAAACATAAACGTTAAGGTGCGGGGTGATTGATTTTTCTTTAAATAGACGCAGTCACTTTCCGGATTGTTCGCCAGAATCTGACTGACCATCTGACGCAGCGTATCCGCATATTCCCGGTTTTTTTCCATCTGAATGCGTTGTTTCTGCAGCTTGGCATTGGCGATCAGCTCCATCGCACTGGTTATTTTCCGGGTGGCGCTGACGGAACGAATGCGTCCCTTTAACGCTTGCTTTCCCTGCGCCATGCACTACATCCCGCTGATCAGCTGAAACTGCTGCAGATATTCGTCCATCGCCTGCTTCAGCGCCACTTCCAGATCCGCATCCAATTTCTTCTCTGTGTCAATCCGTTCGATCAGATCGGCTTTGTCCTGTGCAAAGAATTTATGCAGGCCTTCTTCAAAGTTCTTGATCTGTTCGACCGATACGTTCTTCAGATAACCGTTCTTGGCGGCAAACAGTGATAAAACCTGTTCGCTCATCGTTAACGGCGAATACTGTCCCTGCTTTAACAATTCCGTCAGCCGCGCGCCATGATCAATCGTCGCCTTGGTCACCGGATCCAAATCGGAGCCAAACTGCGAGAAGCTGAGCATTTCATGATACTGCGCCAGATCCAGCTTCAAGGAACCGGAAACCTGCTTCATAGCCTTGGTCTGCGCCGCGCTACCGACTCGGGATACAGACAATCCACTGTCCACCGCCGGACGGACGCCGGCATTAAACAGTTCTGTCTGTAAGAAGATCTGACCATCCGTAATCGAAATGACATTGGTCGGAATGTAGGCCGAAATATCGCCGGCCTGTGTTTCAATGATCGGCAAGGCGGTTAAAGAACCGCCGCCCAGTTCATCATTCAGCTTTGCCGCGCGTTCCAGAAGACGGGAATGCAGATAGAAAACATCACCCGGATAAGCTTCACGTCCCGGCGGTCTTCTTAATAACAGCGACATGGTACGATAAGCGACGGCATGCTTGGAAAGGTCATCATAGATGATCAGCACGTCTTTGCCCTGTTCCATCCATTCCTCACCGATCGCGCAGCCGGCATATGGCGCCAGATACTGCAGCGGAGCCATTTCACTGGCCGTGGCCGCAACAATGGTTGTATATCCCATCGCATCATGCTGCCGGAGTTTCTCCATAATCTGCGCCACGGTGCTGGCTTTCTGACCGATTGCGACATAAATGCAGTACACATCCTGACCCTTCTGATTCAGGATGGTATCGACGGCAATCGCGGTTTTGCCGGTTTGGCGGTCGCCGATAATCAGCTCACGCTGACCTTTGCCGATCGGAATCATCGAGTCGATAATTTTTAATCCGGTCATTAACGGCTGATGCACGCTCTTACGTGTCATAACGCCCGGCGCTACCCGTTCAACCGGACGGGTTCTGTCACAGACAATCGGGCCCTTGCCGTCAATCGGCTGGCCTAAGGCGTTAACTACCCGGCCCAACATTCCGTCACCAACCGGAACTTCGACAATCCGGCCGGTGCGTTTGACTTCATCGCCCTCTTTAATCAGCGTATCATCGCCCAGCAAGACTGCGCCCACATGGTCTTCTTCCAGGTTCAGCACCATGCCGTAGACATCATGCGGAAACAGCAGCAGCTCGGATGACATCGCTTTGTCCAATCCCTGAATTAAGGCGATTCCGTCGCCGACACGAATGACGTAGCCGACGTCGTTCGACTGAATTTTATCTTCATAGTGTTTGATCTGTTCTTTGATCAGGGCACTGATTTCTTCAGGTCTTAAACTCATTCTCTCACCTGCTTTCCTTCAACAGTTCACTTTTCAGTGATTCAATTTTTGATTTCATGGAGCCGTCAATCACCTCGTTGCCGATCACCACTTTAAATCCGGAAATTAACCGCGGATCAACCCGGTTGGTCAGTTCCAGACTTTGTCCATGACTTTGAGTCAGAGCTTCAGCAATGCGGATCATGTCTTCTTTTGCCAGTTTGCGTGCCGAGTACACATAACCCTCGGCTATCCCGCGTTCGGCGTTTTCCAGACTGATAAATTGACGGAGAATCTCAACGGTGTTCTTCGTTCGCTTTTTATCAATCAAAAGATCCAGAAAATGCACAAGCAAGGGATCAATCTGACCGGAAAACAAAGTGTTAACCATCTGTTTTTTTTCTTCCGCACTGATCTTCACCGCGTTGAAAAAATCCAGCAGCTGCGGATTTTCTTCCACCACTGCCGCTAAATAACGGGCCTGCTGACCCCAGTGAACGAGGTTTCCGGTTTCTTTAGCCAGTTCAAAGAGTGCCTGGCCGTACCGTTCAGCGACCTGACTGGCCATACGCTGTTACTTCCTTTACAAATTGATCGACAGCCTGGCGATCGCTGGCTTCGTTGCTTTTTTCTCCGATCAGCTTTTCGGCCGCGCTCATCGCCACCTCAACCATCTCTTTGTGGATTTCACTTTGCATCTGTGAACGTTCCAACTCAATCTGGCCGCGGGCCCGAACGATCTGATCATCGGCTTCGGTTTTAGCCTTGCGGACAATTTCTTCCCGCACCGACTTGGCTTCCACCGTCGCTTTTTCAATGATCGTCTGTGACCGTGTCACCGCTTCCTTCAGCTGCAACCGGGCATCCTCACGATCCTGCAGCGCCTGTTGGCGAGCCTGCTCGCTTGCCGTCAGCTCTTCCTGCATTTTCTCGGCACGCCGATCCAGCATGTTGGTGATGCTCTTCCACAAAAACTTTTTGATGATCAGAAACAGCACCAGCGTAGAACACAGCTGCGTCAGCATCGTGATCGGATTGGGAAGCAATTGGCCTATTACATCAATATCAATCATATCTTCCCTCCTGCTCTATCCGTTTCGTATCGAGGCCCGATCAGAACGCGAAGATCAGCAGGATCGCTACCAATAAGCCGTAAATAGCGCAGGTTTCAGATAAGGCGATACCCAGAATCATCGTCGAACGAATTTTACCTTCAGCTTCCGGATTGCGGCCGATAGCCTCAACCGCCTTGCCGGCAACAAAACCTTCACCAATACCTGTCATCATACCGGTCATAACAGCCAGACCAGCGCCGATAGCGATTAAACCTTTTGCGATATCCATAATTTTTTCCTCCTAAAATGGTTATGCTTTTTTCATTTCTTCCGGAACTTCATTGCCGATAAAGACCATCGTCAGCGTAATGAAGATCAGGGTCTGAATAAATCCGGCGAACAGATCGAAGTAGAAATGCAGCGCCGGGGTCAGAATCGGGGCGATAAAATTGACCGCCGATCCGACGGGAACGAGTAAATTAATCAATGCAGTCGAGCACCATGACGTAAAGCTGTAGACCAAAGACATAATGATGCCTCCGCACAGCACGTTGCCGAACAGTCGCAAGGACATCGACAGAATCGTCGAGAATTTGCCGAAGATATTCATCGGCAGAAAGACCGGCATCGGTTCAATAAAGGCGTGCATATACGCCTTAAAGCCGCCGGCTTTGAGCTGTGCAATCTGAACGAGCACCCAGGTAACGATCGTCAGCATCAGCGTGACGCTGTAATTGCCTGTGGGGGAAGAGAAGCCGAACAGGCCCAGAATATTGCTTAAAAAGATGTAAATCGCAATCGTCGTGACATACGGCGACAGATTTTTAGCGATCCGGGGTCCGACATTGTCCTTTACCTGGTTATCCAGCGTTTCCACCAGCATGATTGCCAGCAGAACCACGCCGTGCGGTTTGGCCAGCGGATCGGTTTTATCAATCTTTTTGGACAAGGCAATCACAGCCAGACACAAGAGTGCCGTCACGCCCAAGATGATGAACACATCCGACTGAATCGTCAGGTGCAGCGGTTTACCCATCTTTTTCCCTCCTTTCTAATATTGAATCAAGAATCAAAACGATCTTCATCAGAAACAGGCCGCCGGCGGCTGCGAAGATATTGAACACCTCCGGAACCAGCGCGGAAATCAACAGCGGCATCGCCATCAGAAGATAGCTGAACAGAAAATGGCCGATCAATCCAAGTTTTCCCGATGCCTGCTGATCTAAAACCTGATCACAGAACATCGTTGTGCGCCAGTACAGCAAAACCGAAATGGCCCCGCCCAGGATGAAGCCGGACGCAATCCGCCAGTCGGTCAGGACCCCGATCAGCACGACCAGGCCCGACAGGATCAGCGCCAGTGAAATTCCTTGTTTACGCATACGTTTTCCTTATTTCGTTTTCGTCAGCTGCCATAAGGCCCCAAACGCACACCCAGCCCCGCAGAGGATGCCGCCGGTTACACCCCAGGGGCGAATTCCGCAGGTCTCATCCAGCTGCAGGCCGATCAGCGTCGGCACCAGAATGGACACGATCACGGTGAACCCCAGCGTCATCGCCTGGATCCAGCTTTTCACTACCGCGTGCCGAAAATCCGGTCGCCGGCATCGCCCAGACCTGGAACGATGTAGCCTTTTTCATTCAGGTGATCATCCAGCGCCGCCAGATAGATATCGACATCCGGATGGGCTTGTTCAACGGCTTTGACGCCTTCCGGCGCACCGACTAGGCAAACCAGCTTGATTGTCTTCGCTCCGCGCTTTTTGATCATATCAATCGCGGCCACCGCGGAGCCTCCGGTTGCCAGCATCGGATCCAGAACCATATTTACAGCATCCGGCATCGTATTGGGAAACTTGGCAAAATACTCATGCGGCTGAAGTGTTTCTTCATCGCGGTACAGACCAATAAATCCAACTTTAGCGGTGGGAATCAGATCAGTAATCCCGTTGACCAGTCCCAGCCCGGCGCGCAGAATGGGAATCAGAACAATTTCCTTCGATAATTCTTCAGTCTGACATTCACAGATCGGCGTTTGAATCATAACCGGCTTGGTCGGCAGATCGCGGCAGATCTCATAGGCCATCAACCCGGCAATTTCATCGAGGTTCTGCCGGAAGTCTTTGGTTCCGGTTTCCACCTTCCGCATCTGAGTCAGCTTGTGCGTGATCAGCGGGTGATTCATGACTTTTAACATAAGCTCTCTCCTTCTCTTTGCAAAGCGTTATCATTTGTTATTATACCATTGAAAAAGTGGAAAATACAAAGGATTCCGTCAGTTGTGCATCGAGTTTTCTCACGCCCTCCTTTTCGGTTGATATTATACGGAAAAATCGCCTTTGGCAACATAGACAAACCGCAGAGATTGTCAGGAAAAAAGACAATTACAAAGTAAATGTCAACCCGTCTCACGACGAATTAAATACTTTAAGGATTCAGCTTTGTGCTTAAGCGGAAGCAGAACAGACGGAGGTACAAAATAAGATAATTCCCCATCAAATAAAGCCACTTGTTTTGCCGCTTCACTGTCAATAAACGCATATTCAGGTCTGATGGGCAGAAAGAGCGTTTCAATCTGGTCTTCCAGTACAGCATTGACGGAAGCCTGTTTCAATTCAGATTGCAGGCAGTTCCTTTCAGTTAAGGGTCTGATGATAACCGAAATGTTCATCGCTTTGACGCAGTCAACAATTAAGCCTGTACCTGACTGTATCTGCAGCGTATTGCATTGCGGGAAGTTGTCCCTAATTATCTGTATCCGCTGATCAATCGTAAACCAGTCAGACAACGCTGAATTTTCCATGACTAAAAGCACGACTTCCTCTGCAATTTGGACAGTACGATGAATTAAATCCATATGCATCCATGTTAATGGATCGAAAGCATCAGGGATTACGACTTTCATTTTATCCTCCTTCACACCAGCGAAAGGATGACAGTTTCCATTGTCTGAACAAAATTGTCATAAGTAGGTTCTTGAAGGATCTTCACGATGGCTTCAGGATCGTTGATAAAATGTTCAAATTCCCGATTCAGCTGAAGAATGTCCCGCCTAGACTGCTGTCCAGGACTGAAAATCATCAGGATCTGCACCGATTCTCTAAACCACATCATCGGATGCTCAAAGATACTGACCGCAAAGAAACTTTTAGGCATATAAAAATCCTGAGTAATCATAAAAGCCAAGTTATTGCTTCGCTCAATTGTGCAAGCTCTTTCCCGGCGTAATAAGTCCTTGCTCAAATCCTTTTTCACGCCTAGAACCTGCTGAATTTGCGCTGCCATAAAATGTAACGCTTGTTCAGCGTTGACAGAACTCGGATCAATGAAAAATAATTCAGGATTAAAGAAGGTCTTTAACGTAACCACTTTGAAAAACAAGTTATGATAGTGCTGGGCAATCAGCCGGTCATTATCAAAACCCAAAGCAAAATTGGCTTCCAAAATCGGAATATTTAAATGATTAAACGCTTCTCGCGGCAGATCGGTAATTACATAATCAAAGTCATCATCATGGATCAAATCGATCTGATATTGGGCAAAAGGAACGATCAGACGAGCAAATTGATCAAATCGTTTGAGCACGCCTTCCGCAAGTACAGTTGCGACATCCCGGCCAATGACCGAAACAATGGCAAAACGGCAATCTTTATTGTTATCCGGTTTTATCCGACAAAGTGCTGAATAAAAGACAAAGGCCATATAATTAATTTCATTGGGACTGATATAATTGATTTGAAGTTTTTTGCGGATTACCTCGCAGGCCATAACCGCAAATTCCGTCGATAAAGTGTACTTTTTATGTGTGATGTAGCCAGGAATATAGTCGTTGATTAAATTATGTTTAATGCGGATCAAGGCTGGAATCAAATGCATGGCCAAGCGTTCTTTCAGCAAGCGGTCACGGGAAAATTCAACGATTTGCGTTCGTTCTACCAAGGTATCCACGATTAACTGTGCCATGCGAAAGCCTTCATCAAAAAAAGATTTGACATAGACCTCATCATAAGAAAGAAAATTACGAAAACCCAGCTGAATCACAGCACAAAAGATAAAATCATTTTCACTAAAAAGAATCTTCAAATGGGCCCCGATCACCGTTAAAATCCGTTTGGATACCAAATAAGAAAATGTACTCTGCATGGCATAGCGTTCTTCATGATCCTGAGAATAATCGACATCATAGCCCTTTTTCTTGCGGTTGATCATCACAATTACAGCTAAAACAACCTTTTCAACCCCTTTCATCGAGATTGTGTATTTGTTGTTTTCCTTGAATATTTCCTGAATTTTCTGACGGATATAGTGATAAGAAGCAGGATCCAAATAGACCAGTTCCTTGTAGCTACTGCAGTCATATATGGTATTTCGCATCAGCTGAAAGATTCCGTATTCATTTAGAATACAGCTGCGTTTATGCCGTTCTAAACCAGCTACGATTAAGCCGGCATTGCTTTGCCGCTGCAGTCTCAGATTATAATTATGAAGCAGATGGCGAACCATCTTTAAATCTTCCGTTACTGTAAAACGGCTGATATAGAGTTCTTCAGCCAGATCATTAATCCGAATGACTTCATCGCTGGCAATCAGTCTCTGAATAATATAATGAATCCGCAATTCATTGCTAGAGTAAGGAATCATTGCACTGTAGGCATTGTCAAAAATCGGAATTAACTTTTCCATCTGATCATAACTCAAAGCCGGAAGACTGTATCCAATTCCCTTTTTGGACTGAACGCGGATTCCATAGCTTTCTTCTAAAATCTCCGTCATTTCCTGGATATCCTTACGAATTGTTTTTGGACTGAAACCGGTCACCAAGCTTAATTCTTCACTGCTGACATATTGCGGATGATTGACAAGCTGTGTCAGGATTGACAGCTGCCGGTTCGAGAATGTCGCCATGGTTCTTCCCACCTTCCCCTAGCTTTGTTTATCAGCCTATCATAATCTAATTGTTCTTTTACACCCTTCAAGTAAAAATGAGGCTGGAAAAATTTTCCAGCCTGTTGCGATCAGCCGAAGAACATCAGCAGCAGTCCTGCGGCAACAGCTGAACCGATGACCCCTGCGACATTCGGTCCCATAGCATGCATCAGCAGGAAGTTGCTCGGATTGTATTTCTGGCCTTCCTTTTGAACAACACGCGCTGCCATTGGCACTGCTGAGACTCCCGCAGCTCCAATCAGTGGATTAATCTTGCCCTTAGTCAGCTTGCACATCAGCTTACCAAATAACACACCGCCGGCTGTACCTACAGAGAAGGCAACCAAGCCTAGCACAACGATGGAGATTGTCTGTGTGTTAAGGAAATGTAAAGCATCTGCCTTTGCCCCAACCGTCAGACCGAGAAGAATACTGACGATATACATCAATGAATTGGAGATCGCATCGGTTAAAAACGGAACGACACCAGATTCCTTGATTAAATTGCCCAGCATCAGCATACCGATCAACGCACCAGCTGATGGCAGCAGCAATACTGTAAAAATCGTGACGACAATCGGGAACAGGATTTTTTCCGTTTTGGATACCGGCCGCAGCTGTACCATTTTGATTTGCCGTTCTTCTTTGGTTGTCAGCAGCTTCATAATCGGAGGCTGAATGATCGGCACCAACGCCATATAAGAATAAGCGGCAATGGCAATGGAACCCAGCAGATGCGGCGCTAGTTTTCCTGTTAAATACAAGGCTGTCGGGCCATCTGCACCGCCGATAATCCCGATTGAAGCCGCCTCTGGTCCGGTAAAGCCCAGGAGAATTGCACCGATAAAGGTGAAGAAAATACCTAACTGAGCCGCTGCTCCCAACAATAAGCTTTTGGGATTAGCAATTAAAGGTCCAAAATCAGTTGACGCACCGATGCACAGAAAGATCAACGGCGGATAAATCCCCAATTCTGTTCCTGTATATAGAAGGCGCAGCAAACCGCCCTCTTCCATTAGTCCAGCTAAAGGCAGATTGACCAGCAGCATACCGAAAGCAATTGGAATCAGAAGATAGGGCTCGTAGCCTTTCCAAATTGCCAGATACAGAAAGATACAGGCAATGATGATCATGATCAGATGGCCGGGAAGCATGAGCTGGAGTCCAAAAAGTTCCAACGGCATCATTTCAAAAATCATAGAGAACCCGGTGCTTTCCCAGAAACTAGTCAGTAATTCAAGCATAGGTTACCCTCCTTTTATTTGAGTGAGATCAAAATGTCTCCTGTAGCGGCTTTCGTCCCCTTAGCGACATGAATCTTCGCAATAACACCGTCCTGCGGTGCAACAATTTCATTTTCCATTTTCATAGCTTCTAAAATGCAGAGTACATCGCCCGCTTTGACGCTTTGCCCTTCTGTTACTTTGATCTGCAGAATGGTTCCCGGCATTGGGGCGCTGACTTCATTGCTGCCGGCTCTTACTGGAGCCGCTGGCTTTTTGACAGGCGCCGCAGCCGGAGCTGAAGCTGGAGTCGGGCGGGAGACTGCGGCAGCTGTGCTTCCAATTTCCTCAACCTCGACCTCGTAGGTCTTTCCCTCAACAGTAATATTGAATTTTTTCATACATCCTCCTTATTTAACCGCTCGCAGGCGGGCTGCCTGCGTCCAAGTGGATTCACTTGGTTTGGCAACGGCAATCTTTCTGATGACAAGCTTATCGGCACCCTCCATACAAGCGACGGCAGCCGTAATTACAGCCAACGGAAGCGGCGCTTCTTCAGGAGTTTCCACTTTTTCAGCAGCCGGCTTAAAATCCGGTGTTTCTTTCTTTCTGTTAATCAGTCTGGCCATCACCGTAATTAATTCACTGATCAGAAATAAGGCCAGAAAGACAAGGCAAATACTGAAAACAGTGACAATCGCAGATTGGGTCAGAGAAACTTCATTTCCATACATCACTGGATCCTCCTTTGTGAACAATCAGAAAATGTTATACAATCCCAGGAAAGCGAACAGGGCACAAAGCGGAATAGCACTGAAGCCTAAGATCATTAACTGGGTAAACATTGTTTCTTTGTTGGTTTCTTCATTCGCACTGGCTAAACTCATCGCACCCAGCGTGGATAAAGGACTCAACGTGACGCAGTGCGCTCCGATTACAATCGCTGACAACAAGGCCGTTGCCGATAACGTTCCGCCCATTTGTTCGATAATCCCTGGAATTGTCGGAATCAGCGTTGGCATAACCACGCCGGAGGCACTGGAAACAGAAGACATCAATCCCGACATCGCAATCAAAATTGGTCCACCAGTACTGCGTGTCATCACACTGCCCAAAGCTGTTGAAAGCATATCAATGCCGCCGGCCACTTTTACTACATTCACTAAAACCGCCATGCCACAGACCAAGAGGATCGTTGACCACGATATTCCTGCGATAGCCTTGTTCTGATCGGCAACTCCCAACAGCAGTAAAATGCCGCCGCCGCAGAAAGCCGTCAATCCCGTATCTGTTTTTAAGAACACAATACTGAGGATAACACAGGCGATTCCTATCAACGTGATAATCTGCTTTTGATCTAATTTAACCTTGTTTTCTTCCGTATCTTCTAAAGGCTGCTTCTTTAGCTTGTATCCTTTAAAGATAATGTAATACAGCACAAATTGGATGGTGCTGGTCAACATGCAATTAAGCATGACCGGCGTATAATTTGCTACGCCCACTTCCTGGCCTAAATTATAGGCGATTAAGCCGGAAGCAGTAATCGGTGCTAAGCCGCCGGCTAAGCAGCCTGTCATGACCGAACAGGCAGTTAAAATATCCGGAATTCCTGCTTTTTTGCCTGCCGGCATGGCCAGCGGCGCAATGATCGCGGTCATGACTACCGGTCCCGGTCCCAGGGCAGACAGAACAGCGCCTAAAATAAAGAATAACAACGGAATAACTTTGGTATTGCCGCGAGCCATTTTTACAATTGTCAGAGCAATCATTTCCATCGTCTTATTCACTTTGGCAATACTGAATAAGAAAGTCATTCCCATCAGTGTGAAAATTAGGGATGTTGGAAAACCAGCAATGATTTCCTTGCCTGACATCTTGACCAGAAACAATCCGGCGAAGAAGGCTACAGCTAAGGCTACCAGTCCTGTATTAATCTTGCGGAAATATCCGATCGCGATAGTCAGCACCAACAAAATGAGTGTGATAACCTCGATACTCATTAAATTCATCTCCTTTACTTGGTTTGAAGAAAGTGGGGAAACTCCGCTTTACAGCGGAATATTCCCATGCTTTTTGGCAGGATATGTCGTTTTTTTAGATTGCAGGACGTCGAAAGCATTGATGATGCGGCGGCGAGTTTCCGCCGGTTCGATAACGTCATCAATATATCCTCTGGCAGCCGCCACATACGGATTGGCAACCGTATCTTCATATTCTTTAATTTTTTCCGTTCGCATGGCTGTTGGATCTTCAGCCGCTTTAATCTCTTTGCGGAAGACGATATTGGCTGCGCCGCTAGCACCCATAACCGCAATCTGCGCACTTGGCCAAGCATAGACAAAGTCCGCACCCATCTCTTTCGAGCACATCGCAATATAGGAACCGCCAAAAGCTTTTCTCAAAATGACAGTAACCTTAGGCACCGAGGCTTCAGAATAGGCATACAGCATCTTTGCGCCATGACGAATAATTCCTCCATATTCCTGCTCGGATCCTGGAAGGAAGCCTGGCACATCCTGTAATGTTAGAATTGGGACATTGAAAGCATCACACGTTCGGATAAACCGGGCTCCTTTATCGGAAGCATTGATGTCCAGCGATCCACCGTTGACTTTCGGCTGATTGGCAATAACCCCAACACTTTTCCCGTTCAAACGAATAAAGCCGGTGATGATGTTTTGAGCATACAGAGGCATAATCTCCAACAATTCGCCATGATCCGCCAACGTCGTGATTACTTCTTTCATATCGTAAGCTTTGTTGACAGAATCCGGCAAAATTGTGTTGAGCTGCGGATCAATTCGATTCATATCTTCCGAACATGCCAACTGTGGCGCAGTTTCCATGTTGTTCTGCGGCAGATAGCTCAATAAAGAACGAATCCGTTGGAAGCATTCTTCTTCAGTTGAATCAATCGAATGTGCAACGCCGCTCACAGAATTATGCGTATAGGCTCCGCCCAGGGTTTCCTGCGGAATGTCTTCTCCCGTTACCGTTTTAATGACTTCCGGACCGGTGATAAACATCTTGCTGACTTGGTCTACCATCAGGATAAAATCAGTCAGCGCCGGTGAATAGACCGCCCCGCCTGCACAGGGACCCAGGATCACTGAAATCTGCGGAATCACACCGGATCCGGCAACATTGTTATAAAAGATCTTGGCATAACCGGAAAGGGCATCCACGCCCTCCTGAACGCGGGCTCCGCCGGAATCATTGATTCCAATAATCGGCGCCCCTGTCTTCAACGCCATTTCCTGAACTTTGACAATTTTCTGGGCATGCATCTCACCCAGGGAGCCGCCCAGGACAGTAAAGTCCTGAGCGTAAATATAAACTAACCGGTGGTTGATCGTTCCGTAACCCGTGACAACACCTTCTCCAGGTACAGATGTCTTTTCCATCCCGAAATTCGTGCATCGGTGGGCAACAAAAGCATCCAACTCGACAAAACTGCCTGGATCCAGCAGCTTGACAATGCGTTCCCGAGCCGTCAGCTTACCATTGGCATGCTGCTTCGCGACCCCTTTTTCACCGCCTCCCGCTTCAATAACAGCGCGTTTTTGCTGCATTTGTTCAATTTTATTCATGCGTATTCTTCCTTTCAGAAATACTCATTCCAAAATTCCGCTAGCCAGAATTGCCGCGATTTCATCTTCATTCTTTCCTAAGAATTCACGCAGCACTTCATCGGTATTTTCACCCACGGTCGGTGCCGGTGTCCGCAAGCCGCCTTGGCTGTGCGACATTTTGATCGGTGTATTTGCCATTTTAAACGGCCCTACCTTCGGATGATTGGCTTCAATAATCATGTCACGTGCCAAAATCTGTTCGTTATTAACGACTTTATCAATGGTATTGACAAAGGTTACTGGTACATTGGCTGCAACAAGCTGTTCGTACCATTCATCGGATGTCCGGCTCTTCATAATTTCATCCATGATCGGTTTCAGTTCTGCATAATTTGCGGTTCGTAGTGGATTGGTCGCAAAGCGCGGATCCTCAAACAGTTCCATGCGTCCTGCTGTTTTTAAGAACTTTTCCCACAGGCCATTGTTGCCAACTGAAATCATCACTTTCTCTCCATTGGAACATTCAAAATCCTCAAATGGTGTTACAGATGGATGGCGATTGCCTTTAGGTTGAGGGATTTCCCCGCTGACACAATAGCGAGCTATCGCATTTTCCAATATGGCAACCTGGCAATCCAGCATGGCTACATCGACCTTTTGACCTTTGCCTGTCTTTTGTTTTTCAACAATCGCGATTAAAGCCCCAATGGCTGAAAACAAGCCTGCGGTAATATCACCGATCGACGCTCCGACTCGGGTATATTGGCCAGGGCCCGCACCCGTAATCGACATAATCCCACCCATCGCCTGAACGATGGCATCGTAAGCCGGACGTTTTGAGTATGGACCTGTATGTCCGAAGCCGGAACAAGCTACATAAATGATCTCAGGATTGATCTTTTTCAGATCTTCATATCCCATTCCCAATTTTTCCATCGTTCCAGGTTTAAAGTTTTCAACAACAACATCTGCTTTGGCAATCATCTCTCTTACTAAATCACAGCCCTCAGGGGTTCGTGTATTGACGGAGATACTCTTTTTGTTGCGGTTGATGCTCATATAATAAGCACTTTCCCCATTGACATAAGGTCCGAAGGCGCGGGAATCATCCCCTGTCTTCGGTGTTTCAATCTTGATGACTTCCGCACCGAAATCCGCAAGGATCATCGTGCAATAAGGTCCTGACAATACACGTGTCAAGTCGACGATCTTTATTCCTTCCAGTGGTAACATATCAATCTTCCTCCTTGGGAAGCGGCTCACCGCTGTCTTATCCGCGCGCTATAAGTTGATTCAGGGTGCCTCTTCCTATGGTTTCATTGTAACAATCTCCTATTTTTATCAATATAATTAAAAAAGCCTTTGTCCAAGGCCATTTGTAAACAATAAATTATTTTTTTCAGAACTTAATTCAGGCGGAAAAGATCGTTTTCTTATTGTCATGAGCCTTGAATTCCGTTGATCAAAGGCATTCTTACCTTTTTTTTCACATTTCAAATAAAAGCGCTTACATTCTGATTGTTGCAGCTTTGTTGTTTTTCTTGTTTACAATCTTTTTCCACGTTATCATGAAACCAGAAAATGAGGTGTAATGATGACAGAACGATTAATTCGGACCTTAGAAATTCATCTTGGAAAATGGGTGTCGGGGGAAACGATGGCTAAACAATGCGGTTGTTCCCGGACTTGCATCAGCCGTCAAATTCAAAAGCTACGATTAGAAGGGTATCCAATTGAGGCCTCAACGCGCAAAGGATATCGCCTGTTACGTTATTGGGATGCTTTGAGTATTCATCATATTGAAAAGAATCTCAAAGCACAGACAATCACTCAAATTCATCTGCTAGATCAGACCGATTCAACGAATCGGCAATGCAAAATCTTCGCAAGGCAAAAAGCCCCTGAAGGAACTTTGGTTTTAACTGAAGCACAGACTTCCGGAAGTGGACGACGAGAACGTAGTTTCTTCTCCCCTGCACACAAAGGAATCTATATGAGTTTGCTTCTGCGCCCAGCCTGTACCGTTCAAGACGCTACTCTGATTACTTCTGCGGCTGCCGTTGCTTTGTGTCACGTTCTGCGCCAGAATTATAATTTACAGCCTTCGATTAAGTGGGTGAACGATGTTTTGCTTCAAGGCAAGAAAATCGCAGGGATTTTAACTGAAGCTGAACTCGAAATGGAAGCGAATCATGTTAGCTATGTTATCTTAGGTCTGGGATTGAACGTCCACGAAAAACAGGAAGAGTTCCCCGAAGCCTTGCAGTCCATAGCGACCTCGCTGACTGCGGTTGCGCCTTTGGCGTATGATCGTAACTTTTTAATATCTTCCTTTATCAATGAATTCTTCGATCTCTACCGCGGTTTAGGCAAACGCAGTTTCATGCCGCAGTACCGGCATTATTCCTGTTGTCTAGATCGCAAAATCCAGGTTTTCCCCTTCTATGGAACACCTTATCCCGCTTATGTTAAGGGGATAAATGATCAGGCCGAGCTGATGATTGAGAAAGAGGATGGCAGTTCCTGCCTGCTGAACAGCGGCGAGGTCAGCATCCGATGTTAAAAACGCAAAAGCTTGCCCGTTGCGGCTTGCTGCTTGCGTTGTTATGCCTGAGCAGTCAATTAAAGATTCCCCTTCCAGGCGTACCGATTTCCCTGCAATGGACCATGGTTGTCCTGATTGCTTTTCTGCTTTCTTGGAAAGAAGCAATGCTGACCGTCAGTCTTTATGTTGTTTTGGGTTTAATGGGTCTGCCTGTTTTTACCGGCGGTGGTGGACTGGGTTATCTGTTAAGTCCTACATTTGGTTATTTATTAGGCTTTATTCCAGCCTCTGGTCTATGCAGTTTGCTTTATCACAGATTGCCCCGGCATACTTTACTTAGGGATTTGTTTTGTGGACTTTGTGGTATGGTTGTGTTATACGGTCTTGCCCTTCCCTATCTCGCCTGTCTATTTTCATGGGTACTGCAAGCCCCCCGTTCTTTATCAACTTTGCTCAGTGTCTATTTTCTCACCTTTGTTCCTTCGGATTTAGCTGGCATCGCTTTAGCCTCGATCCTTGCTCACCGTTTACCAACCTCATTCTTTCAGTAAAAAAGCTCAGGTATTCACGATCATCAAATCGCAATACCCAAGCTCTACATTGAAGTCTTCACAACCATGTTTAACGAACTTGCTTCTTCAGCAGTCCATAAGCCATTGAGGCGATCACTCCGCCCACAATCCCTTCAATCAATGCCACACCGATAAATCCAAAAACAAAGGCGGTAATTCCCATCCCTGAAGTCACTAAACCGAGTTCACTTAGTTTTGAAAAATGCACAAGATACAGAGCACTCATTACCATAACTGTATGGATTAGAGTCGCACCTATACACCACAAAATTTGAATACTTTTCTTTGGATTCCCTTTGAGCAGTGGTTTGCCTAAACCGGCAATAACCCCAAATAAAATTCGTGGAAGCACAGAAACAAGGGGATGCACAAACAATACATCCGTTACTGCCGCGGGACGTATCATCGCAATCATCATGCTGGAAATTCCAAACGTGAGTCCTGTCAAGGCTCCGCCTTTGACTCCGAATAAAAGACCCGCAATCAATACAGGAATGTGAATCAGCGTTACGGAGATAGGTCCGATTGAAATGTATCCCAGATAAGGAACCCATGCCATCACCAACACCATAGCCATGAGCAATCCTAACTGGGTCATTTCTTTTACTGTCAACGATTTCATTTTGTTCGCCTCACTCTGCTCTCAAATACACCAGGCAAATGTATATTATCTCTGTCTTTCACTATAGCATAACAAGCAGTTAAAGCCTGCTTTTTCTTTACCTTCACTTTAAGGTAAAATGAATTCAAACATGTAAATCTGCCTTAATATAGGCAGATTTCCTAATTCTTCAGACATTCGTCATATTCAACATCTTGTATTTCTATGGAAACTTCGCTATGATGAATTCAGTGAGGATAAGCTATGGATAAACCTATTTATGTGATCGGTCATAAAAACCCGGATGCTGACTCGATCTGTTCGGCAATCGCTTACTCAGCGCTGAAAAATCAGCTGGGGATGCATACACTGCCCTGCCGGCTCAGCGCAATTAATAAGGAGACCTTATACATTCTGGAGCGTTTCCACCTGCCCGTTCCGATGCTTTTGACCAGTGCCAAATGCACCTTGGCTGAAATCGACATGGATGAAGCCATGCTTTTAAGCAAGGATACAACGATGAAAGAAGCCCTGGATGCGATTTTATCGCGCAAGAATAAAGGCATCTTTATCGTGGATTCCAAGCATCATCTGGAAGGCATTGTCTCTGTTTCTGACTTAACAAACCTGTGGACTGCGGATGAAGAAGCACTGCAGGATTTGATGAGCCGTGTTCCTTTAGCCAACATTATCAAAACGACGAAAGCTTCGCTTTTGCATCAGGCACCATTTCATCCGAATGGCAAAGTTCATCTTATGCCTTCTTTAGGTCAGAACAGCACGATTGAAGCAGGAACGATTGTCATCGTCGGCAACAACCCTGAAGTGCAGCGCTCCGCCATTCGCCAGAAGGCTTCCTTGATTTTAATCTGCGGCGAAAACTGGGTCGATTCTATTACTTTGGAAATGGCTAGGGAAGAAGAGGTGTCGATCCTGCACACGCCGCTCAGCGCGATTACGGTGGCCCACAGTATCTTCCAAAGTCCCAGTGTCGCTGAAGTCATGACCTCCGCCGTCGTTGTTTTCCGCACTAGTGAAACGGTAGACGGCGCCAGCCAGCGAATTGCCAAGACCCGGTTCCGCACCTATCCGGTTGTCAATGAGAAAGAAGAAGTCATCGGCGCCATCTCGCGTTATCATCTGTTTAATTACCGCAAGAAACAGCTGATTCTCGTCGATCATAACGAAAAAGAGCAGAGTATTCATGATCTGGAATTCGCGGAAATCATTGAAATAGTCGATCATCACCGCCTCGGCGGAATTGAAACGCAAAGTCCGATCTCCTTCGTCAATCAGATCGTCGGATCTACCTGTACGATTGTCGCCGGATTGTATGAGCAGCATCAGGTCGAAATGCCGCCGGCGATCGCTGGTGTATTGTTGTCCGGTCTGCTTTCGGATACGATGAATCTGAAATCACCAACAACCACCGATGTGGATCGTGTGATGGCAGCGAAGTTATCCCAGATTTCAGGAGTTGAGGCTCAGACTTTAGCCGAGGAATTAGTGGGCACTTCAGACTCCCTGATGAACAAGTCGTTTCAGGAATTGATGTATGAAGATTTCAAAGAGTATCGTGTTCAGGACAGCAAAGTCGCAATCGGTCAGGTTGTCTGCCGCTGTGCCGCAGAATACCAGAAAGTCAAACCGGAGTTTTTAGCTTATCTGGAAGATCAGAATCTGCAGCTCCATTATGATTTACTCCTGATTCTATTTACCGATCCGAAAGGATCCGGGTCGCATTTCCTGTATACCGGAAAGAAGAGCTGGGTCGTTGAAGAAGGCTTCAAAACGGTCTTAACCGATAGTTTTGCCCCAGGCTTCATCTCGCGAAAGAAACAGGTGCTGCCTGTGGTGATTGATACGCTGAATAAATAAACAGCTTATTGCCAAATTAATAGGATTTCTCTGAAACAGACAACGAGATTCATACGTTGGACGGTAAAAGAGAGATCTTTTTTAATAGAAACAACTTTCGGCGCTTTAAAATTGCATAGGGTTAGGGTGGATCTTTAAAATTGTGTAGGGTGCCTATCAATCGTTAATATTATTGTTGCTTATAACTATATTAAAATATGTATTTAATTTATGTTATTCATTCATCTATACGTTTGCTCTGAAATTTTGCCCTCTGTCAGAAAAACTGGCCGAATCACAGCCCTATAAGGGTCTGACGCTGCGGAAACCTAAAGGTTTATTGAGGATCTGACAAGCAACCTTGCCCTAACTAGCGCCCTTAGCGCTTTTTATTTCTTGTTTGTTTTTACTGGCTCTCCATAGCAAGGGGTTTTCCTTATCCAACAAGTGGTAGTCGCAAAATTTGCGACTACCACTGCTCATGGGACTATATCTGGAAAAACTCAGACACATATGACTGAATATTACAATCTGGATGCTATTATTTCGGTTGGTTATCGAGTGAAATCAAATAAACTATATTTCACGTTCTAGATTATATCCCCAGCTTGTTTATCTGCGCACTTCTCATAAGCTGGAATTAACACTTCATTTAATCTGAACTTCAATCCTTTTATGTAAAACTCTTTTCTTAATGGACTCATTACAGATATCCCTTGATATTCTAAGGGAATCTCTTGTATAAAGTTACATATTTCTTCGATTTTTTCTCTCAAATTAGGAACGACTCGCTGCAAAGCTTTTTTTAAGTCTGGTAAATCTTGATTAATTAAGTCTTCATAATGCATTAACTTTCCATTTAGTAAATACCCTGAACTAATATTCATCGTTGTACTTTGCTTTAATCGAATAGGGTCACTTAGAATTCGTTGTATTTGCTGATCTGAAAGTTTATTTGAGAATGCTGCGCCATTATCATAAATAGGAGCCAATTGAAGATTCTTCGATGCATCGATGAGAATTCCCCAGTTTCCGCTATTCCTGTCATTATTGTTTATAAAGCCATCGATAACAACGCAATCCCAAAAGCGTTTTTTTATCTCAGGTAATTGAACTAAAACAGGATTGTAATCTAAATGAATCATCACAGCTTGTAAATTCGTCGCATGCATTCCCGAATCTGATTCCGATATTGATCGATCTAATTGTTCTTCTAAGTCTTTATTATAGGCATTTTTTAACTCCCGATATTCTAGTAAGCGATGATTCTTATCTGTAAAATCTTTACAAGCCACAACGAGCTTAGAGTCTTTAATACCTAATAGAGTCTGATGCACATCATATCCAAGGATCTCGTAAACATGACTGCCACAATATTCCGATAAGGGCGCCGTGGTATAGGAAGTATCAATTCTTCGCATTCCCTTAGTTGATTTCGGAAACTTCAAAAACCATGGTTCTCCTTGGTACAAAATTCCTAACTTACTTCCAGCTGCGCCACCATAAAATCGTAAAGTTGTTTCGCATGCATTGAAATCAATGATCTTTTGCATCTATCCCTGACCTCCTAACTGTATTTTTGTATTAGCAGCTCTCTCTGCTTTGCGGTCAACACTTCTTCATAGACATAATCCTTTGTCAAATTCTCTAATAGTTCACTTCTATCAAAGTAGAAATAATCATCCTCTTCTTGATCATATTTTTCTAATTCGCTTATAATCTGTTGAATCGGATTAGGAATGGGGAAATCAATTATGATGCTATCGTCAATCCACTTAGACATACCTAATACCTCCTTCCTCGATCTTTATTATCTATATTATACACGATGTTAAAATCATATACGATTAAATTCCTTAGTAAATTCCATGACGGATAAAAGCAAATATGACACTGCTCAAGTTGCTTATTATTTTCAATAGCACAAAAAATGATATAAAAAAGCCGGACTTATTGGCACTTGTCAACAAATCCGGCAATGGTTTAAACAACGTATTGATTTAGTCTTCCCCTTTATTGCAGAGCGTTTTCCACCGCCTGTTTAATCGCATTGGAAGTGATTGTGGCGTTGCTGATGGCATCCACTTTACTGGATTGAGCTTCAATGATCTTTTCTGGCATTTGCTGGATTGCCGGATCACTGATTCCTGATGACTCCTGATGCTCAACAATATTAATTTCGGTAATTTGACCACCACTGACTGTAACGCTGACCTTTACAGCTGCATTCATACCATCGGCAGTTCCTTCATATACACCATCGGTTAAATCTTTAAAATCAACTCCAGAAACGGCAGCTGTATCCTTTTCAAAGAAAGAAAGATCGAACATATCCGGAGCAGGCTTAACTTCGTAGCCTTCTTCCATTGGCAGATTCATGATGTTTCTTCCTGTAATTCGTCCCCACGTTACAGCACCATTCATGCCAACGCCCGGGGCAATGGTTTTTCCCCACATTTGACCCACGACTTCGCCGCCGGCATATAAACCTGGGATAACTGTTCCTTCAGCTGTCGTAACCTGGTTTTTATCGTTGACCAAAATACCACCTCGCGAAGAAAGAACAATCGGCTGAAGCTTCAGTGCATAGAAACGATCACCTTCAATTTTATTAATCGCTTCAACACGGTTTTCATTCGGTTTCACTTCAAACTCACGTCCGAATTGATCAGGAACCCCTGCCTCTACAGCCTTGTTGTAATCTTCAACAGTTTGAACAAAGGTTTCCACTGGAATTTGAAGTTTTTCTGCCAACTCTTCCAACGTATTTGCTTCCACTAAACGAGAACGATAAATTCCACCTTCCTTAAAGGAATCATAAGCACCACGTAACGTACCCTGGGTATCTTCCAGAATTTTATCTGTAAAAATCTCAAACATGTAGCTTTCCGGCTGAGCTTTCAGACCCGCATTGCGGACTTCATCATCCCAAGCACATTCATTGATAAAGCGTTCTCCCAGAATATTAACCAGAATACCTCCGGTATAATAAGTGCCGGTCGAACCATTGACACCTTGCGTCGTTGAACCTTCATTGACCATCCCTTTTGGATACGTTTCAATCCAGCTCATGGCTTCTTCTGTAATTCCGGCGCCGACTTCCTGCATCATTCGCAATCCATAACCATCATCGCTGGAAAGGGACGCCGAAATCAAATTATGCAGATCCGTAGAATATGCCTCAAATAATTTAGGGTTTGCTGCATAGCCGCCGGTGCTCATAATCACTCCGTAATTAGAATGAAACTGATAAGTCTTGCCATCGGTTCCGACACCTTCTGCCCCGCAAACCTGACCTTTTTCATTGGTGATCAGTTTTGTACCCGCCACTGAAGTAAATACTTGGATTTTATCTTGTTTCTCTAATTCTTTTAGCATGACTTCAATAACCGGGTTGGTCAATTTTGAATCTTCCTTCGGCAGCGGAACATACGTCCGGTTATATTCATACGGCATATGTCCAGGATTAACAATGACCTTATTGCCATCTTTATCCGTCATAAATGGATAGTCCTTCACACCCATTTCATAAACCCATTCCCAAGCTTCTGTTGCATTTTCCGCATAGCTTTTAACCAAGTACTCAATCGGATGCCCACCATTGGAGTTTCCAAATTTCAAAATTTCTTTTTCATAGCGTTCAACCGAATCCTCAGTTAAACCTTGTTCGATTTGTAGCGTGGTATTGGCCGCTGAAAACTGACCGGTTTTCATTCGCATAAAGCCGCCAAGTTCAGGTAGCTTTTCTACCAAAATGACGCTCTCCGCACCATTTTCCACGGCAGTCAATGCAGCGCTGATTCCCGTTCCACCACCGCCAACAATGACCACATCCGCCTTCTCCATGACATCAAACTGAGCCTCTGGTGAAACTTCTGGCTGATCTGTTTTGGGTTGAGCTGTACAGCCGCTGATCAGCATACTTACTAATAAAGCACACAACAGTGCTGCCGTCGATTTCATCCCTGTTTTTTTCATCTTTCTTTCCTCCTGTTTCTACGATATACTATTTGGTATTAAATTCACATATCATATTCATTTCTTTTTTGTGATTATCATGCTGAGGCAGTCAAGAAAACCTTCCATGTTAGAAACACAAAAAATGATAAAGGAGGAAGCGATGGATACATCTAAACGGCTCAATCAGTTCCGTATTCAGAAAGATCCGATTTCAGCCTATCTTGATCAATTTCGATTGGATATTGATTATTTTACTAACTGGCCGAATCAGAGTGGAAAAATTCTCAAGAACATTATTGGAACACATATTAAAATTATTCTTGTCGAACGGGGAAACTGCGAAATCATGATTCAAGATACAAAATATAAGCTAAGCGGAGGTGACTGCCTGATCATTCCGCCGTATACGATATATAACGCAGTAACAGGAAACGAACCAATCAATTCTTATGAAATATTCTTTAATGTTTATCCAATAACTCGAGAACAGGAATTTCTATCTAGGATGAAAATTGAAGGAACTTTGGTTTTCCCCGGTTTATTGACGGCGATTGAATGGAAGAGCTTCAGCCATTGTTATACCAGCCTGCAGTCTAAGCAAGATGGCTGTTACGCCCAGCTAAAAGCAAGTTTAACAATACTTCTGATTAAGATCCTACGCCGGCAGCCTTTGACTATCATGAATCCCCATAATCGTGTAAAAGAGCAGGCGGTTGTCGACAAGCTGTTTCTTTATCTCAACGAACATCTTGATGAACCTGTCCATGTTGGTCAACTTTGTGCTTATCTTGATTTATCCCAGAGTCATCTTTATCGTTGCTGCAAAAGTGTTATGAATTGTTCCACAAATCAGTTGATTACCCGTTATAAGTTGTCCCGAGCAAAGCAATTATTAAAAGATCCAGACTTATCAATCCAGCAAATAGCAGCGATGATTGGCTATGAGCCATTTTACTTCAGTAGCCAATTTAAAAGAAATTTTCTGCTTTCTCCTACGCAATATCGCGAAAAGCTTTGCGTTTCCACAAGAGACCAGTAAAATTTCTTTCAGAATATATACTCAAGAAATATAGCTACCAATGTTTACACAATAAACTGTCATTTATATAGGATAGTTTTTTTATCTGCTTTGACATCATTTTTTTGCCACACACATAAACATGTTTTTACTTTCCCCGATATCTAGCTGTATGTTTAAATTATCCACTCTCTCTGCTTAGAGGCCAACACTTTTCACAAACATAATTCCTTGTTATATTCTCAAGCAGTTCGCTCCTATCAAAATAGAAATTCTTTCTTGGTAAAAATAACAGACTTACAAAGAAAACTATTTGCAGGTTCACTATCTTGATTTTATTGCTCATTTTTCACAAACTCTATAAGATACTACCAAAAAAATTAGGCTAGAATATATTCAATCCTAGCCTTACTTCGAACATTTTTTATTATTGTAAATCAACACCGATTCTACCTTAATAACATCAATTTGGAATTTATCTCTTTTTTGGTTTTGCCTCTTTTACACCTATTAAACTACTCCGTTTGAATATGACTGCTAATATAAATGCCATCTTTTTCTATTCAGAAAATAATAATCTTCAGAGATATAGTTACCTCAATCTACTATTTCATGACTATAACCACAACCATTTCCTCTCGTAAAAAATTGTAGATTAGATACTCTTCAGCTAAGGATTCTTTCTGAACTTTAGGTAAATAAGAATTTTTAAAGTAACAAGAGGCACTTTAAATCTGTATATGTCGCAGATTTAAAGTGCCTCTGTTATTTAGCATCATAATTTTCCACTACTCACAGCTAAGAAAAATCCCTGCTAGTTCAGCTTGGAATGCACCCTTAAGGTTTCAATAGTAATCTTTACTGTTCATTTTACAACTTCCTTAATTTCACAGATTAACAAAATCACCAAGCAAGTCCACATGCATAAATAGAAGCAAGAAATTACGAATGACAAAATGTAAGAACCATATAGTAAAAAACGAAAGAATAAGACAAAAACGCACCTTTAAATATATTTTATTATTTTTTCTTTCAATGTTATTTAGTAGAATATTTATCAAAATATACAAACACAACATAATTATAATAGGATTATATTTAAAGGATTTAATGATATCAAATTTAAGCAAAGCTATTATTGCCCGTGTCCCTCCGCATCCTGGACAATAGATATGGAATTTGTTTTTTATAATGCATTCCCCTAATAAAAAATTTAACAGGGTATTAATGATCTCCATATTATCATGAAAAACTATCTAATTTTAGAACATCGGTTCATTTGAAGAAGAATCTATTTCCTTAGGATTACTTTCGGATGAAATTGAGGTGTTTAAAATTTGTTGAATTGCTAACAACATATTTTCTTTTAAACTTTCCTCCCAGTTTGTAACCGTAGGACTCAATTTATTTTTAAGGGATATTACTTGTTGTTTCTGCAATGTAATATCATCTTCCATTGGCATAAATAATGTATAGAATTTAATATTTAACCGCTTTCCAATACGTGCAATATGCATAAGAATCATCAAATAACGAACTTCGTCTGTTTTTGCTACAATACAATTTAATTTTTCTTCTACATTTCCAGATATAGCTACACACTCTATTGCTTCAGCTGAAACTGTTTTATCATATTCTTCTTCAAAAACAACCTTTATCCGTTCTAATATCCTAGACTCATTGGAAATATCTATGTCTTTTGATACCATTAAATTCTTATTATCATCTCGAATCGCCAATCCATAAGATAGCTTTGCATCTTGAAATGAAAGATTTTCAAACAAGCCTTCATATTCTTGTTCTTTCCAAGCTAACGCATTAACATCAAAATATAATGATTTATTTGTAATTTCAATATTTAAACTCTGAGGAGATTTCCCTCCATTGGTAGCTAATGCGTGTAAACGTTCTTGTGCCTTTGGAGACATCTCCATTTTGTTATTTAGCATGCTTTGGAGAACAATATTTTCAGCCTCATATGCACCCATCCACATTAAATTAGAGGCTATTTGAGTTAAATCGTAAGCGTTCCACTTATAATTTAAAATTTCTTTAACGCGAGTTCGTAATGCATCATTTCCTCCGACCTGTTTCAACGCATAAAGTTCCGCGGTGTATTCTTCAATATAAAGGTAACGGTATGTTCTATTAAAAATGTCAGTTACTTTTTGGAAAGATTTCATTGAGAAGGGTTTCTCTAGAGCAAAAAACCAAATAGATTTAACTAAAAAATCTAGATCTATATCTAATAATTTTTCACATTCTGGAAGTGAATTTACGTTCAAAATAACATTATAAAGATCTAATTTTCTATTGATATCCTCTTTATTCAACAAGGATATAGCATCCATATAATTAGAATTTATTTTCCCATAACTTTTTTCATCTATCATTTGTACGTTAGGAAAACTAGCTATATTACCCCTCAACTCAATAAGCACATTTAAAATATCTCTACAAGTGTTAACAGTTAAATCCATGTTATCAGCTTTTGATATCCTTTTTAATGAATCATTAAGTAATATTATCTTGTTATTTAAGTCACTTAAAAACGCAACTAGATCGTTAACTACACCGTGATTTCCGTGAAAAAAATCTCTTAATCTAGAATTAAAATCTTTTTGCAACTGTAAAATTTGACTCTGTAAATCAGCAACTTGTAGACGCTTCTTTTGTGCTTCAGCTGATAATTTCTTTGAATATTGATATAACATATAAAACACAATAATTAGTACTAAACAAACACATAAAGCTGTACACATAGTTTTTCCTCCTTTTAATTTTCAATTCGAATATTTCTAGATGACAAAACAAATGACGCTAAATCAATTTCCTAACCCACAGGCTATAAATTCTTTAAATACTTTTCTATAATCTTGCAATTTTCTTTCACTTCCTCCCTGCGATTTTTTATAAAATCAATAATTGCATTAAATTCAGAATTAAACGGATTTAATCCATTTGTTAATTTCCATAATCTCCCAAAAGATAACCATTTTCTTTCCAATTTATAATAGTCTTGAATCACTAACTTCTCTTTAATCAAAATATACTCAAACTCATAATCTTTTTCAGCTTTTTCAACTAAGGATAATAGATCAGAATTCATTGTCATTGGAAAAATATATTTATCTTGCCAGTTATGCAAATATGCAGCTATTGAATTTAAGACATTTTCATTTTCACTTAAGTGTTGATACAGTACCTGATCATTAGACAAATCAATATTTAGCTTTGGAGGTAACCACTCTTTTATCTGAATTTCAAATGGTTTCATTGTCTTTTCGTGATAAATTAAGGCTTTTCCGCTTGAAAACGATGCCATTTGCTCTAATTGCAGTGATGAGGCATTTATTGTAGATCCAATTTGTTTTCGATCATCTTCTGAAGTCAAGCGATGAACAATTTTAAGACCTGTATTTTTAATAACCTCGCTTGTCAATGCAGTAGGTAATTGATCTGCAATAATTATGCCTTCCCTTAATGCCCGTACTTCAGCAAGCATTTTTACAATATAAGCGGTTGCCGAGATTTTATGATTAACTGAGTCAGTACTATCCTGTTGGGATGAAGATGCAATAATATTGTGTGCTTCTTCAATGAAAACAACATGTCGTAACAACATCTTCTTCCCATCCTCATTAATACCACCCATTGGGTCAGCTCTTAATGATTCCAAGATGTAGTGGCAAATAGTCAAAACAAAAAAATTCTTTGCCTGCTCTCCTAAAGCTTCCAATTCAACTATCGCAGATACTTTAAGCCATTCTTCAGGACGAAGTGTAGAGATAGAAACATTGAACAACTCTCCAGCGTCTCTTTCCATCAATCCACCCAAACGGACTTGTAAGAAAGCTCGTACATTTCCTTTTAATTCACTATCATAACTGGAAGTATCTATTTCTTTCTGTAAGTTGTCATATATATTACTTAACCTGGGAAATGATTTTTCATTTCCTTCTTCATTTATATCTTCTAAATCCCAACCTAAATCAGAATATGCACGCTGTATAGAACTGCTTAGAAATTTATACGTTGGACCTTCAAGCATAAACGTTCCTTCAAAGACTTCTAGAAGTGCATTGATATGCTCGCTTAACTGTACACCTTTAGGAAATTCCAAAGGATTCATGCATAAAGGAAAGCTACTGCGTATGTGAGGTGAAAATAAATAAACATCATGCATTTCTTGATATCCTAACAAAGCCCTATACTCTTTCTTTGCAGGTTCTAAGGCTAAAAACGGTACCTTATTCTTATGTAATTGTGTTGCGATATGAAGCATCGTATTAGTCTTACCTGAGCCAGGCATTCCAGTAAAAAAAGCATGTCTTGTAAAATCTTTTAAATGAAAAGTGACAGGAAATCCATTTTTATCCTCACCCAAAATAATTCCATCAGCATCTTGAATTGGTACTGATTCTTTTGGTATTTCGATTACCTCGCCTTCATATAAAACAGGCAATCTAAAAAAGGGGATAATTTCATTTAAACTATATGTTGTGGCCCAACTTTTTAGAATAGCTTGACTAGGATAGAAAGAATAATCAGATGCACCACTAGTCATCCTACTTAACAAATTAAACTTTCCATTAACATCAGCTTTAATATTTGCTATTGAAAAGTCCCCTTCATTGATCGCTTCAGATCCAACTGCATTTAATATAAGCTTTGCTTTAAAGGGATTCTCTGCAAAGCTATAAATATTGACACGAAAATGCGGCATAGTTTCAATCTTAGTAAGCCAATCTTCATAAATTTTACAAACATCTTTGGCATAATTATTCGATTTGTTACTATTTGAATCTTTTACAAGTTTTATATCATTTTCCCCACGAAGCTCCTTTAATATCGGATTAAATACGTTTCTTGTTTCTAAAACAGCATTGGTAGGAAAAACATCTATTCTAAAAGCACAAGCATGATTTGGATAGTAAGATTCACTAATTGTTTCCATGACTTTAAATAGATCATACAATCTACCACTTTCATTTAACTCCCACGAAGGAACGTAATGAACAGATTTTACTTGGGATGTTAATGGATTAAATAGTTCAGCTATTCTTTCTTTTTTTGTAAATGTCGCTCCCGCGTTAAAAACTATCTCTGGTAATTTAGCGATTTCAAATTTATAAAAATCAGATAAAGGTGATTTTTGTAACAAAGGTGTAATCATATCTAAATTTTCTGTACACCCCTGTAAAATAATATATATTTTCAGTCTTTCCCCCAATGTAAAATCTGGCAAATAACAATAGAGCAAATGAAAGTTAGTATTACTTTCATTACAGATTCCATGCCATTGCCGTATAAAATTTTCATGCCGCTTCAATACCCCTTGTATCCCTGTATCTGCTAATGATTGATACTTATTAAGGCTCAAATCAGGAATATATTTTATTTGAAAACTCAAAACCCCCATATATTTTCCCCTTAGCTTTCAATTTTACTATTTTGTAATTCACAATTATTCAGAATCGTCTTTTTAGTATTTTTTCTCGTTGATCTTCATTATTGTCTTGCTGTATTTCAACTTGCTTTAGAAGATACTCTTTTAACTGATTTAATTTTTCTTTATTTTCTGCGGCGCTGTTAACAGCTTCTGTCGTATCAGTATCTGCCGCTTCCATAGTTACTTCTTCTAAAGAATCCTTCAAATCATTCATCTCTTTTTCTGCTTCTTCAATTTCCCTGACTAGAGATTTTTCAGATTCTCTAATTTTTTCCTCTTGTCTTTGCACTTTTTCTTTATATTCATCTTGAACTTTTTTTAATGATTCTTCTAAAGATGAGATTAATGACTTTTTTTCGTCACTACTAAAATTAGCATTTTCAACACGACTTATGGCATCTTCTATTTTTTCCTTATCTTCTAAAAACTTTTCTCCAAGTTCGTTTATATTCTTCGCCTCATCAATATGATCATCCGACTGTTCTTTAAATTTATCGATACTAAAACTATGACTTCCCATATCTTTATTCCTCACAATCACAAGTTATTTATTTAAAAAAATTATAACATATCACTCTTTCGCTTTCGATATTCATGTAATAAGTAAACAATTAAATGTAACGAAACGTCATAACCTAATAATAAATGAAAATAGGCTATCCTGCACAATATGCAGACAACCTTTCTTTTCTCTTTAAACCTATTTGAAGTCGTTATTCCGTATTATTTTAAACTAATTTTTCCTCTCTGATCCAATTTCGGAACAACTTTAATTATGTACATCATATAACACTTTGATTGTTATTTACATTTTATATAAGTAGACTTTAAAACACATAAATAAAGTAGAGCATAATTTATGCATTTTAAATTCTATAAATTTGATGATGCATTTAACTCTTTATTTAAAGAATTTTACTATTAACCATATTAAAATTTGCTGAATTAAAAACGGTAAAATTCCTAATAATAAACAAACAAATATCATTCCAAAAATTGAACTAACATCACCTTCTACAATTACATCCAATAAATATAAATATGGATAAGAAAGAATATGGAAAAGAATAGGAAGATACGATTTAGGTTGCATACCATTTTTACATTTTTTCACCGAAGTGATAGCGATGAAAATTGTGCATGCAACGTGATAAAATAATACACCTCCACTCATCATAGAATCCGATGCAGAATCAAACATGTTGGATAGAACAACATACCATATCAATATACCTAGACCAATCGCAACAATAGCAAAAACAATGGGTCCCAATATAGAACGACCTGAATATCCCTCAGCAGCCCCAGAATAACCTTGATAATTATTTTCACGCTTGGGGATTATTTCATCGTCATAGCATCTTCCAACAACTCTATTGCTTGTTCCTTCCGTCACTACTCCATCATCATGAATCCTGTAGTGAATTTCCCTTGTTATTGGATCATAAAAATCTCCATCTTCATAATTGCATATTTTTTCATTGTAAGTGTTAAAGAGCTGATCATTTTCAATATATCCGATTCTTTCATTATCATTATTGTATAAATCTTTTCTCATAAATTTTATTTCCTCCTTATTTTCTATACATTCTACAAACATTAAATTTTTATCTATTTAAAATTTTATTTTGAATCTTATAAATTCGTAAATAAGAAAAGTTCCTGTAAAAGCCAAGGCATATACTCCAACTGCCCACCTTTCTAATAAAGCTATTCTTATAATTTCATCAGTTGCGATAAGAATTATAAATATAATAGACAATATTGTACTAAGGCTTAGAATATATTCTTTTTTAAAAAGATCAACATAAAGCAAAAAGGATAAAACTACGATAACAATACAAATCATTCCTTGAATATGAAGCAATTGAGTGAGCACCAATACTCCCAATGCATATACCAAATAATTCACAAGTTGAAAAATGAAATTAATATTTTTTTCTTTTTTTAATTCTTCACTTATTTTTTCTGGCTGTTTTAATGGTTCTAGTGGTAATGATAAATAAAAGTGAATATTCGCTATAATCTGTTTTAATTCTGATCTAATTAAATAATCTTGCATTTCTATATTAATAGGTAGTGAACCTAAGATAGCTTTGTGAACCATTTCGTATTTTTGGGGGAATTTTTGAGCAAAATTGGTTAGCACTTCTTTCCCATATACAATTAAGGATGAAATGTTTTTCAGCTGCATAATTGAGGCTATTAGCAGAAACAATGCTCTTGCACACAGTGTAAAAGTTAGTATATATTGCAATGCTGTTCGCTGACCAAATACAACTAACATACAAGCTATCATTACTGTTAAAAGCATATCAAACAGCTTAATGAATACTCTATTTTTACTTTTTTCCCTTATCTTTTCTAATTCATTTTCATTATTGATAATCCATTTTGTTGTTTCTTCTATTCCTTTTTTAAACTCTTCATTCTCCTCTTCAAGGTGCTTCTCTGGAAGTGCATTGGAATTATTTTCATGATAATAACCGATTGGTGTAAAAGGTTCAGATTTCAAGCAAAACCCATCTGTATTTAAGGGTAATATAGCTACATTGTTGCTTCCAATGTGATATTGATATAGATTCTCTGCTATACGCTCTTTAAACCAAACAAAATCAGCTCTAAAAGGTGTGATTTGATTCAATGCATTTTTAAATGAAGTTTTCTCTATTGCGTTTTTTACCATTCGTATATTTTTGATCTGAGCTTCATCTTCTAAAAATGTTGTTGAATAGTTTGCCAAATTGCAGATTAACCAATACTCCAAAGAATAATCACTGGATGCAAATAGAAGACTCAATAAAAAATCATGTTGTTCCGCACCGTAAATTCCTTCTAAAATTATAAAAAATGTAGCGGAATCTACTATTTTAAAAGGTTTAGTTTTCAGGAAAGTGCTAAGCTGTTCTTTATCTTCATCACACTGCATTACTTTATCCGAGGATAAATAGCTCAAAACCCAAGCAAGAAACTGTTTATTCTCAGGATCTATTAACAGAGAAATAATTTTTTTTATTTTATATCGATTATCTGCTAAACATGGAAGGAATGAATCAAAGTCTAAAACCAATAAATTGTCTTGACCGTCTTTGCATACAAATTTCCTATTATTCTCCTTAAGTATATAGTTATAAAGAAGCGACCATATATACCCTTTTCTATGATAATAAAATTGAAATACTAAATTGATAAAATCCGTAAAATCGTTATTAATAATTCCGTTTTCACATTTCTTATTTGCAAACTCTATCAGAGATTTCCAGATCTGACCTTCATAAATAAAATGTGTTTCTTCGATTTTACTCTGATATTTTAGTGTATATAATTCAAAACTAAGTAATCCATAAACTGAAACTGAAATATCTTTTGTTTGATGTATTAAAAATTCATAAACTTGAGAATGAATTTCTTGATTAAGAACACCTTTTAAGAAAGATTCATTAAAAAGCTGTTTACGTTTTTCATTGAATTCCTTAAATAATATTTCCAGATCTTCATTTTTAAACCTTTGAATGAGTTTATCTAATTCAGGATCGTCACCAGCTTCTAACAATAAACTATCCGTAGCTTTAACACCAATTTCTTTTACAGTTTTATCTCTAGCTTTATTTACAAACTCTTTCTTTATATTTGTTTGTTCAAATTTTTGATTCGTTTTAGTTTGATTCCAGATTGACTCACTATCCTGTCTTTTAATTTTAGTATTATCTGGCTGAATTGGGAGTCGTAAGCATTCTTCAATATAATTTTTAAGTTTATCAGCACCTTCTTTTCCATAAGTATGATGAAGCAACTGTGAAATGGAAAGAATATAATTGTCCATCACCGATTTCTGTTTAGAGTTTAAAGCATATTCTTTGAAATATCCACTCCCTAACACTTCATATATTGCTTCCTGATCTAAATGATTTAAGCAGTACTTAAAAAATTCACGTATTGTTTTAAAATATAAGCCGCTAAAAATGATAAAATCCTGTCCTTTATAACGGGAGCAAAAAATAGCTGTTACATTTTCGTTGGAAATCAAACTATGTGAGAAGAGTGATTTTAAGTATTCTTTATCTTCCTCTTTCACTAAATAATCAAGTTTTTCTATAGCTTCAAGTTTAATATTTTCCCAGTCCTGATGTAAACTAATTAAGTGATCAAGATAATCTGAAAGTTGAACCTTGGCATCCAATAATTCGATTAGAGCTTTAAGTTTCATTATTGCCTCCTCTATTATATTTTTCAACTTTGAACGTTTCATTTGAACAAGGATACTTTTACGCTTATTCTTTTAATGACGTCCAATTTCCTTCATTACCGCAAATCCATGCGTCATTACCTATTTTATACCAGTTATCACCTTTTTCCTTATCCCACCACTCATCTAAAATGTAATAAAAACCTGGGACAGCATAGCCTAAACTATTCGCTTTCGCTCCAGTATAGTGATTACTGCGTACATTGAGATTATTAATGAGAACTTGAATCTGTCGACTTTTTAAATCCTGCCAATTACAATAGAGAATGTTTCCAATATCTAACTCCGCACCCTCTGACCAAATGTTAAGTTTAATTTGTTTTCTCAACCCTCGATGATCATAAATCATATTGTTATACAAGTTAATATAGTCATACTCAATGTTTTCAATTGCGTAGCAATCTATAATCTGATTATTGGGAAGATACAGTGTTTGTATTTTTTTATTCTTGGCAATGTTGTCTAAAGCACTCAAATTTGTAAAACTAATTGAAAGTTTAATTAATCCTTTTAAATTCTGAATGCCATCTAAATTATTAATAATTTCTCCCTCTCTGATTTCCAAATTTGATATAGAAGAGTTGCTCCTACTAAAATTTAAATTCACAGGTTTAGATTGACTTATTTTAATATCTTTTAAATGATTAAATTTTTCTATACCCGCTAAATCAATTTGTTCTTCTTGAATCCAAATTCCTGTATCATTGCCGTTAAAAGCTATAACATTTCCAGTTATCGAAAGACTTGTAATTGATTTTGTTGCATTAACAGTAACTCTTTCATTATCAGCAATATTTAAAAAATGCTTTAGAGCCATTTCAAGAGAGGCATTTGAAAATAGAATTTCATTTTTTATTTGATCTACTCCTGTCATTACATAGCAAAAAGAAATGCAGAAGATTATTACTGAGCAAACAATTAAACTTTTCCTTTTCATCCATCTACCACTCTCATAACAATAATAATGCTATCGCAACAAAAATCACCGATCCTAGCAATGTACCTAAATTCATCCATTCTACTTTCAAGCGTTTTTTTGTAGAATCAGTTAACCCGATTATTGCATTGATTCCAAACAGAATCACTATAATGAATAAGCCTCTCTGCATACGTAATCCTTGCATACTATCTTTCTGCGCAGTAATAAGATGCTGATTCAAAGCTTCAATCGCTGTCATCTTACCTCCATCCATTTTTTGTTCACTATATTGCGATAAAACATTTAAAGCTGACTGAATTTCTTTCTGATCTTCAGAAGAATATTCCTCAATCACTGATTCATTAGTAATTAGGTCAAGCATTATGGGAAGTTCTTTCTTGTCTTTAATTGTTAAAATTCCAAGCATTCCAATCCCTACTGTTAACAAGCAGCATACTAGCATTGTAATAATCGGTATCTGTATGTTATCTTTTATTCCAAAAGTCTTTTTTAGAAAATCCTGATAAATTGGATTGGTAATTCCATCTTTCATTTCCTTAGAACAGAGATCTTTTTTTAGCTCCGCAAAATGTCTAGATTTTTCGTAACTAAATGCTGAGTTTAGCGCTTCTGCAGTTACCGTATACTTTTCATTATTCAAAAAATACTTTAATACCTCTGCTCTTAATTTCTTGTCTGAATCAGCGTTCTTGATTGCGAAAGATAAATGCTCTGGTAACAATAGCTTCTGTCTTAATACTTCCTTAAACATTTTCCCACTCAATGGTTTTGGATCTGGATTAAATCCATCTTTTCCATAGCAAAGAAACTGAAGCAAAACACTTAACTCTTCAAATTTAAATTCTTCAATACAATCTCCTATTTGAAGATAGTACGATGAATTAAAAGCTGAGATTGCTGACAAAGCTTGGAATAAATCTTTCCTCGAATGAATAACTATCGTTTGATCTTCTGCTAATTGACGTAGCTCATTTCGCTTTTCATCTAGCTTGTCGCATAACATCTCCTTATAAATCCTACTTTCATACTTTAAAATTAAACTTTGTATACGTTTGATATCAGCTCCTTCAGATTTAGTTAATTGATTAATTTGATTTTCGATCCACCGCTCAAGACGTTGATTCAATTTCTTTTCCAGTTTTTCATAATTAACTCGATCACCCGCATTTTCAATTCTTTCTTCTATTAATTCGAAGTCATTTTCATTCTCAAACTCATCAATGGCTTTGCTAATATCCTTTTCAAGATTTACCAAAACCGTCATCTTTAAATCATGGAGCTTTTGCTTAATTCCTTCTTCAAAGAACGGATACTGTGATTTTTTCTGATTCCACTCTTCTTCAAGTCTATCTATCTTTTCATCTTGACTCTGAATATCAAGCATATTGAAATTGGCTCGGATTTTTTCATCAAACCACATTTCTATCGTTTGATTCGCCCACGATATAAATTCATTGGGTTTATAAATATTTAACGCTTCAAACATGGGCTTGATTCTATGATTACCAAAATCAGTAAAGCTACTACATTCGTTCAACTTACCGCAGAATCTTCGCATATAACTCGCAGAATCAAAAAATGAATTTAAATAGTCTAAAAACAGAGAATAAAAGGAGCTTTCTTGAAATTTTGCATCAGGCATTAAATATTCAAAATATTTATTAAGTCGATCTTCAGGAATTATTTTTGAGCAAACAAAACTGTGACAATCGATAAGTAATGCTTTTTGATCAGTAAAATGCTGATTAGATTTTGAATTAACAATTGCAAAATAAGCCTTCGCCAGTTCTTCCAGATACTGTTGCTTTCGCATTTGTCTTTCGTTAATTAACTGATCTACGATTTCTCTAATTTCTGGGGTACTGCTATGATATTCTTCATTATTTTCAAGCATGAACGAAGTCCATGATCCATCACGTTCTTTTCTATCCGTGATAAAAACTTTAATTCTTTCTGAAATTCTAGCATCACCATTCCAATAAGTACTAAACCCGATTGCCTGCTTCATGTTTGCTGGCAAATACTCAAGTATTTCTTCAATAATATTTAAAGCTCTCTCATCATAGCTGATATACTCCGATCTTTCCGGCATGATAATTTGCAGAGCTTTCTTATTATCTAGATTATCCATAAGCCAATACAAAATTGAACTCAGATCACTCTCACACAAGGATGTTTTCCTCTCATAAGCACTCAATTTTACATCCTCAGTAAAACTATGATTATGATAATTATTCTGAATTTTGTATGCATCTTCAAATAGATAATGTAAAAATTGATTGTCTAAGTAATCTGCGGGATCTTTAACTTCATCAATATAGCCTTGGCAATTATATTTAGCTCGTCCCTCACCTCTTTCGGGAGAAACGCACGCAAAATAGCGATAAATTTTATTATTTATTTTTTCATAGAAACATATTTTAGGGAAATGCTGCCTACAATTATCATACATTCCCATTTCCCTCAGTAAAACGCTCTCAATTGATCTATTCAAATCTTTTGATCTCCACAACACCTTATAATCGTAACCATCTGTTCCGTAATAAAGCTTCATTGTACTTTCCTCCAATTATTATAATTGTCTCTCTTCCAATTCTCGAGATCTTTCTGGTCCGAAATTTTATCTATTCCAAATATTTTGTTATTCCTAATTCGTTCTTCACGACTGCCAAACAATTTCTTTTTCAATATTATTTTTTCTTCAGTGCCTTCAATGATTCCCAAAATATATAATGTCCAAATGAATGGAACTTCAATACCAATTGGATTGACTCTTTCAACTCCGGACAGAACCTCAATGTCATCTGAATTTACCAGCACTTTTTCAATTGATTCATCAATCATTTCTTCATTCACTCGATACAAAAGATAAGCTTTTAGAATCTCTTTCTGATCTCGCTCTGTTATTTGATTTCTTAGATTTCTGCAGCAATCTAAAGCGCTCTCTATTTTTTGGCTTAATGTGTTTCCTTTTATCTCAGCTTTATTATCATTAAGAGTATCTTTAGACAACACTTCGTTTCTAAATACTGCTTTTGGTGATTGCCCTATATTATCAATCATCTTATTTTTTAATATCTTATTCTCGAGGATTTTACCTTCTAAATCCTTTATTTCTCTTTCACATTCTACAAGAAGAGCTTCTTGAGCTTCGAGGTTTGATTTTGTTTTTTCATAATTTTGTTCTAATTCTCCAAGTTTATTAGAAATGATTTTTTCTCGTTCTTTCGAAATTGAAAATTTAAATACATCCTCTGAAAATTCATCTTCTTTAACAAATATCTTTTTTGATTCTTTTTTAACCTTTAATTCTCCCTTTTTAATGATTTCGCAATTATAGGCTATGGTCGGAGTCACTGGAGCTTTCCCATAAGGAGCTACTAAAAATAACGGATAAGATTCAAATAACTCAAATAAACTAGTATACAAATCATCGTATACATTCACATTTTTAATCAAGTCCCACGATTGTTGCAAATACGTACTACTAAATTCATTCAAATCTAGATGATTTTGATTTAATACCCGGTTCACCATAGCGCCCACTTCACCATATGAATTATTAGTTCTTATATGAACTCCATTATATTTCATAAACTCATTATAGCTTCGCTTTGCGTCAGTGCCATTGATTTGACTTTCCATCATATCAAACTTTGTAAAGAATACTCCTCCAACTTTCATCAGCGATTTATTATTTCCATTTAAAATATCAGGTATGCTTGTTTTACGTAGTGGTAACGCTTTTTTCATAGTATTGCAGAGGCTACCTAGCACAGTCATTATATCTCGATTTACCGAAACGGATTGCATTTCAAGATTATTTATGGTTCCGCCATTATAAATTGGCCTATCAATATCTCGAGATACTTGTGTAGGATCAAGAAAAAGCCAATAAATGTCTGCGCGATTAAATGCCTTATATTTATCTTCGATCTCGTTTGCCTTAGCTTGATAGGTGTCCTCTGATATACCGTAGTTTCCCACATCTAAAAATGCTTCGCCTGGCATATCAACAAAGGTTAGTACGATATATTGATTAAGTGAAGGTATTCTGCAAAGTACGGATAACGGCTTTATACTTTCCAGACCGGTATTGATATCTGTCTTTTGAACAGAAAAAGCTTCCATGTAAGCATTGAGATAATTTCGAGTAAAGTCGTAAAAGCTTTCATCTTGCGCATTAGACAATACTATTCGATCAGCTTCAACCCCTATCCCTCCATGACCGTTTTTTAACTTTGAATCAGGCATTAATAGTGCAATTAAAGCAGCTAGATAAGCACTTTTTCCAACACCGGAAGTGCCTGTTAAACCAATAATATATTCCTTGTGTTGACCCGAGTTTACAGATATTTTATGAAAACATTTTGGGCAGCACACTCTACCATACGTAAATTCATTATTCACATTCGCTATTATGTTTCCCAACCCCACTCTTTTGAAGAGCAACGTCAAAGTACTTGGAATCTTATTTCCTTGATCATCATTCGTATAATTAACCCTTAAACGGCACATCAAAAATATTGACTCTGGATACGCAAAAATATCATCGAAAAAAGGAATATCTATAAAACTATTTTCCTTATTTCCCAATATAATATCATTATACAATTTTTTTATAGTGCTTACATCTGCACTATTTTCTTTATCTAGTAGAAAAAGCTTCAAATAATAATCTCTTAAATGCTTTCCACGTATAACCAGATTATAGACATCTTCTGCATCACCTGGTTGCAGATCTCCCACTTCAGCAAAAAGTTTTCTTCCCGCTTTATTCTCTTTGTCTTTATAAAGTAAAGACCAATGAAAAAAGGGATGTTGATTATTTTCCAAAGTGCTTTTTTGATGTTTAGGAAGATTTTTTATATGTTCATAAAGCTCTTTATATTCAGCACAAGCCTCAATTTGACTAACTTGTTCTAAATATATTTCCATAATATCACGCAAATCAAATGGACGTTGATTCGCAAAGTATTTATGCCCACATTGCTTACATAACACTTCATAATAATTGCTCATATTATGTCCTCTCTTTCTCTAGAGTTATATTGAACAAAAAATGGTAAGGTTCATCTATTTTTAATTTGAATTGTTTTAAAGCATCCCCGTTCGTAATAATATATTCGGATTGATTTGATTCCTGAAATGGCAATACAGATAAGGACAATTTCATATCCTTATAATTGTAGTAAAAAGCATTAGCTTTCAAGTCATAAATTCCAATTAATCTATTGAATTGCATTTGACTGTTTGTTCGAAGAATGACTCTATTATTTTCTAAGCAATAATATATTTTATTTTGCTCATGTGGCGAAAAAAAGCCTTTTAGAACATCCTTCCCATTGGCATTAACTATTCTTACCTTGCTAAAATAATCAATAGGAATCCTTATATCCGTTCTTATTGCTTGAATAGTTTGTCTTGTTTCCTTCCTACTGGGATTTCTCCTGAAATCGCTACATATAACGTCAACATAGGGCGAATTCAGTCCTGTCAAAACCACGTTAATATATCTTCTACTATCTATCTCAATTGACGTGACTTCACAACTTGTAATTAATGTTTTATCAAAATCAAACCTAGAAATCATATTTCAAACTCCTCTTCTGAATATCTGTATATATCTGCAATTTCATTATGCTTTTCTTCAATTATCAAAGCCAAATAATCAGAAGGAAGGCCTCTTAGATAGTAACATTCGTTTATTTGATCACTTATACCAGTAATCGTAATCCTACTCACATCCTCTATCGCATCAAATCCCCTTCGATATATATCTAATCTACGTTCAAAAGAACGCTGAATTGATTGAATTGATTCCTTTAACAATGTGTGATATGAATCACTCCTTGATTGTTGAAATCTTAAAAACTCTGTTGAAATTCTCCTTTTATATTTTTCAAGTATCTGTCTTGAATCTTCACCCCAATTTTTAACATTAATATCTAATTCGGTTCTAAAATTCATATAAAATACACTATTAACCTGACAGTTAGCATCACGTTCTAGTCTTTCAATTTCACTTCTTTTTTTATGTTGTATTTTATCGACTTCAGATTCTATTTCTATGCTATTCTTTATTTCATTTTCTAATGCCAGAATTACTTTTCGCAAAAGTGCAGCACGACATTTTTTACTTAGATAGTTTTTCCAAAACTCATTATAATTAGTGAATTGCATATTCATTTTGCCTTGAACATTTTTTTCTTCTTGTCTTAAACTAGGTTTTAAATTCTCTACAATCTGCCTGCAAGTTTTAAAATAATGTTGTTTAAAATCCGCAATGGAATAGGCTTTCCTTGCTTTTTCTATACTCTCAGTAAAACTAAACTTATCCAAAGTCAAATCAAATAAAGACTTATAACATGTGATAAAAATAGCTTCATTAAAATAGTTTAAAAGCGACATTGAAATTGGAACTGCTCCAAATAAACTTTCGTCTTGCTCAGTCAAATAGGAAATCGCAGTCAATATATTTTTTTCATTACAATTAATATCATTCTCATTTAAAGACTTATCAATTTGACTGTAATAAAATAGTTGTTCAAATTCTTTACAATACTGATTTTCACTAATTTGAACATAAGTATTAGTCACATCTGCGCCACCAATTTGTTTTCGCAGAATAACCGACTGATAATGCAAATTTACACGAGTTAGTAGTTCTTGTTTTAATTCTTGTCCAATAATTATATTATAACCCGTATTGCCATCTTTCCAAGCTAATCTGTCGAATCCACGACAAGCATATGTAAAAATATGTGTACAAATTGCTGATAGATAGTCCTTTCTTTCATCCCAGAACACAACATTTTTTATTAATGGATTCCTAATATTTAACTCCTCAATCAATTCAGTAATCTTGTCTAGATTAATCTCATTCCGGCTATAATTTCCAACTACTAAATAAATCGAGAACAGTTGTTGCAAATTTCTATTTAAATTTCTTAAAAAAGGCCTTACCAATCGTGTTAGCGTAAATTTTATTCCCTCGTTGCCTAGGCTCGATAACGTTTTTTCATCTAAAACAACACAGAACATTCTTTGATTAAGGCCATTATTATTATTGATTATATAATCTACTATGTTCTCGGCTTCTCTGCACGCTGTTTCTTCATATTGCCCATCATCTAAGCATAAATGACTATAACCGCGAGCCAGATTCACTAATTTTTCATGTAATTCTTGATATCCAGTTTCTTTCGCTTGCAAAATCACAGGATAATATAAATCTAGATTTACCATACTAACCTCCATTTAAGGGGAAGGAAACAGAATATAGTTTCTACTCTGTTTCCTAACTAAAACTAGAATTGATTTTTCATTGTTCTGTAAAAATTACAATCTTCTTCATACTCACTGAGCATATCCCGATTAATGAAATTATTCCTTTCATATAGATCATCTAACATTTTGAACTTTTCTTCATACTCCTCTTTAAGTTTTGAGTTTTGTTCCGTATATTTTTTAGTTACTTCCTGATCACCCAAACGAAGACGATTATCCAGCAAATCAAGTTCTTGTATTATCGCTTGAAGTACATTTTGATCTATTCCAATACAATCTTCGTTAACGTCAAATAGCGCTTTATAACATTGCAATTCATCATACTTTTTCTCAAATTCTCTTAGTGTGGCTGCATTTAATACTACCTTATTATTGCAAATCCACATGTTTTGCTCATTTTTAATTAATTTATCAAAACGTCTCATCTGATTAAATAATTTAAAATTTGCTTCTCTTTTTTGTATGATCTTTTCTTGTTCCTCTTTTAATTGTATTTTTTCTTCCAACTTCCTGCCAATTTCCACTGTTTCATGTAGTTTCTTCATCCACCCCATATTCATACGAATAATATGAGGAAGATCCTCTTCATTACTGTGCAAACTTAAAATATTGCTGCTAAGTATTTTGTCTTCAAAAACATAACCAGCCTTTTGCATCGCTGTATAATAATCATTTTTTCCGACTATATTCTCAACCGCTGATTCTAAGCTTCCTTCACTAACGATGATTCGATAGTGTAAATAATGATCCATTGAATCTTGATATATAAAGCCATGTTCTTTAGCAAATTCAATATCTTGTTCTACTTCCTTCATAATTTCTTTTTCTCGTTCACATGGATGAAATTTATCCAAGTTAGGAAAGTTAATCCAATTGTCCGCTGGAGATGAACTCATATGTAACCCTATATGATCCCCACTTTTAATTTTTTCTTCATATCCACTATAGGCATATAATGGAATGCCAGCAAGGAGATGTATTTCTGCTATTCTGTTATTATTCCATGAAGTATGAATACTTCCATTTATATCGTACATGTCTTTAAGTACGCTAATAAGCAAAGGTGATGTTTCAGGAACTGTTATATAATTCATTCTCACTGCGTTTCTTAAATCAAACTCAAAAACTGATCCAAACGTGATCACTGACTCTTTTTCTAAACGATCTATCAAATCTGCTGCTGCCTCACTAAAATTATCCGAACCAAAAGCTACCTTAATGTATTCATCCAATGAAGAGGTAAAGAGATCCTTATATTGGTCATCTATGAAATGAACCAATGATTTCATTGGTGAAAATTGATTCTCACCTTCTGTTTCTGAATTCAGTCCCGTCAGCCAATATTTATTTTCTTTTAAGACATGACTAACAAACCTCTTATCCAGATCTTTACTTTTTTCCTTAATCGCCTGATCAATATAGTCTTTAATCTTTATAGAAACTTTATCTGTACTTG